>Ga0080004_1122098_pt1 | contig 122166 bp, 111 predicted proteins | sample WasSprMetagenome_FD_69207 | JGI IMG/M metagenome (GOLD analysis project Ga0080004, IMG submission 69207) | Sulfidic aquatic microbial communities from Washburn Spring, Yellowstone National Park, USA - WS (SPADES assembly) (version 2) | ecosystem: Environmental > Aquatic > Thermal springs > Hot...
CGACGACCAGTAGATCGAGACCACATCACCCTCCGATAGACCCCCTCTCAGTCCTACAAGCCGTGAGGGAAGTAGTGACCTGCTAATCGATCTACCCCTCTCCCCCCGCCCTAGGCGCCCTCCCGCTGGCGAAGCTGACGCCGCTTCACATCCAGGAGTTCCTGGCGCGCGACTTGGCCTCCGGGCGCAAGGACGGCAAGAAGACTGCGGGGCCCGGCCTGTCCACGGCCAGTGTGAGTTACGCCTACCGCGTGCTGCACAAAGCACTCAAACAGGCCGTCGAGTGGCAGTTGCTCCCCCGCAACCCCGCAGATCACGTCAAAGCACCCAGAGAGAAGGCAAAGCCCGTGGCTCCGCTTACTGCGGAGCAAGTCACCCGCCTGCTTGATGCGCTTCGCGGCACATACGTCTATCTGCCCGCTCTCCTGGCCGTCCACACCGGAATGCGCCTCGGCGAGATACTGGGCCTGCACATTGTCGGGCCGCATGCCAGTGACCTCATCCTCGAGGGCACCCTGGCCATCAACCTGGAGGCCACGCTGGAGGAGATTGATACCACCATTCACGCCCACCCGACGCTGGGAGAGGCTATTGTGGAGGCGGCGCTGGCCGCCCAGGGCCGCGCCCTGCATGTGCCGGCGAAATAGACCGGGTGCAGAAGGTAAGATATGTTACGGAAGCGCCGGCGGCATCGGCGATAATTAGGTTATATCGCCGCGAACTATTATGGATGGAGGTTCCGCATGCCGAAAAATGACCTGACCTTTCTGCTGGGCGGCGAGGCCGGCCAGGGCATCGAGTCCAGCGCCACCGGCTTTGCCAAGGCGATTGCGCACGCCGGCCTCCACATCTTCGACCTGCGCGATTACCGCTCCCGCATCCGCGGCGGGCATAACTTCGCCCAGATCCGGGTGAGCGCGGAGCCCGTCACCTCCCATCGGGAGACCGTGCACGTACTGTTGGCCATGACCGAGGAGGCGGTGCGCCGGCATTATCCCCAGATTCCCGCCGGCGGCGCCATCCTCTACGACGAAGCCATGCCGGTGGAGGACGCCATCTGGGAAGCGGTGCAGGCCAGGGGTATCCAGCGCTTCCCCGTGCCGCTCCGCAAAATCGCTGAGGAGATCGGCGGCGCGGCGGTGATGATGAATACCGCCACCACCGCCGCGGCCACCGGCGTCACCCAATTCCCCTTCTCGTACATCGAGGAGATCATCCGCGTCAACTTCGGCAAGCGGGGCGAAGCCATGGTCAGCGCCAACCTGAAGGTGGCGGATGCCGCCTACCGCTATGCCCTGGAGCATTACGCCGCCGGCTTTGACCACACGATCGAGCCGATCCCGGACGCGCCGTCCAGGATGCTGTTGAACGGCAACGAGGCGTTCGCCTTTGGCGCGGTGGCCGGCGGATGCCGCTTCGCCGCCGGCTACCCTATGACGCCGGGTTCGCCGGTGCTGGAGTGGCTGGCCGGCCATGCCAATCAATACGGCCTGGTGGTCAAGCACACCGAGGACGAGATCGCGGCCATCTGCATGGCGGTGGGCGCCGGCCATGTGGGGGCGCGTGCGCTGGTCCCGACCTCGGGCGGCGGCTTTTCCCTGATGGTGGAGGCGCTGGGCTTTGCCGGCATGTCCGAGACGCCGGTGGTCATCTACAACGCGCAGCGCCCCGGCCCATCCACCGGCCTGCCGACCCGCCAGGAGCAGGGGGACCTGCTTTTCAGCCTGTGGGCGTCGCAGGGCGAGTTCCTGCGGGTGGTGCTGGCGCCCGGCACGCATGAAGAGGCGTTCGAGGCCGGCTGGCGCTCCTTCAACCTGGCGGAGACCTATCAGACTCCCGTCATTGTGCTGGGGGATCATTTCCTGGCGACTTCCTCCCGCACCCTGGAGCCAGAGGCGCTGGACCTTTCCGCGGTGAAGGTGGAGCGCGGCAAACTGCTCTCGCCGGCGGAGCTGGATGCGCTGGAAGGGGAGTACTACCGCTATGCGATCACCGAGGACGGGGTTTCCCCGCGCGCCGTGCCCGGCCATCCCAAGGCGGTGTATGTGGGCGAGGGCAACGAGCACGACTACCAGGGCCGCATTGCCGAGGAGATCGAGGACCGGGTGGCGCTGAATGCCAAGCGACTGCGGAAGCTGGAGACCGCGCGTCAGAGCATGCGCCCGCCGAAGCGCTACGGGCCGGCGGAAGCGCCGGTGATGCTGGTGGGATGGGGTTCCACGGTGATGCCGGCGCTGGAGGCCCTGCGCATCCTCAACGCGGAGCGCCCGACCGCCCAATACCTGCACATTACTGACGTGTGGCCGTTCCCGGCCGAGGCCGTGGCGCAGGCGCTGGGGGAGGCTCGCGTGACCATTGCGGTGGAGAACAACGCCTTGGGACAGATGGCGCGGCTGATCCGACAGGAAACCGGCATCCGCCTGGAACACTTTATCAGCAAATACGACGGCCGGCCCTTCTCTCCGGAGTACATCGTGCGCGGCGTCAGGGAGGTGCTCCATGCCTAGCATGAAAGATTTACAGGGGCGCGATCGCCCGACCTGGTGCCCGGGGTGCGGCGATCACGGCGTGCTGAACGCGGTCAAGCTTGCCATGGTGAATTACAACATCGAGCCGCATCAGCTCCTCATCGTGACCGGCATCGGCTGTGGGAGCAAACTGCCGCAGTACATGTGGGTCAACGGCCTGCACACCCTGCACGGCCGCGATATCCCCATCGCCACCGGCGCCAAACTGGCCAATCACAAGCTGTATGTAATGACCGTTTCGGGAGATGGGAATACCTACGGCATGGGGTTGAGCCACCTCCTGCATGCGGCGCGCCGCAACATCAACATTACCTCTGTGGTGCAGAACAACCAGGTGTACGGTCTGACCAAGGGGCAGTATTCGCCGACCAGCGAGACGGGAACAGTGACCAAGACCTCTCCGCCGCCGGCCGGCGCGATCGAACAGCCGGTGCGGCCGCTGGCGCTGGCCCTCATCGCCGGCGCGACCTTCGTCGCGCGCGGCTTTGCCAAGGACCCGCGCTACCTGGCGGACATCATCGGCAAGGCGCTCATGCACCGCGGCTACGCCCTGATCGACGTGTTGCAACCTTGCGTGACCTTCAACCGCGTCAATACGTACGAATGGTACTCGGAGCGGGTGTACAAGGTCGAGGAACAGCCGGGCGGCTATGACCCGACGGACTTTGCCGCGGCGCTGGAGAAGGCGCAGGAGTGGGGGGACCGCATCCCCATCGGCATCCTGTACCAGGTGGAGCGTCCGACCTACGAGGATCATCTGCCGGCCATCCAGGAACATTCTCTCGTCGAGCTGGGCGTGCATCGGGATACGGCGGAGCTGGAGCGCCTCAAGCGGGAGTTCATGTAGGGGGATGCGATGTCCCAGATGGCTGAGGAAATGCCCTCCATCGTCCGGCTGGAGGTCCAGCCGGCGCCGGACCGCCGGCGGGTGCACTTCATGGTCGAAGCAGACGGGCTGGAGCCGCCGTTCCCCTATCTGGAGCTGAGCGTGCTGGACCCCGATGGTCAGGAAGTCGGGAGCATGCTGGTGATGGGGGTGATGGAGCCGGAGACGCGGCTGACGGTGCACGTTCGCCCGCCGGCGCCGGAAGGGGAGCGCCGGCCGTACCTGGCGCGCGGCCGGCTGTTCTACGGCGCGGAGGGGGAGGAAGAACGGACCTTTTCCGTGATGGAAACGCCCTTCACGTTCTGATGGGATGCACCAGAGACGCCGGTGACAGTCACCTCCGAGGTGACTGTCACCGGCGTATTTTTTCTCTGACTACCCCCGGGCGCCGGCGCAGAAGCGGATAAGGCCGTACTGGCCGTTGATGCGCCAGCGGGGGTCCTTGGCATCCAGCTCCGCCACGCGCTCCTCCGTCAGATCCACGATGACCTCGGCTTTGGCGGTGCGCAGGGTGACGAAGGGGGTGGGGAAATAGCGCGTGCGCTCCTCCAGCGAATCGGTGGGCGGCCAGCGGCGGTCGTCCAGGAGCCGGCGGTAATTGGCATCCCCTTTCAGGAGGACCAGGTCGGCCTCCGCCAACTGCCGGCGCAGGTCGTCCGGCATATAGGCGAAGCTGTACGCGCTGACCCAGAAAGGATGGGTCACCAACTGTAGGCGCTCTTGCGAGATGGCGTTCATCAGCCGGCTGGCCAGGGGGGCCAACCTCGGCCGGTTCATCATGGCCTCCAGGGCTTGCATGACGTCCTGCGGCATGGCATCCGACACAAAGAACGGCTGGGGCTTCAGGTGGAAGACAATGCGCTCCAGATGCCAGATGGTCAGCAGGTGGTCGGCCAGCGCCAGGTCGAAGAGCAGTTCCAGGCCGGCGTTGTCCAGGATGAAGTCCACCCGTCGGACGCGGTGGTTGCGGGTGAAGCGCTCCAGTACCTGCGGGCGGTGGTCGATCAGGAGGCGTTCATTGGTTTCATCGGCCAGGCCGGCGTGGGCCGATTCCGCCACTTCCTTGATGCTCAGGTCGGCGCGGTTGCCCCACAGGTCCAGCAGGAGCAGTTCGTTCAGGCGCGGCAGGTGCTCCGTCGGGAGCCGGCCGAGGGCGCGCTCGAAGCTTGCCCAGCTCTGACTGCGAGGCCCCAGCTCCTGCTCCTTGTACGGTGCGAAAGGGTCCCGGCCCTGCCAGGGGCCGGGCTGGAAATAGCGTGTGGCTTCCAGGACGCGGCGGTAAAAGTACGCCTCCGCCGGGTACCAGTGGAGCTGGAACCAGTTGCGGCCGATGAAGCGCGACCAGACCTCGTCCCATGCCGCGCGGTCCGGGGTCATCTCGGCCAGCCGGCGCACCGGCAGTCCGTGCGTGATCTCGCGCTTCAGGCTCATGAGGGCGGCGCGAATCTCGGGCGGGAAAGGATTGAGCCGGCATAATTCGTCCAGGAAGGCCGGCAGGCGGTTGCGAAAAGTGTCCTCGGCGAACGAGCCAGGATCGGAGGTCATCAGGGGCGGGGGAAGGGTGTCGGTTCCGAAGGGTGTCCGCGGCATCGTTGAAGCTCCTGTGAAATGATTCCGTTTAGGATTCGCCGGCGCGCACCAGCACCCACATCACGGCGTCGAAGGCGATCTGCCGGCGGCGGGAGCGCTCGCGGGTGTACGGTTCGCCGGTCACGTCGCTCAACCGGACATAGGCCGGCTGGACCGTGGAGAAGGCATAAACCCCCAGCGAGACCCATTCATCGTTGTATTCGGATTGATTGACCTCCACCACGGCCTCTCCCCGCCGGTGGACGATTTTGTAGCGGGCGCGGCGGGTGGTGGCGTTGCGGCTGGGGATGAAGGCGAAGACCTCGTACAGGCCGGTTTTGGGGATGACTGGCTTCCAGATGGCCCAGCAGTCCTCGCCCTGTTCCTCGGAGACGGTCCACGTCCAGTAGCAGTGGCCGTCATAGCCGGCGTCCCCCTCGAACCAGAAGCGGGAGTCGGAGCGGGAGAAGCCGGCGCCGACATCATCCACCGCCACGACCAGGCTCTCGTAGTTCGGGCGGTGACTGCGGATGAAATCGGTGGGGTGCAGGTAGAAGCGCAGGACATCCTCCCGCGGCAGGTTCCACTGGTCGGGCGGCATCAGGTGGGCGCGCACCTCGAAGTGCAGGTGCGCCGGCCCTTTGGGATTGCCGTCCTTGTCAATCATGTGGCCGATGGTGCCGATCTGGTCGCCTCTGCGCACCAGGTCGCCCTTTTTCACCAGGATGTCCTTCAGATGGGCGTATTGGGTCCAGATGCGCCGGCCGTCCCGCAGGCGGTGCTCGAGGAGCACGATATTGCCCCAACTGGGATAGCGCCCCAGCTCCAGCACGCGTCCGTGCGCCGCGGCGTAGACCGGGTCGCCCTCGTCGGTGTCGCCGCCGCCCACGCCGTTCCAATCCTCGCCGGTGTGCCAGGCGCCGAAGCGCTGGTAATAGCTTTCCTCGGCCAGGCCGGCGGCGACGTAATACCCCACGCCGTCCGGCTTGCCCACCGGGAAGTCGAAGCCGTCGGCGACCTGCGGCTGGCGGGGGCGCCGGCCCAGCCGGCCAATGGCCTCGGCCATCTCGCGCGTCACCTCGAAGTTGGGCCGACCGCCGGCGCCGCTCCAATCCTCCGTCCCGCCGAGGATATAGAGCGCGCTGCCCATGACGTAGTCATGTTTCTCCAGCTCGCGGAGCCATTCCAGGTAGATGGGGATTTTCTCCGCCGGCGAGCGGCCGAGGGTCGCATCGCCGAACTCCGTGATGATGATGGGCATCTGCGGCGCCAGATAATGGGCGTAGGTGTAGCACTTGCCGTAATAGGGGTGCAGGTGCTGGTCCCCCTGCCAGTAACAGTGCACGCCCCAGGCATCGAACTTCAGAATGGTGGGCAGGGCGCGGTTCCAGAATTCGGTGTAGCGGTGCGGGGCCTGGCCGGGAAAGACCCACCGCGCCCAGGGGAAGCGCCGGCGCAGAGCGGCCAGCACTTCCTCGGCCCAGGCGATGAAACGGTCGATATCGGCGTCGGAAGAGCCGAAGCCCTCGCTGTAGCCGGCGGCCTGCGGGTCGAGGTTCGGCTCGTTGTGCACCTCGAACCAGGTCACGTAGGGCTGTAGTTCCTCAATGCGGGGGGCGAAGTGCTCGACGAATTCCGCCGGGCTCCACGCTCCGCCATTCATATCGGCAAAGAGGCGCGCCACGATGAGGGCATCCGGATGCTCCTGCCGCAGACGGCGGTGCACCGCCACCTGGTCGAAGCGCGGCGCCGGAAAGACCAGCGTTTTGATGGTCTCGGGGCGCGCCAGCTTCAGGATGGCGAAGTGCTCCTCCGCCGGCGGTTCCCAGTAGCGGTTCGAAAAATGAATGCCCACGTTCATGACTGTGCCTCCAGGTTCAGCGGGGCGCTCCCACCGGGATCAGGTAGAGCGGCGTTTCATCCGCGCCCAGCCCCAGCACGGCGCGCACCTGCTCGTCATGAAAGGCGCCGATCGGCACTGCCCCCAGACCCAGGGCGGCCGCCTGCAGGAGCAGGTTCTGGGCGGCATGGCCGGCCTCCAGGTGCACATAGCGCTGGGCGCGCTGTCCGTATTTGGCGGCCGTGCGCTCATATACGCCGGCGATGACGAAGACCGCCGGCGCCTCGTACACAGGGCGCTGACGCACGGCCGCGTCCCCCAGGGCAGAGCGGCGGTCGCCGGCGGCGGTGCGCCGCAGTGCATGCGGGTGGGGCAGATAGTGGTACACGCCCTCGGGCAGGACGACGTATATTTCCAGCGGGTAGAGGGCGCCGGCAGAAGGGGCGGTGCGGAAGCCCTGCGGCGAGGTGATGCCCTGCGCCGCCCAGAGGAGCTGGCCGATTTCCTCCCACGTCAGGGAGCGCGGTGCGTACTCGCGCACGGAGCGCCGGCGGGCCAACGCCTCTTCAAGGGAGAGCGGACCCTTCTGGCGCGGCGCCGGCAGGGTGATGACCTCTTCCGCTTCCGCCGTCGCGGGGGCAGGGGTCGGCGCGGCCGCACAGCCGGCCGCGAGCATGATGCACAGCCCTGCTACCAATGCCAGGATACCGCCTTTCCGCCGCACCGCGTTTTCTCCTTCGCCGGCCGCGCGCTCTCACCTTTTCGAGTATACCTGGATGAAGCGCTGGAAGGAGCGGTCGTAGGTGCGCTCCACTTCGGGAGGGAAGGCGCAGGCCGGCAGTTCCTGGTGCGCCAGGTGATAGGCCAGGCACTCACAGCACAGCCCTTTGCGCGGGCAGGGCTCCCAGGTGCAGTTACAGCGCTTCAGGTTGCGCTCCTGTTTGCACTCCATCGTCATCCTCCGTCGAGCCTGCAGTGCTGGGCCAATTATAGCATGGGGCCGGAAAGGAGCGCAATCCCCGATTTGCGCGATTTCAGCGGCTGTGGTATAAACCTGACAAAATTGCATAGGTTTTTGGTTGCTCTCTTATCCAGAGAGGTGGAGGGACCGGCCCTGTGAAGCCTCGGCAACCAGACCGTTGAACCACGGCGGTTCGGCGGTCCAGGTGCCAATTCCGGCAGGGGCATGCATGATGCGTGCTCTTGGAAGATGAGAGGGTATGGCGAAGATGCTGCTGCCTTCTCATACCGACGAATCCCTGGGGCAGCAGCTTTTTATGTCCTGAAACGGACTCCTCGGGCCGGCGGTGCTTCTCGGATAAGGCGGCGAGGATATTTTTATTTGCTAAGGAGGTTGCGATGGCAGAAGAGAACACCCGGCCGGCCGCCCCCCGCGGTTTTTCCACCCGTGCGGTGCACGCCGGCGAATCCCGTCAGAAGCCTTACGGCTCGCTGACCACGCCGATCATCCAGACATCCACCTATACCTTCGAGAACAGCCAGGCCGTCATCGCCCACATGCAGAGGAAGATGGCCGAACTGCCCCTCCAGCGCGGGGAATACGGCCGCTACACCAACCCCACCCGCGAGACGGTGGAGCGCAAGCTGGCCGAGCTGGATGGGTGCGAGGAGGCCATGTTGGTGGCCTCGGGCATGGCGGCCATCACCACCGTCTTCCTGACCCTGCTCTCCGCCGGCGACCACCTCATCATCACCGAGGACTGCTACCGCAAGACGCGGGAGTTCGCCCTGGCGTTCCTGCGCCGGCTGGGCATCGAGGTCACCTTCGTGCCGGTGGAGGACCTGGAGGCGCTGGAAGCCGCCGTCACGCCGCGCACGCGCCTCATTTTTACGGAACTGCCGACGAACCCGTACCTGCGGGTAGTGGACCTGCCGCGGCTGGTGGAGATCGCCCGCCGGCACGGCTGTCTGCTGGCAGTGGACAGCACCTTCGCCACGCCCTTCAACATCCGGCCGGCGGAATTCGGCGCCGATCTGGTGATCCACAGCGGCACCAAGTACCTGGGCGGGCACAACGACCTGCTGGCCGGCTCGGTGGCGGGGCCGGCGGAGGTCATCCACAAGCTCAAGGACGCCCAAAACATGCTGGGGCCGACCATTGACCCGCACGCCGCCTATTTGCTCCTGCGCGGCATGAAGACCCTTTCACTGCGCATACAGCGCCACAACGAGAACGGCCAGCGGGTGGCGGAGTTCCTGGAATCCCACCCGGCGGTGCGGCGGGTCTTTTACCCCGGTCTCCCTTCGCATCCGGACCATGCCATTGCCAAAAAGCTGATGGCCGGCTTTGGCGGGGTGGTCAGCTTCGAGATCGAAGGGGATATGGAGCGCACCATGCGCTTTATCGATGCGCTGAAGATCCCGTACGTCGGGCCCAGCCTGGGCGGTGTGGAGTCCATCATCGAACAGCCGGCGCTGATGTCCCATTTCGCGCTGGACAAGCAGGAGCGTGAGCGCATGGGCATCAAGGATGAGCTGGTGCGCTATGCCCTGGGCATCGAGGATGCGGACGACCTGATCGCCGATTTACAGCAGGCGCTGGATTCCATCCTGTGAGGGGCCGGCGCGAGGAGGCGTGAACATGATCGTGATGAAGTTTGGGGGGACTTCGGTAGGTGACGCGGAGCGAATGTCCGCCGTCATGGATATCATCGAGTCGCATCTGTCGCGCGAGCCGGTCATCGTCGTCTCTGCCATGAGCGGGGTGACCAATCTGCTGATCGAGGCGGCGCGTGCGGCCAGCCGCGGTGAGGACAGGGTCTATCGCGAGGCCAAGGCGACGCTCCTGGAGCGGCATCTGCAGGCGGTGGACCAGCTTCTGGCGCGCAGTGTGGAGCGGGTGGAGGTGGCCGGCCTCATTGAGGACCGCCTGCACGATTTTGAACTGCTCTGCCGGAGCATCGCCGTGCTCGGGGAAATCACCCCGCGCGGCTACGATGCCGTCTCCTCCATCGGCGAACAGCTCTCGGCGCGCATCCTGGCGGCGGCGCTCTCGGCGCGCGGCATTCGGGCGCGCGATATCGTCGCCACACAGCTCATCATCACCGATGACCATTTCGGCGCGGCGCGCCCCATCATGGACCTCACCCGGGAGCGCGTGCAGGCCTTGATCCCGCCCCTGCTGGAGCGCGGCATCGTGCCGGTGGTGACCGGCTACGTGGGGGCGACGAAAGAGGGAGTGACCACCGTGCTGGGGCGGGGTGGAAGCGACTACTCGGCCGCCATCCTCGGCGCCTGTCTGGGGGCGGAAGAGGTGCAGATATGGACCGATGTGGACGGCATCCTGACGGCGGATCCGAATATCGTGCCGGAGGCGCACACGCTGGACGAGCTGAGCTATGAGGAGGCGGAGGAGCTGGCCTATTACGGCGCGGATGTGCTCCATCCCAAGACGGTCGCGCCAGTGCATCAGGCCGGCATCCCCCTGCGCATCCTCAACAGCTTCAACCCATCGCACCCTGGCACGCTGATCACCGGCTCGCCCTCGCCGAACCGCCGGGCCATGCCGGCCATCATCTCTACCAAAGGGCTGAGCCTCATCGGCATCGCCGGCAACAGCCAGGAATGGGGGCCGCTGGTAGGGGCGCGCGTGCTGGAGAGCCTGGCGGATGCCGGCGTGGATATCCTGCTCTTCACCCAGCCGCTTTCGGAGCGCAGTCTGCACCTGGTGGTGCGCCGGCAGGACCAGCGGCACTGTGTGCGCGTGCTGGAGCGTGCCCTCTCGGGGGAATTACAGCGGGGCATCATCTCGCACATCGGCGTGCGCGAGGAGGTCGGCACGATTTCGGTGGTCGGGCGCACCAGCGCCCAGCCGGCGCAAACGGTGCCGCGTGCCTTCGCCGCGTTGGGCCGGCGCGGCACGCGGGTCATTTCCGTCGCCCAGTCGGCCAGCGAGTACAACATCTCGTTCGTGGTGCCGGAGGCGGATGTAGACGACACCGTGCGCTATATTCACGCCGAGCTGGGATTGGACATGGCCGGCGGGTTATAGCATAATCTCTGCTTGCGATATGCTCACCATGGAGGACACTATGCTGCACATCTTCGGATCTGCCAGCATGGCAGAATTGTTCGGCGATTTCATCGTGTACCGCCGGCTGGAGCCGTCTGACCCCCGACTGCCGGGGCTGGAGCAGTTGTGGAAGGAATTGGGCTGGCCGGCCTACCGCATCCCGCGCAAGGCGGAGCCGGAGTATGCGCTGGTGGTGGCGCGGGTCCTGGAGGCGGCACGCCGGCTGGATGCGCCGCAGACGCGGCTGAAGCGCCTGATATTTCTGGGCGACACTTACATGAACGACGGCAACGCCTTCGCCAACCTGTGTGCCGCCGGCGGCTGGGAGGGGCTGGCCTTTATCGGCGCGGACAGGCCGGCGGAGCCGCCGCAGTGGCGCGTCGAGGGGCGCGTCTTCTTGTCCAACCGCTGGGCCGGCCTGGCGGAGTTCCTGGAATATGCCCGCCGGCAGGGCTTCGCGTTCGACGAGCACCTGGCGGTGGTGATTGACATGGATAAGACGCTGGTGGGGGCGCGCGGCCGCAACGACAAAATTATCGACCTGGTGCGGGTGCAGGCGGTGAAGGATACCGTGGCCTCGGCGCTGGGCGAACAGTTCGACCATGCGGCCTTCCAGCGCGCCTACGACACCTTGAACCAGCAGGTCTATCATCCGTTCACCCAGGATAACCAGGATTTGCTGGCCTACCTGTGCCTCGTCATCGGGGCCGGGCTGTATACGCTGGAGGAGGTGCTGGAAGGCTATCAGTCCGGGCGCATCCCATCGTTCGATGCCTTTATCCATCTGGTGGACGGCCGGCGCGAGGAACTGAAGGCCGCCGGCCTGCTGGACCTGCATCAGGAGGTGCTGTCGGCCTGGGATGCCGGCGATCCCACCCCGTTCAAGGCCTTCCGCTATCGCGAGTATGAGCTGACTGCGGCGCGCTATGATCCCTCGCCGGCGGAGGGCATCCCCCTGGAGAAGCTCCTGCAGGAGCGCATCCTGATCACCCAGGAGGTGCGCCAGGCCGCCCTCTATCTGCGCCGGCAGGGCGCTCTCATCTTCGGCCTGTCGGACAAACCGGATGAGGCTTCCATGCCCCAGCCGGCGCTGGCGGCGCAGGGGTGGAAGGTCCTGCATCACTGCCCGACCTTGTGTGTGGGCGAGCCCCTGGAAATTTGACTTTCACTCCGCCGGGAATATAATAGCCGCAAACTTGACTGATGGTCAGACCAAAATATGATCTGCAGTATTTGACGCCCTGAGGGCCGGGTGTATACTGTTCGGCGCCGGCGGGAGGGTAAGGCCCGATTACGATATTTACGAAGAAGGAGGAGACCGCGATGGTGTCGCGCAAAACCGATGTGCGTCTGATCGCTCTCGTGGCGGTGATGGTGGCCGTGACCTGCGTCTTCACACTGCTGGTGCGCATCCCCATGGCTCCCACGCGGGGCTATATTCACCTGGGGGATGTGGCGGCAACCTTTTCGGCGCTGGCGTTCGGTCCCTGGCTGGGATTTGTCATTGCCGGCGGCGGGACTGCGCTGGCTGACCTGGTCGGCGGATACCCGCACTGGGCGCCGCTGACCCTGATTATCCACGGCCTGCAGGGCTTTCTCGCCGGCTATGTCGCCCGGCTGGGCCGGCATCGCCCCGGCGCCATGCTGTTAGGCGCTTTCCTGGGAGAGGTGGTGGTTGTGCTGGGCTACTTCCTCGTCGAGATCCCGCTGTACGGGCTGGGGCCGGCGCTGACCGAACTGCCCGGTAACTCGATCCAGGGCGCCTTTGGCCTGCTGGGCATGCCCCTGCTGTATCTGGTCGCGCGGGCATATCCGGCGGTTCTGGAATACGGAAGGGGCCGTGTCGAGCATCGTTCGCATCACTGATGTCTCTTTTGCCTACCCCTCGCCCCTGCCCGGACATGGGCCAGTGCCGGCCCTCCAGCATGTTTCCCTGGAGATCGAGAACGGCTCGTTCGTCGCGCTCATCGGAGCGGTGGGCGCCGGCAAGACCACGCTCTGCCTGTGCCTGAACGGCATCGTCCCCGGCATGACCGGCGGGGAATTCGCCGGCGCGGTGGAGGTCATGGGCATGCGCACCAGCGAACGCAGTGTGGCGGAACTGGCGCGCCATGTCGGTATGGTGTTCGAAGAGGCTGAGGTCCAGCTCTTCAACTCCAGCGTGGAAGATGAGATCGCCTTCGGGCTGGAAGAGCTGGGCTGGGAGCCGCCGGCCATCGAGGAACGCATTGACTGGGCGCTGGAGGCAGTGGGACTGCAGGGCATGCGCCGGCGCAATCCGCGGGGGCTTTCCGGTGGGGAGCAGAAGCGCCTGGCGATCGCCACCGTCCTGGCGATGGCGCCCAATATCCTGGTGCTGGACGAACCGACTGCCGGCCTCGACCCCCGGGGCCGGCAGGAGGTCATGCAGGTTATCAGCCGGCTGGCGAAGGAACGCACTGCTACCGTCATCATGGCGACGCAGGATGCGGAGATGGCCGCCCGCTTCGCCGACCGGGTGATCCTCTTGGATGAAGGCCGAATCGTGGATGACGGCACGCCGCGCGAGGTATATGGGCGCCTGGCGGCCGGCCGGCGCTCCATGGTGTATGTCCCCCAGATGGCGCGTGCGGCGCGCCTGTTGAACGAGCGCCTGGGCCGGCGGTGGGACTTCCTCACGCCGGAAGAGGCCATCCAGGCATTAGCCCCGATGCCGTCGCAGGCTCCTTCCAGTCCCCTCCCGCATGCTGGAGCTTGCCCATGACGCCCCCGCTGGTTTCCGTCCAGGAGCTGTGGTTCCGCTACGATGACGGGCCGCCGGCCCTGCGCGGCGTCTCGCTGGAGATCGGGCGCGGGGAATGGGTGGCCGTCCTGGGATGCAACGGCTCCGGCAAGAGCACCCTGGTGAAGCATTTCAACGGCCTGCTGAAGCCCTGGCGCGGGCGCGTGCTGGTGGAGGGGGTGGACACGCGCCGCCGGCAGGTGGGGGAATGGGCGCGCCTGATCGCCTATCTCCCCCAGCATCCGGACCGCATTATCTTTTCCGCCAGCGTGTGGGAGGAGGTGGCTTTTGCCCCGCGGCTCCAGGGGGTCTCGGGGGCGGAGCTGGAGAGGCGCGTGAATACCGCGCTGGAAGCACTGGGATTGCGGGATGCGGCCGATGTACCGCCAGCGGCGTTAGGCTACGGCCTGCGCCGTAAGGTGGCCCTGGCGGCCGTGCTGGCGCAGGAGCCGGCCCTGCTCATCCTGGACGAGCCGACCAACGGGCTGGATGCCGGCAGTGCCCGGGATTTCCTCGAGGTGGTTGCGCAGAGGCACCGCCAGGGCACGGCGGTGGTGCTCATCACCCATGATCTGGAGCTGGCGGCGCAGTACGCCGGCCGCGCCGTGCTGATGCAGGCCGGCGAGATCGCGGCGGATGGGCCGGCGCGCGCCGTGCTGGGCAACGCGGCCCTTCTGCGCAAGGCCGGCCTGGAGCCCCTGCCGGTGACCCACACCGCGCATGCGCTACGAGAAGCCGGCCTGGCCGGCCTGCCGGCGGACTTGCTCCTGCCGGAGGAGTTCGCCGAAGCATATTTGAGGGCGGCGGCCGGCGGAGGGGAGGTGGGGCAATGATGCTGGACCTGTACGTCCGCGCAGATGCCTGGTACCACCGTTTCGACCCGCGCACCAAGTTCGGCCTGACCCTGCTGTTCGTGGTCGCGGCCGCGCTCATCCGAAATCCTCTGGCGATGTTTGCACTGCTGGCACTGCTCCATATCCTGCCGCTCTCCAGCCGGGTGCCGCCGGCGCGTTTGCTGGCGGCTTGGCGGCCGCTGTGGCCGATCACCCTGGTTATCCTGGTATTGGGCAGTTTTACCTGGGGCGCCGGCGCGGCGTCTGTATGGTGGCGGTGGGGGCAGGTCTCGGTGGGGCCGGCCAGCGTCCTGCAGGCCGTGACGATGGCCCTGCGCGTGGATGCGCTGGCCTTCGCCTTTTCGCTCCTGCTGTGGACGACGGAGCAGGGGGAGCTGGTGGCCGGCCTGACGCGGCTGGGCCTGCCGCATTCTGCCAGCCTGACCCTGGCGATGTCCATGCAGTTTGTCCCGACCTTTGGGCGCATTTTCGGTGAGATTATGGAGGCCCAGGAATCGCGCGGACTGGTCATCCCGCGCAATCCCCTGCGGGCGGCGCGTGCTTATCTCCCTGTGTTGATCCCCCTCATCATCACGGCTCTGCGGACGGTGGATCATCTCGCCATGGCGCTGGCGGCGCGGGGCTACGGCGCGGCCAGCCGGCGCACCAGCCGGCGCCAGCTCCGCATGCGCCGTGCCGACGCCCTGGCATTGGCCGGCGGTGCGGTGGTTCTCCTGGTGGTACTGCTGGCGCGGGGGTTATAGCTCCGACCGGCGGCCCAGCCGCTCGCTGATGCGCGCCAGGCGCTGAATATCGGCGGAACCGCTTATCTGCCCGCCGACCCCTAGGATGATGAATCCCTCTTCCCGCTCGATGCAGGTCAGCATGTCCTCCATCCAGGTGTAGAAGTCATCCTCCGGGAATCCCGCTTCCAGCAGTGCCGGCGGGATGCCGCCCCAGATGATCAGCTCCTCGTGCCAGGCATGCCAGGCCTCTGCGAAGGGGAGCGGGCTGGATGGGGCCGGCATGAAGGACAGCACCACGTCCACGCCGGCCTGGGGGATAAGCGGGAGGAGGGGCTTCAGATTGCCGTTCATCACACTGCCCAACCGCCGGCCGGCCAGATGTAGACGGGCGGATATCTCCTGCAGGAAGGGCATGCAGTAGCGCTGGAAGAGGGCCGGCTTGGTCAGGGCGCCGTCCAGATGGTCGTCGAAGGCCAGCAGGGGAGCATCCGGCAAATCCAGGGCCAGCTCGACGATGTGCCGGCTGTGCTCGCGCAGGGCATCGAGAAGGTAGAGGAAGGCCCGTTCCTCATCCCGGGCCGCCTGGTCGGCGCGCGCCGGCGGCATGTAATCCAGCAGTAACTGCTGGAAGGGGATGCGGCCGAGCAGGGGGATGGTAAACCCATTTTCCCCAACGGCTTCCTCGCTCTGGCGGAACCTCTCGAAATCCGGCACTGCCTCGGCGTGATTCAATATCCATTTGACGACGGGGAGATCCTCATCGTACTCGAGGATGCGGCGGAGGAGGGTGGGGCCGGCCGCGGCGCGTGCCTGGGCTTCGTCCATCTGGCAGATGATCTCCGCCCTGCCGGCCGGCGTCTTATACGTGATGATGCTCTGCCCCGGCCGGTCGGATGGCAACAGCGTGATAGGGAGGGGGAACGGCAAGGCCGGCTCCGAGTCCCGGAAGATCGTCTGTTCGTTGTGCGTGATGTGCACCTCCACCCCATGGAGCCGAAACCGGGTGACGGGAGCCGCCGCCAGCCGGCCGGCGGCCAGCAGGCGGTGGATCTCGTTCAGCTCCAGGTCGGCCAGCGGGCGGGGCAGGGTGTTGGTGCGCCGGCGGGCGGTGTACCATGTCTCCAGGTCCACCAGCCAGGGCAGGAGGTCAGTCGGTTGACGCTGTAACACCTGCAGGACGCGCCGGCGTTCGGTCAACGGCTTCGAAGTAGACATAACGGTGCTCCCGCATGTGGGGATGGCGGTCTATTCCACGCCGACGATTTCCAGATAGACGATGCGCTCGCGGCGGGTCTGGCCAGGACACCCAAGCTCCCCGTCGAAAACGCGCACATAGGCGTGGAATGTCCGCAGTGCGTCTCCTTTGATGGCCTTTCCCGAGCCGACCCGGTCCACTGCGGTGATGAGGTTATTCTCGGCGTCCACAAATTGGGTGCGGGTATCCAGGCCGATGTAGCCCTTACACAGGGGGAGGGTGGCCGTGATGAGGCCGTAGCCGCGCAGGGTGATGAGCTGGTCCTGGTAGCGCGCCGCCGATGCCAGTATCTGCTTCGCCGTCACGGGGGAGGCGGCTGGCGTCCCCGTACAGCCGGCCAGCGACCACAGCAGTAGCCCAATCAGCACCATCCACCATATGCCTCGCATAGCGCACCTCCGGCGAACCGGTCATTCGCGGTGCTGTTCCAGCAGGAGCATGAGCTGTTTGGCATTGCGCACCGCATAGTCGCGGTAGTTGGTGTTCATGAGCACGTGCACTTCCTGGGTCTCTTCGGCCAGCCGGCGGATCTTCGGCACCCATTCCTGAAGCTCTTCCGGCTTATAAAGGTATTGGGTGCGCTCATGCACGCTGACGCCGCTCTGCTCCCAGGTCTCGGCGCGCCGGCCGTGGAAGCGCACATAGGACAGCCGCAGGTTGGTGGCGAATGCCAGCGGGGGCACGCTGGAGCGCAGGCCGGCCGGCTCGTCCACGCAGACGTAGGTGAGGGAGTGCTCGGTCAGGAACTGGAGCACGCCGGCGCGATGGGAAGCATCCAGCCAGGCGCGCTGGCGGAACTCCACCGCCACCTGGAGAGGCTGTAGCCGTTCTGCCAGCCAGAGGATGTGGTCGAAGCTCTCGGGTTTGGGGTAGAACCAGTGGGGAAACTGGACGAGAATGGCGCCCACCTTGCCGGCGCTCTGCAGGGGGCGCAGGCCCCCGAGGAAGCGGCGCAGGGTTTCCTCGGCGATTTCCGCCGGCACCTGGTCGAAGTAGAGCATTTCTTTTTCAAGGAGTTCGGCAGGAAGCTCCTGCCGGAGGTCTTTGGGCAGGCTGGCTGGCGGGGTGGGGTGGAAGGTGAAGAGGCTGAAGATTTTGATGTCGAAGACGAAATCGGCCGGCGTGCGCTGATGCCAGAGCAGGGCCGAGCGCTCCGACGGCAGGCCGTAATAGGTGCTGTTCACCTCCACCAGGTCGGGGAAGTGCTGGACATAGTAGCTCAGCCGGCCGGCGGCATCCCGCACATGCGGCGGGTAAAATTCCCCGCTCTCGATGAGGCTCTTATCGGTCCAGGAACTTAAGCCCACGCGGATGCGTCCGGGCATGATGCCACCCCTTTCCCTGCATGCACCGAAAAGTCTACTGCAAAGGACGGGGCTTGTCAAAAGGCGGCGGGGTTCAGGTTCCTGGCGCCAGTTTCTCCCGAGATGAACGCCGCCTGAAACGCGGCGGGGCGCGCCGATAGGAATTCTGCTATAATAGACGGAGACGGTCAGGTCTTGTCCCATCGAGGTTGAACAGGAGGTTTGGGGCATGAACGGGGAGCGGGTGCGCACGGTAAAGGATTTGCTGTCCAAGGTGCAGGAGGACCAGGAGTTCCGGGAGCGCCTGATGCAGAACCCTGAGGCAGTGCTTCGGGGGCTGGAGGATGTCCCGCCGCAGATGTTGGGGTGGATCTACGTTGGGGTCATCGCCACGTTGGGTGTGGTGGTGCTGGCGGCCATCATCGGGGGGATTGCCCTGGCGGCCGCCGGCAAACCGGCGCCCGACAGCCTTATTGCGCTGGGTTCCACGGCGCTGGGCGGGCTGGTGGGGCTGTTAGCGCGTTCGCCGGAGGAGCCGCGATAGGGGAGGGTCCACCTGGCGGACCGCGGCGCCGGCCCATGCCGAGAGTGCTCCTAACAGGCCGGCGGCCAGCCAGAACGAGGCCCGCAGTCCCCACGCGCTGGCGACCGAAGCGCCCAGCATGGGGCCAATGGCGTTGCCGAAGGCGTTGATGGAACTGCTGAAGCCGAAGACCATGCCGCGCTGGTCCGGGGATGACAGGCGCGCCAGGATGGCATTGGCGCTGGGAAGCAGTCCGCCGATGAAGATGCCGGCGGCCAGGCTGGAGAGGATCAGCACAGCATAGTTGGGGGCCAGGGCATGGCCGGCCAGGGCAACCGCGGCGCCGGCCAGGCTGATGATCATCAGCGGCCGGGAGCCCAGGCGGTCTGCCAGCCGGCCGATGAAGCCGGCGGCCAGGGCGCTGGTCAGCGCGCGCAGGCCGTAGATGGTGCCGGTGCTGGTGTTCACCAGCGCGGCGGAACCCAGCATGCTTTCGATGAACAGGGGCAGGGTGGGCACGGTGACCGCGCTGGCGATATAGAACCCGCCGATGATGAGCATAACCGCCATAATTTGCGGCTGATGGATGATAGCGGACGCCTGGCTGATGAGGGTGCCCTGGGAAGAAGGGGTCCGGCTCGGCCGTGTGGACTCTTTGATGCCGAGCACGGTCAGGACGCCGGCCAGGAACAGGAAGGCGCCCGTCAGCACAAAAGTGCCGCGATATCCCAGATGGTCGGCGGCCAGCCCGCCGATGAGCGGGCCGAGGGTATTGCCGGCGTAGACCGCCATCTGCATCATGCCCAGGGCGAAGCCGGCCTCCGATTCCGGCACGAACGAGGTGACCAACGCCATAAAGGCGGAGATGGTGCCGGTCAGCAGGCCCTGGAGCAGGCGCAGTATAAAAAGCTGTTGGACGTTGGCGACCAGCGCCATGGCGCTCATGACGATGGAGCCGCCGAAGGTCGCACGGACTACCATGAGCTTGCGTCCGCGGCGGTCGGCGATCCAGCCCCAGAAGGGCGCGATGAGGGCCATGGCGATGGCGCTGGAGGAGGTGAGCATGCCGGCCCACAGGGTGACTTGTTCCGGGTCGGTGACGCCCAGCTCTCGAATGTAGAAGGGCAGGAAGGGGAAGACGGCGCTGAAGCCGGCGATGGCGAAGAACTGGGCGATCCATGCCGCGATGAGATAGAACTGCCAGGTTGTCAGGCGTCGGCGAAGCGCAAGTCCCATTGGCAATCGCTCCTTGGCACGCCGGCCATTATACCGTGAACACGGGAGAGGCGAAAATTCGAGACGTATCCAGCACCCCCGATATACGAGGGGCGTATACCGCGCGCGTATCCCGCGTACGCGCGGCGTGCGCGCTGGATACGGGAAATCTACGCACGAAATCGCGCCGTGCGTATAGCCGCGCCGGCCACATCTAGTGTATAATGGCAGTACCAGCACTACTACTTGTCATGGAGGCGTTGTGCAAATGTGATGAACCGGGGTGAAAGCAGACGGCTGTGGCACCGGCTGCGCGTGTTCCCGACACCGGGCGCGCTGGTCAAGTCCCGCTTGCGCAGTACCACCATGAACTGGCGGGTGGTGATGGCGCTGATGGGGATCGCGTTGATGGCGCTGATGGGCCTGGCGAGCGGGCCGGCCTGGCTGCCGATGCTGATCGCGCTGTTTCTCGCCCCGTATCTGATCATCCCCCTCTTCCCGTTCTCTCCCTTTGAGCACCGCTTTTACGCCCCGCGAACGCAGGGGATATACGCCGCGGCGGTGTTGGGTGTGGTCACCCTTTCACTCCTGGTCACCCGGGGCCTGTCCGCTAACCCTTTGCTGTGGTTGCTGTTCCTCGTGCCGATGGCGATCGCCGCGCAGGTCAATTTGCTGGTACTGGCCGGCAATTGGCTGGGTGTCGGTCTGGCGTTATGGCTCATCGAGCGGGATACCCTGATAGGGATGGCGCCGGCGTGGCTGGTGCACTGGCTGTGGCTGGGGTTTATCGGCGGGGTGCTGTATCACGTGGTTTCCCGCGAGCGCATCTCCAGCGCGACCCTGGAAAGACTGCGCACCGATGTGGAAGAGCACATCCGGTGTCTCGCCGGCTCCGGTGTGCGGGACCGGGAATGGCCGGTCAATGTAGGCCGGCTGTTCTGCGATTTGCTCCAGGCGGATTTCGCCGTGCTGTGGTCCAAAGGGGAAGGTGAAGAGGTTTGGACCGGGATACGCGTGTCCCAGAGCGGGGTGGCGGAGGCGGTGCGGTGTGAATCGGGGCAGTCCCCACCGCCCATTGCCTGGCAGAATCATACGCCGGCGTGCTATATCCCGGAGCGCCGGCGTGTCAGCCTGCAGGGAGCGCAGGAGGTGATCTTTGCCGACCAACCCAGCCTGAGCTGGTCGGCGCTGAAAATGGAGCTGTGCGTTCCGTTTGCCGCCGGCCAGGAGCCGGCCGCCATCAGCCTGGAGTACCGCCGCCTGCCGGTGATTTACCCCAAGGAACTGGACCAAATGGCGCGCCAGAGCCAGGCCTTTGCGGAACTGCTGGCCGGCGCCCAGGCGCGGCAGGAAGAGCGCGCGGCGCAAGCGCGCATTTTTGGCATGGCCCGGCATCTTCAGGAGTTTTCCGCCGGCCAGGAGGAGGTCTTTGACGCCATCCTGGATACCTTCACGGTCAAGCTGGGGTACGAGTTTGCCCAGGTCTGGGTGTATGACCGACAGAGCGATACTCTCGTACTCCGAAAATGTGCCCCATCCCCCAAGTGGCTGAAGGACATCCGCTTCTCCAGCGATGCAGACAATGCGTATCTCGAGGCACTGCGCTCCCAGCAACGCCGCATATATGAGGGCTGGCACCCCAGCTTCGATTCCCGCGTATGGGGAGCGGTGCAGCACAGGACAACCCATCCCCATGAGCGGGATTATACCGTCATCCAGGCCTTTGTGCCGCTCTGGGTGAAGGTGCACGGCGGGACGGAGCGGGAGCCTGTCGGGCTGGTGATCTTCGGGAGCAGTTCGCCCGGCTCAGGGAACGTGCCCACTATGGAGGAGCTGGACAGCCTGGTGCCGATTTATCAGGCTTGTGCCGCGGTACTGCGCACCCTGCAGATGCAGGAGCAGTGGCAGGCCGAGGTCCAGCGGGTGGAGCTGTTGAACGAGATGACGGCGGCACTGCTGGCCGCCGGCATGGAACCCGACCCGGACATGCTCTCCGAGAACATCGCCGAGTATGCCCAGCGCCTGTTTGGGGCGGACCTGGTGTTGATTTATGGCTACAACCCGGGGACCCGCCAATTTCATTTCCTCAACCTGGCCGGCAAATTCCACAACAAAAATAAGACGCTCCGCAATATGCCATCGGATGCCCCTCTCCTCCAGCGCGTTTTGGAGGAGAAGCAGGGCTGGTTCGTGCCCAATGTCCACGACGAGCCCCTGTTGATGCGCGCCAGAGGCGGGATAGATGAGCATGTGGTGAGCTTCTCGATGCGGCAGGGGATCCGCTCCTTCGCCGGCCTCCCCATGTATGTGGGCAATCACCCGTACGGCGTCATCTGCCTCAACTTTCGTCAGCGCCGGACGCTGGGCCCCAACGAACAGCGCGCCATGAGATTGTTCGCCAACCTGGCCGCGCTGGGCTTCAGCCTGCATGAGAACATGGAGGAGCGTGCGCACGCCGCCCTTTCGAGCTTCCGGGAACAGCAGTCTATCCTGCTCCATGATCAGTTCAGCCACACTCTGGACGAACTGGCGAAACGCCTCGAGCTGATGGCCGACGAGGTGGCGCGGGCCGGCCTGCTCGAACTGGAAGAGCGCTTCGATCGCGTCATCCGGCTGGCTCAGGAACTGCAGACGCGCATGGCGCGCATGATGCGCGACCTGGTCAGCGACCGCTCCGCACGGACCAATCTGGTGAGCGAACTGCAGCGCCTGCGGCGCTTCTTCCGCGATCTGTATGAGTTTGAGGTGGAACTGGACGTGGACCCGGCCCTGCCGGAGCTCCGCAACCTCACCCAGCGCATCCTGGTCGGCATCGCCAGCGAGGGGCTGAGCAACGCCTGCCGGCATTCGGGCGCCGGGCGGGCTGTACTGCGCTGTCATCGGGACGGCGAGATGATCCGCCTGGAGATTGAGGACGCCGGCAAAGGCCTGCCTGAGGATATCTGGTCGCAGGGAGGACATTGGGGGCTGAAGAACATCTGGCGGCAGGCGGCCTGTCTGGGTGGAGAGACGGACTTTAAGGCCGGAGCCGATGGCCGGGGCACCTGCATCGTGGTGCGCATCCCCGCGCAGATCCGGGATGAACACCTGGCTTCGTAAGTCAGACCAGGAGGAGAGAGCGATGGCCCGCGAACGCAGTAAAATCCGTGTGGTGCTGGTGGAGGATCACCGGTCTATCGCCGAGACCTATCAGGCGGCCTTAGAGGCGGCGCCGGAGATCGAATTTGTGGGTCATGCCATCAACGGCCCGGAGGGCCTGGAGCTTATCCTCCGGGAGCTTCCCGACGTGGCGCTGGTGGACCTGGTGCTCGAGCACAGCGAGTACGACGGGGTGGAGCTGATCCGCCGGGTGAAGGAACGGGGCCTTCCGACCAAGCTGATGGCTATCACCACGTACATTGGTGCGCCCGTCGCCGGCCAGGCCCTCCAGGCCGGCGCCGACGGACTGCTGGGCCGTTCCCCCAGCATGCGCGATATCATCATGGCCATTCAGCTCGTCCATCACGGCCTGATGGTGCTCGGGCCGCGCGAAGACTTTGGCGATTGGTTCAGCGGCTTCCTGATTCACCCCGAGAAAAAGGAGTGTCCGCTCACGGAGCGTCAGCTTGAGGTGCTGACATGGGCGGCCCGCGGCTATACCAATCAAGAGATCGGCCGGCAGTTGCACATCGCTGAGGGTTCGGTGCGCGCCCACTTCAGCAATATGCAGGATAAGCTCGGGGTCTCCGGCCGGCAGGAGCTGATCCGCCTGGCCATCGAGAACGGTTGGATCGAACGTCCACGCTAGGGCGCGCATTTCCCCTATTTGCCGGCGCGTACTCCCCGTACGCGTTCGTGTAAGCCTCCTGGGCGGCAGTATAGAACCTTCCTCTGCCGCGGTACGCGTTTCCCTTCACGAAAAATCCGTCAACGTTTCGCGAATAGAGGATAGTCAGGCGTCCCTCTATCGTTTATCATTGTAGGTGAGAGGAAGACCCACAGGGGGAGGGTCGCTGGTGGCTGTTGGTTTGCCCGCTGGTGGAGCGCCAGGCAGGTGGTTGGGGGCCAGCCGGCCTAGAAAGGAGGCGGGCAATGATAACCAGCCGCATGAAATGGGTGGTGACGGCGTGCAGTGTCGTCATCGGCGTGAGCATGTGTGTGGCGGTTGCCGCCATGTTCCCCCAGTTTGTCATGGCGGTCGCTGTGGGAATGGTGGCGGCAGTGGTGATCCCACCCATAATGGTCGCCGCGATGTTCGTGGTTGTCCCTCCCAGCACCGCCCGGGTGGTGCGGGACGAGATGGGCCGCGTGGTGCGCGTGCTGGGGCCGGGCGAGCACATCGTGATCCCGCCGCTGGAGCGGCTGAGCGAATCGTTCAGCCTGTGCTGGCAGGCCCTGATGCTGGGCGATGTCGTGACGCTGGACGCGTACTGCGTCGAGATGGAGGTACAGCTCAAGGTGCTGTACGTGATGGACCCGCGCGAGATGCGGAGGGAATGGCGGCAGAGCCTTCTAGACACCCTGCATGATGACATGCGGCTGTGGGGGAATTACCTGCGCGGCATCCTCCTGGAGCAGTTGCAGTTGGTGCTGGCACAGCGGCCGTCCGAGGAGTGGACAACGATTGCCGGCCGGCATGCCCTGCCCCGCCGGTTGCTAGAGGCGGTCAATGTCAAAACAGCCGGCACCGGCCTTGCGGTGCAGGATGTGCAGGTGTTCTGGCTGGCGCCGGCACAGCCGGTGCGCCAGTTCTATCAGGAGGCCCACCGGCGGGCGGTGACGGCGGAGAGCTGGAGCACGGCGCTGAGGCTCCTGCGCCAGGAGGGCATGGCGGAGCTGAAAGAGGAGGCCGAGCGGATGCGCGAGCTGGCGTTGGCGGATGCGCTGGCCGGCCGCAATCATGTGACCCTGCATATGGGAGCTTTGCCTGGCTGGTACGTCCCATCGGGCAATGGCAACGGTCACGGTGCCGCCTCTTCCGAGATAGGCCTCTCACAGCCTTCCGAGCGGAGCGTTCCGGCGGGTAAGTAAGGGGTAAGCAGTATCTCAAGGTGACAGTCATCCCCAGATGGCTGTCACCTTGTTTTTTTGAGCCGTTTGCCGGCGCTCAGGTTCTATGCCATAATGGCGCCATGATATTCCCAGGACACGTGAGCGCGGGGTACCTCGCCTCGCATTATCTGCATACCGACCAGCGCACCACCATGCTGGCCGCCGTGTTCCCCGACCTGGTGGACAAGACCGGGCGGTATATCCTGCGCTGGTCCCCCAGCGGCAGGGTGCCGGCGCATTCCCTGCTGACCGGCGCGCTCACCACGGCGGCGGTGGCACTGCTGACGCGCCGGCGGCAGGCCGTGGTGGGCTGGGCGGCCGGCTATCTGGTGCATGTCCTCAGCGACCTGGTGGTGGATCAAATGGTCGGGGAGGATACCAGCGGAGGATATGCGCTGTGGCCGCTGACGAAGGTGGACATCCGCCGGCATCCCATCTGGACCAGCTTTCAGCTCTATTCGGTCGGCGTGTGGCTGTTCGAGGTGCTGGTGACGCTGTGGGCAGTGCTGGTGGCGCGCCGGCGCGCCCGCTCCCGCTGAATCATCCTGGGCCTTGTGCGCGGTCCCTCCATCCCAGGTAATGCAGGAGGGCCTGGGCCAGGGCGCGGCCCAGCAGGAGGCCGTCGGGCGATACGGCGTTGACATCGTCCGCCGGCTTGCAGAAGGCCGGCTTGGCCTCCAGATGGAGCGCCGGCATGCCTCTGCGCTCCGCCTCTATCAAGGTCACCGTCTGCAGGGCCGATAGCTCCAGGGCTTCCTCTTCCTCGTGCCCATCCCCATGGAAAATCCAGGCATCGCGGCTGCCGGGTGCTTTCTGGACGCCCCAGGTGTAGCGCCGGCCCAGCGCGGCATCCAGCAGTTGGGCGAAGCGGAGCGCGTCGGCCAAATGGTTATGGCCGGCGCTCAGCTCCAGCGCCAGCCGGCGGTGCGGCCCGCTCCCGTGGCATTCCAGCAGAAAGCGGGCCGGCTCCGCGAACAACTCCCTGCTGTACGGGCTTGCGAGGTCCTTGTTGGGGTCATGGGTGGTGGGATGGGCCATGATGACCAGCTTGCAGGGGACGCCGCGATCGCGCAGTGCGGTGAACGCCACCAGCGCGTAGGAGGCGGCGTTTTTGTCGGCGTCGCGCGGCGCCGGCTGGCCTTCGGCATCCAGCCGGCGCTCGCAGATGTAGTCCTCCCGCACTTCGGCGTGGTGCGGGACGCCCAGGAGAACGGCGTAGGGCGGCCGGCCGTGCCGCAGTACCAGCAGACGGTCCCGCGCCTGCAGAAAGTCGGCTAGCGCCGGGTGATACTCCCGCAGGGTCCACAGCTCATCCTGATAGATAATGGTGCGGATCTCGTCGTACGGTGCGGGTGGCTCGGTCATGAACGTCCTCATCAGGCGTCGGCCTCAGGCAGCCAGCCCAGGTCCAGCTCGTGGAGCTTCCAGGGGAGCGGGGCGCCGGTATACGGGTCCCAGCCCATCATCTGATAGTAGGTCTGTAGGGCGGTGCGCATGGCGTCCGGCGGGATGAATGAGCCGGCGAGCGGCCCGTTCCCCAGCGGTTCGAAGAAGCGGGCCGGCGGCGCGTCATCCGCGGCGCGCAGGCCACAGCGGGCGTTAAAAACCCGCGCCATGGCGAGCACCCGTTCTCCGACCTCGAGCATTTCAAAGATCGAGAAATCCCAGCCGGTCAGCGCGCACACAATTTCCTGCTGGGCCTCGATGGAGTAGCTCATGAAGATGCACATGCCCAGGCAGTTCTGGAAGGTGCGGTAGGTGATCCAGCGGCGGGCCATGCGCACCTTGGCCGGCGAGAGATCGTCGAAACGCAGGGGGCGGTGGATGCCCAGCGGGCGCAGGCCGGCGATATTCTCCGGCGTCTGAAAGGCGTTGTCATGCAGGTTGTGCACATGGTCCGCGCCGGTGGGGGAGGTGGCATAGCCGAGGTCCAGGGCGAACTTGATGCGCGGGTCGTGCATGGGCACTTCCTGCTTCTTGACCTGCAGGACGTACTGCTCCGTGCCGCGCCCAATGATTTGTGCGGCGCGATAGGCGCCCTGCGCCAGGATGTCGCCGAACCCTTCCCGCTGGATGATCTTCTCCAGCATCTGCACTACGGCCCGGGCATTCCCGAAGTTCAACGGGATGCCGTCCGTGTCGGCCGTGGTCAGGAGACCGCGCTCGAAGCATTCCATGGCCCAGGCGATGGTGGCGCCGGCGCTGATGGTGTCCAGCCCATAGGCGTTGCACAGCTCATTGGCCTTGGCGATGGCCGGCAGGTCGTCCACCCCGCACAGCGAGCCGAAAGCGGCGATGGTCTCGTACTCCGGCCCGCCGTAGGCCGGCTGAACCTGCCACTCGTCATGGGTCTCGACAATGCGCTTACAGCGCACCGGGCAGGCGAAGCAGGTGCCGCCGCCCTTGAGGATGGTGGCGGCCATGTGCTGGCCGTCAATGCGCTCAGCGCCCTCGAAGACGCCTTCGCGGAAATTGCGCGTGGGGAGGCCGCCGCTGGCCTGCAAAATGGGCAGAAAGCCCGGCGTGCCGTAGTCATAGCGCAGTTTGATGACCGGGTCGCCGGCGGCCAGCAGGTCTGCCTGCCAGCGCGCCCATTTGCGGATCACGTCGGGGTTGGCCAGCGGCAGTGTGCCGGTGCCGCGCACCGCGACGGCGCGCAGTTTTTTGGCCCCCATCACCGCGCCCAGGCCGCAGCGGCCGGCGGCATGATGGACATCGTTCAAGACGCAGGCGTTCAGACAGAGCCGCTCGCCGGCCGGCCCGATCTGGCATACCCGCACCCGCTCATCCCCCAGCTCCGCCTTAAGCGCCTCTTCCACCTCGGCGGTGGGCCGGCCCCACAGATGGGCGGCATCGCGCAGTTCCACCTGGTCGTCGCGGATCCACAGGTAGACCGGGCGTTCCGCCTGGCCCTCGACGATGATGCCGTCCCAGCCGGCGCGGCGCAGTTCGGCGCCGAAGAAGCCGCCGACCTCGGACGCGCCGAATCCGCCGGTGAGGGGGGATTTGGCGCCGACGATGTTGCGGCCGGCGCCTCCCAGCGGCGCGCCGGTCATCAGGCCGGCGGCGATGATCAGCCTGTTCTCCGGGCCGAGCGGATCGCAATCCGCCGGCACTTCCGTCAGCAGGACGTAGGCCACCAGGCCCCAGCCGCCCAGGTAGGCGCGGAACCAGGCCTCGTCCAACGGCAGGACCTCCGTGGTGCCGGCGCTCAGGTTCACGCGCAGGACGCGGCCGAAAAAGCCGTAAGGCATGCTACACCTCCGATGCCCGGGATCGGGCCAGGTCTTTCCCCTGTGGAGGGATGGGCCGGCTCAGGCGTGTGGATGAGGATGGGAATGGCCGGCATGCCCTTCCACCGCTCCGCCCAGTTCCTCCAGCGCGGCCTGCAGGGCCTGGTTCGCGGCTTCCATGTAATGGGCGGCTTCCAGGATGTGCTCACAGCCGGGACAGCCGGAGCGGGCCCAGCGCTCAAACTCCGCCGCGTGTTCCGCGTTGTGCTCGATCCAGTGAGGGATGAGGATGCGCAGTTTTTCGGCATCTTCCATTGGCGTTTCACTCCCCGGCATCAGCCGAAGCGTTCGAGGCCCGCGACCCGTTGGGGGGATAAGAGCCGGCATCCAGCGTTTGGCGGATGGCGCGCAGAAGCTCGTCAAGCTGATAGGGTTTGGAGACGTAGCCGCGGGCGCCGGCTTCCAGCAGGCCTTGCACCGCCTGATGGCCGGCGACATAGCCGCTGGCGATGAGCACGCGTGCCTGCGGGGCGATCTCCAGGAGCTGAGCCAGGACCTCTCGGCCGGACATGCCCGGCATGGAGAGGTCCAGCAGGACCAGGTCGATCTCGTTCCCCTGCCGGCGGTATATCTCCAGCGCCTCCGCGCCGTCCTGGGCCGTCAGGATGCGGTAGCCGTAGGCCGGCAGACTGCGCTGGAGCAGGGAGAGGATGGAGTCTTCATCGTCCACCACCAGGATGGTCTCCCTGCCGGTGGGCCGCTCTTCGGTGGCGGCAGGTGCCGGCGCTGGTATGGTGGCTGTGGCCGGCGCGGCCGGCAGATAGATGCGGAAAGCCGTGCCCGTGCCCGGCTCGCTGTAGACGTTGATCCATCCCTTATGCTGGGCGATGATGCCGTACACGGTGGCCAGCCCCAGGCCGGTGCCCTTACCTGGCCCCTTGGTGCTGAAGAAGGGCTCGAAAATATGCTCCAGAGTCCCTTTGTCCATGCCGATGCCGGTATCGTGCACGGTGATGCGCACGTAATCGCCCGGGGAGGCGTTCAGCAGGCTGTGGGGCGGTACCTGTTCGACATGGACGAAATCGGTCGTGACGGAGATGATCAAGGGCCGGCCGACCGTTTCCCTGGGGTGGGCCTCCTCCAGCAGGGGCAAAAGGGCATCGCGCGCGTTGAGGATCAGGTTGACCAACACCTGGTGGAGCTGGGTCGCATCGGCCTGAACGGCCGGCAGGCCGTCGGACAGCTCCGTCACCAGGTCAATGCGCCGGTCAATGGTCTCCCGGAGGAAGGAAACTACCTCGCGCACCACCGCGTTCACGTCCACCGGGGCCATATAGATGGCAGAGCGCTGGGCGAAGGCCAGCAGTTGCTTGGTGAGCTGGGCGGCGCGGCGGGCCCCGCGCTCGATCTCGGCCAGCAGGGGCTGGATGGATGCCGGCGCGGTCAGGCGCGCCAGGTTGGCATTGCCCAAGATGGCGGTGAGGATGTTGTTGAAGTCGTGGGCGACGCCGGCGGCGAGCTGACCCACCGCTTCCAGACGCTGGGCCTGTTGAAGCTGTTGCTCCAGCCGGCGGCGCTCCGTCACGTCAATGGCAATGCCAATGGTCCCCGCGATGTTGCCCTCGTCATCGTACAGAGGGGAAACCGTGTTGATGATATAGCGGTCATCGGGCGTGCGGCGCTCATACTGCACTGTTTCGCCGGCCAGGGCGCGCAGAGAGGCTTCCAGCCCCGGCGAACGCTCCCCCTGCCCATACAGCTCGGCATGGATCTCGTACAGCGTGCGCCCCACCAGCCCCTTCGTGTTGGCGATCCTGCGCATTTCCTCAGTAATGGGTCCAGAGTGATAGGTGATGCGCAGGTCCCGGTCGGTCGTCCAGATGTTGACCAGCGCCTGCCGGGCGACGAGCCGCAGGCGTTCCTCGCTGGCGACCAGGGCGCGCTGGGTTTCGACGCGTTCCGTGATATCCATGGCGACGCCGACGACGCCGATGACCTGGCCGGCCTCGTCCCGCAGTGGCGCGAGGGTGGAGAAGAGCAGGCGGCCGTCCGAGGCACGGTGCTCGAACTGCACGGTCTCGCCGGCCAGGGCGCGCCGGGCGGCGGCGATGGTGGGCCAGTTCTCGCCGTACAGCTCCTGGCCGATCTCATAGAGGGTTCGGCCGAGGATGCGGCCGGCGGCCGCCAGGCGCCGCATCTCCGGGGACAGGGGGTCGGTATGATAGGTGACGCGCAGGTCGCGATCGGCGCTCCAGATGGTGACGGGCACCTGGTCAATGAGCAGACGCAGGCGCTGTTCCGCTTCCCGCCAGGCCCGCTCCGCCTGTTTGCGCTCGGTCAGGTCCTCGTAGGCGGCCACAACTTCCCCGGTGGGGAGCTTGTAGACGTAGTTCTCCCGCCAGCCGGCGATGCGCCCATCCTGATAAAACGCCGCGCCGTGGGATTCCGGCCGGCCCGTGCGGTATACCCGCTGGAACACGGCGAACAACCCGAAATCCATCACGCCGGGAAATATCTCCCGCACGCTGTGGCCGACGATCTTTTCCCGCTGGACCTTCTCCGTTTTTTCGGCGGCGCGGTTGAAGTCCACGATGATGAAATCCTCCCCATCGTTCACCGCCTGGTACACCGCGACGGGGGAGCGCATGTTATCGAAGAGGGCGCGGTAGCGCAGTTCCATGAGGGCCAGCTCCTCACTGCGCCGGCGCAGGGCCGCCGCCCGCTCCTCCAGCTCGCGCATGGCGCGCTTCAACGCCGCGTAATGCCGCCTCTTCATGGTTCCGAGGCCGATGAGGCGGTCCAGTTCCTGTTCCAGTTCCTGGGGAGGAGGGTTCAATGGCTTATTGATCTCCGACACAGCTCCAACACTCCTGCAAAAGGGTCACCAGTTCCTCCGCGTTCGGTTTCCAGGGGGAGGTAAGGAAGCAGACGTCATGCCGGGCGCCTTCTGCCCAGCGCCGCAGGGTCTCCGGCTCCGGCTGGGGAACATCGGTTGGGGTCAAGCAGTCCAGAGCGGCGCGCAGGGCCTCCAGCCGGCGCACCGCGCCCTCCACCGCGCGGTCGCCGGCGTCGGAGGGGGCCAAGGCTCGTGCGACCCGTTCCGTTCGCTCCGGCGCGGCCACTGCATAGCGGCGGAGCAGGGACGGGAGGAGCCAGATGATCACGCATCCATGCGGCAGGTCGGTAGAGCCGCCGATTTGGTGGGCCAGCGCGTGCGCCAGCCCCAGGCCGGCGTTGGAGAAGGCCACGGCGGCCTTCAGACAGGCCAGGGCCATTCCCCGGCCGGCCTCTGTATCGGTCGGGTCCTGGGCAAAGCGTTCCAGGTGCGCGTTCGCCAGCTCCAGCGCTTCCAGCGCCGGTGAATCAGTGAGCGCGTTCGCCCCGATGGAGAGATATGCCTCGACGGCGTGGGTGATGACGTCGAAGCCGGACTGCGCGGCCTGGGCCGGCGAGAGGGTGCGCAGTGTCTCTGTGTCAATGAGGGACATATCAGGGATCAAGTTTTTGTCCGCCATGACCATCTTACAGCGTGCGGACGTGTCGGTGATGACGCAGTACTGGGAGATATCGGCGCCACTGCCGGCGGTGGTGGGGATGGCGATCAGCGGCGGGAGGGGCTCGCGCGTTCGGCCAATGCCGACGTAATCGTGCAGGTCACCGCCGTGGGAGGCCAGCAGGCCGATGCCCTTGGCGGCGTCAATGACACTGCCGCCCCCCAGGGCGATCAGCCCATCGCAATCTTCGAGCAGGTACTGGCGAGCGCCGGCCATCACCTCATGATCCTTGGGGTTGGGAGTGACTGCGCTCCAGATGGTCACGGGGACGCCGTGATGCTGGAGATACTGCGAGAGTTCCTCCACCCAGCCGGCGGCGATCAGGCCGGCATCGGTGACCAGGAGGGGACGTTCGACCGCCAGCGCCTTCAGTGCATGGACAGCGCCAAAGCGAGCCCCGTCGCCGAAGATAACCTCGGGGAGTGAGAAACGCACCAGTTTTTGCATCGGATGATAGCCGCAATTCTGGCCGCCATAATTTGGCTCACCGTTTGATACTCCCATTATAAGTGAAAATACACAAATGTGCAACCGCCCTTCGCAGGAAAGCCTTGACAGCCGGCCGAAGCCGTGGTATATTGAATCTGGTCTGATGGCATGAACAAAAGACCAATACAGCCGGCGTGAGAAGGAGGGAACGATGGGGAGTCTCTTCCTGCATGTGCTCGATGAAGGCGAGATTGAGCGCATCCATCAGCGCTCGCTGGATGTGCTGGAGCAGGCCGGCGTACGGGTCCTGGATGCCGAATGCCGGCAGGTGTTGGCCGCCGCCGGCGCGCGGGTCGACGAGGCCAGCAATATCGTCCGCATCCCGCGCCAGTTGGTGGAAGAAGCGCGCCGGCTGGCGCCCCCCATGTTCGAGATCCACCATCAGGACGGCCGGGCCATCCTGGTGGGGGGCGAACATCGGGTTTTCGGCTCCTTGGTCACTGACCCCTGGATCATTGATTATGCGACCCTCCAGCCGCGCCGGCCCGTCCTGAATGACATCGTCCGCCACACCCGGCTGGGGGACGCGCTCCCCATCGTGGACGATATTCACCGCATGGATATGCCGCCCGCGGACCTGCCGCCGGACGCCGCCTATGTCAAAAGCCTGGAGGCCTTCGCCACCAACACCACCAAACACCTCGTGGCCCTGCCGGCCTCGGTCGAGTCGGCCCGCGATTGGCTGGAAGTCGCCGAAATGTACGCCGATGGACAGCCGCTGGGCCGCCGGCGGGTGCTCTCCTTCGGCGTCGCCGTCACCAGCCCGCTGATGCTCACCGATGTCAACGCCTGGATCCTGAAAGAGGGCGTGCGGCGCGGCATGGCCACCATCCCCGTCGTCTGTCCGATGGCCGGCACGACCTCCCCCTTGACCTTTGCCGGCACCCTGCTGGTCTCCAACGCCGAAAACCTCTTCCTCATCACCCTCAGCCAGCTACTGCGGGAGGGCGCGCCCATATTGTACGGCGCCGGCCCCTCCCTCACCGACCTGCGCAGTGGCTACGATATCTACTACAGCCCCGACAAAATGCTCTGGAAAACGGCTCTCATCCAGATGGGGAAGTTCTACGGCCTGCCCATCACCGGCGAGACAGGGGGCTCCCTGGTGGGCCGGCACGACATGCAGTGCGGCATGGAAAGCGCTCTGCTGATGTTCCCCTCCATCATCCTCGGGCAGAATATGATGGGCGGCCTGGGCTCCTGTTACAACGCCGTCGGCATGTCCCCGGAGATGATCGTCATTCAGGCGGAACTCGCCGGCCTGCTTATGCGCCTGGCCGAGGGCATTGACACGTCCGAGGAGATGCTGGGCTTCGATTCCATCCTGCGGGCCGGCCCCGGCGGCCATTTCCTGGAAGACCCGCTTACCCTGAAGATGCTCCGCTCGCCGGAGTTCTTCAGCGGCAGTCTCTTCGACCGGCTGGGTGAACACGGCACCGGCCGGCCGGAGGAATCCCTGCTGGCGCGCGCCCATGCGCGGGTGGAGGAAATCCTGGCCGCCCATGAGCCGGCCCTGCCCGGCCGTATTGTGGAGGACATCCAGCGCTGGGCCAGCCGGCGCCTGGCCGGCAAGGGGGGCTGAATTTTTTGCATATCCCCACACCTTATGTTATAATGGCCGGCTGTAACAGCCGAACACAAGGGCCCTGTTCCCAGCGAGGCGGTATCTTCTGGCGCAGGGAAGGCGAACAGGGCTCTTTACTTGTGATGAAGGGGTGGCGAGATGAACAACGCATTACTGCAGTCCGTGGAAGCGGTCGAACCCAATCCGAATATCCCTGAGCTCCATCCAGGCGACACCGTCCGGGTGCATGCGCGCATTGTGGAGGGCAACCGCGAACGCATCCAGGTCTTCCAGGGCGTCGTGATCCGCATCCGCAAGGGCGGCGGGGCCAATGCCAATTTCACCGTGCGCCGCATTGCCGCCGGCGGCATCGGCGTCGAGCGCACTTTCCCCCTGCATTCCCCTCGCGTTGAAAAGGTAGAGGTGGTGCGGCGTGCCAAGGTGCGGCGCTCCAAGCTGTATTTCCTGCGCGACCTCAAGGGCAAGGCGGCCCGATTGAAGGAAGAGCGCTAGTTCCTACATTCTCCCTCCTTGGAAACGGCAGTATGGCGAGGCCGGGGTCTTCAGTACCCCGGTTTCGTGTTTTCGTGTACAATATAGCGGGAAGATCCCCTGGGGCCTGGAGGATTGGCCAAATGCCGCCGTCGCTGGAACGAGAAGCAAGGCTGTGGCATGCCGGCACACTGCGGGTCGCCGGCCTGGACGAGGCGGGACGCGGCGCGTGGGCCGGCCCGGTCGTGGCCGCCGCGGTCATCCTGCCGCCGCTGGAGGACCTGCCGGCGGAACTGGCCGGGGTGGATGATTCCAAATGCCTCTCCCCCTCCTGCCGGCAGGAGCTGTACCACGCCATCATCCGCCGTGCCCTCGCCTGGGGGGTGGGCATCGTGCCGGCGCAGGAGATTGACCGCATCGGCATCCTGCCGGCCACCCGCAAAGCCATGGAGCTGGCGCTCGCATCGCTCACCTGCCGGCCGGATGCCCTGCTGATCGACGCACTGCACCTGCCGCAGGTCTCCTGCCCCCAGGAGGCGATCATCAAAGGGGACCAGTGCTGTTTCTCCATCGCCGCCGCCTCCATCATCGCCAAAGTCACCCGCGACAACTGGATGGCCGCCGCCCATCAATGGCTGCCGGCCTACGGCTTCGCCCGCCACAAGGGGTACGGTACCGAGGAACATCGGGCGGCACTGCTCCGCCATGGCCCATCCCCCATTCACCGCTTCTCATATGCGCCGGTGGCCCAACTGGTGCAGGGGAACATCTCCGCATGCTCGGAGGAGGGGGACTGATGGGCCGGCCGAGCTACCGCCGCGGGCGCCTGGCGGAGGAACACGCGGCGCGCTATCTGGAAGGCCTGGGCTATGCCATCCTGGCGCGCAACTGGCACTGTCCGGCCGGCGAGGTGGACATCATCGCCCGAGAGGGGGAGGCGCTGGTGCTGGTGGAGGTGCGGGCGCGCCGGCAGAACAATGCCTTCAGCACCCCGGAGGAGACCATCACCAGCATAAAGGGGGAACGCCTGATGCAGTGCGGCGGATACCTGGTCGCCGAATGGGATTGGGACGGTCCATGGCGCATTGACCTGGTGGCCGTGGACCTTTCGAGGGATGGTCAGCCGCTCCGCTGTCGCCTGATCCGCAGTGCGGTGGAGGGATAGGCGGTGACGTTGATCCGGCTGGAGGGAGTTTCCAAGCGTTTCGGGGCCGCCGGCCCGGAAATGCCGGCGGAAACCCCGGAGCGTCCTCCTACTACATATTATGACCGCATGCAGGAGCCCGAGTTCCTGGCACCGCCTGGCCTGGCGCTGGATGGCGTGAACCTGCTGGTGCGCGCCGGCGAGACCATGGCTGTCCTCGGGCCATCGGGCTGTGGCAAGACCACGCTCCTGCGGGTGATTGCGGGGCTGGTGCCGCCGGATGCCGGCCGGGTCTACTTCAACGACCAGGATGTTACGGACCTGAGCCCGGCCGAACGCCGCATCGGCATGGTCTTTCAGAACTACGCCCTGTACCCGCATATGGAGAGCCGCGAGAACATCGCCTTTTTCTTCCGCATCCACCATCGCGAGGAGGAAATCCCGGAGCGGGTGCGGACCGTTTCCCAAATTATGGGGGTCGGTTTCGACCTGCTCCTGGACCGCAAGCCGCCCCAGCTTTCCGAGGGGGAGCGCCAGCGTGTGGCAATCGCTCGTTGTATCGCTCGCGAGCCGAGCGTTTTCCTGTTCGACGAACCGCTTTCGAACCTGGACGCCAAACTGCGGGTGAAGACCCGCGCCGAGATCAAGCGCCTCCTGCGGCGCTTCCACTGCACCTGCCTCTACGTCACCCATGACCAGAGCGAGGCCGTGGCGATGGGGGACCGCATTGCCGTGATGCGCGCCGGCCGCATCGAACAGGTGGGCACCTTCGGGGAGCTGTATGATTGGCCGGCCACCGCCTTCGTGGCAGGCTTTCTCGGCTCGCCGCCGATGAACATCTGGCCGGCGCAGGCGGATGTCGATTCGGTGCTGATCGGGCCGCTGCGGCTTCCTATGCCGCTTCTCCGCCGGCCGCCGCGCGCCGGCACGCCCATCCTGTTCGGCATCCGACCGGAGCACCTCTATCCGGATGACGCCGGCCCCATCCAACTGGAGGTCGAGGTGGTCGAACCACATCCTTCAGAGCATGCCCTGCTGGTGCACGGCCGGACAGCCGGCTATCCGGCCGTGGCGAAACTGCCCCTCTCCGCCGGCGTGCCGCGCCGGCAGATCATACGGCTGGCCTGCGCGCCGGCAGATGCCCGGCTCTTCGATGCCTGCACCGGAGAACGACTGCCGTGAGCACTGGAACGAGCACTGCGTCCTCGACGCCTGTTCGCTTGCTCGCTATTGTTGGGCCGACCGCCGTGGGGAAGAGCGCCCTGGCCCTGCGCCTGGCGGAGCGCTTTCACGGCGCCATCATCTCCGCCGACTCGCGGCTGATTTACCGGCATATGGATATCGGCACTGCCAAGCCTTCGCCGGCGGAACGTGCCCGCGTGCCTCACTACCTCATCGACATCTTGGACCCGGATGAGCCTTTCGGCCTGGCCCAATTCCAGGAGCTGGCCTATCAGGCCATTGCCGACGCCCATCAGCAGGGCTATCTGCCCATGCTGGTCGGCGGCACGGGGCAGTACGTCTGGGCGGTGCTGGAGGGGTGGAGCATCCCGCGCGTGCCGCCCCAGCCCACGATCCGCGCCCAATTGGAGGAGCTGGCGCGCCATGAGGGGCCGGAGGCGCTTCACCGCCGGCTGGCGGAGCTGGACCCGACCGCCGCGGCGCGCATTGACCCGCGCAATGTGCGCCGCGTCATCCGCGCCCTGGAGGTCTGCCTGACCACGGGCCAACCCATCTCGGAACTACAGCGCAAGAACCCGCCTTCCTATGACACCTTGATCATCGGCCTGCAGATGGAGCGGGCGGAACTGTACGCCCGCATTGACGAGCGTGTGGAGCAGATGATCGCCGCCGGCCTGGTGGATGAAGTGCGCCGCCTGCTGGAGGCCGGCTATCCCCCCGACTTGCCGGCCTTTTCCAGCCTGGGGTACCGCCAGATCATCGCCTATCTGCGCGGTGAAACCACCCTGGAAGAGGCCGTTGCCCGCATTAAGCGGGAGACCCGCCGGCTGGTGCACCAGCAGTCCATCTGGTTCCGCGCCGATGACCCGCGCATCCACTGGCTCCCGGCCCATGACTACCCGGCTATCGAACGCTGTGTGGCGCAGTGGCTGGCGCGCCGGCCGGCGCCGCCGAAAAGTGTGTAAGCACAATTCCATGTTTTTATGCGACATAGTGTATAATTGGAGTATCATATTGGCGCGTTCACCTTTACGGTCACAAGACATTGGGTGCTGAAACGTTTCGCCCTGCAGGATTTTGGGCAGGGCCATTTCGAAGGAGCAGGGAGATTGGGCCATGCTGGTAGGAAGGAGGATTACCTGGACCGTGAGCCATCAGGCAAAAGTTTGGCGCCCGCCCACCGATGTGTATGAGACGGACGATGCGATTGTCGTGCGGGTGGAGATCGCCGGTATGAAGGAGGAGGATTTCCATATCCAGCTCTCCCGCCGCACGCTGACCATCAGCGGCCGGCGAGACGACCATGCCAGCGGTTCCAAGCTCGCCTATCAACAGATGGAGATCATGTACGGGGACTTCCAGACGGAGGTCTACCTGCCCTGGTCCATTGAGGCGGAGGACGTCGAGGCCACCTATCAGGACGGTTTTCTGGTGGTTGTCCTGCCCAAACCGAAGAAGCGGCGCGTGCGCGTGGTGGACGCCAATCAGGCCGGCAACTGTTAGCCATGCGCGCCCTATCCGGAAGATGATCTGCCGAGGCAATTCATCATTCCCTGCGCGCCAGAAATTGCCAAGGAGGAACAAATCCATGCCATTCACAGAATGGTCAACCTTACTTGAAGAGATGAATACGTCAGACGGGCCTGCCGGCGGTCCCTTCGGCGGGCCGATGCCGACCCAGGGACCGGGAGGCGAGGGGGCCGGCGCCGGCATCCCCGAGGTGCTTGCTATCCTGCCTTTGCGCGGTGTGGTCGCCTACCCGCTCATGTGGCTTCCGCTGACTGTCGGTCAGCCCCGCTCCATCCGGCTGGTGGACGATGTGGTGGTCAAAAAGCAGATGATTGGCCTGGTGGCCTCCAAGAATCCGGAGATCGAACAGCCCGGCCCGGACCAGGTCTATCACGTCGGCTCAGCCGCTATCGTGCACCGCATGATGAAAGCGCCCGACGGCACCGTGCGCATGATTGTCCAGTGCATCGAGCGCATCAAGATCAAGGAGTTTATCCAAGAAGAACCGTATTTGATGGCCCGCGTGGAGGTTGCCCCGGACATCGTCGAGGAGACGGTGGAGGTGGAGGCGCTCTCCCGCAACGCCCTGGAGCTGTTCCGGCAGATGGTCTCCCTCTCCCCTCAACTGCCGGATGAGCTTCTCATGACGGCCATGAATCTCCAGGACCCGCGGGCGCTGGTCTACTTGATTGCTTCCAGCATCCGCATGGAACTGAAGGACGCGCAGGAACTGCTGGAGCTTGACTCCGTGCGCGAAAAGCTCCTTAAGCTCACCACCATCCTGACGCGGGAGGTGGAGGTGCTGGAGCTGGGCCGCAAGATCCAGAGCCAGGCCCAGAGCGAGATGGAGCGCATGCAGAGGGAGTACTTCCTGCGCGAGCAGTTGAAGGCCATACAGCGGGAGCTGGGTGAGGAAGACCCTCAGCAGGCGGAGATCGCCGAGCTGGAGCGCAAGCTGGCGGAGGCCGGCCTCCCCGAGGAAGCCGCCAAAGAGGCCAAGCGCGAGCTGGAGCGCCTGCGGCGCATGCCGGCGGCCGCCGCTGAATACTCCGTCATCAAAACCTATCTGGACTGGCTCATCAACCTGCCCTGGAACGTCCAGACCGAGGACAACCTGGATATCAACCGCGCCCGCCAGGTGCTCGATGAAGATCACTATGACCTGGAGGACGTGAAGGAGCGCATTCTCGAATTCCTGGCGGTGCGCAAACTGCGCAAGGAGCGCCGGGAGATGAAAGAAAGCGCCGGCGAGGAAGCCGTCGGTGTCGAAGCGGCGGCGGGGCTTGCGGCGGCCGGCGATGCCGGGAAACCGCCGGCGGCAGAGGAAGCGGAAGACTACATCCGACCCGAGCGCGAGGGCGTCATCCTCTGCTTTGTGGGGCCCCCAGGTGTGGGCAAGACCTCGCTGGGGCGCTCCATCGCCCGCGCCCTGGGACGCAAGTTCATCCGCATGAGCCTGGGCGGCGTGCGCGATGAGGCGGAGATACGCGGCCACCGCCGTACCTATGTCGGCGCCCTGCCGGGCCGCATCATTCAGGGCATCCGCCGCGTCGGCACCAAGAACCCGGTCTTCATGCTGGACGAAGTGGACAAGATGGGGATGGATTTCCGCGGCGACCCGGCGGCCGCTCTGCTGGAGGTGTTGGACCCGGAGCAGAACCGCGAGTTCCGCGATCATTACCTGGACGTGGCGTTTGACCTGTCGCAGGTGATGTTCATCACCACGGCCAACATGCTGGAGCCGATCCCGGCGCCCCTGCGCGACCGCATGGAGATCATCCAGATCCCGGGCTATACGGATGAGGATAAGCTCCATATTGCCCAGAAATATCTCCTGCCGCGCCAGCTCAAGGAGAACGGCCTCCAGCCGGGCGAGGTGCAGATCACGGACCAGGCGGTCCTGCGCATCATCCGCGAGTACACGCGCGAGGCCGGCGTGCGCAATCTGGAGCGCCAGATCGGCTCTATCTGCCGCAAGGTGGCGACGAAGATCGCCGCCGGCGAGACGGTCAGCGTGACCGTGGATGCCCAGGACCTGCCGGCCTACCTGGGTAAGCCGCGCTTCCTGTACGACGTGGCGGAACGCACCGACCGCCCCGGCGTGGCCGTCGGCCTGGCGGTGACCCCGGTGGGAGGCGACATCCTCTTCATCGAGGCCACCAAAATGCCCGGCACCAAGCAGTTCATCGTCACCGGTCAGCTCGGCGATGTGATGAAGGAGTCGGCACAGGCGGCGCTGAGCTACGTGCGCTCAAAGGCCGAGGAGCTGGGCATTGACCCGCCCTTCTTTGAGAAGACCGATATTCATCTGCACGTGCCGGCCGGCGCCACGCCGAAGGACGGGCCGTCCGCCGGCGTCGCCATCGCCACCGCCCTGGCCTCCCTGCTGACAGGCCGGCCGGTGCGCTCCGATGTGGCCATGACCGGTGAAATTACCCTGCGCGGCAAGGTCCTGCCGGTGGGCGGCATCAAGGAGAAGGTGCTGGCGGCCGACCGCGCCGGCATCACCACCGTCATCTTGCCGCGGCGCAATGAGCCAGACCTGGACGATATCCCGGAGGATGTCAAGAAACGCATGAACTTCGTCCTGGTGGACGAGATTGACCAGGTCTGGAAGGTCGCCCTGCGTGACCAGCGCGTGGAGGAGCCGGTGGCAGAGGCGGAGGCTCCCGCGGCGGAGCCGGCGCCGGCCGACGTCTGAGGCGCGCATTCTGCTGGGGGTCGGCAGTATACCGACCCCCAGCAAACATCATTCATCAAACGCTATACCATATTTGGAGGAACACATTGACTGCTCGAAACTCGTCCGATCCATCCCGCCGCCGGCAGGAAGGCACCCGGTACAAGAATATGCAGTGGTACAGGATGGACCTGCACCTGCATACGCCGGCCTCTTCCGACTACGAGGAACCTGGGGTGGATTATCTGGACATTCTGCGCGAGGCCCATCAGAAGGGCCTGCATATTATCGCTATTACCGACCACAATACGGTGGCCGGCATCGCCGCCATCCGCCGCGAGGTGGAACAGCTCACTATGCTGGAGCGGCTGAACCGCATTCATCCGGAGGAGAAGGCCCGGCTGGACGAATACCGCCGGCTGGGCAATGAGATTCTGGTCCTGCCGGGCTTTGAATTCACCGCCACGTTCGGCTTCCATATTCTGGCCCTTTTCCCTCCCGAGACCACTCTGCGCGAGCTGGAGCATCTCCTGCTGGAGATGAACGTGCCGGCCGACAAGCTGGACGCCGGCAGTACCGAGGTCGGCGCCACGGTGGACGTGCTGACCGCCTATGAGATGATCGACGAGGCCGGCGGTATCGTCATTGCCGCGCACGCCAACTCCGCCCACGGTGTCGCCATGCGCGGCCTGCCCTTTGGCGGCCAGACCAAGATCGCCTGGACCCAGGACCCGCATCTGCATGCCCTGGAGGTCACGGACCTGGAGAGCACCCGCCGCAACGCTACGGCGCGCTTCTTCAGCGGCACTAAGCCGGAATACCCGCGGCGTATGCACTGCATCCAGGGGTCGGACGCGCACCGTCTGCGCCGGCATCCGGAGGACCGCACCCGCCTTGGCATCGGCGATCGGGTGACCGAGGTGCTCCTGCCAGAGGTCAGTTTCCAGGCGCTCAAGGAGGTTTTCCTGGGCACCGATTTCGCCCGCACCCGGCCGTACCGCTCGACGAAAGAGCCTTTTGACCACGTTCAGGCGGCGCGCGAGCAGGGCCCCAGCATTGTCCAGTCTTTTCATGAGAGCATGGAGCGTCGCGGCGGCCGGCTCCATGCGATCCTGTGCGATGTGGTCGCCTTTGCCAACACCCGCGGCGGGACCATTTACATCGGTGTTGGCCCGAACCCGCGTCAGCCGCCGGCCGGCGTGCCGGAAACGGATTCCGCCATTGCGACGCTGAAGGCGGAGATCGCCGAGAAAATCACGCCGCCGCTGGATGTCACCGTGGACGAGCTGGAGTCCCAGGGCAAGCGCATTGTGCGGGTGGTGGTGCCGGAGGGGAAGGATAAGCCTTACGCCTTGGAGCAGAGCAAGATTTACGTGCGTCAGGAAGCCGAGACCAGCCTGGCGGTGCGGGATGAGATCGTCCAGCTTGTGCGGGCGCAACTGCTGGCGGAGAAAGAGCAGGAGGAGCCGGCCGTCGAACCTTCGCCCGAGCCGGCGCCCACTGCCGAGGAGCCTGTCCCTGCCCAGCCGGCCGCCGGCGAACTGGTGGACCCGCCGCGCACCGGCGTGGAAATCGTCACGGTCACGGAGCGCAAGGGCACGCGCTATTATGCCCTGCGCGACCTGCGCAACGGCAACGTCGTGCAAAACGTCACCCGTTCCTCCGCCCGCAAGCTCTGGCGTTACGCCATCACCCAGGCGGAGCAGGCGCCGGTGGACCCGGCCAAGGTCATCTGGAAGGGCAACCTGGGCCTGTGGAAGAAGACCTCCAGCCGCGGCAATGTGCATTATGACCTGGTCCAGCGGGATGCGGAGGGACATCTGCACGTGTATTACGGGGTGAGCGAGGACGGCATTCACGGCCCCTGGCAGGAAGTGGTAGGGGCAGAGAGCTGAGGCGAGGGGAGGCCGGCATGGACGAAGCGCTGTGGCCCCGCGTGGGGATATTAACTGTCAGTGACCGCAGTGCCCGCGGCGAGCGGGAGGATGCCAGCGGGCCGGCGCTGATCGAACTGGTGCGGGAGGAGCTGGGCTTTCATGTTGCCCAGTACGCCGTTGTGCCGGATGAGCAGGAGCAGATCGCCGCGGTACTGCGCCAGTGGGCGGACGAACTGCGCCTGGACCTCATCCTCACGACAGGTGGGACGGGCTTCGCGCCGCGCGATGTGACGCCGGAGGCCACTCTCTCGGTCGTGGAGAGGCTGACGCCAGGTTTGGCGGAGGCCATGCGGGCCGCCAGCCTGGCCCTGACCCCGCACGCCATGCTGAGCCGGGCGGTCGCCGGCATCCGCGGCCGCACGCTCATCGTCAATCTGCCGGGCAGTCCCAAAGCGGCCCGGGAAAACCTGCTGACCATTGCGCCGGCCCTGCGCCACGGGCTGGCACTGCTGGCGGAAAAGGCCGGCGAGGACCAGCGCCATGACCCTCACAGCGGTCATGGCGCCGGCCGCGACCATCAATAATAGCGCTTCACCTCGAAGCGGTACAGTTCGACCGGTTCGCGCGGCCCGATGCCGGCCTTGCGCCGCGCGATGTCCACCTGCTGTTCCACCGTGTCCACCCCTTCCAGGTCTGGCAGGAGCAGTCCGCGCCGCCAGCCGCTCTGCACGATGACCCCATAGCGCTTCGGGTCCAGTTCGTCCAAGCTGTATACCCGTTCGGGGGGTGAGAGCACGTCCACGTTGATGACCAGGTCATCCAGCTCCGCCGGCGTGATGGGTGGGAAGCGGGGGTCGCGTGTGGCGGCGGCGATGGCGTTGTAGATGACCTCCTCGGCGATATTGGGCCGGGTTGGCTCGATGGTGCCGATACAGCCGCGCAGTGCGCCGTCGCGGGTGTGGATGGAGACGAAGACGCCGGCGCGCCCCTGCATTTCCTCGGGCAGGGGAGAGGGTGGTTTGGGGATTTTCCCATGTCGGACGTATGACTCGATGGTTTCCTTCGCCAATTTCACCAGCGGGTGCATGGTCTACCTCCTTACATGCCGTGCGTCCAGCCGTCCGGGTGTATTGTACCACAAAAAGGCGGAGGGATAAAGCGGACGCATACCATTCCCGCAATTTGCCCATTCCCATGGAACCATGTATCGTAAGGAACGTCTTGTCTGTGGGATATCTCATTATGGGAAAATGCCATGGCCCCATGGAAGCATACCCTGGTGAGAGTGTTGCTCCTGCTGGCCGGCGCGGGCATTGTCGCCGGCCCGCTGGGCATCATCTGGCATATCCGACGCTCCACCGCGCCCTATATATATCGGAACATCGAGGAGGTGCCGGCGCGTCCCATTGCCATTGTGCTGGGCGCCGGCCTTGAGCGGGACGGCCGGCCCAGCGCTGTGCTGGCGGACCGGGTGCGCACCGCCGCGGCGCTGTACCATGCCGGCAAGGTGCGCAAGCTCCTCATGACTGGCGATAATCGCTTCGCGTGGTATAATGAGCCGGCGTCCATGGGAGAGTATGCCCTGGCGCTGGGCGTGCCGGCGGAGGATATCGTCTATGATTATGCCGGCCGGCGCACCTATGACAGTTGTTATCGGGCGCGACATATCTTCGGCATCACCGATGCCGTCATCGTGACCCAGCGCTTTCATCAGCCCAGGGCGGTGTACCTCTGCCGGCAGATGGGCATCAATGCGGTGGGCATCACGGCTGATCTCCAGCCCTACCTGATGGAGCGGTGGTACCGCCTGCGGGAGCTGGCGGCACTGCTCACGGCCTGGGCGGACGTGCATATTCGCCGGCCGCTCCCGGTCTTGGGAGAGCCGATCCCGATCGTATACGAGGATTCCGACAGCGTGACAGGAGGTATGCCATGAAGGTCACACGGGAGGCCGCGTGGGAGCTGTTGACGCAGAACACGAAGGACCCCAGCCTCATCAAGCACGCCTTGGCGGTGGAAGCGGCCATGCGCGCCTATGCCCGCCGCTTTGGGGAAGATGAGGAGTACTGGGCGGCGACGGCGCTGGTGCATGACCATGACTACGAGCAGAACCCCGACCCATCCTCGCATCCCATGGCCGGCGCCAAGAACCTGGAGGCCCTGGGCTGGCCGGCGGATATTATCGAGGCGGTCAAGGGCCATGCCAAGTACCTCAACGTGCCCCGCACCACACCCCTGGCTAAGGCGCTCTTCGCCGTGGATGAGCTGACCGGCCTGATTATCGCGGTGGCGCTGGTGCGGCCGAGCAAGAACATCGCTGATGTGACGGTCGAGTCCGTCAAAAAGAAGTGGAAAGATAAGGCGTTCGCCGCCGGCGTCAACCGCGCCGATATCGAACAGGGCGCGCAGGAGCTGGGCGTGGACCTGTGGGAACATGTGGGCATTGTGCTGGAGGCGATGAAAGGCATCGCCGACAAGCTGGAGCTGGACGGCCGGCTGGCACGCCAGTAGCCGGGACGCGGTGCGACGATGCGGGACGACGGGAAGCTGGCCTATCCCCTGACCGCGGCTTTGCTGGCGCTGTTCGCGGCGGCGCCGCTGGCGCGCCCGGGTTTCCCCCAAACTGCCGCGGGCTTTCGCCCCGTATGGACGCTGGAAGCGTTCGTGCACTGCGGCGGCTGGCCGGCGGTGGCGGAACACGCCGGCCCGGCCGCGCGGGATGGGTTTCTCCCGCTGGGTTTTGCCGCGCTGGCGCGCTGGGCGGGCGCGTCCGCCGGCGATGCCGTGAAATGGTCGCTGGCGCTGGCGACCCTGCTGGGCGGCCTGTTCCTGTACGGCTGGCTGGCCGGCCGCTGGGGCAGGCCAGCGGCCCTGCTGGCGGCGGTGGTGTACACCTTCCTGCCGTACCGTTTGGCGGTCACATATGTCGCCGGCGGGGCCGGCGAACTGTGGGCGCTGGCGCTGTATCCCCTGGCCGGCTGGGCGCTTCACCGCTTTGCCCGGCGCCCGCGGCTTTCCTCGGGGACCGCCGCGCTTGCGGCCTGGGGCCTGCTGGCCCTTTCCCATATGGGGCTGGCGGTCTGGTTCGCCCTGTTCGCGGCCGGCGCCCTGCTGTGGCGGTACCGCCGGCCGCTGGCGCTTTTACCCCTTCTGCCGGCCGTTCCCCTGGGGGGCTGGGGCCTGCTGGCCGGCGGCACGGAGCGCTTCTTCGAGCATTTCGTGTACGTCTATCAGCTTTTCTCCGCCGCCTGGAGCACGGTGCCCAGCTCCGCCGGCTGGAAGGATGAGATGTCCTTTCAGCTCGGCATCGCGCCGCTGGCGCTGGCCGGCCTTTCCCTGTTGGTCGGAGCCGGGGACGCCAACCGCCGCCGCACGAAGCGAGTACTGCTGGCCGGCGTCATCCTCTGCTGTCTGCTGACCCTGCCCATCAGCGCGCCGTTCTGGCGCATCTCGCGGCTGAACGCCCTGCTGGCATATCCCTGGCAGTTGCTGGGGCTGGCCGGCCTGGCCCTGGCCCTGCTGGCCGGCAGTGCAGTGCGCGAGGTGCCGGCGCTGGGGCGCATTCCCTGGCTGGCCGGCCTGGTCCTGGTAGCCCTGCTGGCGGTGTATCCCTATCTTAAGCCGGCGTGGACGGAGGTACAGCCCCCTGATCGTCCGCTGGCGGTGTGGGGGGACCAGGCCGTCGCCCTGCTGGACTATTCGTTCCGCGGCGAACTGGCGCCCGGCGGGGATATATCCCTTTCGGTGACCTGGCAGGCGCTCGACTGGCTGGACAAGGACTACACCGTGTTCGTGCAGGCGCTGGACGCCGGCAACACCATTTGGGGCCAGCAGGATATCCAGCCGCGCGGCGGCGAACGCCCGACCAGCACCTGGGTCCCTGGCGAGATTATCACCGATACGTATGGTTTTCACATGAAGGAGGATGGGCCGCCGGCCGGCTACCGCGTCATCATGGGATTCTATGATGCGCGGACGGGCGAGCGCCTGCCGGTGGGGAAGGGGGACCATGTGGAGCTGGCATTCCCGCGGCCGGCCTATCCGCTTCCATGGCCGTGTGGGGAGGTCGGGCCGTGAAGCGCGGGCGCATCGGGTTGGCGGTTGACATATACATCCTTCTGGTAGCGCTGGCCGGCCTCTTCGCCATCGGCCCGTTGTTACTGCCCGGCTATTTCTGGGGCGCCCACGACGCGCGCCACAGCGTGTACTTCCTGTTCGAGTTCGACCGCTCCATTCAGGAAGGCATTTTGTACCCGCGCTGGTCGCCGGACTTTGCCTTCGGCTACGGCTATCCGTTCTTCAACATTTACGCCCCGCTGGCTTTTTACGTCGGCGAAGGGTTCCATCTGCTGGGGCTGGGGTTTGAGGATGCGGTCAAAGCGGTCTTCGGGCTGGCGCTGATGCTCTCCGGGCTGGGGATGTACGGCTTCCTGCGCCGGCCGCTGGGCCGGCGGGGCGCCCTGCTGGCGGCGGTTGCCTACATGTATGTGCCGTATCATCTCTTTGACATGTATGTGCGGGCGGCCCTGGCGGAATCCGTGGCGCTGGCCGTCATCCCCTGGGTATTGTGGGGGTTCCATGAGACGGTCTGGCGGCCGCGCTTTGCCAGCGTGGCCGGCGCCGGCCTGGCCTATGCCGCGCTCATGTTGAGCAGTAACCTCATCACCCTGCTCTTTACGCCTCTGCTGGTGGTGTACCTGGTCGTGATGGTCATCAGCCGGCTGAACGACGAACAGCCCCTGCGCGGCTTCTCGAAGGAATCCATCCTGCCGGCCTGCGGTCATCTCCTGCACCGCGCCATCCCGCCCCTGATCGCGTTATGCATCGGCCTGGGGTTGAGCGCCATCTTCTGGATTCCGGCGGTGCTGGAGAACCGGTATGTGCGGGCGGACCAGTGGCTGGCCGGCAGTTATGACTATCATGACGATTTCGTCTACTTCTTCCAGCTCTTCTCCCCCTTCTGGGGCTTCGGGGTCAGCGGCGCCGGCCCGGAGGATGGGGTGGGGTTCCAATTGGGCGCCGCGCCGCTGGCACTGGCGTTCCTGTCCCCGCTGATCTGGCGGCGTCTGCGCAGTCCTGAGGCCCGCCGGCTGTGGGCCTTTGCCTGGGTCGGGCTGGTGGGGGCAGTGTTCATGGCCCTGCCGCCGGCGGTGGCGGTTTGGGAACGCGTGTCGTTCACCCGCTATGCCCAGTTCCCCTGGCGCTATTTCTCGCTGGCCGCGCCCCTGTTGGCGGTGCTGGCCGGCACCGTGCTGGCGGAGCCGGAGGAGCCGGCGGAGGAAAAGGGGCCCTGGTCGCGGGAGCTTGCGATGGTCCTGCTGGCAGGGCTGGTCATCTGGGGGAGCTACCCCTATGTTCGGGCGGAAATTTGCGAGCCGAAGGAGGGGCCGGTGTCGCTGGCCGGCCTGATGCGCTTCCAGCGCACCGCCAACGAGATGACCGGCTCCACCATCTGGACGAAGGAGATCCCGCAGTGGTCGCCCATGGCGGACCTGTTCGTCAACGGGCAGGATATCACCACGCGGGTGGACTACAGTTGGGTGCCGCAGAACGAGATCCTGGCGGTGGATGCGCGCGGCATGACCTCCATCTCGGAAAAGGTGTGGGTCTGGGCCGCGGACGACCAGCAGTCGGTGCGCTTTTACCGCTTCTATTACCCCGGCTGGAAGGCGTACATCCTCGATGAGCAGACCGAGAAGGTGATCGCTGAGGCGCCGATATACACGAGCGGGCCGCAGGGGCTGATCACGGTGCCGGTGCCGCAGGGCCGGCATTTGCTGTTACTGCGCTTTGAGGATACGCCGCCGCGGCGCGTCGGGCAGGCGTTGAGCGCTGTCACCCTCGCCGGCCTGGCGCTGGCGGCGCTGGCTCGCTGGCGGCTGATGCGAGGGAGGGCCGGCTGAGATGCGGCGCGTCTGGGCGTTCCTTCACCGCGTGGACCGGGAACTGTGGTGGGCGCTGGCGTTGAGCACCTTCGCCTGGATGCCGCTCCTGGCACCCGGCTATTTCTTCCAAGCGCATGATGCACCGCACACGGTCTTCTTCCTGCACGCCTTCGACAAGGCCCTGCGCGATGGCTATCTCATCCCCCGCTGGGCCACCGATTTCGCGCTGGGATACGGTTACCCGCTCTTCATCTTCTACGCGCCGCTGGCGTATTACGCGGCGGAAGCCTTCCATCTCCTGGGTGCCGGCCTGACCGTGGCGGTGAAGCTCACCTATCTCGCCGGCTTCATTCTCTCCACGGTCAGCATGTATTTCCTGGGCCGGCGGCTGTTCGGGCGCTCCGCCGGCCTGCTGGCGGCCGTGCTCTATACTTACGTCCCTTACCATCTGGTGGATGTCTACGTGCGCTGTGACCTGGCGGAATCGTTCGCCTATATCTTTCTGCCGCTGACTCTGCTGGCCATGCTGGAGGTGGTGGAGCGGGGAGGAAGACGCCCGGTGGCGTTGGCCGGCCTGGCCTATGCCGGCCTCCTGCTCACGCACAACGGCACGGCGCTTATCTTCACCCCTCTGCTGGCCGGCTGGGTCCTCTTCCTCCTGGCCCGGCAGGGGATGAAAGCGGGCTGGGGACGGGCGGTGCGCTCGGCCGGGCTGTCGCTGGCCGCCGGCCTGCTCGGGGTTGGCGTCAGCGGATTTTTCCTCCTGCCGGCCCTGCTGGAGCGCGGGTATATCGTCCAGGAGCAGTGGATTCAGGGGAGTTTCGGCTACTACAAGCATTTTGTCTTCGCCGGCCAACTGCTCTCTCCGTTCTGGGGCTACGGCTATGCCGGCGAAGGGCTGGCGGACGAGATGCCGTTCCAGTTGGGGCTGTTCCCCCTGTTCTTGAGCATGGCCGCGGTAACCCTGCGCTGGCATCTGCCGCGCCGGCGCGCGGAGCGCACCTTCTTCCTGGCGGCCTCGGGTGTCGTCATCCTGTTTATGCTGCCCTTCTCTGCCCCTCTCTGGAAAGTGATCCCGCTGGCGGCGCTGGTGCAGTTTCCCTGGCGGCTGTTGATCCTGACCGCGGTGACGCTCTCTCTGCTGGGGGCCACGCTGGCGGCGGATGGGGAGGAGGGCCGGCCGGCGATCTCGCCGGCCGTGGTGCTGGCGGTGGCGGTCGCGGCCGGCAGTTTCGCCTACACCCTGCCGCAGTACACACCCTACTCGGCACGGGCCGAGGCGGATGTCGCCGTCGTGGAGTTTGAGCTGGTGTATCCGCCCGACCGCACGGGCATGATGGCCTGGACGAAGGAACAGCCTATGACCAGCCCGCTGGTGCCGCAGTACCTCGCCGGCGAGCCGCTGACCAAGGCGCACATCCTGGAAGGGCAGGGGAGCGTCGAGATGCGCTATCACGGCGGCGCCACGGAGGAGGTACTGGTGCGGGCCGTGACGCCGGTGACACTGGAGTTTTACACCTATTATTTCCCCGGCTGGCGGGCAACGGTGGATGGGGAACCGGTCGAGATATGGCCGACCGAGCCATACGGCCTGATCGCCCTGCGGGTGCCGGCCGGCGAGCATGTGGTGCGCCTGCGCTTCGGGGATACGCCCGTGCGGCTGGCCGGCAAAGGCATTTCCCTGGTCTCCCTGCTGGCGGCGGTATGGCTCCTATGGCCGGCGCGCCGGCGCACGGCAGGAACGGGTGCGAGCGATGATTGACCTGTCCGCTGGGTATCGCCGCAGGCGAACTTCACCGGGAGCGCGCATCGCGCTGGTCGCGGCGTTCATCCTGCTGGCGCTCATGATCTGGCAGCCCTGGAAGAGGGAGCCGGCGCCAGAGCTGGCCCTGGCGCCGACGCTCACCCCGATGCCTACGCCGGCGGCCGCGGCGGACGTTACCTCGACCCCGACAGTCTCTCCCACGCTGACGGCGCCGCCATCGGCTACCCGGGTCGCCGTATCCCAGGCCATGACATATACCGTGGCGGCCGGCGACACGCTGACCGGGCTGGCGAAGCGCTTTGGGGTGCCCTTGCGCGACCTGCTGGCGGCCAACGCTCTGAAGGAGGATGACATCCTGCGGGTGGGGCAGGTGCTGACCATTCCGGCCGGCGCAGTCACGCCGACGCCGGCCGAAAACACTGCGATCTACGAGGTGCAGGCCGGCGATACGCTGTCGGAGATCGCGGCGCGCTTCGGTGTGCCCATCGGCGACATCATGCGGGCCAATGACATTGCTGACCCGGAGCTTTTGCAAATCGGACAGGTTCTGCGCATACCGTTGGGCCCGCCCACTCCTACCAGCACCCCGACCCTGGCGCCGACTCCCACGCCGACTCCTGGGCCGCCCCTGCCGGCGCCTCTGCTGTTGTGGCCGGCGGACGGGGCCGACCTGCGGGGGGAGCGTTATGTCCTGCTCAACTGGACGGCGGTCGGTCTTCTGACAGCGGAGCAGGGCTATCTCGTGCGGTTATGGCGGGAGGATGCCGGCGGCGTGGCGGCGGTGTGGACCTGGGACACAAGCTGGAGATGGGGGAGGGAGATCTGCGCCGGCCAGGGCACGCACCGCTTTACCTGGAGCGTCGCGGTGCTGGAGTGCGCTGACTGCCGGCGCGATGCCCCGGGCAAGATAGACGAATTCGGCGGCGAGTTCCTCAGCGCTGACAGCATCCCGCGTTCCTTCCTGTGGTGCGGGGAGCGCTGAGGGGCCGGCTGGGGGCAAGATGAACCCGCCATACTCACATCAGAGCATGGCGGGATTGGTTGACATAAAGATATTGGGAAGAAACAGTGTTCAGCCGATCTGAATCTCGCCGGTGGAGCTGGCTTCCGCCTCCTCGCCGCCGGCCTGCTCGAGCCGTCCCAGCATTTCCTCTTTCGTGCGGGTGGCGGCAATTTTGCCCTCTTTGATGGCCTCCTGAACCGTGCGGGTGATGAACTCCTTGGCCTCATCCAGGGAGAGGTCGGAAAAGCGCTGTTTCAGCTCTTCGCCCTTTTGCCGCAGTTGGGAAATGGTCTCTTTGCCGGGCTGTGGGGCAAAGAGGAGAGCCAGGCCGGCGCCGATCAATCCGCCGATCAAAAATCCCGTCAGGAATTCGCCTCCGCCGTCTCTTGCCATTGGATACCCTCCTCTTTCAGATAAGGAATCGACACGCGAACGAGCCTCACGCACTGTCCGTGGAATCCTCGCCGGGGGAATGCGCCGCGCCCTTGGGCCAGGCCGAGAGCACCTGGAAGGCACGCCGGATGCCGGCGGCAGTACTGCTGAGATCTACCAGCGGTTTGATGAGATGCCGGCTCATGAAGGTCGTGGTGCCCCGTACCGTGCCCACCGTCTCGCTGGCGGAGTTCAAAATGGGTTGGATTTCTTCCCGCAGAAGCCTGATGAGCCGCTGAAGCTGGACGAGCAGGATGATCAACAGGACGCCGATGACGATGGACAAGATGGCCAGGATGATGATGGCGACATCCCGGATACTGCCGATAACGGTCATGCCGGCACCTCTCTTTGTGCTGAGTGTCCCAGAAAGCGGCCCCTGCGAGGACCAGGGCTATATACATTGTAAATGTTTCGGCAGGAATGTCAACCTCGTGTTCCAGACCGTTCCCACCTTCCGATAGATTGGTCGGATGCCCACCGCGATGATGGCCGCCGGCAGGAGGCCGATGAGCAACACGGTCGTTGGTGACGACGAGCCATAAGTAGGAGTGTTCAGATCGTAGGGGCCTCGGCCTGCCCGTTCCAGCCAAGGCGGGCGGAGATGGCGCGAGCGGCTTCCATTAATGCGCCGGCCATTTCCTCAATGCGCTCGTAGCTCAGGCGGCCGGCGGGGCCGGGTATGCCAATGGATGCGACCGCGCGGCCGTTGATATCCCGGATGGGGGCGGCCACCGCACGCACGCCGATTTCAATTTCCTCATCGTCCAGGGCCCAGCCGCGCTGGCGGATTTCCTCCAACTGCTGGAAGAGCGCCGCCTTGGTAGTGATGGTGTGTTCTGTGAACCGGCGCAGGGTGTCTGGCAGGAGGGCATCTACCTCCTCGGGCGGGAGGAAGGCCAGGATGGCCTTGCCGCTGGCCGTGCAGTGTGCCGGCAGACGCATGCCGGTCGCCACGGCGACGGCGATGGGGAATCGAGAGGGGAAAACCTCAAGGTACAATACCTGGCCGTCATCCAGGATACCCAGGTCGCAGACCTCGCCAAAGCGGTCCACCATCTCGCGCATGTGCGGGATGGCCTCTTGGCGGAAGTCCATGCGCCGCAGGATGGACAATCCCAGTTCCAGGAGGCGGATGCCGAGGCGGTATTTGTCGCTGTTGGGCACGCGTTCGAGGATGCCGGCGTTCACCAGGGCAACCACCAGGCGGTGCACGGTGGCGCGGTGAAGCCCCACCTGGCCGGCGATCTGTGACACACCCAGCACCGGATGTGTATCGTCGAAACAGGCGAGGATCTGCATGATGCGGTCAATGACCTGCACATGGTAAATGGATGGGTCTTTCATAGATAACTGCTCGCCCTGATATATACATGCTGTACGGATTCACATAAAGCTTAACACAGCGGTTGGAATCCGTCAACTTTGGGATACAGGCGGGGCATCGGGTCATGAAAGGTCAATGTGCATTGGAGCCTGATGCAGCTCTACTTGACATGCCTGCCTAATTTCATATAATGATACGTGCCTGTATACCTCAAGGAAGAGTTCTGCGCGGTTGCCCCGTTCGAGAGTTCGGTTTTCCGCCAGGATACAATCGGATACGCGATCGCGGCCGGCCGGCGTGCATGCGGCGCCGTGCCCTAGCGTCCATATGTCTTGCTACCGGAGAGTGGAAATGCGCACCATACCCAAATGCATGAGCACCCAACATCCTGACAACGTCTACTCTCCTTTCTTTGCCGAAAACATGGTCATCAACGGCGAGGAGGAGATTAAGGAGGCGTATTATGTCTTCTCCCACCTGGGCTGTGACGAGCAGATGTGGGACTACGAAGGCAAAGAGGTGGACAACTTCGTCGTCAAGAAACTGCTGAACCAGTATCCGTCCTTTTTCCGCGACAAGCGCTTGGGGAAGGATGTGTTTATCACCCTGCGCGTCCCCAACCCAACGGTGGAAAAGGGGGAAGCCAAGGTATTGTTGGAAACCCTGGACAGCATTCCCCGTTCGTTTGACGCGGCCAAGATGTTCTATGGGGATGATATACCCCCTATCTTTGAGGTCATCCTCCCGATGACCACTTCCCACCGCTGTCTGGACCGCATTTATCTCTACTATCGCGATTTTGTGGTCGGCAAACAGCATAAGCCGTTCAAGCCGGGGGATGTGACCATCTGCGAATGGATCGGCGAGTTCAAGCCGGAGACTATCAATGTCATCCCCCTGTTTGAGGATATGCCGCGCCTGCTGGAGGCGCATACCATCACCCGCGAGTTCATCCGGGATAAGAAGCTGGAGTACCAGCGGGTGTTCCTGGCGCGTTCGGACCCGGCGATGAATTACGGGTTGATCAGCGCGGTCCTGCTGAACAAGATCGCCCTGATGGAGCTTGAACGGCTGTCGCAGGAGATCGGCATTCCCATCCACCCTATCGTCGGGGTGGGTTCGCCCCCGTTCCGCGGCAACCTGCGCCCACAGACTGTGGACCGTGTCATCCAGGAATATCCCAGCGCCTCCACGCTCACCGTGCAGTCCTCCTTTAAGTATGACCATGCGCCGGAGGAGGTGCGGGAGGCGGTGCGTCTTCTGCGCGAGCGGCAGATTCAGCCGGCGCAGGAGGTGGACCGCGGCCGCTGTCTGGAGATCATCAACAAATATGTCGTGGCCTATCAGGAGCAGTTGCAGGCTATGGTGCCGGCCATCAACGAGGTAGCCAAATACGTCCCTCAGCGGCGCCGGCGCAAGCTCCATGTCGGCTTGTTCGGCTATGCCCGCGGTGTGGGGGGCGTTACTCTTCCCCGCGCCATCGGCTTCACCGCCGCCATGTATTCGCTTGGGTTCCCGCCGGAGATCCTGGGATTGGATGCGCTCACCGAGGATGATATCCAGTTCCTCCAGCAGGTCTATGTGAATTTCAAGCGGGACCTGCGCGATGCGGTGCGCTTCCTCAACCCGGACACGCCCTGGCTGACGCCGGCCCTGCGCCGGCAGTTAGAGCATCTGGGGGTGGCCGGCAACTATCATGAGGAGCACCGCTCGCTGACCGACCACATTATCAAGGCGCTCCAGTCGCATCACGTGGAGCAGATGGAGGACTGCATCCTGCGCGCGGCATACGTGCGGCGCTTTCTGGGATAATCCATTGGCTGTGGCCCTGCCCGACAGCCGGCCGTCCCCAGATGCAGGTGGGAGCTTTCCTTAGCTGAGGGCTGAGCGATCCCAGGCCCATCCTTCCACTCCCATTGACACCGGCCGCCGGCTGTGCTATAATGCATACAGGCCCGACCATCCGACAAGTTTCAAGGAGGAGCATACCATGGGATACACCAGACCCTTCGGCGTCCAGCGCTCCTATGAGCTGTTTGCCCGCGCCCAGTCCTTGATCCCGGGAGGGACGCAACTGATCTCCCGCCGGCCCGACCGCTACGCCTACGGCGTGACCCCCGCACTGGCCGAACGCGCCAAGGGCTGTCGCTTCTGGGATGTGGATGGCAACGAGTATATTGATCTCCAGATGGCAGTGGGCGCGTGTGTGCTCGGTTATGCGGATGATGCGGTGGATGCCGCGGTCATCGAGCAGATACGGCGCGGGCCGGCGCCCAGCGTCAGCACCACGGTGGAGCTGGAGCTGGCGGAGGAGCTGACGAACACGATCCCCTGCGCCGAAATGGTGCGCTTCTGCAAAGGCGGCGGCGAGGCCAACGCCATTGCCATCCGCATCGCCCGCGCCTATACCGGCCGCGATAAGATCGCCTTCTGCGGCTATCACGGCTGGCACGACTGGTACCTGGCCGCCAACTTGGAGTCCACCGCTGTGCTGAACGATTACCTTCTGCCCGGCATCGAGCCGGCCGGCGTGCCCCGCGGGTTGGCCGGCACCGCCATCCCCTTCGCCTGGGAAAACCTCGCATCGCTGGAGCAGGTGCTTGAGACCCATAAGGGCGAGATCGCGGCTGTTATCCTGGAGCCGGCCCGCTCCTTCGACCCCAAGCCGGGGTACCTGGAGGGTGTGCGGGAGCTGGCCACACGCTACGGCGCGGTGCTCATCTTCGATGAGGTGGTGACCGGCTTCCGCCTGCACATCGCCGGCGCGCAGGGCAAATACGGCGTGGTGCCCGACATCGCTACCTATGCCAAGGCCATCTCCAACGGCTATCCCTTCGGCGCGGTGGCCGGCAGGCGGGAGATCATGTCCACCGCCGCCGACCTGTTCATCAGCAGTACGTACTGGTCCGACCCCATCACTGCCGCCGCCGCGCTGGCCACCATCCGCGAGTATAAGCGCCGCGACGTCCAGACCTACATTGATCGGATGGGCAAGCGCTATATGCAGACGTTCAACGCCCTGGCGGAGCAGGCGGAAGTGCCGGCCCGCTTCGCCGGCATGGGATGCAGTTTTGTCCTGCAGTGGGAATTCGAGGACCCCGATCCTTTGCTCCGCAAGCAGGCCACCACCCTTTTCATCCAGGAGTGCAATAAGCGCGGTATCTTCGCCGCCGGCGGCATGCATATGTGCTGGGCCCATACCGAGGCCGAGCTGGAAGAGCTCAAACCTCGCTGGGAGGAGGTGCTGGGAGTCTTGCGCGACGCCATTCGCGCGGGGGACATTGCCGGCCGGCTGGAAGCGGAGGTGAGCAAGGAAGCGTTCCGCCGGCTCGTGCGCTAACACCCTCAGGAGGGCATCATGCAGGTTATCGAGCACGGCATCATTTTCGACGCGCGGCAGGCCCCGCCACAGCGGCGCTTCTGCTCTTTCACGAGCCTGCTGTGCACCGCGGACGGACGTCTGCTGGCGGCATTCCGGGCCGGCAGTTCCAAGGATTCCGCCGATGAGAACATCCTGATTTGCGAAAGCACCGACGGGGGGCACAGTTGGGAGCTGGTGTGGGAGGGTTTCCCGCTGGAATACGCCGGCGTGCGCGGCGCCTGGCGCGCCGGGGCGCTTTTCGAGCTGGAGCCGGGCCGGCTGTTGGGCTATTTCACCTGGTTCGAGCGCACTGACCCGGCCCTGCCCCTGTCCAACCCCGAGACCCAGGGCATCCTACCCAGCCGGCTCCTGCTGGCCGAATCGAGCGATTACGGGCGGAGCTGGCATGCCTGGCGGGAGCTGGACGTGCGCCCCTTTGAGGGTGTCTCTGCCACCGGCGCGCCCCTGCGCCTGTCGGACGGTGCGCTCGGTTTTCCCTATGAAGCCTGGAAGAGCTACTATGACACGCGTCCGGGGACGCATCATGCCCTGCTGCGCCGCTCGCCGGACGCCGGCCGCACCTTTGAGCCCCCAATCATCGTGGCCCATGACCCGGCGGCGCGCGTCTTTTACTGGGACCAAAGGCTGGGGATCGCGCCGGATACCGGCCGGCTCATCGCGCTGTTCTGGACCCACGATCGCCAGCTCGGCCAAGACCGCAATATCCACGTGGCCTGGGGTTCGCCCGATGGACGGCGCTGGACATCGCCGCCGGCCGACACCGGCTTCGCCGGCCAGATCGCTTATCCCCTCTGCCTGGGTGGGGAAAGGGTCCTGGCCGTTTACGTCCACCGCCACGACCCTCCTTCCATCCGCGCCGTCTTGAGCCGTGACTTCGGCCGCACATGGGAGCTGGCGGAAGAGTGTGTGGTCTATGAGAGCGCCGCCGGCCGCGAATCCGGCGTCGGTGGTCAGCGCGAGTTCGGCGATTACTGGGCGGACATGAACCGCTGGACTTTCGGGCATCCGGAGGCCTGTCTTTTGCCAGACGGCCAGGTGTTAGCGGCTTTTTACGCCGGCGATACCACCGCCATGAGCATGCATTGGGCACGATTGGCGCTGTAGCCGGCAACGCGCTATAATGCCCCCATCATCCGACATAAGGGCGAGCCAAGATGGAATACCGTGAGCTTGGCAGGACAGGTCTGCGCGCCTCCCGCCTGGGTTTCGGCAGTATGCGTCTGCCGACCATCACCATTGGAAGCACCGATTACATTGACTTCGACCGCGCGGTGGAGGTCCTGCATGCCGCGTTCCGGCTGGGCATCAATTACGTGGACTGCGGCTTCCTCTACGTCAGCGAGCAGGCGGAGATCGCGGTCGGGCGCGCGGTCAACTCATGGCATTCCCCCGACGACATCATCATCACGGACAAGGCTACCAAATTCCGCCTGGAGCGCCAGGGCGACCTGCGCCGCATGCTGGAGCATCAGCTTCAGCGTCTGGACAGGGATTGGGTCCATTTTTACCTTTTCCACGGCATCGGATGGGACAATTTCTGGGAGCTGGATGCCCAGACCGGTTGGATCCGGGACATGTTCCGGGCGCAGGAAGAGGGCCTGGTGCGGCATGTGGGCTTCTCTTTCCATGATGAACCGCAGGCCATGATTGACCTGGTCAATCTGGGATGGGCGGAGCTGGTAACCTGTCAGTACAATTACCTGGATCGGCGCAATGAGGCGGCGATGCGCTACGCGGCATCGAAGGGTGTGGCGGTGGTGGTGATGGGGCCGGTGGGGGGCGGCCGGCTTGCGGTGCTCCCCAAGGGCGTGGCCGAGCGCACGGGCTGGAGCGCGCAGTCCGCGGCCGAGCTGGCCCTGCGCTTCGTCGCGTCCAACCCGGATGTCGATGTCATGCTGTCCGGCATGAATTCGGTGGAGATGGTGGAACAGAACGTGATGGCGGTGGAGAAGGGGCCGCTGGCGCCGGCCCAGGTCCAAGAGATCGCCGCGCTGATGGATTATTACGGCCGGCTGGCAAAGCTGTACTGCACCGGCTGTCAGTACTGCCTGCCCTGTCCTCAGAACGTCAATATCCCGCGCGTGTTCGAGCTGTTCAACTACCTCACGGTGTACGGCCTGGAGGAATACGCCCGGCGCGAGTACGTCCGGCTGATGGGCAAGGGGCAGGACGCCTCGCACTGCATCGAGTGCGAGACCTGTCTGGAGCGCTGTCCGCAGTCCCTCCCCATCCCGGAGCGGCTGAAAGAGGCCCATGCCGCGCTGAGCGCCGGCGCCTGATCCCCCGCTCCGACGTGGACAAAACCGCCCCCTTGTGCTATGATTATCCCACCCTTGATTCCCGACAGGAGTGGATACAGTGATACCCATCTCTGACCGACTGCCCACGCGGCGCTTCCCCATCATGACCGTCCTGTTGATCGTCGCCAATGTGGTGATCTTCGGCTTTGAGCTCCTGCTGGATATGCTCGGCCTGCTGGAGCCGTTCATCTATGCCTTTGGGGTCGTGCCGTACCGGGTACTGCACCAGTTTGACGCGCTGACGGCGTTCAGCTTTTTCTCGTCCATGTTTCTGCACGGGGGTTTCCTGCACCTGGCCGGCAATATGCTGTACCTCTGGATCTTCGGCAACAACGTCGAGGACGCGCTGGGGCACTTCCGCTTCCTCATCTTCTACTTCTTGTGCGGGGTCCTGGCATCGCTGGCGCAGGTGCTGGCCAGCGTGAATTCAACGATCCCCGGCATCGGTGCCAGCGGCGCGATCGCCGGCGTGTTGGGGGCGTATCTGGTGCTGTTCCCACATGCGCGCATTATCACGCTCATCCCGCTGGGGATTTTCACCCAGTTGGCGGAACTGCCGGCGGTCATCGTGCTGGGCTTCTGGTTCATCCTCCAGTTGTTCAACGGGGTGCTGGCGCTGGGATTGCCTTCGGCCGGCGGTGTGGCGTGGTTCGCGCACATCGGTGGGTTCGTAGCCGGCTGGCTGTTGGTGCGGCTGTTCGCCATTGGGCGCCGGCAGGCGATCCGCTATTACCATTATTAGCCGGGGGAAAGAGATTGGGGCACCGCCGCCATCGGTGCCCCAACCACACAGAGGAAAGGAGAGAGACAACAGAGGAGAACGTCTTTGTCCTCTTCTGCGACGAAAATGGAAACCGCCGCCAGTGGTCCTGGGTGGCGGGGTAAAGAAAAGCCCCCTGCTGGCCGGCGGGGGGCTTTTCACACGTAATCGCTCACGTGTTCCCATGCCTGTCGCGCGCAGGTCACTGGAAACGCTGTGTTGAGGCGGGTAACCTGGCTTCCCCAGTAGTTGGGGTTACAGTTGCGGGACAGCGCCGGACTTGCACCGGTCTTCCCCCTTTACGTCCCTCGCATCCGGGCTCGGGACACCTCAACGGCAGTGGTATGCGGTTGTTGGAAATTATATACCATAGATTGATGAGATTGTCAATTCGGCCTTGCTTCGCTTTGACCATTTGCCCTGCCCCGGGGTATAATGGCGCGGCCTGTGCCGGCCAGCAGCTATCCCGCCGGCCATCTTCCAACAACATTCCAGACATGGGAGGGCTCGTATGACTTCCCGCGATACCGCCGTCTATACCTCCGCCATTGACCAGGGCACCACCGGCACCCGCTTCATGGTCTTCGACCGCACCGGTCGCGTCATGGCCTCCTATTACAAGGAACACCGCCAGATTTACCCCCAGCCCGGCTGGGTGGAACACGATCCCCTGGAAATCTGGGAGGCGACCGCCGAGGTCTGCCGCAAGGCCTTGGACGCCAGCGGCATCCGCCCCGAGCAGATCGCCGGCCTGGGCGTCACCAACCAACGCGAGACCACCATCATCTGGGACCGCCAGACCGGCAAGCCGCTCTACAATGCCATCGTCTGGCAGTGCACCCGCACCACCGACATCTGCCAGCGCCTGATCGATGACGGCCTGGAGCCGCTCTTCCGCCGCAAGACCGGTCTGCCCATTGCCACCTATTTCTCCGGCCCCAAGATCAAATGGATCCTGGACAATATCCCCGGTGTGCGCAAACTGGCGGAAGAGGGCAGGGCCTTGTTCGGGAACATTGATACCTGGGTCATCTGGAACCTGACCGGCGGGCCGGCCGGCGGCGCGCACGTCACCGACCCTTCCAACGCCTCGCGCACCATGCTCATGAACCTGGAGACCATGGACTGGGATGATGAACTGCTCCGCATCCTGGACATCCCGCGCCAGATGCTGCCGGCCATCCGCCCCTCCAGCGACCGCGCCGGCTACGGCCTCACCCGCGCCGACGGTCCCCTGGGCGGCGCCATCAAGGTCTGCGGCGACCTGGGCGACCAGCAGGCGGCGCTCTTTGGGCAGGCCTGCTTCGACCCCGGCGAGGCCAAGAACACCTATGGCACGGGGAGCTTCCTCCTGCTCAATACCGGGGAGAAGCTCATGCACTCCCAGCACGGCCTCCTCACTACCGTCGCTTACCGGCTGGACAACGGCGTGAAGGCCTATGCGTTGGAGGGGTCCATCCCCATCACCGGCGCGGCGGTGCAGTGGCTGAGGGATAACCTGGGCATCATCCACAGCGCGAGCGAGACAGAGGAAATCGCCCGTTCGGTGGAGGACGCCGGCGGCATTTACTTTGTGCCGGCTTTCTCCGGCCTCTTCGCGCCGCACTGGGACATGTATGCGCGCGGCCTCATCATCGGCATCACCCGCTACATCACCAAAGCCCACCTGGTGCGCGCCACGCTGGAATCCATCGCCTATCAGAGCCGCGAGGTCGTGGAGGCCATGGAGGCGGACGCCGGCATCTCCCTCAAAGAGCTGAAGGTGGATGGCGGCGCGGCCCGCAACAATTTCCTGATGCAGCTCCAGGCGGATATCCTGGGCGCGCGGGTCGTGCGGCCGCGCGTGGAGGAGACAACCGCGCTGGGCGCGGCCTATGCCGCCGGCCTGGCCGCCGGCCTGTGGGATAACCTCGATGCCCTGCGCCAGAACTGGGTGCTGGACCGCATCTTCGAGCCGCAGTGGGATGAGCGCCGGCGCGAGGCCGGCTACCGCGGCTGGAAACGCGCCGTCGAGCGCGCCAAGGCCTGGGTCGAGCGGGAGAACGGCTAGCGCAGTCTATATCTCAGGGGGCGGTGATGGCCACAGCGATATATATCATCCTCGGCCTGCTGACCGGGCAGTTCCTGGCCTGGTGCGCCGACCGCCTGCCGGCGGAGCGCGACCTGGGCTGGCATGCCGGCTGTCCCCACTGCGGACGGCCCCTTTTCGCGGATATGTCCGCGCCGGCCCGCTGGCTGGTCCTGCTGGGCTGGCGCACCTGCCCTTTCGAGGGTGGGCGCTGGCGCTGGCGCACCCTCGCGCTGACGGCCATCACCGCCGCCGGCTTCGGCTACCTATGGTCTCTCTACGGCTGGACGGCGGAACTCATCGTCAAGACCATCTACTGGGCCATCTTCGCGCTGGTGACGGTCATTGACCTGGAACACCGGCTTATCCTGAACGTGGTGGTGTTCCCGGCCTGCCTGCTGGCACTGGCCGGCGCCCTGCTGACGCCGGAGCCGGGCATCCGCCGCGCGGTGCTGGGCGGCGTCACCGGCTTCCTGATGTTGTTCGTGATTTACCTGCTGGGAGCGCTGTTTGCCAGGGTCATGGCGCGCCTGCGCGGCCGGCCCATCAATGAGGTGGCGTTCGGGGCCGGCGATGTCAAGCTGGCGCTGTTCATCGGGCTGGTGACTGGTCTCCCGGGGGTCATCTTTGCCCTGGTGATCGGCATATTCCTCGGAGGGCTGTTCGCCGGCGCGTACCTGCTGTGGATGGTGCTGGTGCGCCGGCGCTATTCCGCCTTCACCGCCATTCCCTACGGCCCCTTCCTGGTCGTCGGCGCGCTGGTGATGATGCTCTACGGCCCAGCGGTGATCCAATGGTACGCGGGGTGAGGGGCGCTAGAAGTACGCCTCATAGCCGGCGATGCCCAGCTCGTCGCGCATATACTGAAGCTCACGCTTGAGGTTCTCGTTCACCGGGATGCCGGTGCGCCGGCGTTCCTGCTCCATCTCGTACTCCTTCTCGCCGGCGACATATATCCGCTCACAGCCCGGCGCTTTGCGCGAGCGCTGGAGGTCCAGCAGGATCTGCGTGGTGATGCGGCGTGAGACCTCCAGCGGGATGAAGTGTTCGATGTCGAGCGCCAGGAAAAAGTGTCCCAGCATATAGGGCCGGCGGCTTCCATCGGGGGCCCTGCCCAGCAGGTCTTTGAGGAACGCCCCTTCCTGCAGGGCGGCCGAGAGGATTTCGACCATGACCGCCAGGCCGTAGCCTTTATGGCCGCCCATCAGCTCGCCGGCGCCGCCCAGCGGCAGAAGCGCCGCGTTCCCCGTGTCCAGGTCTCGCAAAATGGTGGTGGGGTCGGTCACCGGCTCTCCATTCGCGTTGATGACCCAGCCCGCCGGCGCCGGCGTCTCCTCCCGTTCCAGCACCTCGATTTTACCCCGCTGGGTGATGGAGGTGGCGGCGTCGAAGCAGAAGGGATAGGGCAGGTCAGTGGGTGCGGCGAAGGCGATGGGGTTCGTGCCCAGCATGGGTTCGGTGCCAAAGGTGGGGGCGATGGCCGGCCGGGCGTTGGTGACCGTCAAGCCCATCATACCCTCTTTCACGGCCATGAGGGGATAGTAGCCGGCGATGCCGAAGTGCGTGCTGTTGCGCACCGCCACGGCGCCCAGTCCCCAGCGGCGCGCCTTCTCGATGGCCATGCGCATGGCGCGATATGCGATGACATGCCCCATGCCGTGGTTGCCGTCCAGCACGGCGGTGGTTTCCGTCTCCCGGACCACGGTCACCTGGGTGATGGTCCTCTGCACGCCGGCCTTGATGCGGTCGTAGTAATATTTCAGCCGGCCGATGCCGTGGGACTCGATGCCGCGCAGGTCGGCGGTGATGAGCACATCCGCGCAGATGGCGGCGTCCTCCGCCGGCACTCCCAGACCGGTGAACACGTCGAACATGAAGCGCTGAAGCACCTCGACGGGTATATATCGCTTTTCCATCATGCCCCCTCATCGTCCATGGTCAATGGTCTATCGTCTGCCTGTTCCATCCGCGCCGGCTGTCGCAGTGGGATGCGGAAGCGGAAGGTACTGCCCTCGCCGGGGGTGCTTTCCGCCGATACCTCGCCGTGGTGCGACTCGATAATCAGTTTCACCAGGGCCAGTCCCAGCCCCAGCCCTTCCACCCCTCTGCGAACGGGGTCGCTGGCCTGATAGAAGCCCTGCCAGATGGAGGAGAGCTGTTCCGGGGGGATGCCGGGGCCGGTGTCCCGCACCTGACAGGTCAGCATATCCCCTTCTATCTCATATGAGATGAAGACCTGTCCGCCTGGCTTATTGAACTTGATGGCGTTGTGCACCAGGTGCTGGAGGGCCTCTCTCAGCCGCTCCAGATTGCCCTCGATGATCACCGGCCGGCCGCCGCTGACCCGCAGGATCACCCGGCGCGACTGCGCCAGCGGGCCCAGCACCAACACCACCTGATCCACCACCTCGGCGAAGTCCAGCAGAGCTGTGGTGAGCAGTTCCTGCCGGCCCAGCAGGCTGGCGAAGGACACCAGCGCATCCACCTTCCCGCTGGCCTCGCCAATGTTGGTCTCAAGCTGTGCGAACTGCTCACGCACGGGTTCGGGGCATTCCTTGCTGTAGCGCTTCAGTACCTGCAGTGAAAGGTCGATGCCGGCGAAGGGACTGCGCAGTTCATGGGTCACCAGGCCGAGGAACGCCGATTTCAGCCGGTCCAGGTCCTGAAGATGTTGATAGGCGTCCTGGAGCTGGGCGTTCAGGCTCTGCAGGTGGGCATGCGCCTGGATGAGGTTCTGGAAGGTGCGCAGGTGGTGCAGGGTGGTGGCGGAGAGGGCGGCGACCGCTTCGAAGAGCTGGAATTCCTCGCTGGTGAAAGGGGGGTGGCCGGCGAGACGACTGCCAATGAGTGCTCCCACAACCTGTTCGCCGGCCAGCATCGGCTGGATGAGCACTTCGCCCAGCGGGGCCTGCCCCAGCAGTTCCTGCAGGGCAATGCGGATGCGGTTGCCGGCCTCGTCCATCTCCGCGGCGGTCAGCAGGACCTGCCGGCCTTCCGCTACCGCATCTTTCAGCGGAGGAAGCTGGTCCGGGTACACATGGGTCTGGGCCGTCTCGGGGAGCTGGGCGTTGAGGGACTGGTAGCGGGCCGCGACGGGCCAGCCCTCGGAGCTGTTCCCTTCATCCTTGAGGAGCACGACCAGGCCGTCCAGGTTGAAGACCGGCCCGCTGTAATCGGCCACGACTTTCAGCAACGTGAGTTCATCGAGCGGAGAGCGCGCCAGCCGGCTCAGTTCCAGTAGCAGTATGCGCTCTTTGGTGTGGTCGAGGGAGCGCCGGCTGAGGGAGCGAAGCTCGCTCCCATAGGCCCGCAGGTCTCCGGTAATGGTCTGGTAGGTCGCCAGGGTGAAGAGCGGGTACACCAGCGCGCTGCTGGCTCGCAGGGCGATGGGGTATCCCAGCACCACGCCGGCATGTCCCAGGGTGAGGAGCCCGAAGGCCAGGGAGAGGAGAGCGCGATGTTCGCGCCGGCTGGCGGCCAGGAACCATGTCGTCACCCCGGCCAGGCCGGCCGTGGCCAGGTGCCAGACGATAGTGCTCCATTCCATGGGGCTGTCGCGCGTGCCGTCAGGCCACAGCCACTGCGCGACCCATATCCCTGCGGCCAGGCCGGCGACAAGGAGCAGGATATTGCGGAGCCGGTCGGCCAGCTCGTGGTCATGGAAAGCGGAGCGGGAGAAGGACCAGGCCAACAGGATCAGGCTGACGCCTTCGATGAGGGAGTAGGCCGGCGGGAAGGCCTGGGGGAGTCCTGGGATCAGGAGTGGAAGGCGCAGAGCCGCCAGCGCGGTGAAGGTGGTGGAAAGCCGGCGCGCCTCGGTGTGCGTGCCGTGTCTCCACTCGTTCAGCGCCATGACCAGGGCGAGGAGCAGGAACTCCAGTATCAGGAGTCCGACAACGCGATCGTTCTGGAGCAAGCGCGTGATGTAGGTAAGGGAAATGGACCCGCCTGGGCCGGCCGCCCCCATGGCTCTCCTTCTTCCTGCGTCTATGGTCCAACCCTGTGCCGTTGCTTGTTCTATTGTAGCATACATATCCGCCGGCTGGCAAGGGGAGGTGGGGCTTGCCATAACATGACTTTTGTCCCCTATGTTCCGGGCCGAAAGGGGGAATTGGCAGTCCTTTTTCGCGCGAACCTATTGTCCCGGCTCCAGCAATAGAGTATAATGATAATAAGTTCCCCGGACGGCGCGCAGGATTGGAGGCCAGGATGAAAATCTGCAAGTTTGTGATGCCAGAGGTGATTTTCGGCCCAGGGTCTTTGGGGCAGATCGCCGAGTGCGCTCAACGGTTGGGGGCCGAAAAGATATTTCTGGTCACCGATGAGGGCGTGCGGCGCGCCGGCTGGGTGGACAAAGCCGTTGCTGTCCTGAAGGATTGGGGGATGAATTTCGAGCTGTGGAGCCAGGTCACCCCCAACCCCAAGGACTACGAGGTTGAGGAGGGCGCAAAGCAGTATCTGGCGGCCGGCTGTGACGCCATCGTCGGCTTGGGCGGAGGCAGTCCCATCGATGCCGCCAAGGGCATCGCTGTGCTGGTCAGCAACGGCGGCCGCATCCACGACTACGAAGGGGTGGACAAGGTCTCTCGTCCGCTCCCGCCGATGATTATGATCCCATCTACTGCCGGCACCGGTGCCGATGTGTCCCAGTTCGCGGTCATCACGGACACGAAGCGCAAGGTCAAGATGGTGCTGGTCAGCAAATCCCTGGTGCCGGATATTTCTATCGTTGACCCTCTTCTCCTCACCACCAAAGGCGCGATGCTCACCGCCAATACCGGCATGGATGCACTGGCGCATGCGGTGGAGGCCTATGTGTCATCGGCCGCAACACCCTTGACCGATGTGCTGGCCTTGAACGCCATTCGGCTCATCGCCGGCAACCTGAGGGAATCTGTGGCCAGCCAGAACAATCTGCATGCCAAAGAGGCCATGGCAATGGCATCTTTGCAGGCCGGCCTGGCCTTTTCCAACGCCATTTTAGGCGCGGTGCATGCCATGGCGCATCAACTGGGCGGACTGCGCGATATGCCCCACGGCGCGGTGGATGCCATTTTGCTCCCGTATGTGATGGAATACAACCTGATCGCGGCGGTGGACCGCTTCGTGGACATCGCGGTAGCGATGGGGGAGAACGTGGCCGGCTTGAGCCGGCGCGAGGCCGCGGCGCGGGCCATTTGCGCTGTGCGTCAGCTCAATGAGGACCTTGGTATCCCCAACAGCCTGCGCGAAATTGGCCTTGGCGTAGAGGATATTCCCCGATTGAGCCAGAACGCGGTGAAAGACCCCTGCCTGCTGACCAACCCGCGCGATATCGGGGTGTCCGAAATCGCCGAAATCTTCTACCGGGCCTGGGAAGGGAAGATAGGGTGAATCGTTGCCGCGCCGGCCAACTGTCTCCTTTCTCAGCAGTGGTCGCGAGGTGAACATGTCCGGGGAAAGCGTGGATCGGGAAACCCTGTTGGCGCAGTTGACGGGCATCAATGCCTCCAAACTCAACTATTATACAGAGCTGAAAAGGAAGAATCGGGAACTTGCCCAGAGTTATGCAGAGCTCCGGGCGTCTCAGCAGGCGCTGGATAAAGCCGTGATGGCCCTTCAGCGCATCTCCCAGACGCTCACCGTGACGGCCCAAGGCGTGGACAGGCTGTTGGTCGCGGTTGCCCAGACGGTGCGGGAGATCCTGGATGCCCATTACGTGGAGATCCGCGTGGAGCTGGAGGGCAATGGGATTCACTACCGCTTCCGGCTACCAGAGGAGGAGCTCCATCAGCAACCGCACATCGGGAAGCTCCTGCAAGAGCTGGCCCGTAGCGCCCAGCGGCAGGGCCGGCCGCTGTATAAGGACACCTCCTCGGAGATGACAGACCCTGATCCCAACCCTCTTCCTTCGTCCGCATTATTCTGCGTGCCCATGTATCATGAAAACAGGGTGATGGGAAGCATATGCGGATGGATATCCCGTGAGCCCCATGCGAACGAAATCCGCATCCTCCAGGCGGTGGCCAATCAAACCGCAGTGGCGATTGAGAACGCGCTGTTGTTCGAAGAAAGCCGGCGGCTTCAGCAAGAGACCGATCGCCTGTATCAAATCGCCCTTCAACGCAAGAATGAGGCGGAGCAGAAAGCGAGAGAGCTGGAGCGCGCCATGAACAAATTGGTCATGATGGAAAAGGCTCGCATTCTGGACGAGGAGCGCAATCGGATTGCGCGGGACTTGCATGACAGTGTGGTGCAGATCCTGACCAGCATCGGCCTGCATCTGGAATGGTGCCGGCAAAATCTGCCGGCGGATTCTCCTGTCTTCCATCGCATCCTGTTCCTGAAACAACTGGCGCGCAACGGCCTCTTCGAGATTCGCAATACCATCCTTCAGCTCTCAGCTCCGCCGCTGGCCGAGGTTGGGTTGGTGGCGGCTCTGCGCAAAATGGCGGCCGATTTCGAGGCGCTGACGGGTATACCCACATCCTTTGCAGTGGAAGGGGAGGAACGGCCGGTTCCTTCTCCCCAAGCAGAGGAAGCGCTGTACCGCATCTGCCAGGAGTCGCTCTACAATGCCTTCAAACATGCGCAGGCTTCGCATGTGAGGATCACCCTGACCTATGGTGCAGGGGAGGTGATGCTCGCAGTGGAGGATGATGGGATTGGCATCGAGCCGGAGGTCATCGCGCGCTCGCGCCGGGGCATGACGTTCGGTTTGCGCAACATGTTCCAGCGGGCTGAGGAAGCTGGGGGTACCCTGACGATCGGGCCGGCGGGGGAACGGGGGACCCGCGTGGTTGTCCGTATACCCGGTTGAGGTGTGCCATGAACGCGATCCGCATTCTGCTGGTGGATGACCACACGGTGGTGCGCCAGGGGCTGAGGTCGCTCCTGGAACTGGAACCGGATTTCTCCGTGGTAGGGGAAGCTTCGTGCGGGTCAGAGGCACTGCCATTGGTGGAGCACACCCGGCCGGATATCATACTGTTGGACCTGCGCCTGCCGGACCAAAACGGGATTGAGGTATGCCGGCGGCTGAGCCGGGAGCATCCGGACATTCCCGTGATTATCCTGTCCGCCTTCTCCTATGAGCAGGATGTGCTGGACTGTATTGACGCCGGCGCCAAAGGGTACGTGCTTAAGGACGTGGACGTTTTCGAGCTCACCCGGGCAATCCGTGCGGTGCATCGTGGGGAATCCGTGTTAGACCCGCGGGTCACCCGCGCCGTGTTAGAACGCTTCCGGCAGGCCGGCAGAGGAGTAGAGACCCCTGTCCAGCTCACGGAACAGGAGAAGGAAATTGTGCGTCTGGTGGCGCAGGGGCTGACCAACAAAGAGATTGCTCGCCGGCTGTTCCTCAGCCCCAACACGGTGAAATTCCACATCAGCAACATTATGCGTAAGTTGGATGTGAAGCGGCGCGCCGAAATTGCATATCGGGCTTCCAAGAACCATCTGCTGTAACCACGTCAACTACCCGGTTGGGTAGTGCGATTTGGCCGTTTTGGTGTTGACCTTCTCTATCACCCCTCCCTATAATTAGTGATAGCTGGCTGATATTATCCGGCCAGGGAGGTGCCGGCGGGTTATCGCTTTCTCTTCATCCATCCTTCGTACTACGCCTGTCGTTCCAGATCATTGGACTTCGCTCTCTCTTTGTTGCCATACTCACACAATTGCCAAGATATGGAGATTCCTGGCCCGAAAAGCCAGGAAAACGGAAAGGAGGTGATGTCCTGGGCTTCTATTGGTAGATTCCATCCGATTGGGTCATGTTGCGCGCAGAGGAGGAAGGGACGATGGCAGAAAAGGCAAAGGTCTGGTTTGCGGATGCGAGCGCGACGAACTGGACCGAGTCCCTGGTGTGCAAGGCCAAGGACCTGTTCTATGAGGCGAAGCTGAACGAATGCATTGAGAAGGGAGACTCGGTCGCGATCAAGATTCACATCGGGGAATGGAACCGCACGCGGTGCTTGCGGCCCGAACTGGTTGCGGCGATCGTGGAAGAGGTCAAAGCCTGTGGCGGCCAGCCGTTTGTCGTGGACACTACCACGCTGACGTACCATGCCTACAACTCCCGCTGTACAGGGGCGCTTGAGCTGGAGAACGCCGCCCGCCACGGCTTCACAGAAGCGTCCATGGGCTGTCCGGTGGTGATTGGCGATGGCTTCTCCGGGGATGATGATGTCCGAGTGGAACTTCCCACCGGCGTGGTTCTCAAGGAAGCGTATGTGGCCGCCGCGCTTGCCCATGCCGATGCCATGATCAACCTGGCGCATGCCAAGGGACACCCTATTACCTCGTTCGGCGGCTGCATCAAGAACATCGGCATTGGCGGCCAGTCCAAGCGGGGCAAGTATCATGAGCACCTGGCCCATTGGGGTTCGCCGGAGGATTTCATCGGGTGGCCGGCCAGCTATCCGGAAAAATGCCTCGGCGTGAAATGCGAGTTTCACCAGCAGTGCATGGATGGCTGTCCGCGAGGAGCTATCCGGATTGACGAGACCGGCTTCCACCGGGACACTGAGAAGTGCTATCTGTGCTACTCCTGCCAGGTGACCTGCATCTTTACCGGCCATGAGAGCCAGACCTTCATCCCCGATTATTTCCCCTATGCACAGATGGCGATGAGCGATGCGGCCCTGGGCGTGATGCTCACCTTTGAGCCGGGCAAGGTCGGACATATGGCCTACGCCATTGATGTCGATCCGAACTGCGACTGCATCCCCTGGGCGACCCTGCCGGCAACCCCCGATATCGGCGTGTTTGCTTCGAAAGACCCGGTCGCCATTGACACAGCCATCCTGGATATGATCGATGCCGCCCCGGTGTATCCAGGTGGTGCCAATAAAGCGTTCGAAGGCCGGGAATACAAGCGTGGTCAGGAGAAGTTTGCCATCACGCAGGGTGCCTCGCCCCGCTATCAACTGATGGCCGGCGTCAAGAACGGCCTCGGCACCATGGACTATGAACTGATCACCTACGAGCCGCCGCTCACGCGGGAACATGTTGCCAAGTGGCAAATCCGCACCACACCCACTACCCTGATTGTGCGGCGAATGTGGGAGAAGAGGGACTTCTTGAAGGAAGTGCAGCCGTTCAAGCGGGTGCCGTTCGCCGAGAAGCCGCCCTATCAGGACTTCGCTGTGCCCGATCGCACGGAGTACCTGAAGAAACTGCCCGTCAAAGAATGGGTCGAGGCCCTGGGCAAGTAATGCAACCGCGTGAACCTGTTGCGGCAGGGATTTTTTCCCTGCCGCAACAGGGCCTTTGTACCATGTTCCACCCATGACAAGGAACGTCCCATGGCGACAGTCTATTACCTGGATGCCCGCGAGCGATATACCCAAGGCAGTTTGATGGCGCGCCTGCAGATGCTGCTGGACGCGGCGGAACTGCCGGCGCTGTTTCAGCCAGGCGATTGGGTCGCTATCAAAATCGATGTCAGCGAGCACGGCTATCTCGATTATCTGCGCCCGCCCCTTATCCGCGCCATTGTGGAGCAGATTCAGGCATTGGGAGGCGATCCTTTCCTTATCGATACAACGTACTTGAATTCTGGAGCTTCAACGCTGAGCTGGAACCTGCTGGAGACATCCGCCCATAAAGGGTTTGTGGCCTCTGTTCTGGGAAAGGATGTGATCCTCGGAGACGGATATACGGGTAATGAGTATGAACTTCTGCCGATCGAGGGTGAGGAGCTGGGCGGCGTGGAGGTTGCCCGCTCTATCGCGGAGGCCAGTGCACTGATCGTGGTCTCGCACGTGACCGCCCATCCGTTCGCCGGCCTTTCCGGTGCCCTGGCCAATCTGGGCATCGGCGGCAGCGCACGCCGCGGGAAATGGCGCATTCATGCACCCCTCCAGCCCATTCTCATCCCTGAGCGGTGTAATGGGTGTGGGTTGTGCATGGAAGAGTGTCTGAAAGGTGCAATTCGCGCTGAGGGGGATGGGCTGGTGGTTGACGACGAGTTGTGCGCCGGCTGTGTGTACTACTGCACCGCGGCATGCCCTTACGGCGCACTGGTGGTGGACGGCATCGCCGCCCAGCGCTTCCAGAAACGCATCGTCGAGGCGGCCAGCGCGGTTCACGTAGCGGCTTTGGGCAACGTGCATTTCTTCAACTTCCTGTTCGATATTGGGCCCTATCCGGACTATTATCCCTTCTCCGACTCGGCGATCGTGCCGGATGTGGGGATCCTCTCCTCCCGGGATCCAGTCGCGCTCGATCAGGCGACGCTGGATTTCATCGATCGGATGCCGGGCCTCCCGCGTTCCATGGCGGAGGAGGCAGGCGCTCTGGCGCCCGGCCCCGGCAAATTGAAACATATCACGGGGGTGGACCCGGAGCTGATGCTGGAATACGCCGAGCAGTTCGGTTTGGGAACCCGCCGCTATGAGCTGGTCGAAGTGCGGTAGGGCAGGGATGCACTGACAACAAGGAGCGGCAGAACGTGGACAGAGAGCGGTATGAAGCCCTGAAGCAAAAGGTGCGCGAGGAACTGCTGGCAACGCAGGGACCGATTGCCCAGGCCCTTCGCGGCGTGCGCTATCGTGTGGCGGTGTTCAGCGGCAAGGGCGGTGTGGGCAAGACGGTGACGACGATTAACCTCGGGGCCGTACTGCACCAGATGGGGTATCAGGTGGGGATTTTCGATGCGGACTTGCACGGGCCGGCCGTCCCCAAATCTCTGGGCGTCTACGGCCGGCTGAATGTCACCGATACCCATCCTGGCCACCATCAACTACGGTTTGATCCACTGCTCTCCAAGTATGGGCTGAAGGTCGTGTCCATCGCGTCGATCTGGCCGGATGAGGAGACCCCCATCATGTGGAAGGGAGCGCACAAGATGCGTTCCATCCGCCAGTTTTTGGCGGCGGTCAATTGGGGCCGGCTGGATTTCCTGCTGGTGGACCTGCCGCCAGGAACCGGCGACGAGGTGCAGACTATCATGAGCTCCATCCCCCAGTTGAGCGGCATGATTGTGGTGACCACTCCCCAGGGCATCTCCACGATGGTCTGCAGCAAGGCCATCAGCGCGGCCCGTGAGCTGAATGCCCCGGTACTGGGCTTGATCGAGAACATGAGCGGGCTGGAATGTCCGCACTGCGGAGGAGAGATACACCTCTTCGGACAGCCGAGGGGTGAGCGGCTGGCGCGCATGATGGATGTGCCGTTCTGGGGCCGCATCCCGATTTCCACCGAAATGGGGGAATGCGTGGATGAAGGGGTGCCGGTGGTGGTGAAATACCCCCAGGCCAGGGTCAGCCAGGCCATCCGGGATATGGCACTGCGCCTGCTGGAAAGCCTGCAGGTGGAAGGTCCAATGGGGGAAGAGGAAGCGGAGGAGCAAAGCCAGGCCCTCCATGCGCACGGTCATAGCGACTGTGGATGTGATGATCATGCATGATGGTGGGCGGGGATAGATACGTGATGCGGGATTCGTTTTCCGTCTCGGAAGAGGAAACACTGCATCGGCAGGTGCTTCGTCTGGGTTCCCTGGCGCTGGAATGGCTGGGACGGTTTGGGCGCGAGCAGATGACGGTGGAGGAGCTGGCGAACGCGCTGCAGGGTCTGGGGGCGCAGGCGATGTTGGCGAAGCACTGGAGCCGGCTGGTGGAAGAACCGGGTCTCTCCTCCTGCCTGGAAGTGCTCCAGCTCCTCAGCTCTTTGGAGACGGAATTTCAATTTCAGCTTTTGCGATACGGCTTCACCTCCTTTTATGATGATTACAAAGAACTGGAACAGGCATTGGCACGGCTTCGCAGAAGCATGCTGCCGGATGCCCCGGGCAAGGCGAGATTCATTGAGGATGGGACAGCGGTACGTTCTTCAACATCAACTGTTTCAGAAGGAGGACAATGATGGCATCGGAAGAGCGGCGGGTGGACGGCCGGCATCTCACCACCCAGGCTGGCGAACTGCTGAATAGGATCAGCGAAGAGTTGACCAGGCTGGCCGATCGGCTGGATGCTTCCCGCGTCCAGGAATGGCAGGAGACGATCCAGTCATTGGTAAAGGACATCCCGACGATCCAGGAACGGCTTTTTCTGAAGACCCAGGGCGGCACCGATTGGGCCAGGGAAGCCCTGGAAAAGGTCCAGGAGCTGGAGAAGGTGCTGGAAAAGGTGCCCAGCCTGACGCCGGCGGAAGCCACCCAGGCCGTGGACGAAGCGGTGTCCGAGGTCAAACGGGTGCTGGGCGGATTGATTGAGAAAGCCAGGACCCTTATCATCCGCATGACCTGACGCACCAGGTCGCACTACTGCAGGAGGGACTCCATGAAAGTCCTCATTACCGGCGGGGCAGGAATCCTGGGACAGAAGGTTGTCCAGCGCTTTGTGAGCAATGGCCATCAGGTGCGGGTCTTTGACCTGCCGCAGGTGGACTACAGCCCATTTGAGGGCATGGCCGGCGTGGAGATCGTCAAGGGGGACATCCGGGATAAGGGCATCGTGCGGCAGGCCGTGGAGGGAGTGGATGCCATCCTGCACCTGGCGGCGCTGATACCGCCGGCGAGCGAGCGCAATCGCGAGGTCACCCTGGCCATCAACGTTGGCGGTACGTCTAACCTGCTTGAGGCCATCGGCAGGAACCCCATCCACTTCGTGCTGACCTCATCGGTGGCGACCTATGGCGATACCACGAAGGACACCCCGCCCATTCGCGTCACCCATCCTCAGGTCGTGACAGATATCTATTCGGAGAGCAAGATCGAGAGCGAGCGTGTCACGCTTGCGAGCGGGGTGCCGTACACGATTTTCCGCATTGCACCCATTGCGGTGCCGGAGGTGATGGAACCGCCGGAAGTTTGGCCTTTCATGGCGGAACAGCGGGTGGAATGGGTCAACCGGGACGATGTGGCGGATGCCTTGTACGCATGCACGCAGGCCTCCGAGGCGGTGGGGAAGATATGGAACATCGCCGGCGGACCCACTTGGCAAATGCTGGGCAAACAGTACGTGGCCGCCATTTACGAGGCCATGGGGCTGGACCCGGGGGAGGCGCGCTTCTCCTCGACGCCTGGCTGGTTCGACTGGTACGACACCAGCGAATCCCAGGCGGTCCTGCATTATCAGAACACGCCCTTCCCGGAATTTATCGCCCAACTCCGTCGTGCTGCCGCGGAGGCGTTCGGGTGGTGAGACGCCGGCACGTGCTGTCAAGCCTGGCGACAATAAGGCTTGACAAAATTCCGAATTGCCCATATATTAGGGTATAGTGATGTATATCGCTTGGCGCGCGTGGCCTTTCCTCTCGTCGAACTTTCGTTCCAGCCAATTTGTCCGTCAGCTTTGTCTTCGTACCGCGTCGTACGGGCAGTGACACTGCCCCCTCATCACACAAGGAGGTGGAGGTATGTGGATTTTGCGCATCAACATGACGGATCGCTCCTATCGGCTGGAAGATGTCCCCGAGGCGTACAAGTATCTGGGAGGGCGAGGGCTGACCTCCACAATCGTGCATGACGAAGTGCCGCCGTTATGCCATCCCCTGGGCCCCAACAACAAGCTGGTCTTTGCGCCGGGCATCGTGACCGGGACCACCGCCCCGACCTCCGCGCGCATTTCCGCCGGCGGCAAATCTCCCCTCACCGGGGGCATCAAGGAGTCCAACGCCGGCTCGGCGTGGCCCCAGGACCTGGCCGCCATGCACATCAAGGCCATCGTGGTGGAGGGCCAGCCGAAGGAAAAAGGCAAGTGGTGGATGGCGCATCTGACCTGGGACGGGAGCAAGCCCAAGGTCGAATTCCTGCCGGCGGATGAGTATGCCGGCAAAGACCTGTATGAGGTTTACCCCAAGCTGTTCGAGCGCTTCGGCGAGAAGGTGAACATTGCCGGCTGTGGCGTGGCCGGTGAATTCGGCTATGGGAACGCCGGCATCGTGTACAACGATATGGCGCGCCGGCCCAGCCGCTACTCCGGCCGCGGCGGCTTGGGGTCCGTCCTGGGGAGCAAAGGATTGAAGTTCATCGTGACAGATCGCACCGGCGCTCCAGGTGTGCAATATGCCGATCAGGCGCTCTTTGATGAGGGGCGCAAGAAGCTTATTGATGCCCTGCGCACCCATGACATCACCAAGCCCAAGGGCGGCCTGAACACCTACGGCACGGCCGTGCTGATCAACATCATGAACGAGGCCGGCGGCCTGCCCACCCGCAACTTCTCCAGCGGCCGCTTCGAGGGCGCGCCAAAGATCGCCGGCGAGGCCATTTTCGAGGGCAATAAACAGCGCCTGGGCAAGGAACTCTACAACCACGCCTGCAGTCCGGGTTGTATCATCCAGTGCTCCAACACCTGGCATAAGCCGGATGGGACCGAACACACCTCCTGTGTGGAATATGAGTCCGACTGGGCGTTGGGTGCGAACTGCGGGATCGACAGCCTGGATGATATCGCCGAAATGGTGCGCCTCTGCAACGCCTACGGCCTGGACACCATCGAGACCGGCACGACGCTGGCAGTCGCTATGGAAGCGGGCATCATCCCCTTCGGCGATGGCAAGAAGGCCATCGAGCTGGTGCATGAGATGGGCAAGGGCACGCCGCTGGGCCGCATCCTGGGCGCCGGCACGGCCACGGCCGGCCGCGTGCTGGGCGTGATCCGCGTGCCGGTGGTCAAGGGGCAGAGCATGCCGGCCTACGAGCCGCGCGCCGTCAAGGGCATCGGCATCACCTACGCCACGACCCCTATGGGCGCGGACCACACCGCCGGCTACACCATCGCGCCGGAAATCCTGAGCGTGGGCGGCAAGGCGGATCCGCTCAGCCCGGAGGGCAAGGCCGCGCTCAGCCGCGCCTTCCAGGCCACCACGGCCTTCATTGACTCCTCCGGCCACTGCCTCTTCATCGCCTTCGCCATCCTGGACATCCCCAGCGGCATGGAGGGCTTTGTCCAGGAGTGCAACGGTGTCCTGGGCACCAAGTGGACCGTGGATGATGTGCCGAAGATCGGCGCGGAGATCCTGCGCAAGGAGCGGGCCTTCAACGAGGCCGCCGGCTTCACCAAGGCCCATGACCGCGTGCCCGAATTCATGAAGTACGAGCCACTGCCGCCTCACAACCAGGTCTTTGACGTGCCGGACGAGGCGCTGGACTCGGTCTTCGGCGAACTGTAACCCGTCCAGGGCGGGCGCTGCGGGCAGGGCGTGCCAACTCCGCCCTGCCCGCTTCTTTTATGGGAGGTGAAGTACCGATGCCCATTGTGCGAAGCGATGAGGAAGGCCGGCTGATACTGCCGGGGGAATTTCTGGCGCGCCGGCATATCCCGCCCCAGAGCGAATACTGGCTGGACGAGCGGGACGGCGACCTGATCCTGCACCCGCGCCGGCCAGACGTGCGCAAGCTCTATATCGAACCGACCACCGGTTGTAACCTGCAGTGCCGCACCTGCATCCGCAACGTCTGGGAGGACCCGATATCTCTCATGCCGATGGAACTGTTCGAGACTATCGTCCGGGGGATGGAGGGACTGCCCGAGCTTCAGCGGGTCATCTTCACCGGCTTCGGCGAACCCTTGACGCATCCGCATATTCTGGATATGATAGCAAAGGTGCGGGAACGCGGCGTTGCGGTCACGGTCGGCACCAACGGCCTCCTGCTGGATGCCCATATAGCGGAGGAGCTGGTGACGCTGGGGGTGGACCGGCTGGTGGTCTCTGTGGACGGCGCCCGGCCGGAGACCTACGCCGGCATCCGCGGCGCCATGCTGGCACAGGTGCTGGACAACATCCGCCAGTTGAACGAGACGAAGAGCCGCCTGGGATATCTCACGCCGGCGGTGGGGTTTGAGTTCGTTGCCCTGCGGAGCAATGTGGCGGAGCTGGCGGAGCTGACCGGCCTGGCCTCGCGGATGGGGGCAGCGCGGGTGCTGGTCAGCAATGTCCTGCCCTATACCGAGGAAATGCGCGAGGAAGTGCTGTACGGCTACGAGCCACGGCCGCCGTTCAACGCCGGCGGCTGGCCCGTGAAAGCCGATGCCTGGGTGCTGTGGGGCACGCTGGAACTGCCGCGCATGCACTGGGGCGCCGAGCGGCGGTGCCGCTTCATCAACGACCGAGCCATGGTCATCGGGTGGGATGGGGGCGTCTCGCCTTGCTATGCCCTGTCCCATACGTACAGCTATTACGCCATAGATGGTCGGAAGAAGTATGTGAGCCGGTATGTGCTGGGCAATGCCGGCGAAAGCCCTCTGGCAGATATTTGGATGTCCGAGACCTACGTGCGCTTCCGGAGCGAGGTGCGGAGCTTCCACTTCCCCTCCTGCCCGGACTGCGATCTGCGGGAGACCTGCGACCTGCGGGAGCGCAACGAGGGGTGTTGGGGGTGGAACCCGTCCTGTGCCGATTGTCTTTGGGCGCAGGATATCGTGCGCTGTCCATAATATCGTGATCGGGATGTGGGTGAGGATGCGATGCGTCTGACGGTGAAGCTGTTTGCAACGCTGGATAAGTTCCGCCCGGGTGCCGCCGGCGGCAAGCCGTTCGAACTGCAGGTACATGACGGTGCCACCGTGCAGGAAGTCATTAATATGCTGGGCCTGCCCGATGACGTGGTGCGGGTGGTCTTCGTCAACGGGCGCGCTCGCCCGCGGGATTGGACGCTTTCGGACGGCGACGAGCTGGGCATTTTCCCACCGATTGGCGGAGGATGACATGACGGAGATTCATGTGGATGTCTGGCTGTACGGCCGGCTGGCGCGCTATGCCGGCGAGGGGGCCGGCAGTGGGTACGCCAACGTCAAGCTGAGCCTGCCGGTGGGCAGTACCATGCGCCGGCTGCTCGAACATTTCGGCATTCCCTCCGAGGAGCGGGGCATCACGTTCATCAGCGGCCAGCTCAGCGCCATGCCCGGCCTTCAGCCGGACCTGGATCATGTCCTGCAGGATGGGGATCGGGTGGGGATTTTCGACCTGAACAGCATGTGGCCGTTCCAGTACCGCCATGGGGCGGCCATGACGGAGGAAATGCGCCGCGCGCTGGCAGAGCGGGAGGATGCCGGCCTGCATCATACCTATCGCGGCGCCTAGCGCCGGCCGTATTTCAGGCCCTTGCGTTGGCCCGCTGGCGCGCGGCCAGCCAGGCGGATTTCAGCCACTGCAGGTGCTGTAGCTCTTCCAAGAGCAGTTGCGTGACCAGTTTCGCTGTCCTCGCGTCCTCAATAATGCCTAACAGCAGTTCCAGGTATTGGCCGGCGCGGCGCTGTTTCTCGCCCAAGTCGAAGGCCAGCATACGCGCCGGGGTGGAGCCGGCCGGCTGAACCCCCACCAGCCGGCCGGATGGTTCTCCTCCCAGCTCACGGATGCGCGCCGCCAACTGCAGGGCATGGTCCTGGGCGCGATCGCGCAGCATCTCCAGCCCTAACCGCAGGCTCAAATCGTCAATCGCCATCATATGGGCATCGTAATCCACCACCGATTGGCGCTCGGAGACGTACAGCGCGTTCAAGCGCGCCAGGATTTCCTCATCCGTCCACTCGATGATCTTCTGCCTTTCCACCGCCGGCTCTCCAGAACCATTTGGTCCCATCATACATGAGAGGCGGCAAACTGTGGGTAAGCGTGCGTACACTACTCACTCGGGAAAGGCGGTGTGGAGGATCGCCGGCGTCAAATGACCGGCCCCTCCGTCGGCGCCATCTCGAGCTGGATGTCCGCCAGGCCAGAAGTGATGACGATTTCCAGCCGCGGTCCCGCCCCCGTCTCCCAGGCCGGCGTATGGTAGCGCCGGCCGTCGCGGATAAAGCCCTGTTCCGCCTGGACAGTGCCCAGCGTCTTCTGCACATCTACCTGCGCCGCCAGATCGGCCGGCACAATCAGGCGGAGGCTGGCGACCCCCACGATGATTTCCGCTGTTGCATCTTCCGTCCACTGGCCGGTGAAATCGAGCGTGTACGAACTGGCGCCGCCCTGAAAAGTCAGATGGCGGAAGCGCGCGTTGCCGAGGTGGGCCATCTCCAGATCCGCGGCCCCCGTGCGCAGTACCAGCCGCTCCATGACGATAGGGTTCGGCAGGGTGAAGTTCAGCGTGCTCCTGCTGGCGCCCTGGTTGATCTCCAGCTCGCGGATGGGAATCCCTCCCAGCTCCCAGTAGCCGTCGTAGGCGCCGGCGTTCACCTTCAGCACAAGCGGCCTCGCCGTTCCGAAATGCACCTGCCACTTGTTCACGGTATGCAGGGGCACCTGCCGCGCTTCCTGCCGCACCTCGACACTGCTGGCGCGCACGCGCACCTCAGGGCGCAGGGCCGGCACATTATAGGTCACGGTGCCTTCCAGCAGTGTCCGGCCTTCCGCGTCGGCGTAAAACTCGGCCGCGCCGAAGTCCAGCGTCAGGGTGACTGGCTCCGTGCCCTCGGGATAGGGGACATTGAGGGGCATGGTGATTGTCTCGCCGGGCTGGGCCGGCGTCGTCAGGGGCAGACAGCCGGCGGGAAGGATCGCGATGGAAAGCAGGCACAAGACCTGCAGACAGACCGCTTTTTTCATGGGAATGCTCCTTTTGTGTGTGAGGAGACAGGCGACAGCCGTCTTAACTTCGGGACAGTTTCTTCTCGCCGGCGTACAGCCAGGCGCTCACCAGCGAGGGCATCACCCCCCAGATGCTGAACCACACCGGGGAGAGACGCGCGAAATACTCCCACTGGGCGCGGTATTCCGGGACGGGCCGGCAGGGTATGGTGCCCATCAGCAGGTCGGTGAGGATGACGCCGGCGAGGCCGGCGCCGGCCAGCTTGGCGGCCGACTGCAGGGCCATGCGGAACTGCTGGGGTTCCAGCCGGCAGTGGTAGAGGTACGCGAGCACCACATACTGGGTGCACAGCACCGCCGCCAGCGCGGAGAGGGAAAGATTGACGCCGTCCCAGAGGTGCAGTGTCCCCTGATGGATGGTGTGAAAGATGGAACCCAGGACGAAGGATAGGATGAGGTACGAGGGGAGCTGGGGGAGATGGGATACCGACAGGACGGCCAGGGCCGCGCCCCAAAACAGCGCCAGGCCGGCGAACCAGGGGGCGCCGGCGACGAACATGGAAGTGACGGCCTCCCCGCAGACGGCGCGCTGGGTGCCAAAGGCCATCCAGAACCACAGCATGGCGCCGGCGGCGGTCGCCGCCAGCACGGCCAGGGCCTGCCAGATACTGCGCATCTCCTCCCTCCTGACAAAGATATCGTACATGGAATGGGAGGAGATGTCAAGACGCGCCGGCGCTGTGGCTCTTACCCACTTTCGTAATGGAGGGACCAGGGTTGTTGAGATGCCTACCTGCCGACCTGCAGTAACTTCTTCAGCATCCAGACTGCCGCGGCTTTGTCCAGCGGCTGATTGCGGTTGCCGCATTTGGGGCTTTGCACGCAGGAGGGACAGCCGGCCTCGCAAGGGCACTCCTCAATCAAGCGCAGGGTCTCCTGCCACAGCGCCGGCAGTAGCTCAAACCCTTTCTCCGCGATCCCCACGCCGCCCGGGAAGCCATCGTAGATAAAGATGCCCGGCAGGTCGGTGTCCGGATGCGCCGGCGTGGAAATGCCCCCGATATCATTGCGGTCGCACATGGCGAACAGGGGGAGCATGGCGATCATGGCGTGCTCCAGGGCGTGCAGGCCGCCGTGAAAATCCAGCCCCTCTCGCGCCAGCTCCTGCCGCCACGCCGGCGGCAGGTCGAACCACAGGGCGCGCGTCTCGAAGGTCTGCGCCGGCATATCCAGCCATTCCTCGCTCAGCACGGTATCGCTGAACTGCTGGAGCCGGCGGTAGCCAATCACCTGCTCCTCTACCCGCACTTGGCCGTAAAACGCGGTGGAGATGCCCATCTCGCGGTGGCGAAGCGAGCGCACGATGCTCAAATCACTCATGACCAGCGGCTGGGTGTAGTAATCCACATCCGCCGGCTGGAGCACCGCAAACCTGCGCTCCAGATCCAACTGCGTCACCAGGTACGTCTCCCCCTGATGGAGGTACACCGCCCCCTCATGCACCCGCGTCGGAGCGGTGGTCAGCTCGATCTCCTCCATCATGCGGAAACCGTCGGCGGCGTTCAGCAGGGACACCCGCTCCCCACTGGCCGAGCGCAGGCTCACCCGCTCCGCCGGATAGCCGATGCCCATGTAGTACCAGCGCTCGTTGCGGTATTCCAGCAAGCCCTGGTTTTCCAGGGCGATCATGGCGTCCACGAACCCCGGCCCGAACAGCTCCTCATCAGCGCTGGTCAGCGGCAGTTCGAACGCGGCGCAGGGGAGATGCCGGCCCAGGATGTAGATGTTGTCCGGCGCGATCAGCGCATGCTCCGGACTGCGCTCCAGCAGGGCCTGCGGATGGCGCATGAGGTACTGATCGAGCGGATCATCGCGGGCGATCAGCACTGCCAGCGATTCGTCCCGCCGGCGGCCGGCACGGCCGGCCTGCTGCCAGGTGCTGGCGATCGTGCCGGGATAGCCGACCAGCACCGCCGCATCCAGGTCCCCGATATCAATCCCCATCTCCAGGGCGCTGGTGGCGGTGACCCCCAGCAGTTGCCCATGAAACAGCTCCTGTTCGATGCGCCGGCGCTGTTCGGGGAGATAGCCGGCGCGGTACGATTTGACCCGCTCGATCAGGTGCGGCGCTCGCTCCTGCAGTGCCCGGCGCACATAGAGCAGGATCAGCTCCGCCACCTTGCGCGAGCGGGTGAAGACAATATGGCGGACGCCGGCCAGGGCCAGTTCTGTCTGCAAGAAGGCGGCCTCGCTGTTGGCACTGCGGCGCGCTGTGCGGGCCGCGTCCAGGAAGGGCGGGTTCCAGAGGACGAAGCGCTTGGGGCCGGCGGGCGCGCCGTCGTCAGTAATGACGCGCGCCGGCAGGCCTGTCAGCGCCTGCACATGTTCCCCGGGGTTGGAGATAGTGGCGGAACAGCAGATGAACTGGGGGAAATTGCCGTAAAAGGCGCACAGCCGGCGCAGCCGGCGGAGCACGCAGGCCACCTGGGAACCGAACACCCCGCGATAGGCATGGGCCTCGTCAATGACCACGTAGCGCAGGTTGGCCAGGAAATGGGACCAGGCGGTGTGATTCGGCAGAATGCCCACATGGAGCATGTCCGGGTTGGTCAGCAGGATGGCGGCGGACTTGCGCAGGCGTGCCCTGGCAGAGCGAGGGGTATCTCCATCATAGGTGCCCAGGGGAAGCTCCCAACCCATCCGCCCCAACAGCTCCCGCAGAGCACGAAGCTGGTCCTGGGCCAGCGCCTTGGTAGGGAACAGGTATAAGGCCCGTGCTCGGGGGTCCTCCATCATGCGCCACAGCACCGGCACATTGTAGGCCAGCGTCTTGCCGCTGGCGGTGCCGGTGGCGATGACGACGTTCTCGCCGCGCCGCACCGCGGCGATGGCTTCCGCCTGATGCGTATAGAGGTGGGTGATGCCGAGGTCGGCCAGGGCACGCGCCAGCGCCGGCGGCATATGTTCCGCCAGCGCGGCGTAGCGCGCCGGCCGCGCCGGGTACAGCTTCTCGTGCACGATCTGGCCGCGGTACTCTCGATGGCGTCGGATGCGGCTCAAAAAGCCGGCGGCGTCCATGGTATCATCTCTCGTAAGCTTGGCCCATGGGCCGCATCAACAATTCCGGCCGGCCGTCCCATGTCACATCACGCCAGCGCAGTTCGCCCACCTGCTCGACCGATGCCAGCATTTGGCGGCGCCAGCCTTCCTCCGTCCAGCGCCAGCCGTACACCGCCAGCCGACTGCCGCCGGCCGGCTCGAGCGTGGCGCACCGCGCCTCGGGATGGTCGGCGCACGCGGACGCAAGGATGGAAAGGGCATACGGCCGGCGGAACCGCGCCGGCGCGGATGGGTCCGCCGGCCGCATCTCCCACCGCCAGAGCATCTCATTGGGATGCCCCAGCCTGGCTCGAGCGGGGGCGAACGGCTCCAGCCATACCGGGGGTACTTGTACGCCGGACAGCGCTGGCCCGCCGGCCGTGAAAGGGTTGTCCCTCATCCACCAGACTGCCGGCGCTCCGCTCCCCGCCGCCGGCCAGAGGACGCGCCATACAGAGGCCGGCGAATGCCCGGGCAGGAGCCGGCCCAGCACCGCCTCCGCCGGCGCCCCCTCGGCGAGCGTGACGCGCCCTTGCTGGCTCAGCGTCGGCACCAGCCCAAATTCCCGCACGCCATCCCGGCCGGCCACTACCAGCAGGACAGCCGACTGCATGGTCTCCTCTGAGAACCATTGGTCGAACAGGAAGTTACCCAGGGAATAGGCGACCAGTGTGGGATGCGCCCTGTCCTTGCCCTGTACCCATTCCACCGGCTGGACCACATGCGGATGATGGCCAATGATGATGTCCGCGCCGGCATCGGCCAACTGCTGGGCCACCCGCCGCTGATAGGCGTTCGGCAGGGAATGATATTCCTCCCCCCAATGCACGCTCACGATGATCAGGTCGGAGTCGGGGCGCGCCTCGGCGATGGCGCGGCCGGCGGTTTCGGGGTCCAGCCACATACAGCCGGCCGCGCTGGCACTTGCCTGATACGTAGCGCGCAGTCCCTCATAGGCGAAGAAGGCCAGGTGCAGGCCGTTGATCTCGGTACGCCACGGCCCCTGCGCGGCCTCCCGATTTTCCCCACAGCCCACGCTGGCCATCCCCCAATCCGCCAGCACCTGGATGGTCTCCAGCAGGCCCGGCCGGCCGTTATCCGTGGCATGGTTGTTGGCCACCGAGAGGAGGTCAAAGCCGGCCAGCGCCACCGCCTCCGCCAGAGCCGGAGCGGCGCGCAGGTCATACCCGCCGGCGAGGCGCGGGGCGGTGGTCAGCGGCGATTCCATATTGCCGAAGGCCAGGTCGGCGCTGTGCAGTATCGGGGCCACCTGCGCAAAGGGGTATGACATTCCCTGCCGGGCGATGATCTCGCCGACATGCCGGCCCACCATGACATCTCCCACAAAGGCCAGGCGCACCGTCGCATCGGATGCCGGGTTCTCCCCGAGGACCGCCGGCACCATCCAGATTATCCACGCCAGCAGGCTCGCTCCAACGATCCGGCACAGCCGGCGTGCCGCCGCAGACACGCTCATACGGGACCTCCAGGATGCGGGGATGCTGTCTACATGCTACAACACCCGTTGGGCTTTGACAAATCCTTTGACATTGTCCCCAAGGAAGGCTACAATGTGCGTATCAGGGTGTATCCATTCCGGTTTCAGGGCATGTCGGCGCGCAGAGGCGCCGGACCAAAATATATACCTTCGTCAATGCAAGGAGGAACCACCCATGGAAACTGGGCCTTCGTTGCCTGACCGGAACCTGGCGCTGGAGCTGGTGCGCGTGACGGAGGCGGCGGCCTTGGCCGCCGGCCGCTGGATGGGCCGCGGCGACAAGGAAGCGGTTGACCGCGCCGCTGTCGAGGCTATGCGTCTGGTGCTCAACACCATCCGCATGGACGGCATCGTCGTCATCGGCGAGGGAGAGAAAGACCAGGCGCCGATGCTGTATAACGGCGAGCGCCTGGGCACCGGCGACCCCCCGCAAGTGGACATCGCCGTGGACCCGGTCGAAGGCACCACTCTGCTGGCGCAGGGTCAGCCCAACGCCCTGTCTGTGGTGGCACTGGCGGAACGCGGCACCATGTTTTTCCCCGGCCCCATCGTCTATATGGACAAGATCGCCGTCGGGCCGGAGGCCAAGGGGGCCATTGACATCGAGGCGCCGGTAGCGGTGAACCTGCGCAATGTGGCACGGGCGCGCGGCAAGGACATCAATGACCTGACCGTTGTCATGCTGGACCGGGACCGCCACAAGAAGCTGATCGAAGAGGTGCGGCGTGTCGGTGCCCGCATCCGCCTGCTCCCGCACGGCGACGTGGCCGGCGGCCTGATGACCGCGATGGAATCCACCGGCATTGACATCCTGCTGGGCATTGGCGGTTCTCCGGAGGCTGTGCTCACCGCCTGCGCGCTCAAGTGCGTCGGCGGCGAAATTCAGGCCAAGCTTTGGCCGCGCAACGAAGAGGAGCGGCGCAAGGCCATCGAAATGGGATACGACCTGAACCGGATTTACACCACGGATGACCTCTGCTCCGGGCAGAACATCTTCTTCTCCGCCACCGGCATCACGGACGGTGAGCTGTTGAAGGGCGTGCGCTACTTCGGCGGCGGAGCGCGCACCGAAACCCTGGTGATGCGCAGTAAGTCCGGCACGGTGCGGCGCATCGAGGCGGTGCACCGCTGGGACAAGCTGATGAAGTTCAGCCTGATACCCTTTGATTGAGGGAAGAATGTCCGAACGAGCAAGCCGGCCGGCTGTCGGCTGGTGGCGCCGCTTGTGGAGCTGGTTCCTCACCCTGCGCGCCGCCGGCTACCGCCATTTCGGCGACCTGTACGCCGACCGGGAATCCTTCGAGAAAGCGGTTTTCGACCTCACCCGGGCTATCGAGCTGGACGCCGGCAATGCCGGCGCACTGCTCATGCGCGGCACCATTTACTGGCGCGAGTTGAATATCCCCGAACGGGCGGTGCAGGACCTCACGCGGGTGCTCCAGCTCATCCCCGGCCATGCGGAGGCGTTGTTCCAGCGCGGCTGTGCGCGCATCAACGCCGGCGACGCGGCCGGCGCGCGCCAGGACCTGGAGGAGTACCTGCGCCGCTTCCCCGCCGGCGGATGGAGCGAGCATGCCCGCCGGCTGCGCGAGATGCTGGACGAGGTGCCGCTCCAGGAGGATGGAGCCGGCCGGACGGAATAAAGCAGGCGGGGGATTTTCCCCCGCCTGTTCTTTTCCCGTCGCGACAAGTGCTCACCACGGCGGCTGGTCCTCGTCCTCCTCTTCCTCTTCCGCCGGCTCTGCCGGGGGCTCCTCCGGCGGCGCGTCCTTGTCCGCCAGTTGGATCCAGCGGCGAGGCGCTCCCGGGTCAATCTGCTCCTCTTTCCCCAGTTCATCCTCCGCCGGCTCGGGCGGCTCCTCGGGTTCCTCCTCTGCGGGCATGCGCGGGGACACATCCGGTCCTACTGAAGAGATGCGCCGCGGACGAGCTGTGCTGACCACCCGCACCGGGCGCTGGTACGGCATTCCGCTGGACGGTGCGGCTCCGCCGGCGCCGGCCGGCGACCCGCTCGGTGCACCTGGCGCGGATGTTGTGGGGGATTCCGAGGTGGGAGGCGACCCCGGGGCACCGGGCTGTGCTCCCGCAGAGGAGGCCGGCCCCAAGCCTGGCGTTGGAGGCACCGTCCCAGCGCCGTACGTCCCGCTGGCCGACCCTGATTGCTTCGGCTTCTTGTTGTGGAGCACCACCCCAATGATAATCACACTGCCCAGGATAGCGATGATCGACGCCACTGCCGCTGTAATGGCGGCGGTGTTGGAACCGCCCAGCAGTCCCGCCGGCGTGGGTGAGGGGGTCGGCGTCGCCCGCGCCAGGGTCACCATGGGCGTCTGCTGGCCGGCGGCCCCTGCCGCCGGCGGTAGAGGAGTGAAGGTCGCCGTCGGGACGATCAAGGCGATAGCGGTAGGAGACGGCATGGGGGCCGGCCGGCATGCCAGCAGGGAGATATCATCAATCACCATCGAGGTCACGCCGCCGGCACCGTCGTTATAGGCGTTGAAGTACACCACGATGGACTGGCCGCGGAATTGGGTCAGGTTGATGCGCTGTTGCATCCAGGTGCGGCTGTTGTCGTACCATACCCGCCAGGGCAGGGCCAGGGTCGAGCCGTCCGCCGGCGAGAGCACCACAAACTCCTGATGGTCCTGCCCGCCGGTTTCAGTAGACATAAGATACACCCAGAAGGTGATCTCGATGTTGGCGGCATCCGCGGGGATGCTGACCGTCTGGCGTATGGACGAGAAGGTCTGCACGTTAGGCCCATCGGGGATGCCCAGCCGCATGGCATAACTGCCGCTGTGGCGGTTGTCGGTGACCAGCGCCGGCACGCGCGCCGTGGGGCCAAGGTACCACCCCTGCGTGCCGGCCTCGAACCCGCCGTTGGAGATCAGCTCGGTGCACTGGCCGGCCGGCGTAGGGTACGGCGTCCAAGGGGTGGCCGGCGGAGGCAGGGGCGTGAAGGTGGGGGTGGGAACCTGCGGCGCCGGCGCGCAAATCTGGAACGCCACATCATCCACATATACCGCACTGCGGCCGCCCTGTCCATCGTTGAACACGTTCAGGTACAGGTCGAAGGCATAGCCGCGGAACGAGGAGAGGTCCACATTCAACTGGAGCCAGCGCCGGTCGTTGCTCACCGGGTTGCGCCACAGGGTCGCCATGACCTGGTTGGTGCCAGGGGACATGAGGAGAATCTCCCAGTAATCCCCGCGTGGGTCTGGCTCGGTGGTGGGATAGTAGAACAGGGTCAGCAGGGCGGAAGTGGCATTGGCCGGCACCTCCAGCCGCTGGCGGATGGCGGAGCTGGAGGCGACGTTGGCCTCGTTCTCGATGCCGAGGCGCATGGAGTAACTGCCGGCGTGCACCTGAGCGATACTGCGCGCCGCCGGCCGTGTGGTGGCGTCCACCCCCCAGTATCCGCCGGCCTCAAAGCCGCCGTCCTGCACCTGGTTCCAGCAGGTGATCCCGGGCGGCAGGGTTGCCGGCGGTGTCACCGGCGTCGGGCTGGGCCAGTACCACAGGGTAGGGGTGGGCGTCGGGAAAAGGATGGGCGTGGGCGTAGGTGTCCAGGGCCAGGTCGGCGTGGGCGTGGGGCTGGGGCTCCACCCGATGGGGGTGGAGGTCGGCGTGCTGGTGGGCATCACGGTCTGGGTCGGGGTGGGGGTGGGCGATTGCGGGACGCCGTGCGCCTCCAGCTCGACATGTTTGAGGTCGCCGTGCACGGTCCAGATAGGTTCGTCCGGCCCTCGCACGATGGCCTCATAGCCGTTAATGGTGAAGCGGATGCGGTCGCCGGGCTGGGCGCCGGGCTGTTCCGGCCGGTCCCGGTAGCAGGGCATGACGCCGTACTGTCCAAGTGTATGGATGACGAAAGAACCGCATCGTTTATCGCCGGCGTAGGCTACCACCTCGGCTCCGATGGGCAGGGGCTGTCCGTTGAACGTGGAATTGGTCCCGTAGAAATTGACCCACTCCGGGGGCGCGCCAATGGTCCCCTGCGCCGATACATGACTGCCGGCCGGGGCCAGGGCCGGCGACACCAAGAGGAGGCTTATCAGCACTAGCGCTCCCATGACCCAGCCTCGCCTGGACATTTCCATCCTCCATGCATGACGTGCGGACGGCGAGCGCGGCGCACCGCCGGCCCGCTCATACAGGTATTCTACCATAACGAACCGGCGCTTGGCAATATGGCCGGCACATGAAAGGGCGGGGGTGGGCAAAGTTTAATGTTATCCTCTATCGCCAGGGCAGGGACGTAGGGGGCTGGTTTGGCCGGCGCGGGAGCGTGTGGTATCATGCAGGGAGTTCGATCCGGAGCATGGGAAATGGAACGCATCCTTTTCGCCTGGAGCGGCGGCAAAGACAGCGCCCTGGCCCTGTACACGCTCCTGCAGGAGGGGAGCTGGGAGGTCGCCGGCCTTTTGACCACCATCACCGAGGGTTACCAGCGCATCAGCATGCATGGGGTGCGCCTGGAGCTCCTCCAACAGCAGGCCGAGGCCCTGGGCCTGCCGCTTGAGCTCGTCTGGATCCCCCAACACTGCGACAACGGGGAGTACGAGCGCCGCATGCGGGAGGTGCTGGAACGCTATCTCTCCCAAGGCGTGCACGCTGTGGCCTTCGGCGACATCCATCTGGAGGAGGTGCGCTCGTATCGAGAGCGCAACCTTGCCCGCCTGGACATGGGCGCGATCTTCCCGCTGTGGGGGAAGGCGCCGGCGGAGCTCGTCCGGCGGTTCATTGCGCTGGGATTCCGGGCGGTCATCACCTGCGTGGATACCGCGATGCTGGGGCGGGAATTCGCCGGCCGGGAGATCGACGCGCAACTGCTGGCCGAACTGCCGGCCGGCGTGGACCCCTGCGCCGAGAACGGCGAGTTCCACAGCTTCGTCTATGCCGGCCCTATCTTCCGCCGGCCCATCGCCTTTACCCGCGGCGAGAAGATACTGCGGGAGAACCGCTTCTTTTACTGCGACCTTCTGCCGGCCTGAACGGCGGTTTCCGCGGCGTCAGCCGGCGCCTTGGCCGGTTGGCCGGCGGGGATGGCACCGCTCCGCACGCTTTCCAGCAGGGCCTGGAGCCGTGGGCGGTTGTGCCGCTGGGTGATGATCATGGGAAGGTTGAACAGGATGGCATAGACGATCATCCCCCATCCCACCTCGGGCGGGTTCCATAGGAAGAACAGCACGGACGGCAGGATCAATATCCAGTGGCACAGCTCGGAGCGCCGGGTCTCGATGATCCAGCGCTCCAGGTACGGCACCTCGTACGAGGCAATGGAGCGCATGTCGAACCCGCCGAAGATCTTGCCGCCCGAAGGAAGCTTCTTCTTCCAGTACCGCACCCCGAACAGACGATGATAGATTTCCCCCTGCTGTTCCCACGGCCGGGTGCGGAATAACCATCGGTCTTTGGCCAGATACCCTATCGGTATGCGCGTGCACAGGAAGGCGATGGAGAAATAAAAGACCGTCCACATGATGCAGTCGAGCACGATGGTCCAGAACGTGGGGAGAAAGATGACCCGCATATGTACTCCTACCCGTGATTGATGGGGATGGAACGCCCGCGCCATTTCACCCGCCCCAACACCCTGGCGGAAATAAACGACCACAGGACGATGAGGATGAAGAAATAGACGGGGATCGGATAGAGCCATGCGGTCCAGCGCTGAAACCGGCCGATGCGCGAGGACATCCAGCGGATCTGGCCGGCGTACGCCGCGTATAGCAGTAACTGCGGGACCCATACCCACGAAGGCCCTCTGAGCAGTGCCCGCAGGGTATCGGAAGCTACGCCCACCGCTCCCACGATCCAGGTGACGCTGAGCAGGAGCGCCCAAAAGCGGATGGATCCGGCCCCGATGGCCATGCTCTTGGTCCACCCTTCGACCAACTGCAGGAAGCCGTTGGGATACATGCGGAAAGAAATGGCCCCCCGCCCCCCGAAGCAGTGCACGGGAAGGCCGGCGCCCAAAAATAAGCGCGCCAGGCCGATATCCTCCAGCACCTCGCCGGCCACACGCGTATGGCCTCCCAACCGGACATAATCCTCTCGCGCGCACAGGATGCAGGGGCCGAAGGCGGCGCCGGTCTTCAGCCGGCCGCCGAAGGGCGTGAAGGCATTGGTGCCGGCCATCAACACCACGTTGAACATCATGGATAACTGCTCGTAGGGCTTCTGCGTCTCATGATACGGCTGGACCGTCACCATGCCGCCCCGGTCGAGCCAGGCCCGCACCAATTTTTCCAGGGCGTCCGGTTCCAGCCAGGTATCCGCATCCAGGAATATCAGCACCTCTCCCCCGCTGGCTTGTGCCCCCTGCCAGCAAGCCCACGGCTTGCCGGCCCACCCCTGGGGCAGGGGCGCGCTGGCGATGACCCGCGCGCCGGCTTCCGACGCCAGGCGCGCCGTGCTGTCGCTGGAATGGTCGTCCACCACGATGACCTCATCCGGGGGGAGCGTTTGCCGGCGGAGCGACTCCAACAGCCGGCCGATGCGCAGGGCCTCGTTGCGCGCCGGGATAATCACCGAAACCCGCGGCCGGGGGTCATGCTCGCTCAGGCGCTCACGCAGGGTGGGGATGTGCCACAAAAGAAAGAGTCCGATCAGCCATGCGATTACAGGGAAAACGACGTCGCCGACCATTCGCACGCCTCAACAGGGATGATGGATAGAGTGGCCAACCAGAGAAAACACTTTCCGCTCGCACAGGACATTCTGAGGGACAGCGGTGCCCCATAAATGATGACTCATTATACCACATCCTGCCGGCACGCTAATGTACGGAAAATTACATTCGCAACCTGTGAGGCCCGCCGGCGCAAGGGGCATCTCTTTTTGACACAGCGCCCAATCAATGGTATAGTATGGGCTGGGCTTGCAAAGCGGGCGGCCGGCGGATAAGCCGGCCGCCGGCATTTCCTACCCAACTTGGTCGAATCACTGCAGGGGGTTTCGTGACACTCAGCATCCTATGGAAGATTTTCGCCGGCATCCTGCTCGGCGGCACTGTCCTTACCATCCTTGGCCCCATGGTGGGGGAAATCATCGCAACCCTTCCCCCGCTGTTCCCTCCAAAGGATCGCAATCCGCTCACCGTTCTGGGTCTTTCTTTTGAAGACGTGGCCTTCCCGACCGCGGACGGCCTGACACTGCGCGGTTGGTGGATTCCCGCCGGCTCTCCCAACGCGCCGGCGGTAATATACGCGCCCGGCACCGGCCATGACCAGCGCTCCGGCCTGGCGCTGGCCGGCCCTCTGCATCAGGCCGGCTATCACGTCCTGCTCTTCAGCTATCGCGGCTATGGGGAAAGCGATGGGGATGAATTCGGCTTCACCTACGGCCAGCGCGAGAGCGAGGATATTGATGCCGCGGTGCGCTTCCTGAAGGAGCAGAAGGGCGTCAAGGCCATCGGTGTGATCGGCTTTTCCGCCGGCGCCGCCAGCGCCATCCTCAGCGCATCGCGCAACCCGGACGTCCGTGCGGTCGTGGCGGCGGCATCCTTCACCTCGGTTTCGGAGGTGTGGAACGCCAATATGCCGGCGTTTATCCCGCTCTTCTTCCGCGAATGGCTCATCATGCTGGCGGAATGGCGCAAGGGGTTTCAACGCGAGGCGGTGGAACCCATCAAGGTGGTCAGCCAGATCGCGCCGCGGCCGCTCCTGCTCATTTACGGCGACGCAGATCGCCGGGTGACCCTGGCGCATGCCCGCCGGCTTCAGCGGGCCGCCGGACCAACGGCGCAGTTCTGGGTGGTGCGGGGGGCGACACACCGCGCCATCGGCGACGAGGCGCTGGTACTGCTGGCGCCGGACATTGTCGCCTTCTTGAACCAAGCTCTGCGGCATCGTCCGGACCGGCAAATGGCCGGCATATCCCTTCAGCCGGCCTCGTTCTCCACCCAGCCCCTGCTGACGAGCCGGCGCGTCAACCTGCCGTCCTATTAGGTGTCCGCTCCTCGCCTGGGGGCTATCCTTGATTCAGCCGCAGGCCGGCGGCACCCGAGCCAAGCGCCAGCAGTGCCAGCAGGAGCATGACCGGCGGCACACCCACCCGGTCGGCCAGCATGCCCCCGATGACGATGGGGAAGATGGAGAGCGCGCTGGCCAGCGCCAACTGAGCGGCTATGACGCGGCCGCGCAGGGCCGGCGCCGGCCGCTCCTGCACCACCGTGCGGGCGGAGATGATGGCCATTGCCAGCGCTACCCCCATGGCGAAGATAGCTCCCATCAACAACGGCCAGCGCACGCCCGTTTGGGTCTGGGTCAGAGCTACGATGAGGGCGATGGCGGCCCCCAGGGTCATCAATCCCCCGCTGATCCAGCGCAGGCGGCTGTAGCGGTCCCCGATGCGGGCGATGAGATAGGCTCCCAGGCCGAAGCCAATCCCTCCAGGTACCATCAGCAGTGACACATCCGTCACTTCCAGCCCCAGGTACAGTGCCGCCAGCGCCGGCATCATGGACAACAGCATCAGCAGTAGCGCGCTGGTGAAGGCGAACTGCGCCACCACCGTGCGGAGCACCCGATCGCGCAAAATCGCCTGCCAGCCGGCCTGGAAATCTTCCCCCACGGAGCGCACTACCTCGAGGGGGGCGGCCGGCTTCTCGCGAGCCGGCATCTGCACCCGCGGCAGGCGCCAGACCAGCAGGGCCGCGCCCAGTGTCAGGCCGCCGCTGATCAGGCCGATGGTGCCGGCGCCGGCGGCCCGCGCCAGAACCGGCCCGATCGCCACCACTCCCAACCCTTCTGCCGCCAACATGCTGACCTGGAGCAGGGAATTCGCGCGCAAAAGCTGTGGGTGTTCGACGTAATGCGGCAGTAGGGCAAGCTCCGCCGAGATCGCCACCTGGGTGAAGAGGGCGCTCAGCACCAGCAGGATGTAAATCGGCAGGAAGCCCAGGTCATTGGCCAGCACGCCGACGGACAGCCAGAAGAAAAAGCCGGCCAGTGCCCGCACCAGGTGGCTCAACAGGAGCACCCGCGTGCGTTCGAAGCGGTCCACGATCACGCCGGCGAACAGCGAGCCGATGAACGCCGGCAGCATCGAGGAGAGGATGACCAGTCCGGTCTGGGTGGTGGACAGGCTGGTCTGTGCCACCGCCACCACCGCGGCGAAATTCAGGGCATACAGCGCCGCTACGGCCAGGAACTGGGAGATCCACAGCCGCAGGAACAAAGGGTTGCGGCGCAGTGCCGTCGGGACCTGAATTTCCCTCATGCCGCTTCCTCTCTGCCCATCACCGCCTGGGCACCGCGCAGATGCCTGTCCAGCCAGCGGATCCACTGCCGGCGGGCCTGCCGGCCGTAGGGCGTGGAGTGGATCCCAAAGGGCAGGGTCCACAGCTTGCACGGCGGGCAGGCCGCCCGCGCCAGCCGCCAGGTATAGCGGTAGGGCGCCGCCTGGTCCAGCACACCGTGGACCAACAGCAAAGGACGCGGCGGCCGGAAGCGCACCGCCTTCTCCAGCGGAAAGGCGTTCCAGGTAGCGATGGTATCCGCCCAAATGATGCTCATGCGGTAGCCGTTCAAGCGCATATTTTGGATCAGCCGCCAGCCGTCCCAGTTGTTCGCGCCAGGAACCTCGGTCCCCGGGTAGTGAATCACCTCGCGCGGCGGATTGGCCAGGAACTGCCGGCCCTCTTCGTCCTTCGCCAGGTCTTGGAACAGCAGGTCGGGCGCCGGCGCCAGCGCCACCACGGCCGCCACACACGGCTCCTGGGCCGCGGCGATGAGCACCAGCCGGCCGCCCAGGCTGTGCCCTACCAGCCCGATCCTATCGGCCATCACGAACGGCTGGGCCGCCAGCCAGTGAATGCTTTTCCGAACATCCTCTGCCCCCTGGCCGGCATATACCCCGCCGCTGTCGCCGTGCCCGCGCAGGTCATAAATCAGCGCCGCGATGCCGCGCGCCGCCAGCTCCTGTGCGGCCGGCCGCATGATCTTGCGCCCCGCCGCCATGCCGTGGAGGAGGATGGCGGCCGGGAACGGCCCTTCGCCAGCCGGCAGATAAATTTCCCCTCGCAGAACCGCATCTCCGACATCAATCGCTGTTTCCCTGCAGGTGAACCCTTCCATAGGCTCCATGTGTGCGTCCAGATGATAGGTTGTAGCAAGGTTATGGCCGGCTCACCCCTGGCGGGATTCTGGCGTGCGCCGCACCCAGGTATGCCAGTCCCGGATGTCGCGGTCCAGCAGAAGCCGGTACAACAGCACCCGCCGGCGCTCGGCGGGGTCGGCCGGCAGAGGCCGGCGGTTGGCCTCCACCCGCTTGACCAGGGCCAGGATGAGCATAATGATTGTGCCCCAGATAAGCTCCGGCGGCTGGTGCATGTACCAGGCGAACACTGGCAGGCCGACCAGCGCGGCCAGCGCCCAGGGCGCCGAATCGCGGCTGATGAGCCGGCCCAGCGCCAGGAACCCCAGCATCCAGGGGAAGCCCCACGGGAATATGACCAGGAACATGCCCATGTAGCATCCCAGGCCGCGGCCGCCGGTGAAGTTCAGGAATATCGGCCAGTTGTGGCCGATGGTAGCGGCCAGGCCGGCGGCGATGGCCACCGGCAGGCTGATATGCGCACCCAGCCAGGTGGCAAAGGCCGCCTTGCCCAGGTCAAACAGCCCCACCACCACGACACCCCAGCGGGCCACATGTTCCCATACCATCGAGCCGCTGACGGTGCCGCTCCCGTACTGGCGCAGGTCTATCCCCTTGCGCCAGCGGGCGAAGAGATAGGCGGTGGGAATAGACCCCAGCAAATAGGAACCGATGAGCAGTGCTGTGATCTTAAGCGCCAGCATACCCCGACTCCAGGTAGTACGAGATTCCGATGAGGCCAGGGCCGGCATGGGCGCCCATTACCGGCGTGAAGGAGGTAACCCAACTGCCCAAACAGCGCACCCGCCGGCATACCTTTTCGTGCACTGCGCGCGCATCGTCCGGGGCATCCGCATGGCTCACCGCGATATAGGCCGGCATGCCTCCCAACCGCTTCTCCAGCAGGTCCAGGATGCGGTTGATCATGCCCCGGCGGGTGCGCGCCACGGAGACGATATGCACCTCCCCCTGATCGGTCATGTGAAGGATAGGCGCCAGGCGCAGGGCGGCGCCGGCAATGGCGGCGATGGCCGGCACCCGGCCGCCGCGATGCAGGTAATATAACTGGTCCAGTCCCATCAGGAAGTTACAGCGCTTCCGGGCATTCTCAATGACGGCCAGCACCTCTTCGACGTCCGCTCCTTCCGCCGCGGCGCGCGCCGCTGCCATGACCATAAAGCCGCAGGCCATGGCCGCCCGGCGGGAATCCACCACATGCACCGGCACATCTATCAGCCGGCTGGCGAGCACCGCCGTCTGATACGTGCCGCTCAGACGGGATGAAACATGGATGGAGACGATCTGGGGAGCCAGCCGGCCGGCGGCGGCATAGGCCTGCAGAAAGGCGTCCGGGGAAGGGGAGGCGGTGGTGGGCAGTGCGCCGTTGACATGGGCGCGCATGTACGCGTACACCTCATCGGCCGTCAGGTCCACCCCGTCCCGATGGGTCCGGCCGTCCAGGTGCAGGATCAACGGCACCACGATAATGGCGTAGCGTTCGACGATATCCGCCGGCAGATTGGACGAAGAGTCGGTCACCACCGCTACCCTGCGCATCGCGCCACCCCCTATCCGCGCGGTTCATCCCCATTTTCCACATAGTAGGCTAGGCCCAGCACGCCTGGGCCGGTATGCGTCCCCATCACCGGTGTGAATTCGGTGGTAAACAGCTCGACACACTGCACGCGCTCCGCCACCTCTCGGCGCAGTTCTTCGGCCTGCTCGGGGACGCCGGCATGCATCACCGCCACATGCACCGGTCGATCCTTTGCATCGCGCTCGAGCATTTCCAGTATGCGGCGCACGGCGCGTTCCTGCGTGCGGGGCAGTTCGACCACGCGCGCCTGATCATGGGCCACGGTCAGGATGGGGCAGATTTTCAGCGCCGAGCCGGCCAGCGCCGCCACCGCCGGCACATGGCCGCCTTTCTGCAGGTAATCCAGGCGCGGCAGCATGGCGATGACCCGCACCTTGCCGGCGATCTCCTGGGCGCGCCGGATGACCGCCTCCGCATCGGCGCCCTGTTCTGCCAGCCGGGCCGCTTCCAGCACCGCGAACCCACAGCCCATGGCCGCAGTGTGCGTATCCACCACATGCACCTTGACAGGAACCTGCTCCTTGGCCAGATTGGCCACCTGATAGATGGCGCTCAGGTTTGCCGAAAGATGGATGGACACGATTTCCTCGGCGTTCTGTGCCGCGATATGATAGACGCGGATGAACTCCCCCACCGAAGGCGAGGCCGTCTTCGGCAGGTGATTATTGATAGAGGCGGTCATATAGCGGTATATTTCGCCGGCGGTGATATCCACGCCGTCGCGAAGCTCGCGGCCGTCGAGGTACAGCAGGACGGGCACGATGAAGATATGATGGCGCTGGACCAGTTCCGCCGGCAGGTTGGACGCAGAATCGGTGACCACCGCGACTTTCTGCATGTCTAACCCCCCTTATACCGACTTATCAGGGTTTGGGGCGGCGCCAGCGGCCCCACAGGACCATCCCCAGGCTGAGCAGGGCAATGCCCATGCCGGCGAACAGCAGGAACGTCTGCCTCGTCACCCAAGGCAGGGTCGGCAGTCCGCCGCGCGGCATCAACCAGGATGCCAGCGCCACCGCGCCGGCGGCCGCCATCATCAGCCCGATCAGCATCAGCACAGCCCGCAGTGTCAGGCCTGTCACGTCCGCAGTGCTCCTGTGCTGTGAGAGTATTCACATCCTACGTAAAAGGATAGCGCGGGGCGGTCAACAGGCGGGATAAAAGCGGTTAAAAAGTAGTTAATTTTGGGGCGTGCCGGCGGGTTTTCCGCTCGGCGCGCGGAAGGAGTAGCCGAATCCGTACTCGGTCAGGATATAGCGGGGATTGCGGGGGTCTGGCTCGATCTTGGAGCGCAGGCGGTTGATATAGACCTTCAGGTAATTGAACTCATCCGTGTACTCATGCCCCCAGACGCGGGCCAGCAGTGTCTCGTGGCTGAGGGGCCGGCCGGCGTTGCGCACCAGATGATACAGGAGGCGGTACTCCGTGTTGGTCAGGGGAACGGGCTTGCCGGCGACGCGCACCGTGCGCGTGGTGAAGTCCACCTCCAGATCGCCGCAGACAAACTTCCCCTCGTGCTGGAGCGGAAGCCCCTCGGCGCGGCGCAGTACCGCCCGCACCCGTGCCACCAGCTCCAGATAGCCGAACGGCTTGGTGATGTAATCATCCGCCCCCAGCTCCAGGCCCGTCACCTTGCTGATCTCATCATCCCGTACCGTCAGCATGATGACCGGCACATCCGAGAACCTGCGAATCTCCTTCAGCACCTCGAAACCGTTCATGCCCGGCATTTCCACGTCCAGCAGGATAAGGTCGGGCTGGACCTTCTCCAGCATGCGCAGAGCCTCTTCTCCGCTGGAAGCGGACAGCACTTCCCAGCTTGGCTCCTGCATGCGGAAAGCTGTGCGCACCACGGTCACCACCCCTGGTTCCTCATCCACCACCAGCAGTCTCATTATTCGTTTTCCTCCGGACGACGAATGGGCAGCCAGAGGGTGAAGGTACTGCCGGCGCCGGGCTTGCTCTCCACGGTGATGCGGCCGCCGTGCAGTTCGGCCAGCCGGCGGGCAATGTACAGCCCCAGGCCCACGCCGGCGCGCTGCTGCCGCCCAACGTAAAATTTGTCGAAGATGCGCTCCTGTTCCTCCTCTGGGATGCCGGGCCCCTGGTCCTGCACGGAGATGCAGGCCTGGTCGTTGCGGCGGCACAGGCGCAGGGTGATGGATGTGCCGGCCGGCGAGAACTTATGGGCGTTCGAGAGGATATTGCCCACGATCTGCTCCACACCCTTGCGGTCCACCCAGACGCGCGGCAGTTCCTCGTCCAGCTCCAGATACAGCACCTGTTCTTTCTGCGCCAGCATGGAGCGATACGCCAGGGCTATGCGCCGTAGGAGCTCCGCCAGGTCCGTCGGCTGGAGGGTGAGCGACATCTGGCCGGCCTCGAGCTTGGTCACATTGAGCAGGTCATTCACCAGCCCCTCCAAGCGGGCAGTGTGGTCGGCGATGGTCTGCAGGAGCATGCCCCGCTCCTCCGCCGGCGCTCCCTCTTCCTCTAACGCCTGGAGCATCTCCACCGAGCTTTTAATACAGGTCAGCGGCGTGCGCAGTTCGTGCGAAACCATGGAGACAAAGGTTGCCTGCGCCTCGGCCAGTGCCCGCTCGCGCGCCGTCTGCATATGTTCATGCCGCAGTTGCTCCAGCAAGAGGGAGGTCACCAGAGCCACTACCAAGAGGAGCACCAGCTTGGTGCTGACCAGATAGACCGCCCAGGGGGCGCTCAGGCCGGCGGGGCTGAGGACACATGCCAGGACATATAGGAAGCCGGAGATATTCGCCAGCACGATGCTGGTCACCACGTTGAAGTAGAAGGCCACGGTGATGAGCACAAAGAGGTACAGGATAAAGAAGGCGCTGTGATAGCCGCCGTTGAGATATACCGCAACAGTGGCGACCAGGGCGTCCAGGGCCGTGGCCAGCAAAGGCCGGTCCGGGAGGCGGGACAGCAGGGGGACGAGGGTGCGCGCCAGGAAGTAGAGGGCCACGCCGGCGGCCAGCGGCAGTGTCCCGACCAGCCGGCCTTCCTGCGATTGGTCCACGAACGAAAGGCCGATGGCCAGCGCCAGGCTTATCCAGCGCAGGATGTTCGAGACATGCTGTACCGGGACGGACAGCATCCAGATGGGCGCATCCGAGGAGCGTGCCCGGGCCATCTTCCTCCCCCTGCGTGTGTTCGGTGGTATTATACCATAAAGGGGCTGGCGAGGCAGGGGCACAACCACTACTGTCACAAAGAGGAATGTGCCCTAGGCCATCGCCGGCGGGCCGGCCGGGGCCGCGCCGTGCCGGCGGCGGAGCAGTGCCAGATAGCGGGGGATCAGGACGGTGTAGAGGGAATACAGCGCACGCGAGATGGGGAAATCATAGGCGCCGATATGGCGCACCAGGACCCCGCCGAAGCCGGCCTTGAAGCGGTACACGCCCCACATGGGGTTATCCTCGTTCAGCTCATCCGGCGCGCCCCACAGGTCATATGCGGTACAGCCGCGCCGGCGTGCCTCGCGCATGGCCTCCCACTGGAGCAGGTAATTGGGCATCAGGTGGCGCATATGGCCCGATGAGGCGCCGTACATGTACCAGGCGCGCGGGCCGAAAAGGAAGAGGAACAGGCCGGCCAGCAGTTGACCCTCGGCCCGCGCCAGGAGCAGTGCGCCGCGTCCCGCTTCCAGAAAGCGCTCCCAGACAGAGCGGTAATAGGCGAAATCGCGGATCAGGAAGCCATCGCGCTGGCTGGTCTCGAGATAAAGCTGATAGAACGCCGGCAGGTCTGGCACGCCGCCGGCGCTCACCTGCACCCCTTTGCGCTCCGCCAGGCGGATGTTGTAGCGCGTCTTGGGCTTCATCGCTTCCAGCAGAGCATCCTCGTCGGGGCGCAGGTCCAGCAGTACGGTATTGCGGTACTGGATCTGGTCGCGGGAGAAGAGCCAGCCGCGCCGGCGCAGTGCTTCTGCCGCTTCTGCCCCGTAGGGCTGGCAGAGGTCCGGCGCCGGCGGATAATCCACATCTGGGTCGATTTTAATGAATATCCCTGCCTGCCGGCGCGCCTCCCGCTCCAGATGCGCCAGCACCGCCTGCACCAGCCCGGCATCTCCCCAATCGTCCAGGATGGGGCCTTTGGGGACATACAGCACGCTGAAGGGCAGGGGAGCGGCGCGCCGGCGCAGGATCAGCGCCGCGCCGCGCAGACGCCCGTCCTGCTCGAACACCCATCGGCTGGGCCGCCACCCGTAGCGCTGTTTGTGTTCCGCCCATAGGTTGCTCTGCAGGGGATGGGGGGCCGGCAGACGGAGCAGAAGCTCGTCCCAGCCGGCGGCATCCCTGACCTGGTGCGCTGAGATGCTCGACATTGGTGTGTCTGTACCCTACAATCCTGGGAATGTGCCCAGCCGGCGCCGGAACGACAGGGCGACATGATACAGGCGATAGAGCGCCGGCGCATATACCCGGTCGAAGGCCCCAATATAGCGCACCACCTTTCCGCCGAAGCCCTGCTTGAAGCGGTAGACGCCCCATAAGCCGTCCTGCCGCTCTGTGACGGTCTCGGTGTAGCGCTCGGGGGCTTGGCCGACCTCGTCGGGGATGCCCCACAGGTCATACATGTGACAGCCGCGCCGGCGCGCCCACTGCATGGCGGCCCACTGCAGGGCATGATTGGGCATGCGCTGGCGCTCGGCGTTCGATGAGGCGCCGTACATGTACCAGGCTTTGGCCCCCCACTGAAAGACCATGATGCCGGCCAGCATCTGCTCCTGGTAGTAGGCCAGGAAGAGCCGGCAGGCGTCCAGCGCAGTGAAGCGGCCGAACACTTCCTCGTAATATGAAAGGGGATGCAGGGCAAAGCCATCGCGCCGGCTGGTCTCCTGCATGACCGCGTAAAAGGCCGGCAGGTCAGCGGCTGTCCCCTCTCTGACCATCACCTCCTTGCGCTCCGCCAGGCGGATGTTGTAGCGCGTTTTGGGTTTCATGCGCGCCAGCATTTCATCCTCGGGGATGGTCAGGTCCACCCAGATGGTACTGCGCGGCTGGACGGTCTGCGGGGATGGGCGATAGCCAGCCTGGCGAAGTACAGAGACCGCCGGCGACGGTTCGGGTTCTTCCGGCTCCAGCTTCAACATGAAGGCGCCGTGCGCCCGCGCCGCCTGGTCCAGCGCGGGGAACAGCCGGCGGGCGATCTCCGGCTCCCACCATGGGCCTACCGGGCCTTTGGGGACATAGGCCAGCCGCAGGCCGAGGGGAAGCCGGCGCACCAGCATCAGCGCGCCGGCCAGGATGGTACCGCCGGCTCCGACACAGACCCGCACAGCCTCCCAGCCGGCGGCTGATTTGAAATGCCCCCAGTGGCTGGTCTGCAAGAGGTGGCCGTTAGGCGCGCCGGCGACGAAGGTGTCCCAGGCGGCGTCATCCGCATGGATAATGGAGATGGTGCTGGCATGATTGCGCTCGCTCATGGCCGGCTATTATACCACAGCCGGCGCCGGCGCCATATTTTATGGGGACATTGGTTCCGGCAGGGGCGGCGCATCTACCCACATGCATCGCCTTCTACCCGCTTGAACATCCTTCCGGCATATGGTACAATTATCACAACCTGTTCCACTGCAAGCCCTGTTCACCTGCTGGATGTACCATCCTGCATAAGGAGCTGGACGCTGATGGAAGAGATCGAGAGCACCGAAGAAGCACCGAAACTGCGGCTGACCATCCTCCCCGGCCGGCTGGCCATCTGCCAGCTCGAGCGCGATGCAGAAATACCCGCCTGGGTCTGGACGGGCGAAATCTGTTCGGTCACCCGCACCCCCCACGAGCTTTCCATCATCTGCGCCGAGGACAGCGTCCCGGAAGGCGTCGAATGCGAGAAGGGCTGGCGAGCCATCAGCTCCGAAGGGCCGCTGGGGTTCACCCTCACCGGCCTCATTAACGCGCTGGCCGAACCGCTGGCGGTCGCCGGCATCAGCATCTTCGCCCTTTCCACCTATTTCACGGATTATGTGCTGGTCAAAGAGAACGAACTGCAGGTGGCGGTGCTGGCGCTGAAGAAGGCCGGCCACGAGGTCATCGGCTAGCCGGCCCATTCTCTCTTCTGAGCAGGGACATGTCACCGTTTGAGCCGCCGACCCGCACGCCGGCCTTTCCTGCCGGCCTGGACTGGCTGAACGTCGAACGTCCGCTCACGTCGGAAGACCTGCGCGGCCGGCTGGTCCTGCTGGATTTCTGGACGTACGGCTGAATCAACTGCATGCACATCCTCCCGCAGTTGCGGGAGCTGGAGCGCCGCTTCGGGGATGCTCTGCTGGTCATCGGCGTGCATGCCGGCAAATTCTCCGCCGAACGGATCACCGCCAACATCCGGCAGGCCGTCATGCGGCTGGAGGTGGACCACCCGGTGGTCAATGACCGGCAGTTCCGCATCTGGCAGGCGCACGCGGTGCGCGCCTGGCCCACCCTGGTGCTGATCGATCCGTTCGGCCGGCAGGTCGGGGCGCGTCCCGGCGAGGTCAGCGCCGATTTCCTGACGCCCATCCTGGAAAATGTCCTGCGTCGGGCGGAGGAGGCCGGCCCATTGACACGCCGGCCGCTCCCACTGCGGCCCGAACGCGCGGCCGAGCCGGATCGTCCGCTGGCCTTTCCCGCCGGCGTGCTGGCGGCGGAGGACGGCAGTCTGTTCATCGCTGACACCAACCATCATCGGATCATCTGGGCAAAGATCGCGGGGGACGGCTGGCGGGCGGAGGTGCTGGCCCTCATCGGAAGCGGGGAGGCCGGCCTGCGGGACGGGGATTTCCGCGGCGCGGCCTTCCGCCGGCCCCACGGCCTGGCGCTGGCAGGGGATCAGCTCTTTGTCGCCGACACGGACAACCACGCGGTGCGGCGCGTGGACCTGTCCGCACGGGAGGTGCGGACCATCGCCGGCACGGGCGAGCAGGCGGGCTTTCGCGCCGGCGGCGGTGCGGCGCGGCGTACCGCCCTCAATTCACCCTGGGGACTGACCGTGCACGGCGGCGCGCTATACATCGCCATGGCCGGCGCCCATCAGATATGGCGGCTGGAGCTGGCCGCAGAGCAGGTGCATCCCTTTGCGGGGAGCGGCGCAGAGGGCATTACGGATGGACCGCCGGCGTCCGCGGCCCTGGCCCAGCCCTCGGCCATCACCAGCGACGGCCGCATGTTGTACTTTGTGGATGCGGAATCCAGCTCCGTGCGCCGGCTTGACCCGCGCTCTGGCGAGGTGGGGACATTGGCCGGCACGGGCCTGTTCGACTTCGGCGACCAGGATGGCATCGGTGAGGAAGCCCGGTTACAGCACCCGCAGGGCATCGCCTGGCACGCCGGCCGGCTGTATGTGGCAGATACCTATAACAACAAGGTGCGGGTGGTGGACCCGGCGGCGCGGCGGGTGGAGACCCTCCGCTGGGAGCCGAACGATGGGTTATATGAGCCGGGCGGCATCAGCAGTGCCGCCGGCCGGCTGTATATCGCCGATACCAACCATCACCTGATCCGCATGGTTGACCTGGCCCGCGGCCGGCTGGAAACCCTGGACATCGCCGGCTTGTAAGGGCAGAATCACAGAGGCAATCCGCACAGAGGAGGAATGATATGGACTTGCGCGAATTGGTGCTGAAGACCCGCAGTTACCGCCGCTTTTACGAGGATGTCCCGGTGCCGCGCCAGACCCTGCGCGAGCTGGTGGACCTGGCCCGGCAGACGGCCTCCGCCGCCAACCGTCAGCCCCTCAAGTACTGGCTCTCTTGGGAGCCGGAGATGAACCAGAAGATATTCCCCTGTCTGGCATGGGCGGCCTATCTGAAGGATTGGGGAGGGCCGGCGGAAGGCGAGCGCCCCTCCGCATACATCATTATTCTCGGCGACACGGAGATCGCCAAGGACTTCAATCTGGACCCGGGCATCGCCGCCCAAACCATCATGCTGGGGGCCACGGAGCGCGGCTTCGGGGGATGCATGATCGCCTCCATCCGGCGAGAAACACTGCGCGAGGCGCTTGGTATCCCGGAACGCTATCAGATTTTGCTGGTGTTGGCGCTGGGCAAGCCGAAGGAGAAGGTGGTGCTGGAGCCGGTGGGGCCGGACGGCGATATCCGCTACTACCGCGACAGCGAAGGGGTGCATCACGTCCCCAAGCGCTCGCTGGATGAGATCATCCTGCATGGGTAAGGGGGCCGGCGCGGTGCTGTCTTCATCAGGCGCGGGCCGGCCCACGGATTGAGCCGCATCGCGATTGGCCTCGGGGTGTTTTTTGTGGAAGGACCCGCTGTCAGGAGGGATAATATGTCTGCGGCTACCATCACCGTGCCCTGGGGGAATTCCGAGCTGGAAGTCACCCTGCCCGCCGGCTGGCGCTTGCTGGGGGTGCTCTCGCCCAAAGGGCTGCCCCCCGTGCCCGATGTGGAGGCGGAGTTGATGGATGCACTCCGCCATCCCATTGGTATGCCTCCCCTGCGCGAGGTGGCTGCCGGCAAAGCGCGCGTGACCATCGTGGTGGATGATCTCTCTCGTCCGACGCCGGCGGCGCGCTTCCTGCCGCACATCCTGGGGGAACTCCTGGCGGCTGGCGTCTCTCAAGATAGCATTACCCTCATACCGGCCCTTGGCGTGCATCGCGCGATGAGCCAGCAGGAGATGGCCGACAAGGTCGGCGCCGAGGTGCTGGAACGGGTGCAATGGCATAACCACGCCTTTTACGAGCCGCGCGAGCTGGTGTTTCTGGGGACCACCAGCCGGCGCACGCCAGTGTATATCAACCGGCTGGTCGCGGGGGCCGATTTCATCGTCTCCGTGGGATGCATTGAGCCGCATGTCATCGCTTCTTTCGGCGGCGGCTACAAGAACATCATCCCCGGGGTGGCGGGGCAGGTCACGGTGGCTGCCAATCACGCGCTCAACTGCCGGCCGGCTACCTTCAACATGGTGGGACAGCCGCCAGAGCAAAACCCTATGCGCCTTGACCTGGAAGAGGGGGCGCGCATGCTGAATAAGCCGGTTTTCATCGTCAACGCGGTGCTGAACGCCGCGCTCCAACCGGTACGTATTGTGGCCGGCGACCCCATCGCCGCACACCGCGCTGGCTGTCAAACCAGCGCCGAGCTGTACGGCGTCCGCATTCCTGGGCCGGCCGACGTCGTCATCGCCAACTCTTTCCCGATGGAGACCGACCTGCGCCAGGGCTTTAAATCCCTGGCCAACACCATCCGCGCCCTGCGTTCGGGCGGCGTTATGTTTAACCTTATCCGAGCGCGCGAGGGGATCGGAGACATGAACATCCCTGCCCGCCGCATCCCTATTGGTAAAAGGGGTATGCGCACGGTCGCGACCCTGGTCCTGCCTTTCTTCAAGCGGCTGAAACTGGGCGGTATGCGGGACGATGACAAGTTCTTCATTTATTTCGCCCTGCAGACCCTGAAGCGGTATGATGTGGTGTTCTACGCTCCGACCATCCCGGCAGAGATCAGTAAGCGTCTGCGCTTTCTGGATTTCAACGTCGATCTGGGGGTTGCCCTGCAGAAGGCGGCCGCCGGCGCGCCGGCCGATGCTTCAGTGTTGGTCTTTCCCCACGCTGGCGTGACCTATCCGATCCTGCCGGCGTAGGCGGTGCCGGGCATGAAGGGACAGAATCCGCAGGTGATCTTCAACGCCGACGATTTCGGCCGCTCGCCGGCCATCAACGCCGCGGTCATCCAGGCGCATCAGCAGGGCGTGCTCACCAGCGCCAGCCTGATGGTCGCCGGCGAGGCCTGGCAAGAGGCGGTGGAGCTGGCGCGCGCCCACCCGACGCTGGCGGTAGGACTGCACCTGATGGTGAGCAATGGGCCGGCGGTGCTCCCCCACCGCATCATCCCCCATATCACCAGCCCCTGCGGCCGCCTGCGGGATGACCCCCTGCAGGCCGGCCTGTATTACGGGTTCAGCCAGGCCGCGCGCCAGGAGCTGGAGCGCGAGATCGAAGCCCAGTTCGCGCGCTTCGCCGGCACCGGACTGCCGCTCTCCCACGTGGACGGCCACCAGCATTTACATGTGCATCCGGCGATCTTCCCGCTGGTCCTGCGCCTGGCCCAGGAATACGGCGCGCGCGGGGTGCGCCTGCCGCGCGAGGATGTGGGGCTGACACTGCGGCTGGAACGCCGGCAGTCCCCCCTGCAGGTCCTGTGGACGCTCATCCTGCGCCTGCTGTGCCGATGGTGCGCCGGCCGCATGCAGGGGGTTCGACTGGCTGTGCCGGCGCGGGTCTTCGGCACCCTGCAGAGCGGCAGGATGCACGAGCGGTACGTCGTCGGCGTCCTGCGAAATATCCGGCATCCCTCTGCGGAGCTGTACTTTCATCCCACCCTGGACCAGCAGGCGGAGCCTTTGGGGCCCAACCGCGGGGATTGGCAGACACTGCTGAGCCCGGCCGTCCGCCAGGTCATTGCGGAGCGCGGTCTGCGGCCGGCGACCTACGCCGAGCTAGCGGAAGGGGGCTGACGTGCTCATCAAGGTCCTGCTGATGCTGATCATTGCCGCCGGCTGGATATACTGGCTGACCGCGCTCATCCTGGTATATGATTTCTTTCGGCTCAGGGAGAACGGGGCAGCGGAAGGTTTCACGCCGGCGGTATCTATTCTGAAGCCGGTGAAGGGGCTGGATTATCAGGCTTATGAGAATTTCGCCAGCTTCTGCCGGCAGGATTACCCTGAGTATGAGGTGGTCTTCGGGGTCGCGGACGCGGCCGACCCATCCGTCCTCGTCATTCAGCGCATCCAGCGAGATTTCCCCGAACGAAATGTCCGTCTGGTCGTGGGGGAAGCCTTCGGGACGAACCGCAAGGCCAGCCTTCTGCACCATATGGCCGGCGCGGCACGGTATGATATCCTGGTGGTCAGCGACAGCGATATGCGCGCCACTCCCGACTATCTGCGGCGGGTCGTGGCGCCGTTGGTCGATGCCCGCATCGGTCTGGTGACCTGCTTGTATAAAGCCGGCGCGCCGCTGAACCTGACCGCCGGCCTGGAAGCCCTGCATATGGGCGCGACCTTCCTCCCCTCGGTTATAGTGGCCCGCAAAGTGCTGGACATGCGCTTCGCCCTGGGTGCCACATTGGCCCTGCGCAAAGAGGACCTGGCCGCGGTGGGGGGTTTTGCCGCTATCGCCAATTATTTGGCGGACGATTATCAACTGGGGGCGCGCATCGCCGCGCTCGGCCGGCGGGTCTTCCTCTCCGACTATATCATCACCTGCTATCTGGGCGCGACCAACTTCCTGGACCAGTGGGAGCGCGAGGTGCGCTGGATGCGCTGTTCGCGGGTGAGCCGGCCGTTGGAATATCCCGGCCTCCTGCTGACCTTCTGCACCCCGCTCTCGCTGGTGCTGGCGCTTATCAGCCGCTTTGATGCGGCCAGCCTGCGCGTTCTGCTGGTCTCACTGGTACTGCGCTGGGTCATGGCCTGGCTGGTCAGCCTGCGGACGGACAACGCCGAGATGCGCCGCTGGCTGCACTGGCTTCCTGTGCGCGACCTGCTCAGCGCGCTGACCTGGTGTGCGGCCGGCGTTGGCCGGCGCGTGCACTGGCGCGGCGAGGAGTTCATCCTGCAGTCGGACGGCCAGATGGTGCCGGCGGCCGAAAAGGGAATTGTAGAGAACAAGGGTCATTTGTAAGACTGCAGTACGCCCCTTTGCGGCATGAAACCGCGCGCACCGATCCGCTGGGATTGGTGCAGGCCGGCCGTACCGATAGGCCCATTGGCCAGGACCGCGCTCCCCTGTCTGCTGTGCTCTCCCCATGCCCGTAATCTGTTTCATCTTTGACAGTATCAGGGGGAATGGATACAATCCCTGTGTCGCCGGCGTCCGGGCATGGGCGAAATCTGGCGCAGGAGTATGCGGTGGGCGAGTTTCAGTACGGCGGTCAAGCGGTTATCGAGGGGGTCATGATGCGGGGGAGCAAGGCCGTTGCTGTGGCGGTGCGTGCTCCCTCGGGGGATATTGTAGTGCGGATGGAGCCGCTGAAGGCCGGCATTTACACCAAGCCCTGGGGAAAGTGGCCGCTGGTCCGCGGCCTGGCCATGCTGTGGGATGCCCTGGTGCTGGGCATGCGAGCGCTGACCTTCTCCGCCAACGTGGCGTTGGAGGAGGAAGGTGAGGGGGTGGAGTTCTCCGGCCCGGTGGCCTGGGGCACGATCGCGGTCAGCCTGGCCGCCGGCATCGCGCTCTTTTTCCTCCTGCCCTCGGCGATCGCCAAACTGCTGGACCACCTCATCCCCTCCGACCTGCTTTCCAGCCTGGTCGAAGGCATTGTGCGGGTGGGCATTTTCATCGGCTATATCGCCGCCATCGGCCAGTGGAAGGATATCCAGCGCGTCTTCGCGTATCACGGCGCGGAGCACAAGACCATCAATGCCTACGAGGCCGGCGTCCCCCTGGAGCCGGCGGCCATCGAGCGGTACAGCACGCGCCACACCCGCTGTGGGACCAGCTTCCTGCTGGTGGTGCTGGTGCTGTCGGTGCTGGTTTTCGCCCCGTTCCGCTTCCCCCAATGGCACTGGCGCCTGCTGTCGCGGGTGGTGCTGATCCCGCTGATCGCCGGCCTGTCGTATGAGATCATCAAATATGCCTCCCGACATCCCGAAAGCAGGATACTGCGGGCGGTGATGGCGCCCGGGCTGGCACTGCAGGCGCTGACCACGCGGCCGCCGGACCGCAGTATGATTGAAGTGGCCGTCGAAGCCCTGAAGGCGGTCCTGCGGGCGGAATCCGCCGGGCAGGTGGAGGAGGAAGAATATACCGTGTCAGCGGCCGGCCAGGCCGCCGCAACCCAGGACATTACATAATCACGGAGGAAGGACATGGAAGAGGTAGAGGCCACATACCGTGTTTCGGCGGACACACTGCGGGATTTCTGCACGCAGGTCTTCATGCGGCTGGATGTGCCGGAGGAGGACGCCCAGATCACGGCGGACGTGTTGGTGGAGGCGGACCTGCGGGGCGTGGCATCGCACGGTGTGGCGCGCCTGCGGCGCTATGTCAGCGGCCTGCAGACGGGCATGATGAATCCCCGGCCGGCGGTGCAGGTGCTGGTCGAGACGCCCACCACTGCGGCGCTGGACGCGGACGCCGGCCTGGGCCAGCCAGTGAGCTATCGCGCCATGCTGATGGCCATCGAAAAGGCCCGTGAGCTGGGTGTCGGGCTGGTCACCGTGCGCAACTCGAATCATTACGGCATCGCCGGCTATTATGCCATGATGGCGCTGGAAGAGGACATGATCGGCATGAGCATGACCAACACCGACGTGCTCGTCGTGCCGACCTTTGGGCGGGATGCCCTGCTGGGCACCAACCCCATTGCCGTCGCCATCCCCGCCGGCGAGGAACTGCCCTATGTCCTGGACATGGCGACCTCCATCGTGCCGCGCGGCAAGCTGGAGGTGTATCACCGCCTGGGGAAGAAGATGCCCCTGGGATGGGCGACGGATGAAGAGGGTGTCGCTACCGATGACCCCGGGCGGGTCCTGCATAATCTGACCCATCAGCTCGGCGGCGGACTGCTCCCGCTGGGCGGGGAAGGGGAGCTGATGGGGGGGCATAAAGGCTACGGCCTGGCGCTCCTGGTGGAACTGCTGTGCGGTGTGCTTTCCGGCGCGGCCTATATGAATCTGACCTATCCCAAGGATGAGAAGGGCCGGCCGCTTCCCTCCAACATCGGCCACATCTTCGGCGCGGTGCGCATTGACGCCTTCATGCCCGTGGATGAGTTCAAGGCCCGCATGGACGATGCCATCCGCCGCCTGCACAATTCCTCCAAGGCGAAAGGACAGACCCGCATCTGGGTGCACGGTGAGAAGGAATTTGAGCAGACGGAGCAGAACCTGGCCGCCGGCGTGCCCCTGCACGTCAAGGTCTTCAACGACCTGCAGGCCATCGCCCAGGAGCTGGATGTGCCATTCCCGTTTGAGGGGGAGTGAGAGAGATGGCAGAGCGGTATCATGTCGCATACGGACGGGGGGAGATGTATTTCTCCCTGCCGGCCGGCATGCGGGGGACCGTCGTCACCTCGCGCGAACTGCCGCCGTTGGAAGACCCCGCGCGGGCCGTCATGGAGGCCCTGGAGCATCCGATCGGTTCCCCGCGCCTGCGGGATATGGCCCGGCCGGGGCAGAAAGTGGTTATCATTTTCACGGATATCACCCGAGCCAGCCCGGACCACATCCTCCTGCCGCCGGTGCTACGCGAGCTGGAGGAGGCCGGCGTCCGGGACGAGGATATCACGCTCCTGTGCGGCATCGGGATGCACCGCCCCTCCACGCCCGAGGAAAAGCGCATCAAGCTGGGCGCGGACATCGTGCGGCGCTATCGCGTGATGGACCATGCCCCCAGCGACCCGGCCATGCTGGTGGACCTGGGCACCACGCCGTCGGGTATCCCCCTTTCGGTCAATAAGCTGGCCTACGAGGCCGATCTGCTGATCGCCACGGGCCTGGTGGAGCCGCACCAGTACGCCGGCTATTCCGGCGGCTCCAAGACGCTGGCGGTCGGCGCCGGCGGCGAGAAGATGATCGAGTACACCCATGGGCCGCACATGCTGGACCATCCCGGCACGCGCCTGGGGCGCATCGAGGGCAATCCCTTCCAGGAGGCGGTGATGGAGGCCGGCCGGCGGGCGGGCCTGAACTTCATCATCAATGCTGTGCTGGACGATGCCAACCGCATCGTGGCGGTGCGGGCCGGCGACCCCCAGGCCGCCTTTCGGGAGCTGGTGCGCATTGCCCGCAGTATCTATGAGGTGCCCATTGATAAGCAGTACGATGTGGTCATCGGCGGGGTGGGCTTCCCGAAGGACGCCAACCTGTATCAGGCCAGCCGGGCGGCCAGCTACTTGTACTTCGCGCCGACGCCGGTCGTGCGGAAGGGGGGAGTCATCATCATCGCCGCGCAGTGCCCTGAGGGCGCCGGCGAAGGGGTGGGCGAACAGCGCTTCATAAAAGCCATGCGGGAGGCGCCGGATGTCCAGGCGGTGCTGAAAGATGCCCGCGAACACGGCTATCCGCCGGGCCAGCAGAGGGCGTTTGTCATGGCCAAGGTGCTGGAGGACTGCCCCGTTATCGTGGTGGGCTCCGAATGTCCGGAGATCGTGCGGGATGCCAAGATGATCCCGGCCGCCACGATGGAAGAGGCGTTGGGGATGGCGGCGGAGCGGTTGGGCCGGCATCTGGACGTGCTGATCGTGCCCCACGCCATGCATACCCTTCCCATCGTGCGAGGTGGGGCATGACGATGGTCCAACCCCAGGTGCAGAACGTCGTCCAGGAGTTGGCAGCGCGCATCTCCCATGATGATGTGCTGCGCTGTATCCGCTGTGGGTTATGCGCCTATACTTGCCCGACCTATCGGGTGGAGGAATGCGAGAGCATGGCGCCGCGCGGCCGGCTGGCGCTGGTGCGGGCTGTTATAGAGGGCAAGCTGGAACTCTCCCCGCGCTTTGCCGAGAAGTTTTACGACTGCGTGCTGTGCGCGGCATGCACCTCTGCCTGCCCCAGCGGGACGAAGGCGGATGCCATGCTGTTAGAGGCGCGGCATGTGCTGTTCGACGCCGGCCTGGTGCCGGAGCCAGTGCGCGGCCTGCTGGAGCGGCTGGAAACCCGCCACAACATCTCGGGCGAGGAGAACGCCGGCCGGCTGGTCTGGTGCAGTAATATGGAGCATGCGCCCACGGGACTGGGGCGTTCGCAGGCGGAAACGGTCTACTTCGTGGGGTGTGTGGGCTCCCTCTTCCCCATGAGCTTCAGCATCCCACAGGCCTTCAGCCAGACGCTGGACCTGGCCGGCGTGGAATATGCCCTGCTGGGTGGGGAGGAATGGTGCTGTGGTTATCCCGCCTTCATCAGCGGGGATGTCGAGCTGGCCCGGGAGATGGCGGCGCACAACCTGGAGGCCGTCCGGCAGGCCGGCGCACGCCAGGTGGTGGTCACCTGTCCGTCGTGCTATCATGTCTTCACCCACGTGTACCCCGAGCTTTTGGGAGAGGAGGCGCTGGCCGGCCTGAAGGTCCTGCACGCGACCGAGCTTCTGGCCGATTTGCTGGAGAGCGGGGCCCTGCGGCCGGCGGCCGTCCCCATGCGCGTCACCTATCATGACCCCTGCGACCTGGGCCGCAAGAGCAAGGTTTTCCAGCCGCCGCGGCGCGTCCTGCAGGCCATACCGGGGTTGGAACTGGTGGAAATGGCCTCCACGGGCGCCAATTCGCTCTGCTGTGGAGGAGGGGGTAACGTCGAGAGCAGCGCGCCGGCGCTGGTGGAGAGCATGGCAGGGCGCCGGCTGGCAGAGGCCCTCGATACGGGCGCTGAACTGATTGTGACGGCCTGCCAGCAGTGCAAGCGCACCTTGAGCAGTGCGGCGCGCAAGCGCCGCCTCCGCCTGCGCACGGTGGATGTGGTGGAGCTGGTCTGGCAGGCTTTGGAGCAAACGCATAGTGGGGGAAGTAGGTAGGGATGGAGATTTCGCGCGAGTTTGTGCAGGAGTTGGAGGAAATTGTCGGGCCGACCTATGTGCATACCGACCCGGTGGACCTGCAGTGCTACGCCTTCGATGCGACGTTCGAGGAGTGGCGGCCGGATGTGGTGGTGCGGCCGGCCACCACGGAAGAGGTGGCGCGCGTCCTGCGCCTGTGCCACGAGGCCAGGGTGCCGGTCATCCCGCGCGGTATGGGCAGTGGGCTGGCCGGCGGTACCGTGCCCTCTCCGAACGGCGGGTTGGTGCTCAGCCTGACCCGCATGAACCGCATTCTGGAGATTGACGAAGTCAATATGACGGTCACGGCCGAGGCCGGCGTCATCACCGCGGATTTACAGGCCGAGGTGGAGCGGCGCGGGCTGTTTTATCCCCCCGACCCCTCCAGCATCAAGCATTCCACCATCGGGGGGAACATCGCCTGCAATGCCGGCGGCCCTCGCTGTCTGAAATACGGCGTGACGAAGGACTACGTGATGGGCGTCAAGGCGGTGCTGGCGGATGGTCGGGTCTTCTCCGCCGGCGGCAAGCCCATCAAGTACGTCACCGGCTATGACCTGCCGGCCCTGCTCACTGGCTCGGAGGGCACCCTGGCGGTGGTCACCGAGGCGCTCTTACGCCTGACGGTCAAGCCCACCGTGGTGCGCACAGCCACCGTGGTCTTCCACGACCTGGACCTGGCCAGCCAGGCGATCAACAAGGTGCTGTGGGCCGGCTTTGTGCCGGCAACCCTGGAGCTGATGGACGATACCACCATTCACACGGTGGAGGAATATCTGCACATCGGCCTGCCGCTGGATGCCGCGGCCCTGCTGATTGTGGAAAGCGACGGCCGGGATGAGAAGGTGGTGGATGACGAGATGCGCGGCATGGTGGAGATCTTCCGGGCGGCCGGCGCCTCCGAGGTGCGGGTGGCGAAGGACGAGAAGGAGCGCGAGGCGCTGTGGAAAGGCCGGCGTTCGGTCTCGCCCTCGCTGGCGCGGCGCCGGCCCCATAAATTGGGGGAGGACATCTCTCTGCCGCGCTCGGCCATCCCGGAGGCGATCCGCCGCATCAAAGGGGTGGCGGCGAAGTACGGACTGCCCATCGCCATTTTCGGGCATGCCGGCGACGGCAACCTGCATCCCAACATCCTCTTCGATCGTCGGAATGCGGAAGAATGGGCGCGGGTCCAGCAGGCCATGGCGGAGATCTTCGCCATTGCCCTGGAGCTAGGAGGCACGTTGACGGGCGAACACGGCGTGGGCATCATGAAGCGCCCCTTTGTGCCGCAGGCCCTCGATCCCGTGGCGGTGGAGGCCATGTGGCGCATCAAGCGAGCGCTGGACCCCCATAATATCTTGAACCCGGGCAAGGTGTTTCCTGCGGAGAAGGCCCTGTAGGGATCATCTCCGCTTGCCTGGCCGGCATTTTATGGCATAATTGTGACATATATATTGTCGCCAAAGGAGTATGCAAGATGGAACCTATGCTGATCGAGCCGGGGCTGTATTTTGACCGGCACAATGTGGTGTACAACCCGGATGACGACTGGTACGCGGAGTTTCTGAAGCCCTACTACGTCGTCACCCGGGACGGCCAGTATCTATTCGCCTGCCTACAGGCGGGACGCTCGCCTTCCAGGGCGTTCCATCTCGATCCGGTGGGCTACCGTCTGGGCAAGGGGCAACAGCGCTTCGCGCCCGGGGTGGAGGTCGGCCGGCGCTTTATCCAGACCATCAAGCAGTACCTGACCCGCTGTAAGGTCATCGTGCTGGACGGCGTGCAAGGGGAGGCCGGCTATGAGACCGGTGTGCGTGTCGTGGTCAGCATCCAGAACCCGCACTCGGCCTATATTGCCTGGATGGGCCGGCAGATGATCTTCCCCTATAAGCCCGAGGTGCCCATTCGCTGTTGGAATTATATCGTGCCGGAGCCCCTGCCGGCGGACGTGGTGGCCGAGATCAAGAGCTTCTACCCGGACTATCAGGAGGAACTGCCCATCTCGCTCTATGATTGGACGCGCGTCGATGAGGACGTGCGTCAGGTGGTGAGCGTGCGCTTCGACTATTTCGGGGCGGCCTTTAAGAAGCCCAATTTGACGCTGGTATGGAACCGCGGCGAAGCGGATGGCTGTATCTCGTACCATGCCGGCGCGACGCGGGACCGCATCCTCAAGGGGTTGTCGGGGACAGGCAAGACCACCCTGTCGGTGGGGCCAGACCTGGAGCAGGACGATGCCTGTCTGGGCCGGCCGTACCTGGGGCCCGATGGGAAGGTGGAGAAGGTGCAGATCATCGGGTTGGAGGCGGCCAGTTTCGCCAAGTCGGAGGGGCTGACGCCGGAAAGCCCGGAGTGGGTGGGGCTGATGAAGAGCCAGCAGGTGGGGCCGGACGGCCGGCGGCCCATTGTCCTGGTGATGAATGTGGACTGCGAGGGGGTGGAGTATCGGCTGGAGAACATTGCCGGCTACCAGGTGCGGGTGCCGAGGCAAATTCCCGGGGAGGAAATTGGCAGTCTCCAGCCCACGCGCTATGAGAAGAGCAAGACGACCAACGGCCGCTTCATCTTTCGCTTCACTGAACTGAACCCGCAGTGGGGCTCGCCGGAGCCCAAATGGCTGCGCAGTGAGGGGCTTTCCTTCAAGCGCTTTGACATCCTGGAGCCGATTATCCGCGTGGTGGACCCATATATGGCGGTGGCGCTGGATTCCGCCTGCGAGAGCATCATCACCAGCGCGTTGTCTGATCAGCCTATTGGCACGCGGGTGCGCTCCTACGCGGCCACCGATTTCATGGCGCGCGAGCAGGCCCAGCAGGCTCTGCTCAAACTGCGGGTGTATCGCGACCTGGGTCTGGGGCCGGACGGCAAGCTGGTCTTCTTCATTGTGAATTCCGGGTACGTAGGGGAGTTTGACATTCACGGCCGGCAGATCCTGCGCTATGATGAGAAGGGTCAGCCCATCCCGCGCATTGACCCGGCCACCGGCATGCTGTTGAAGGATGGGGATGGCACTGTCCAGTACCTGGGTCAGGGCGAGAAGATCACCGTCCAGGATTCCAAGCGCCTGCTCCATCTCGTCGAACACCGGTTGATCCAGCACTGGCTGGAGAACCCGATTTTCGGTTACTGGATCCCGGACCCGCGCGAGCTGGAGGAGGTGCATGGGATGAAAGATTTCCGCCGGCGCTTCAACCTTCTGCGCTACTACACGCCGGAGGAGATCCTGGCCTTTGCCGAGCGCGATATCGCCGAGCGCACCGCCTATCTCGATAACCTGTTCCGCGGGCAGGAGGGTTATGAGGAGCTGAAGCCGGTGATCGAGGTGTGGCGTTCACGGCCTTTGCCGTCGCCGGCGGTGGTGCGGGCGTTTTACGAGGAGCATTTTGGCCGGCCGGACGCCTGATATCCAATAATGTGATATTTCTCTCAAGCCGGCATGGTGGTGGAGCGCCATGCCGGCTCTTTTTTCGCCTGTTTCATCCTGTAGAATCGGCACAGCCCCGACTTGACGATTCCCGCTCTATGTTGTATAATTTATCCAGCATTGCGGATGAAGGATACTATGTGAAAAATAAAACAACGTGTCCTCCCATTACTGCCTCCCAAGCCGCCGATGGTGTGCCGAGAGCATGCATCGCCTCCCTGACGATGCGCGTCATAGAAGATCATCGAATCAGTGAACGCTCTCAGAACGATAAGTGTGTGCAAGCGGTGAAGTGTACACTGAACCGAATTACGGGATAAGGAGGAATGTAGGTGTCACCCACGTTCATCAGCATGCAGGTTCTGAACGGCATTACCTTTGCTTCCCTCCTGTTCTTACTGGCAAGCGGCTTCACCTTTATCTTCGGCCTGATGCGCATCATGAACCTGGCGCACGGCGGCTTCTACCTTCTGGGCGGCTACATTGGCATTACCGTTTTGGTGGCCACGGGCAACTTTTGGCTGGCCATCCTTTCGGCGGCCCTGGGAGTAGCGATCTTCGGTGTCCTCATCGAGCGTTTCCTGCTCCGTTTTGTGCGCGGCAAGGTCCTTCCCGAAGTGCTGTTGACGGTTGGTCTCTCCTTTATCATTGCGGATGGCTGTCTGGCCATTTTTGGCGGCAACCCCCGCACGCTCCCTCCCCCCAAGTTCCTCGCCGGCACGGTGGAGATTGGCCCCGTGACCTATCCGTGGTTCCGCTTGTTCGTCGTGCTTATGGCGGTGTTGATTGCCATCGCGCTGTGGCTCCTACAGGAAAGGACGCGTCTGGGTGCGATCGTGCGCGCCGGCGTGGATGACGCCGAGATGGTGGCCGCATTGGGCATCAACATCAAGCAGATCTTCACCATGGTCTTCTTCTTGGGCGCCGCCCTGGCCGGCCTCTCCGGCGTCGCCGGCAGTGCCGTCCTGGCACTCTATCCGGGCGTGGATGCCGAAATCCTTACTTACGGCCTGGTGGTGGTCATCATCGGCGGACTCGGCAGTCTTCCTGGAGCCATTGTGGGCAGTCTCTTTGTCGGTCTGGTGGATACCTTCGGCAAAGCCTTGTTCCCCGAAATATCCTACTTCACCGTCTTTGCCCCCATGGCCATCATGCTTGCAGTTCGACCCCGGGGACTGTTTGGGAGGGAATAAGTCATGGCATCCTGGTGGAAATACGGTGTTATTGTCCTGCTGTTGATTGCGGCGGCCCTGGTGCCGCAGGGCCTGCCCACCTTCTGGATCAGCATCGCCACAGAAGTGTTGATCTACGGCTTGTTGGCCATGAGCGTGAACTTCCTGGGCGGCTACGGCGGTCTGGTGTCGCTGGGGCACGCCGGCCTGTTCGGCATCAGCGCCTACACCGTCGGTTATCTGGTGACGCGCATGGGAGTGAATCACTATGTGGCGTTCCTGGCCGGCGTCTTGCTGACCCTGGCGGTGGGCGCTATCTTCGGCGGGGTTGCTATTCGTGCTACCGGCATCTATTTCCTGATGATCACCTACGCCGAGGGTATGGTGGTCTGGGGCCTGGCGTACCGTTGGGCGAAGGTTACCGGTGCTGAGAACGGCATTCGCGGCATCACTCGCCCGGAGCTGTTTACCAAGGGCTGGCAGTACTATTACGTTGTGCTCGTCATCTTCGTGCTGACCATATACTTGATGTGGCGGGTGCTGAACTCTTCTTTTGGCCTGACCCTGCGGGGCATTCGGGAATGCGAGCCGCGCATGGCCGCCCTGGGCTACAACGTGCAGGTGCATAAGTTCCTGGGGTATATGTGGTCGGCGTTCTTTGCCGGCATCGCCGGCGGCCTGTACGCCTACTACAACCGCTTCGTCAGCCCATCCACGGTTCAGCTCTCGGTTTCCTCAGAGAGTGTGCTGATGATGGTGCTGGGCGGCGTGGGTACTTTCTTCGGGCCGCTCCTGGGCTCGCTGATCATCATCGTCGGCCGCAATATGATCAGCCTCTACACTGCGCGCTGGCCCATTATCATGGGTACCATCTTCGTGTTGACAGTCCTGCTGGCTCCCAAGGGCATCATCGGCACCCTGAGTGCCTGGTGGGAGCAACGCAAGAAGGTATCGGCTGGTGTAGTAGAAATCGTGGAGGCATCGGCTAGAAAGGAGGTGGGAGCAGAAGGCGAGGTACGCGTAGGCACGGAATCTCAATCCTGAAAACGATTCACACCTTGAGTCAGGAGGAGGCATCACGATGAAGCAAAAGCTCCAGATCGTAGTGGCTGTACTGGTTCTTGTGGCTCTGCTGGCCGGCTGTGCTCAGCCCGCGGCCACGCCGGCGCCGGCGACCCAGGCGCCCACCCAGGCTCCGACCCAGGCGCCGGCGACTCAGGCGCCCACCCAGGCGCCCACACAGGCTCCGACCCAGGCGCCCACCCAGGCACCTGCATCGAAGGAACCCATCAAAATCGGCGTCCTGGCTCCGCAGACCGGCAACACCGCCGCCAGCGGGCAGGATATGATCAACGCCTTCCAGATGTACTGGGAGGAGCACGGCATGCAGTCCGCCGGCCGGCCCATTGAGCTGTACGTCGAGGATACCGCCGGCAACCCTGATACCGGCCTGACCAAGGCGCGTCTGCTGGTCGAACAGCGCAAGGTGCACTTCCTGGTCGGCGGTCTGGTGGCGAGCGTTGGTCTGGCGATCGCCGAGTATGTGGCGGATACCGGCACCCCCTACTTCATCCCGGTCATCGCCGCGGACGACCTGACCCAGCGCCGGCGCCTGCCGAACGTGGTGCGCATCGCCGGCTGGAGCTCCAGCTCCACCAACCACCCATTCGGCGAGTGGGCGGCCAAGCAGGGCTACAAGACCGTAGTGACCATCGCGGAGGACTACGCCTTCGGCCATGAGTCGGTCGGCGGCTTCGTGAACACTTTTACCGATAATGGGGGCAAACTACTGGCGGCGATCTGGCACCCGCTGGGAACCATGGACTTCAGCCCGTTCCTGGCCCAGATTGATAACTACAAGCCGGATGTGGTCTTCACCGAGCAGACCGGCGGTGACGCGGTGCGCTTCGTCAAGGCCTGGCGCGATCTGGGCTATGACAAGAAGTATCCGCTCCTGGGCAACCAGACCCTGCTGGACCAGTCCAACCTGCGCGGCATGGGCGATGAGGCGATCGGCCTGATGAGCACCGGCCATTTCGCCGAGGGCCGCGATTCCCCCGAGACCAAGGCTTTCGTCGAGGCCTTTGAGAAGCGTTACGGCCTGATCCCGTCCTACTATGCCGCGGACATGTACACGGCCGCGCGCTGGCTCGATGCCGCCATCCAGAAGATCAACGGCAACGTCGAGGACAGCGAGGCCCTGTTGAAGGCGGTGCGCGAGATATCCTTTGAGGACACGCCGATGGGCCCGGTGAAACTGGATGAGTACGGCGGAACCATCTTCAACGTCTATCTGCGCAAGGTCGAGAAGCGCGCTGACGGCAAGCTGTGGAACGTTGTCGTCGAGACGTGGCCCAACATCTCCCAGTTCTACAAGTACAATCCGGAAGAGTTCCTGAAACAGCCGGTGTACAGCCGCGACTACCTGGGCGAGAACTGGCCGTGATGTAAGTGGCATGCGGTTGGGGGAGGGTATGCCTGGCCTGGATGCCCTCCCCCACGGGGAGACGAGCGTGTTCCCCTGGGTGGGACCACGCGTGGCTTCCTGTATGATGTTGAGGTGCGGCATCCTCCTGGTGACACTGGGAGCATGGGAGCGGGTGATCACCCGGCAGAGGTCGTCCTGTATACAATCCATGGGCACGGTGGCCCATGCCTGACAAACCATCGTGGGTTCAGGGACAGGAGGAGGCGCCATGAAGTCCAGATGGCAGATCATTGTAGCAGTCCTGACGGTGATGGTTCTGCTGGCCGGCTGTGGGGGTCAGCCGGCAACGAGCGCTCCGGCGGCGACTCAGGCGCCGGCACAGGCGGCAACCCAGGCACCCACCCAGGCACCTACGGAGGCCCCTACCCAGGCGCCGGCCAAGGGCCCTATCAAAATCGGCGTCCTGGCACCATTGACCGGCACCTTTGCCGCCAACGGGCAGGATATGGTCAAGGGTTTCCAGATGTATTGGGAAGAGGTTGGCAACAAATGCGCCGGCCGTGAGGTGCAGTTGTTCATCGAAGATACGGCAGGTGAGCCGGACGTCGGCCTGAACAAGGCCCGCCTGTTGGTCGAACAGCGCCAGGTCCATATGCTGGTGGGTGTGCAGAAGGCTAACGTTGGTCTGGCGGTGGCGGAGTATGTGAAGACGACCGGCACGCCGTTCTTCATCCCGGTGACGGCGGCGGATGACCTGACCCAGCGCAACCGGATCCCGAACGTGATCCGCCTGGCCGGCTGGTCCTCCAGCTCGACCACCCATCCGCTGGGAGAGTGGGCCGCGACGAAGAAGGGCTACAAGACCGTAGTGACCATCGCGGAAGACTACGCCTTCGGCCATGAGTCGGTCGGCGGCTTCGTGAACACTTTTACCGATAATGGGGGCAAACTGCTGGCGGCGATCTGGCACCCGCTGGGCAATATGGACTTCAGTCCTTACCTGAGCCAGATCGACAACTACAAGCCGGACGTGGTCTTCACGCAGGAAAGCGGTGGTGATGCGGTGCGCTTCCTGAAGGCCTGGCATGACATGGGTTACGACAAGAAGTATCCCCTGCTGGGTCAGCAGACGCTTACCGACCAGTCCAACCTGCGCGGCATGGGCGATGAGGCGTTGGGTGTGATCACCGCCGGCCACTTCGCCGAAGGCCGCGATGCCCCTGAGACGAAGGCATTCGTCGAGAAGTTTGAAAAGCGTTATGGGGAACTGCCGTCGTATTACGCCGCGGACATGTATACAGCCGCCCACTGGCTCGACGTGGCAATGCAGAAGATCAACGGCAACGTTGAGGATCAGGAACTCCTGCTGAAGACGGTGCGGGAGACGGAGATTCCGGAGACCCCCATGGGCCCGGTGAAACTGGATGAGTACGGCGGAACCATCTTCAACGTCTACCTGCGCCAGGTGGAGAAGCGGCCGGATGGAAAGCTGTGGAACGTGGTGATCGAGACGTTCCCGAATGTCTCTCAGTTCTATAAGTACAATCCCGAAGAATACCTGAAACAGCCAGTCTACAGCCGCGATTACCTGGGCGAGAACTGGCCGTGATCTTACACCGCTAGAAAACCTGGACCGGGGAGGGCCGGCCAAGGCCCTCCCCGGCGGATAGGGAGGTAACATGTCCACTGACGTGTGTGTGACGAGCGATGCACCGCTCGCCTTGGAACTGATCAATGTGACGAAAGACTTTGGCGGCTTGCGTGCGGTGAATAATGTCTCGCTGAAGGTCCGGGCTGGGGAGCGGCGCGCCATCATCGGCCCCAACGGCGCCGGCAAAACCACCCTGTTTAACCTCATCACCGGCCAGTTCCCGGTGACCTCGGGGAAAATCCTGCTCTTCGGGCGGGATATCACCCGCCTGCCGATGCACAAGCGTATTGCGCTGGGCATGGGCCGCACGTATCAGATCACCCGCATCTTCCCCGAATTGACGGTCGAGGAAAACGTCATCCTGGCGATCCAGGGGCTACGTCCGTTGAAATTCGACATGTTCCGCCCACTGCGCCGGCATCGCGATGTGCAAGAGAAGGCGCACGAACTGATGGAGAACCTGGGCATCAGCGATAAGGCCAAGGTTAAGGCGAGGGAGCTGTCCTACGGCGACCAGCGCCAGCTCGAGATTGCCCTGGCCATGGCCAGTGATCCCAAGGTGCTGTTGTTGGACGAGCCGGCCGCGGGGCTCTCGCCGGCGGAGCGCGTCACCATCGCCAACCTGATCCGCCGGCTCCCGAAATCTCTGACGCTGGTACTCATCGAGCACGACATGGACCTGGCGCTGGGTCTGGTCGACCAGGTGGCATGTCTTCACTTTGGGGAATGCATCGCGGATGAGACGCCGGACTGCATCCGCGCCAATGAGATGATACAGCAGATCTACCTGGGAGGGGAATAAATCGTGCTCGAGGTCGAGAATATCCACAGCTATTATGGTGGTGCACATGTGCTGCAGGGCCTCTCGCTGAAGGTGCCCGATGGCCGGGTGGTGGCCATGCTGGGGCGCAACGGCATGGGCAAGACCAGCCTGATCCGCTCCATCATGGGGATGACTCCACCAGAGGTACGGGCCGGCAGTGTCCGCTATAACGGCGAGGAACTGGTGGGCAGACCATCCTTCTATATTGCGTCCAAGGGCTTGGGGCTGGCGCCGCACGGCCGGCGCATTTTCCCGTACCTGGCAGTGGTGGATTACTTGATGT
>Ga0080004_1180994_pt1 | contig 122068 bp, 127 predicted proteins | sample WasSprMetagenome_FD_69207 | JGI IMG/M metagenome (GOLD analysis project Ga0080004, IMG submission 69207) | Sulfidic aquatic microbial communities from Washburn Spring, Yellowstone National Park, USA - WS (SPADES assembly) (version 2) | ecosystem: Environmental > Aquatic > Thermal springs > Hot...
TAACAGCAGTAGACCACATAAGCTTCGATGTTAAAAGAGGCGAAGTTTTCGGCTTTTTAGGGCCAAACGGGGCTGGGAAAACAACGACCATCAGAATATTAACGGGCTTAATAAAGCCTGACGGAGGCAAAGCCGTTGTGGCTGGTTATGATGTTTTGAAAAACCCTATAGAGGTGAAACAGCGTATTGGTGTTGTTCCAGAAGTCTCGAACGCCTATGTAGACCTTACAGCATGGGAAAATCTGGTCTTAATAGGCAAGCTTTACGGTGTGCATCCTCAAAAACTTAAGGAAAACGCCACAAACCTTCTAAAAGAGTTTGGATTGTATGAAGTTAAGGACAAACTTGTCAGGGGTTTCTCTAAAGGAATGAAGCAGAGGCTCCTGCTGTGCATGGCTCTAGTTAACGATCCAGAAGTGCTTTTCTTAGATGAGCCTACGTCTGGACTTGATGTTGAGAGTGCAAGACTTCTACGGGAAAAAATAATCCGCTATAATAAGGATGGAAAGACTGTCTTCCTATCAACCCACAATATGGAGGAGGCAAATCAAATATGCCATAGAATAGCCATAATAAATCGTGGGCGGATAGCAGCCGTAGACACCCCTGAAAACCTTAGGGCACAAAGCATGGATCTCCAATATATTGAAGTAGCATTCAGTAAAACAGTAGAGCCCCAAGAATTTTCAGAAAACCTAAGCATCATCAAAGCTGTTTCTGCAGGTAATAAGGTGCGACTCTACACCGCTGAATTATCCACAGTAATAGAGTTTATAGTGGAGTATGCAAAAAAGAATAACCTTCGCATTTTAACCCTAAACTGTATGATGCCATCCTTAGAAGACGTGTATCTGAAACTCACAAGGGGAAGGAGGCGGTCATCCGATGAGCAGTCTTAAAGAGCAGTTTAAGCGTTCTCTAGTAGTTACTCAAAAGAACGTTAAAATCTACTACTTAAAGGGGCCTGTTATGGTCTTTGGGCTTATTTTCCCGCTTTTTCTAGCTTTAGCCTACGTTATTGGACGGAACATACCACTTGAAGAGGTTTTACCAGGATTGATCGGCATGACAACATTCTTCACAGCGACCTCTGTTGGGCCTTCAATTGTACCTTGGGAGACACGTTCAAAAACTCTTGAAAGGCTTTTGAGCTGCCCCGTCGCCCTCTGGACAATCATAGGTGGGGATATGATATCGTCCTTCATATTCGGCTTTATCATATCGGTTATTCCGCTAACCCTAACATTAATTTTGGGCATCCAGCCACTAAACTTCATAGTGCTCATTCTCGGATTGATAATCGCAAATCTATGCTTCGCAGCTTTAAGTGTCTTACTTTCAGCTTACCCGCCAACAGACATACCAGCCACAACAATGATGCTATCCTCTCTTGTAAAGTTCCCTTTGGTCTTCATAAGCGGAGTCTTCATACCAGTCGAACAACTCCCTGAATGGGGGAGGGCAATAGCTTCGATTTCTCCACTAACCTACTTCACAGACATGGTTAGGCAGCTTTTCATAAACAAAGGCTTTTACCCACTCGCAGTAGACTTCTTAACGCTCATCGCTTTCACAATAGTATTCGTCTTTGCAGCAATAAAACTACACGAGAAAACTCTCACAAAACGGATAAGTTAAAGACACCTTTAATCTCATATAGATGCTTTTGCCCTCTATTTGTTTGGAATGTCAGAGCTTTCTTATCTCCAAAATTTCTTGGTGTAGCCCCTTTAAGATCTCATTGTAATCAGCTTTCCCCTGCTCCACAAGATCCATGAGGTTTTCAAGCCTCCTCGTCGTCTCCTCGGATATATATTGCTTGAAGTGTTGGCTTAGGTAGTTGTAGACTCTGTAGCCTAAGAGCGTGCTGATGAGCCTATTCTTCCTCTCCACGACATATTTCCTCTCGAGGAGCGTGGAAACGATTTTTGCGTAGGTGCTCGGCCTCCCCACACCCTTCTCACGCATCAGCGCTATCACCTCTCCTTGGCTGTAGGGTCTTGCCATCGGCAAATACAGTAGCTTTGCGAACTTTACCTCATATTCGCCCTCTTCAACAGGGCTTACAACCCTTATTGGCAGCATTCTGTTAAAGCCTTCGCTGAGTACGTTTACCGGGTTTTCAACCGTTGTCTCATTCCCATCTATCACAACCCTAACCTTCCGGTAGAGAATCTTGACCTCCCTCATCTGGCTAGCGATAAAGCGTTTGAATATCAAATCATAGAGTTGGAAATGGTCGTTGGTGAGTGCTTTAGAAAACCTCAGGATTCGAAGGGATATAAGGCTCTTCAACCTCTCAGCGTCCACAGCCCTCGTGGGTCTTATACACTCATGCGCACCCTCCATCGCATACCTTCTCGGAACAAAAAGATTCGGAAACCTCTCCTCTATGTATTCCTTTGCTATACCTATACCAACCGTGGAGACGGTTGTTGAATCTGTTCTATGGTAGGTACAGAGACCGACCTCAAACAGATCTTGCGCGATCATCATAGCCTTCGCTGCCGAAAAACCTAACCTCAACGACGCATCACGAAGAAGCGTATCTGTCGTATAGGGTGGCGGTGGGCTGACCGTCCGCTCCTCGCGCCCTAAGATTCTTACCAACGCTTTAAGGTTTCGAGGCTGGGTCTGTAGGGTTGGGTTTTCAATAGAAACCCTTAAGCCGTTAGAGAGGGCTGCTAACAAAACCTTCTTTTTCTTCCTTGACTCGCTTACCCGCTCGATTATCCAACCCAAAACCGGTGTCTGAACCCTTCCAGCTGAGAGCCTATAGTTTTGGAACTGTTGCCAAAGTTTTCGACTAAGTTCAAACCCCATCCATCTATCCTCTATGCGGCGGACGAGTTGGGCTTCAACCATCTTCAGATTTATTTCCTGCCGCTCCTTCAGAGCTTGGAGGAAAGCTTTCTTCGTAATCTCGTGAAACTCAAGCCGCTCAATATAGTTGTTCAGGGGGTAGAGTGAACAGTAGACATCATAGGCGATCTTCTCACCCTCGGTATCAGGGTCCGTAGCTACAAATATGCGGTTAACCTCCAACGCGATCTTCCTCATAGCCTTCACAAGGTCTTTTTTCGAGAAGTATTCTGAGCTCTTACACTTGGGGCAAAACTCTAACCCGGTGAACTGCTCCCCACATTTCTTGCATTTTTTGATAAAGTCATATACTGGTATGAAGCGTCCATCCTCGATCCTGACACCATGAAGTCCCTCATTCAAAACTAGATCGAAGATGTGCCCCATGCTAGCGATGATGTTGAGCACGAATTCGCCGGTGCTTACCTCAAAGACCGTTATGTTGCCGATCTTTCTTTTGAATGGTCTGCCGAAGAACCTCGAGATGGTTCTGGCTTTTGTAGGCGATTCAACAATCAGCAAAGCGGTTTTTATGAAATCCTTAATCCTTTTAGAAATCTTCCCCTCTCTAATCTCTCTTATAATCCTCCTATCTTCATCAATCCCCCTAAACCAATCTTTAACAGCCTCCTCATCATACTCTACTGGCGAAAAGTCGCCGAGCATCAACTCCAGCCTTTTCCTAAGCGAGTAGAAGGCCTTCTCATCATCGACGATAACAAAGCTTGCGCCACGTGTTATTCCACCAGCAAACATCCTCGACGCTCTACCAGAAGCTTGAAGATAAGCCACAGGATCGGCTATAACAAGATATAGATCGCTGCCCCTCTGTTTTAGGGATATTTCCTTGCTCTTTGCGATTTCGTCAAGGACCTTTTGTGTAACCGCCTCTTTTAAGAAGTTTCTGGCATCCACGACAACCCGCCTAACATAGTCGTCGAAACCTTCTAGCTGAATACCCTTCTCTATCGCCTCCTTCACCCTTTCAACAGTATGTTTGGTTAGAGGTAGGGTTCTGCGCAGCGCCTCGATTATTCGGCTAGCCTTTTCCTGCAGAGGCGGCTCAAGAAACTCCCTGATGTTTTTGAAGATTGTCAGTAGCTTCGCAGGGCTATATTCATCCCAGCTCAGCCTAACCTCCATCCTCGGAACCCCAGCAAAGATTACGTAGCGGATCCTTTCTGGGAGGTCTATGCCCCTCGCAAGCGGGCTTCTAAAACTCGCAACCCCTATTAGGGCGTCATACTCACCTCTCTCAAAGCTGAGGATCATTTCATCATCTATCTTCGTGTAAACGTAGGCTCGCACACTATTTGCGTTTAAGAATTCGCCAAGCTTAACGGCGTGGTCCTTGCCGAGCGCTGATGGTACGAAGACTAGGCACCCGCCGCCGAATTTGTTTATGAGGGATAAAACCTGCTGTTCGACTCGGTTTTCTGCCGTTAAATAATAGTCCTTTATATTTCTGAGGAATTCAGGTTTGAAGCCTATCTGGAAGTTGAGGAGTTCTTCGAAGAGCTTTATCCTCTTTGTCCTCCTCGCTTTAACCGTCGCGCCTGAAACCACGAGTAAGCCTATTCTGTTTCGCTGTTTGTACTCTTCTATTCTGCTCTGCAGCTCCCTTATCTTCTCCAAAACTTCTGTAGGCTGCTTTCCCATCCTTCTTACTCGGCTTGCCTCCCTTTGTAGTTCTATGATCTGGAAGGCTGAAGCTATTACTTCGTTGTCGAACCCGAGGATCGCCATTATTTTGTCTATGTTGTGTGGTGACTTCAGAAAGGAGTCCACATCGTCCACAAACACGTAGTCGAAAACCTTGCCTTCTAAAGCCTCGAAATGGTTTATCAAAAACCTTTCCGTAGTCACTAAGATGTCGAATTCGCCTTTCGCCACCTTCTCCAGAACTTCTTTTCGCTTAGCCTCACCCAAGCCTGCGTGATAATATAGCCTTCTCAGCTTAACACCGAGCTTCTGCATATAGTTGTCTATCCTTTCAACAACCTGCTGCACGAGTAGTGCTGTTGGCAATATGATGTAGCTCTTCTGCCCATTCACCGCGAAATAAAGGGCAGAGACAGCTCCGAGGACGGTCTTCCCAACGCCTGTTGGTGCTACTATAGAGAAGTTGCTGTTCAGTAAAATTCTTCTAGCCCAGGTTTCTTGAAGAGACCACATCCTCTGCCCGACAACCTTTTTGAAGAATATGGAAAAGTCCCTAAGCTTTTTGTGGAAATTGAAGAGGTCTTCGGCGAAATAAAGCTTACCTCTATCCTTTAAAAGCTGTAAGAGGTGAGACCAGCTTCTAACACCATCAACACTATCGAGACACTTCTCACAAACACCGAGCTTGAGAAGTCTATCGTTAGATATTACCCCCTCACAGTTCACACATAAACCGTGGTAATTAACCCACATCACTCATCCCGCACATATGTAAGTTTAGAATATCTACCACACATTTAAAAAGATATTTTAAGGTTGGCTCAAACGATACTCTTATCAGAAGGGTCTGAAGCCTTACCTTCTTCACTCTAAGATTCGTGGGCCTGCTTAGGTTTTTAATATAGTCCATAGACAACTTTACAGACTCCTTCAAGAACCCTAACACCACGCTGAGCACAAGCCAACACTCAGAGACTCGATCTAGTTGGCGGTGCAGATTCAGCCTCAGCTTCTTTGAAATGAGCTCACTATTACCTAAAAATTAAGCCGAAGGTTAATGCTGCTATAGCACCACTCCCCGCATCAGTTCTGAGATGCTATATAAGCCGAGCATTACACCAAAGGTTAGAATGCCGTTATAGTCATCCTCTGTGAGGGTGTTGAGAATCTTCAGCCAGATCAAACCACCAGCTGCGCCTATCACTCCACCTAGAGTGAAGTTGTCGAAGAGGCTCTTCACTAAGTTCAACCCTTCGCTCTGGCTACCAGACCAGATCTTAAGTAAGCCGAGAGCACAGACGATAACTAGCACATCTGTAACGATCGTCGCCCGCCTGCTTGCAAAAGACCCCCGGGGGAGTATAAAAAGGGTGGCGAAGCTCTTTCGATTCTCTGTGTGAGATTCCGACCCGTTTCTACGCCCCCTTTCTTGGTTTGGTGTGATTTAAGGCTTTCTGCGTGGGGTTATGTCGCTACTCCGAGAAGCATACTCGCTTATGAAGGCGAAGAGGATTATGATCGCTACTAACCTGAAGAGTAACGGTAGCATCTCTGCTTTTTCAAAGATGGTGTGTAGTGTTATGAAGGGGCTTGTCAAAGGTTTTTGCCCCGTAGCTGAGCCTTAGTAGCTTATTTCTGAGCTCGGCCTAAGAGGGGTTAGCCAGCGTTCTCTGCCGCAGACCTTACACCTATACTTTACTTTCGCCTTTCTAGTAGGCATCTCAGGTTCCTTAATGACCTCATGCTCAGTCCTCATTAAGCAGCGGTCACAGAAGCGCCGCTCAACCCTCACACCCACCTCTACTCAAAGACGGAATATATGCTTTCAAGAAAGATGCAAACCATTTGATAAGTGTGGCAACTTGTTTAGGCTAGTGCTTTGAAATCTAACTTCAAACAGTAGGGCTGAGTAGGCGATGGTGTTGGAGAGCACACAAAGCTATTTAGAGATAAAGCAGAGCCTAGAAGCCCAGATAAGAGCCTTGGAAGCGGAGCGCGCAGCCCTACTCGAAGAAATACCCAAACTTAAGGAGCGTGTAGAAGTGCTGAGACTACGAGCAAAACTCAAAGCCCTACAAGGCGAAGTCGATGCCCTACGCTCCCAGAAAGCAAGTTTAGAGCAGGAGATCACATCGTACGAGCAAGCTTTGTCAGCAGCTCCTGCAACGATACAGGTCGCTACTTGATGACCGCCACCTGCCCCAACTGCCAAAATGAGATACAGCAGCCCATCAAGATCTGGAGCATACCAGGTGAGCTCGATCAGCAAGGTGGTTTCTCTGAGAAGAGGATAGCCCTCTATTTATGTGAGAGATGCCAGACAAAGTTTCCTATCGTAGCTGGTTCAAAGAGGTTCAGGATTGTACACGAGGCCGAGTTAGCGCTGCTTAGGAAGAAGGCTGCTGAAAGGGAGGAGCTGGTCGTCAAGGTTAGGGAGATGGATGAGAAGATTCGGCAACTCAGCGCTGAGCTGCAGAATGTGAAACAGGAGCTTGAGTTAGAGCGGCTGCGTAATAAAAGAGATACTCTCCATAGCGAGGTTGAGTATCTAAGAGGTGTGAAGCGTGGCTTCGAAGAGGAGCTCGCTAAGCTAGATGGTGAAGGGAGGCAGAAGTAGAGCCTCCTTTTACTGCCCCTCTATTTTTATTCGATGTATATCGCAGGCCTAAATGGCTTAGCTAATTCAGCTCTATTCTTTGGGTCGTATTTAGAGGGGTCGTCTTCGTTAAACACGGAGACCTCAGCATCGACCTCTTTTGCAAGGTAATTCGAAAACTCTTTCAGAACTAGGTTTTCATCTAGTAAACCTACTGTAAACCTCTTCTTAGCGACATCTAGAGGTGTTGAGGTAAGATCGTCTACAACCTTCTTAGCAAAGTCAGCAACCTTTCTTGGGTCGATATTGGGTTCGCTCTGCATAACCTCTTTAATCAACACCCTCAAGTTAAGTCCAGCACCTACCTTCTGCTCAAGGGCCTTGAGATAAGCTCTCCTCTTCCACGCGGCTGTGGTATAGTAGACTACCCTCTTTGGCTTAATCCCCGTGGCTCGAATAATGTTTTGAGTATCTTCTAACAGCGTATCGACCAACTCTACACTAGCGAGCGCAGCGGGATCTATCTTGGATTCTTCACACTTAGGCCACTGGGCGAAGCAGACAAAGCCTTTGCCTCCAAGCTTCTGCCAGAGTTCTTCGCAGATGTATGGTGTGAAGGGTGCTAGCAACCTCACCTTTATATCCAATGCTTGGCGTAGCACCGCTGCTTTCGCAGCCAAATCGCCTTTATTCAACGCCTCTTTCATCTTCTGATATTTTGCTATGTCTTGATCCAGCACATACACGATGTTGTGAATCGCCTCCCTTACTCTGAGCTTCTCCATCGCCTCAGTAGTCTTCTTTATAACCTCTTGCAGCTCAGACATCAGCCATCTATCTGCGGTGCTGTAGGTGGGTTCGCCTTCACAAGGCAAGTTCAAGACCTCTTCAGCGAAAGCGTAGAGCTTTTCAAGCCTCTCTTGAAAGTGGCTGATAAGCCCTAGGCTGATGTCTGCGTCTTGAAGTAGCTCGGCTGTAGCAAGTAGCGCCAGCCTTAGAGCGTCTGCGCAGTAGTTTGAGACCGCTTCTCTTAGCGGGATGATGTTGCCGTATGATTTGGACATCTTCTTCCCCTCCATGAGTACAGAGCCGTTCACCACGATAGACCTAGGCCAGAGGTTTCTGGGGAAGATGGCTGCGTGGTTGAATATGAAGAATGTGAGGTGGTTCGGCACTAGGTCTCTGCCAGAGTGTCTAGCGTCTAGCGGATAGAAGTAGTTGAACTCTCTTCTGAGCTCCTTTAGTAGAGAGGGTTCTACACCACAGAGTTTAGCCACTTCCTCGGCTCTGCCCTTGCCTAGGAAGACATAGTCGAAGAATTCTTCTTTTAGGCTGCTTGGGTCGATACTTTTAATGAGGTGTGCTATCGTGTAGTATGCCATGTAGATTACGGAGTCTGAGAGGCTCTCGATTATCCACGCCTTATCCCAAGGTAGTGGTGTGCCTAAGCCAGACTTTCTCGCACACGCCTTCTCCTTTAACCAATCTATTGTGTACTCAAACTCAGCCCTTATCTCCTCTGGGTAGAAGGTCATGGTGGATGCGGCTTCTTTTGCAAGCCTCTTCCACTCCGCATTGGAGTAGTCTATGAACCACTGGTTTTCGAAGATCTTTACTACACACTCTGCGCCGCACCTACATTTGACCGGTCTGTTCATGAGCTCGTACATTTTGTCCGCTATGCCTCTGCTCAGCATATCCTCCTTCACCCTAACCCTAGCTTCTGAAACTGGCAGCCCGCTATAGGGTCCTGTGTTGCTCATCATCCTACCTGAGTGAAACTCGTGTGCGTAGAGTGATGCTGTTGCCTCCTCCAACTTGGGATCGTTCTGATCTTTGACGTTGAATCTGCGAAGCGCCTCTAATGCTGGTATGCCGCTGTAGCCTTCGCTCTCTATTAGCTTAATAGCCTCTATGGTGGGTACGATGCTCTCTAAACCGTAGCTCCTTAGAGTTTCCTTATCCGCCTTAAGGTCTTCGAGGGCTTGGTAGTCGTAGGGTGCGTGTGCTGGCACCGACATAACCACACCGGTACCAGCCTTCGGATCGACAAAAGAGGCTGGGAGGATCGGTACCGAGGCCCCTGTCATGGGGTTGACCACGAAGCTGCCTATTAGGCTCCGTGGTTCAAGGGTCTTCTTAACCTCGACCCTTCTATTCAAGTATCTTAGCTTCTCCGCAGCTTCCCTACTTATAACCCAAACCTCTTCATCTACTTCTGCTTCGACGTATGTTGCGGATGGGTTGAGCCAGAGGTTCGTAACCCCGAAGACCGTTTCAGGCCTTAAGGTCGCTGTGGGGAAGACTTTACCGTCTCCTCTGAACTTTATAAGCGTAAACTCCCCTATCTCCGGCTCCACATCATCCAAGGTGTCGTGCTGTCCGACCGGGTTCCCATCGACCGGGCACCAGCCTACTGGGTGGCTTCCCTGCTTTATGAAGCCTAGGTCTCTTAGCTTCTTAAACTGCCACTCGATAAATCTGCTGTAGTGTGGATCTATTGTGGTGAACTCTCGCCTCCAGTCGATGGAGAAGCCCATTTCAATCATGCCGCTTTTGATCTCTTGGTGGAAGTACTTGGCGATGGCAAAGGGCTCTTTAAACTCCTTGATCTTCTCTTCTGGAACTTTATAGATCGATTTGAAGATATCGATTAAGCCCTTGTCTCCGGACGCTATTCTCTTCGACATAGCCAGTATGGGTGTGCCTGTGTAGTGGAAGGCCATAGGTAGGAGCGTGTTGTAGCCCTGCATCCTCCTATATCTGGCGTGCACATCAGCGAGCGTGTAAGTTCTGCCGTGCCCTATATGCTGAGGCGAGTTTGGGTATGGGTAGGCTACGGTTATGTAGAACTTTGGTCTACTGGGATCCGGGTTCGCTTCAAATATGTGTTGCTCGAACCAGCGCTTCCTCCATTTCTCTTCAAGGGCGTGCCAGTCGAGCATCACTCTCCACCTATCATCTCTTTAATGAGCCCCTCCACTTTAGCTGATGAGATTTCTTTTACTTTATCCGCCGCACCCCCGCCTTGACCGAATTTGGCGTCTCCTCCACCTGAGCCCCCTAGCTGTTTTGATAAAGCCTTTGCGAGTAGACCAGCGTTTACACCGCTCCTGATAGCTTCTGAACCTGAGAAGACCAGAACCTTCACCTTCTCATTAACCGCGGCTAAGCCGACGTAGATTAGGTTTGGGTATAGGCTTGTAGCAGCTTCCCCAAATAAGATGTGGTACTCCTCATCTAAACCCGTTTCATCGTTGAGCTTCAGCATAAGGTTCTTGATGGGTTTAGCGTCCTGCGCTATCTGCTTTAACTCTAAGTTAATCAGCTTCTTCGCTATACTACGCTTAACTCTCCTAGCCTCGTCCAATCCACGCTTCAATTCGTCTACCACTTGAACCACTTTATCCTCCTGCGCACCCAAGATCTTAGCGACCGCTTTAACATACCCCTCCATCTTCTGAGCATATTCCACGGCTGGCGCACCTGCAGCAAACTCTATCCTCTCAACGCCATCTTGAATCCTCTCGCTCCTCAAGATCTTTATGTAGCCGACTTCGCCTGTGTTGCTGCAGTGTGTGCCGCCGCAAGCCTCTACGTCCCAGCCGAGTATGTTTACGATCCTGACCTCTCTTCCGGGCACAACACCGCCTTGGTATATTCTGAAGCCGTATTTTGCTTCCGCTTCCCCTCTAGGTAGCGTCTCCTTCACCACAGGTAGGTTAGCTCTGACGACCCTGTTCGCTAAATCCTCTATCGCCTTCAGCTGTTCATCAGTTAGGTGCTCAAAGTGGGTTATGTCTAGGCGCGCTCTATCTACATCCTTATATGCTGAGTGCTGCCAAACCCAGCTACCAAGCACCCTCCTCGCAGCGCCGTTGACTATATGTGTGGCTGTGTGGTGTCTGGTAAGCCTCGCCCTCCGCTCCTCATCAACCGAGCAGTCCACTACATCGCCCTCTTTAAAAGAAGGTTTATCAACGAGATGCAGCACAACCTGTCCCTGTTTCTCAACATCAAGTACTCTGCTCAAGCCTATGGTTCCTAGGTCTGGTTCTTGACCACCTGATCTCGGATAGAATGCGGTTCGATCTAAAATTACGTAGCGCCCATCTAAGATCTTCAGCACACTCGCTTGGAAGCGCAGCAGCTTCTCATTCACATGGAAGAGTAGGTGTGTTGGGGGGATGTCGCTTAGATCGAACCTAGTTTTCTCAGGCTGAGCGGTTTTCACACCAAGGTGCTTCTCAGTAACCTTCTTGTAGAATTCTTCTGGGACAGCTGGTATTATGTTATGCTTTACGAGCTCTTCAGGTTGAATCCCTTCGGATTCGTAGAGTGTAATCACCCTATCTTCTGTTAGCGGCTTTGATTCGCGTTTGAGTTTCTCTATGATCTTAGCTATCCTCTCTTTTGTCTTCAGATACTTCTGCTCCTCCACAGACAGAATGATCTTAACCTCATCTCTATGTTCCAATAATTCGGGGTAAAGTGTGGCTAAGCCAAGCATATGCATCTCGACGAGCTCGCCCAAAGTTATATCGAATTTGAAGCGCTCGAGTATGGATAGGGCTCTTCTAAGTATAACCCGTAAGTTATAGCCTCCTGCTACGTTGCTCGGTAATCCTCCATCTGCGATAGCGAATGTTAGTGTTCTCGTGTGATCTAGCAAAGTGTAGAGTGCTTGAAGCGGCTCGATCTTACGCCTCAGCGCATCGAGTTCTCCATCAGCCTTGATAGGTGTTTTCCCCTCAACGTAGTCGAAGCAAGCACTCTGCTTGTAGTAGCGAAGAAGGAGGTCTTCATCATACTCCACCTTACATCTATCAAGTAGCTTTGGGAGAGCGTAGTCGAAGGTTGTGTCGTAGCTCGTAGGTTTTCCTGTGGATAACCAGCTGAAACGCTCAAGCCCAGCACCCATGTCTACGACCTTCTCCTTCATCTCAACCGCGTTAGACGGATCTCCTGCGAACTCTGTGAAGACAGCGTTCCCAAGCTCAAGCCCTCTTACGTAGTATTCAAGTGAATAGCCGAAGGCTCCGTAGCCCAGCCAAACATCTTCCACAAAGACGATCTCCTCCTTCGGTATGCCGAAGACTTTGACTAAGAGCTCGAAGTCAAGGTCTATACACCTATCTTTCCAATAGCCGTGTCCATCAGTAGGTATGCTGTGCTGCCCTATCATGCAGAAGGAGGTGTAGTGCCTGCCTGTAACACCCACACTCGGTATATCGTTAAACCTTAGACACATCTGTGGTACAATGAGCTGGTTAGCTGGGAGCTCAAATACTACTCTACCCCCCTCTACCCTCTGAAAGTTGACTATAGAGGCTACTGTGAAGTAGAGGTCTGGCCTCCACCTGCAGACAACAGGGTATCGCTTTATGCTGGTATGCCCCCGCTCAACAAAGAATGATTCGATTAGCCTCCACGCTTCAACATACCCTATACGGCGCTTTGTCGGCGGATCACCTAAGAAGGTGTAGGTGCTGCAAGGAGAATCTGGGCAGAACTCCCTATTACTTAATGTCCAGAAGTATCTTCCACAGCCCTTGCACCTTCTCCTACTAAACCCCTCTCTAGCAAAGAGTTCAACCTTATAATACCTATCTGGGTCGGCAGAGAACTTCTTCCGCAGCTCCTCCTTATCTTTTTCAGCCATTGGTCAAGAGCAACCTTATGTCATCTAACACTTTATTATTTACGCTTTATCTGCTCATCGATTTCTTCTAAAGGCTGCTTGACTACTTAGTAACCTTAACTTCAGCAGCTGGTGCTGTGAACCCAATCTTCCTATATGTGCCGTCGCAGTCTGATTTCTTGTTGGAGGCGCCGCATCGACAGAGTGCAGCAACCACCTTACCATCCACCTCAACAAGATATGGCCCGTTTTCATGCGCCTTTATTACGACGCTGCTCATAAGTTTATTATGATGCTGACTGTGCTAATTAAAAAGTTTATTATACCGCGTTAAAAGAGGTTGTAAGTCAGATTGGACAGGGTCAGAAGGCTCTCTTTGCTACTGCTCGAAAAACACGGTAACCTATTTACTACTGACTTTGAGAAGAATAAGGAGATTTTATCACAAGTAGCTATCATACGATCTAAGGAGCTGAGAAACGAAATCGCGGGCTACATCACACGGCTAGTGAGTAGGAGAAACCCCCAACAAAACTCTAAAGAAGATGCTTAAGTTTTTGTATTAAACAATATATTCTTCCACACTAATCCACCTTAAAGGTGAGTGGAAAGATGATAAAGGTACGCTTCCTAGGTCATCTAGCCGCTCAATTTAAGGAGGAGATGGAGCTTCAGGAAGAAAAGATGAGTGTTGCAGAGCTACTAAACAGACTGAATTTAAAAGAGGGATGGATAACAAGGGCCAATACACTCATCTTAGTAAATGGTGTGGAGGTCTCAGCACTAAAAGGCGAAGAAACTGAAGTCAAGGATGGCGACTTCATCACATTAGTGCCGATAAGCCATGGTGGATAAAAGATGCTCATATTAGACGTTGAGGGCAGAAGGTATGCGGCTCAAGGTGTGAGAGGGGCTGAGATAAAAGATCCTGAAACCTTAATACAAAAAGTTAAGCAGAGATTCAACAAGCCGATTGTGTTGATTGATGCAGATTTTATTGCAGGTAAGCGCCACTTGGAGCTCCTATTGAAGCAAGCATACGAAGCCAGCAGAAGGGGATTAACATACGCTAAGCAGCCCGAAATTGACTTTCTAGCTAGAGTGGCTTGTGAAAGTCAGCTCAAAAAGGTTGTGGAGAAAGTGGGTTTAAAGATTCGAAGAATAAACATCGTCGCTTTATCTCTAGGTGAAGGTTCATTGCCAACAGAATTTCTTAAGATGCTTGAGCCCCTCGGCACGTTAGATGACAGTGTGATCGAGTTAACGGATGAGAAGTCATCGATGTTACTTTCTCAGCACGATCTACTACAAGTTCAAGCCTCCACGATAATAGATGAGGATCCATTACCCTATCTCCTAGCTGAGAATTCAGCGCTACTCGCCTGTGAAGCCGACTATTGAATAGGAGAGTCGAAGGCGTTACACCCTCCCTCAACCTCAAAAGGAATATAATTATGACGCTCTGAAAGAAGTGGTAATATGAGAGAGACAAAGTTAAGCACACTTTTAACCCTATTATTTGGCTACTTCACTTACTCTATGTTTAGGTTGAGCTTAGGAGTAGTTATACCAAAAATGATGAATGAGCTGTCTATAGATGAACTAAAGGCTGGTTTTCTCTATTCAACTCCTGTATGGTCTAGCATAGTGCTTCTTACACCAACAGGGTACTTGGGCGATAGGTTCGATAGGAAAACTCTCCTCCTTATCGGTTATCTTCTACTAAGCTTAGGGGTGTTAGGTTTGGCTTTCTCTTCTAGCTTCTCTGATACCTTTGCCTTTCTGTTACTAGCTGGAGTAGGAGGGGGTTTTCTTATCCCCACCTACTATACGCTAGTAGGCGAGGCTATGAGAAATGTTAGGGGCTTTGCCATCGGGCTGGCAACTAGTGTGTTTTACATCGGAGGGCTGATCGGCCCGATTCTCGTTGGTTTCTTCGTTTCTCTAAATAAATGGAGGGTTGCTTATCTAATCATCGGTATCCTGATCGTCTGTATGCTCATCTTACAACTAATCTTCATCAAACACACGGTAGCTTCTAATCAAGCAAAGCAGCGGTTACTTTTCTTTAACTTGTTAAGAGTAAGGAACATTACGGTTTCTGCTGTCGGAGTATTGTTAGGAAATGTAGCGATATTTGCAGCTGCAGCTTGGCTCCCCACTTTCTTCATGACGGTCACTCAATTAGATGCGGCTAGAGCTGGGCTTCTGCTCGGTCTTTTCTTCTTAGCTCGCGCTATTGGTTCGATCACTCTTGGCGCTCTTTCTGATAGATTCGGAAGAAGAAAACTGCTAACGTTCTCAGGGTTTGCGGCAGCTTTTACAACTCTTCCTCTTCTTTTAACGAGCCAAACTTTCTACGCTGCAGCAGGGTTTGTTATTATCTTCGGTTTTCTCGCCTCCACCTTCTGGAGCTTTTTTGTAGCCATTACACAGGAGTCTGTAGACAGAGAGTATGTCTCATCTGTCACAGGTCTCACTCAGACTTTTGGTCTCATAGGCTCTGCGATCGGACCTATTATGGCAGGAGCGTTCATCATCCGATTTGGACTAATATTGGCCCTCTTCTTTACCGTGACTCTTACCGCATCCGCTCTCGGTTTTCTCTCACTTCTGTTAATAGAAAAGCACCAAAATGGTTTAGCGTCGAACAAAGTAACCGCCTTCTTTATCTTCAATGGCGTCTTTGGAGATAGGTTTTAATCTGTATTCGTCTCTGTGTAAATCTTAGGTTGAGAATAGAAGAGTTTGTGGATAAGTATGGTGAACCTTATTCGATAAGCTCGGAATAATCTCCTTTCAAAGAAGGAGGAGATCATCAAATGGTTTCTAGCATCCATCCTTTTATAGCAAGCCCATACGTGAGTCTTCAGCAACAAAAACCTATTTCACATTTAAATCACGGAATATATTGACTGTAGACAAAATATTAAAGACTGGCTGGAGTGGTCTGGGGGATGTGTTAGACGAAGGCGGCTACACGAGATACGACTTCAGTACTGCTACAAAACTCCTCACAGTATTCGGCGAATTAAAGAAGAAGTACGGTGGGAGCCTCTGGAAGCTGTACAACTCATCTAAGGATAGTAGGGATCTCGAACGTAAACTCAAGGCTCTTGGTAAAGGTGTAGGAGACACAACTGTCTCGATCTTCCTTAGAGACATGAGGCTTATATGGGAGAAAGCTGACCCTAAACCAACACCACTTGTTGAACTCGCCATGAAGCACCTACCTATAAAAGATCTTAAAGCCTTTGCGGTAGAAAGAGGATTAAATAAAGTTAAACTTGAAAAACGCCCTTCTAAGGCTTGCAAAAGACTTTATAAGAAAGGGGAAAGCAATTGAAGTAGAAATATAAGCAACGAGAAGATCGAAACTCTCTGAAGAATAGGCGTATAACGTTATGAGGAGAAATTGTGTGTTAAGTTGAATGGGCTTCTAGAGAAGGTTTAGCAGTAAGAGGGTCATCCGCCTGTGATTTCTCGCTAGTATTACTCCTCTCGTAAGCTGAGAGAATTAATTTGTGGTGCGGTGGCCGGGATTTGAACTCCCGGACCCTTTTTCTAGCGGGCCTCCCGGGTTTACAGCGTTCCACCTTGTTTGTTGGCAGGCTGCTGTCCTAGACCAAGTTCTCCGGCTTTTTAGCCCCTAGACGACCACCGCACTATAGATGGGTCTGTTTTGGGGTGTGTTTAACTTTATCGCTTTAACCTTCTGCAGCAGACAGTATACTCGAGGTTTCTTCTTTATGCTTCCACCATTTATTTTAGAGTTTTACTAGAGAAGGTGCTTACCAATCTGCTGTTGCAGAAAAGGTTCAATTAAGGTTTGCTTTTTGGTTTTGGTAACGCTTTGTTAGCTAGCAGTTTAACATATACAGCGCCTCACATCCGATTATTATATCCTCTTAGGGTCTTTGTTTGTGTGTAGGCGTTTGTTTAGAGCGCAGAACGCGGACGTAGTTTATGGTTAAAGGTTTATATAAGGTCAGAAATAGCCTAAAGTATTGAACGGGGATGAGGTTAGTAGAGGTCGGTTACCTTCATTACCAACTTCGCTAATGTAGATTCTGATACTTCCAACCTCTTCCTTACTAGCGTTGGTGGTTAGAGTTGAAGGTTAGATTTGCTATACCAAAAGGCTCTCTTGAAAAGGCTACACTGGACCTTTTGGAGCAGGCTTGGTTCGGCATCTCTTTGGATGAGAGATCATACCGCCCAGTCTTAAGCGACCCTGATATAGAGGCTAAGCTGCTCAGACCGCAAGAGATACCATTATTCGTCGCTGAAGGGCTGCAAGACGTCGGAATAACGGGGTTAGATTGGATCAAAGAAACCAACGCAAATGTTGAGGTGCTCCTAGACCTCCAGTACGGGCAAGTGAAGATTGTTGTGGCTGTGCCGAAGTATGTTATACAAACGTCCTTCGCGGAGTTCTGTAGAAGTATATGGGATGATGGTAGGGTACTCAGGATCTCGACCGAATATCTGAATATTTCTGAGGAGTATGTCGCATCGAACCCAGCATACAAAGAGAGGTTTGGGGATGTTAGACCACTAGTGGTCACTCCTTGGTGGAAGAGGGGCGAGAATAAGTGGGCTACGATCTACCTTTCATTTGGCGCTACTGAAGCTAAGCCTCCTGAAGACGCGGACGCTATAATCGATGTAACCCAGACTGGAAGGTCGCTGGAGCAGAATAACCTTAAGATCCTCGACATAGTTATGAAGTCTTCAGCGGTCTTAATAGCGAATAAAAAAGCTCTACTCGACAAGGAGAAGAGGGAGAAGATCTACGACATACTCACACTCCTCAAAGGCGTTGTCGATGCGAGGGAGAGGCTGCACATATTCGTGAACGTCAGAGAAGAAAACCTCGAAAAGCTCGTCAGCGAGCTGCCAGCACTTAAGAAGCCAACTATAAGCCCTCTCTCAGAGAAGGGGTGGTTCTCAGTAAACACGGTCATCGAAAAGAGCCAGTTCCTTAAACTCCTACCTAAGCTGAGGAGACTTGCCCAAGGTCTTGTAGTACACTATCCGAGGCAGATACTCCCACTAGAGGATATAGCGAAGGACGAGGGTGGAGACAGCTGCTAACACATTACAAAATAGACAGAGGCGAGGGGGCCAAGCTCGCAGCGTACATCAGAAGAAGGGGAGCGGCACTAAACGAAACCATTCTGCAAACGGTAAGGGGCATAATCGAAGATGTTAGGAAGAGGGGTGACCAAGCCCTAATAGAAGCGACAAGAAGATACGATAGAGTAGACCTAAGCCAGATCGGCATCAGAGTAGGGGTCGAAGAATTTACAAAAGCTTATGACAAGGTTAGCGGGAAGCAGGTTTCAGCGCTAGAAAGAGTCAAAGAGCGCATAAAAGAGTTCTGCACCATCCAACTCGAAGGGCTAAAGACAACCTACAGACCCATAAAGGGTATCGAAATCACGACAGCGCTCAAGCCTATTGAGAGTGTTGGATGCTACATCCCAGGGGGAAGAGCAGCCTACCCAAGCACCGTACTTATGGCAGCGATCCCAGCTTCGGTGGCTGGTGTTAAGAGGATTGTTGTATGCTCCCCTCCCTCTCAACAAGATCTAAACCCTCTGATACTCGTCGCTTGCGACATATGCAGGGTTAGTGAAGTCTATAGGGTTGGTGGGGCGCAGGCGATAGCTGCGCTCGCATACGGTACCGAAACTATAAGTCCGGTTTCGAAGATTGTGGGCGCTGGCAACATCTACGTAACCTACGCTAAGATGGAGGTCTCAAGGGACGTAGCGATAGACCTACCAGCAGGCCCGAGCGAAATACTCGTTTTAGCAGAGGATGGGGCTGAGGCTAGGCTCATAGCCCTAGATCTGGCGGCACAGGCTGAGCACGGTGCTTCGTCGATCTGCGGCCTCCTCACAACATCGCCTACACTCATCAAAGATGTGGAGGAGGAGTTGGCGAAGATCGTAGCAGAGGTTGAGAGGCGAGAAGTTATAGAGGAGGCGCTGAAAGCTAACGGCTTCACAGCGGTAGCCGAGGATATAGACGACTGCATAGACTTTGTGAACGAGTTCGCACCAGAGCACCTCCAAATACTCGCAGACGAGCCGAAAAAGCTGGCTGAGAGAGTAAAGTCAGCCGGGCTAATACTCTTGGGACCACATTCTACAGCAGCGGCGACAGATTACGGCTTGGGGCCGAACCACATCCTACCTACTGGGAGCTACGCAAAGACAGCTTCAGGTCTCTCTGTCATCGACTTCCTTAAGAGGGTTAATGTCGTTGAAATCAGCTTAGATGGGCTTAAGGCCGTAGCTGAAGACCTTATCACAATAGCCGAGGGAGAAGGGCTCTATGGGCACGCAAAATCGATCAGAGAGAGGTTGAAGAAGATTGCTTAACGAATACCAAGAACTCAACCTAAAGGGTGGCAAAGTATACATAAGATCAGACAGCTTTGAGAAGATCAAGTCGCTCGATGCTATCATCTTCGACTGCGACGGTGTGCTGATAGACGCAAGAAGATCTTATGACGAAGCTATAAGGAGGACTGTGCAGCACATCTTCACAACTCTAACACACATCCCTCTGCCGCTGAGCACCATACCTAAAGAAGCGATCTACAACCTAAGGCTGTCTGGCGGCTTCAACTTCGACTGGGACACAACCTACGTCATAGCACTTGTGCTCTTCAATAACCTACCCAAACCCTTTCAAGAAGCATTCAGCGAAGCAGCGAAGCAGATAGACAGAGAAGAAGCCCTAGAACGCCTGACAGAAGCGTCCTCAAAGCTGAATAATAAGCTGCCCAAAGACTACTTTGAGAAGAATGGTAAGATGCTGAAAGAAGCGCTCATAAGATTCACACAAAGCAACCTAGAAGACAGAGAAGCGGCTGAAAGGCTGGTCTTAAAATCTGCTGAGCAAGAAGGCTGCGTCGAGCACCTTAAAGCCTTCATAGAGTTCTTAGCGTACAACTCAGAAGCTCCACGCAACATAATCTCAATAATCTTTGACACATACTTCTACGGTCCAAAACTCTTTAAAGAGCTTTATGGCTTCGAGAGCAGGCTAAGGGTTAGGAATGGACTTATTGAGAAGGAGAAGCTGATCGTGACCGAGGAGACCCTCAAGGCTCTAAAAGAGATGCCTGGAGAAGGTAGGCTTGGCTTAGCCACAGGCAGAAGCTCCTTAGCCACGAAGAAGACATTAGGAGACCTTCTCAGCTACTTCAACAGTCGGGGTATGGTCTTCCTCGAGGATCTCAAGTATAAGATGGGTGGTAGCGAATCGCTGATCAAACCGTATGTTAAGCCGCAGCCCTACTCTCTTCTGGAGGCCGCTGCTGGGATAGGTGATGTGAACTCTGTGCTGTATGTGGGGAACTCTGCTGAGGACTATCTGATGACGAAGAACGCAAATAGTGTGAAGAGGATATTTTTGTTTGCAGGCTGCTACGCCCTACACAACACTCGGAGTAAGATGATAGAACTCTTTAAAGGCGCTGAAGCAGCAGTAATCATACCCACCGTAAACGATCTCCCGAAGGTGCTCGAATATGTGAGAGGTGTTAGAGGTGGCTAGAGTAGCGACGGTGGCGAGGAAGACCAAAGAAACCACCATAAAAGCTTCGGTAAACCTAGACGGCTGCGGCGAAGCGAAGATAGTGAGCGGCATAAAGTATCTGACACATATGCTCAACACACTAGCACACCACAGCCTCATAGACATAGAGATAGAAGCTGAAGGAGACCTAACACATCACACAGTAGAAGATGTAGCGATATGCTTAGGCAGCGCCATAAGAAGAGCGCTTGGAGAAGAGCCCAAGATCAAGAGGTTCGGCTCGGCGTCAGTGCCTATGGATGACGCTTTAGCATCAGTAGCCGTAGATCTAGGTGGGCGGAGATTCTGCGTAACAGACCTCAAAACAACCAGCTTACGCATCGAGGATATGGCGGTCGAGGACATCTACCACTTCATAAGATCCTTTTCAGACGCCCTCCAAGCCAACATCCACCTACACATACACTACGGCGAAAACGACCACCACAAAGTAGAGGCTGCCTTCAAAGCACTAGCCCTAGCGCTCAGAGAGGCTGTAGAAGAAGATCCTAGGCGCAAAACCGTACCGAGCACAAAAGGTGTCCTATAGTTGAAGATAGCGATACTCGACTACGGGGTAGGTAACCTATACAGCATAACCTGCGCACTAAAGAGGCTGGGAGCAGAAGTCAAACTGATAGAGGGGGTTAAAGAGGGCTTAGACGCAGACGCCCTCATACTGCCGGGTGTAGGTAACTTTACAGCCGTGGCAGACAAACTAAGTAGTGAGAAAGAAACCATCTACGACTACATAAAGGCTGGGAGACCCCTACTAGGCATATGCTTGGGGCTCCAGATCCTACTCGAAGAGAGTGAAGAGGGTGAAGGTAAAGGGTTGGGCATAATCCCAGGCTCAGCGCGCAGACTACCAAATGGTGTCAAGATCCCGCACATAGGTTGGAACACCATCAAGATAGTTAAGGAGCACAAGTTCGTGGAAGGCGTTCAAGACGGCTCTTGGGTCTACTTTGTGCACTCCTACTACCCCTCACTCAAAGATCCAGAACCTGTGTTGGCTGAAACACACTACGGGCTGACCTTCCCATCTATAGTGGGGAGGGGCGCTTTAATCGGCACCCAGTTCCACCCAGAGAAGTCTGCTGAAACAGGCAAGATCCTGCTGAAAAACTTCCTGAGGATGATCAGAAGATGACCTTCGAAATCATACCAGCCGTTGATCTGATGAAGGGGTGTGTCGTCAGACTCTACAGAGGCGAAGCCAGCAGCGCAAAGATCTACCACACCAACCCATTAGAAGCTGCGCAAAAGTGGGTAGATGAGGGAGCCGAGACGATCCACATAATAGATTTAGACGCAGCACTAGGTGTAGGCGATAACACACAGCAGATAGAGGAGATAGCGAAGAAGGTTAAAGCGAAGATCCAAGTAGGGGGAGGTATCAGAAGCATCGCTAAAGCAGAGCGGCTCATCAAAAGCGGCGTGCACAGAATACTCATAGGGACCAAAGCCATCCTCGACAAACAATTCACGCGTGAACTACTATCTAACTACGGCGCTGAACATGTGGCTGTAGCACTTGACTATCTACAGGATGAAGTCCTGATAGAGGGCTGGACAAAGAAGAGCGGGCTAAAACTCAACACAGCCCTAAACGAAATGGCTGAACTCGGCGTCCAATACATACTACTAACATCAAAAGAGAGAGATGGTACACTATCTGGACCAGATTACACAACCATAAGAGAAGCCTCAAAGAGGAGGAACCTCAAGATCATCGCAGCAGGGGGCATCGAAACCATAGAACACATCCTAGCCCTAAGAGAAGCTGGTGCGTACGCTTGTATAGTAGGCAGATGCCTATATGAAGGAACACTTAACCTAAGAGACGCTATAAAAGCGGTAAGTGAGGTTGAGAGAGGTGCTCGCTAAAAGAATCATACCCTGCCTCGATGTAGATAGAGGTAGAGTGGTTAAAGGCGTGATGTTTAAGGGGCTTAGGGACGCTGGCGATCCAGTCGAATTAGCTTGTAGATACCGAGATGATGGGGCGGATGAACTCGTCTTCCTAGACATAACAGCATCTGTCGAGAAACGCGAAATCCTAAAGAGGTTGGTTAAGGATGTGGCATCAAACCTAGACATACCATTCACAGTAGGAGGCGGCATAAGAAGCGTAGAAGACGCTAGAGAAGTGCTGTGCAGCGGAGCCGATAAGGTCACGGTAAACACAGCAGCGGTAGAAGACCCGAGCATAGTAACCGAGGTTTCGAGACGCTTCGGAAGCCAGTGTATGGTCGTTGCGATAGACGCAAAAAAGACGAACCGAACACCCTCGGGCTACGAGGTCTACACCTACGGCGGCAGAAAGCCCACAGGGCTAGATGCCGTAGAATGGGCTAAGAGGGTTGAAGCGCTTGGCGCCGGTGAAATACTCCTAACATCTATAGATAGAGATGGCACAGAAGACGGCTACGAAATAAACCTAACTAAGATGGTCTGCGAAGCTGTAAACATACCAGTCATAGCGAGCGGAGGGTGCGGCAGACCAGAACACATACTTGAGGTCTTTCAAAAAACTAGTGCAGATGCAGCGCTAGCAGCATCCATCTTTCACTACAACACCTACCCCATACCAGAAGTAAAGAAGTTCCTTGGATCAAAAGGGGTTGTGGTAAGAATATGAAGGTAGATGAGATAGACTTCGAAAAAGGCGGGGGGCTCGTGCCAGTGGTGGCACAAGACGCCAATACTGGTGAAATACTTATGCTAGCCTATGCGAATAAAGAGGCGGTAGAAAAGACGCTACAGACAGGATACGCACACTACTACAGTAGATCGAGAAAAAAGCTGTGGATGAAGGGGGAAGAGTCTGGAAACAAGCAGAGAGTCCTCAAGATATTAGTAGACTGTGACGCCGACTCTCTCATCTACGTAGTCGAGCAAAGCGGGGTGGCTTGCCACACAGGCAATAGAAGCTGCTTCTACCGTGAACTCACAAAATAGCGTCCTCCAAACCTCTACTATTTGAGCTGAAAGAGACAAACGCTTACCTTATTCTCAACAGCAACAAAGAGGAGACAAGGGCTAAAAAGGCGAATAAAGACAAAGAAGCAAAAGAAAGCGCCCAAGATGATGTGGTGTTCAAAATGGTGCCTAAGAGTAGTGGACCAAAAAACAGAGAAAACCCTCTACCTGCGTTAAGTATACCAAAGCCAATATTCGAAGAAGGGCCTAGCAGATCAACAGCGCACAAGTAGATCACAGCCGAGACCATTCCAGACAAGAAACCTGCAGCAAGAATGTGCAAAGGCAGTAGGTGGCTTGGAATAAGGGTTGTTAGAGGATAAATAAGTGTAAGCACACCAAAGGATAGTGCTAGAATAGTCTTCTTTGACCCGACTTTATTGGATAACCAGGCTCCGATGATGGGGGCAGGTATACCCATTACCATGAAAAGGCTGGCGCTTAAGGAAGCGATACTAACATCAAAGCTGTAGGATTCGATCATATAGGTTGGAGCCCACATAACAAACCCCATGCTTGTTGTTGAAAAACTCATCTGCAGAAGGCCAAGAAGCAAACCCTTCAGACCTTTTAATTTCACGGCGGTGTTTGTTTCGCCAACTATTCCTCTTACTTTTTCAATAGGTTTTGTCCAATTCAAAATAAGTGGGAGGGCAAGGGCGGGCATTATAACGCCAGTGAGCCAAGCGTTTCGCCAACCAAACATCTTAAGAAACCAAGAAGTCACAGTAAGGCCTAAGATGTTGCCAATAGGCATAAATATCATCAGAACACCTAAACCGAACCAGACCTTCTTTTTCACAGATACCACAGCTACGAGGAGAGGTGTTGTGACCAGTGCTAAAGCAGCACCAGCACCTTCTATCACTCTCCCGGCGAAGAGCAAGTAAAGGTCTGGTGCAACACCACTTATCAAAGCGCCTAGGATCATGAGGATTAAGGCAAATGTTATTGCCTTCTTCAGGTTTTGTTTATGCACAATCAGACCGATGGGGATGGAAAGGATCAGCTGAAACAGACCAAAAGAGCCAACGAGAAGCCCCGTCAACCCATACGTGAGTCCTAGGTCCTCAATAATACTGGGCATAAGGGGGGAGAGTTTAAAGTAGTTGTACATCCCTCCACCAGCTGAAAGGAGGGCTATGCTCAAAAAGAGCAATTGGTGTTGAGCGTGGTGTTCGTTCTTCAAGATTACTCACGTTTTAAATCAATCTATATCTCTCTGCTATAAGTCTGCCTGTAGGCTAGTAAAAGGTGCTCTATTCATATCTTAGCGCTGCTCGTGAGTAACCATATTCTTTATGAGCTGTATTATTATCTCAAAGGCGTTTTTTGGAGTCAATGTTTCCCGTCGGCTCATCCATGAGTAGAAAACAAGGATTATTTGCCATGGCTACTCGTTGTTGTACTCCTCCGCTGAGTTCTGTGGGCTATTATTCATTCTATCAGCTAACCCTAGGATTTCTAACAGTTCTGCTGCCCGTCTTAGTCTCTCCTCTTTACCTAAGCTAGCAATAGCCATAGGTAGTTTGACGTTCTTTATGGCGGTGAACCTTGAAATTAATTGGTTAGTTTATTCTCGTTAAGCGCGAAGATGTCAACGTTTACGATTGAAACCTTGCCGACGGTAGGCTAAGGCACCTAGAAGGTTCAAAAGTGTTTATTTACCACTTCCAGACGGCCCAGGAATAGATAGAAATTCGCCTCCTTAACCTTTAAATTTGCACCTCTTAAGGCTTCGACCGGAATCTTGCCGAGCATGTACTTCTTTTTGAGATTGATTGCCTCTACGACGGTCGCCATATTCAGATGCCTACCCACCACTCACTCATTAGCCTTATGATTACAGGCTTTTGCTGAAAAGTCACAGACTAGATGTAAAAGGCTTTGATGTAGGTAAACCTCATCTGCTGTTCAGGTTGGGGGCACGCGCCTGCGCAGGCAAGATACCCATAGAGAAGTATATAAAGAGGCATGGAGTGTGGGAAATGTTGCTTCAATATGTTTCAGTTAATAGAAGCGAACCCTTTTCTACCACAACCACGCGGCTTACAAAATCTATAAACAAGAGCGGTAACGGTTTGTTGTATAGGCTTGAAAAGCAGAACAATGAAGGTTGAAGATATAGCGTTATGCGGTGCTCTAGCTTCGCTCCTTGAAGTAGCAGGATGGCCTAAACCTGGAAATGTTCACAGAACCAGCAGCCTTGAACCTAGATTTGAACGCTTCTTATGCGGCGCGCTCCTCCTCTACGATCCACTGCTACGGGCTGCTGATGCTGGCTACAGAGCAGGGGTCACTGGTAGGGTTGGCGGCTGGGGGCTCGGTCGGCTCCTAACAGAAGTCTATAATAGGGGGTTGGGTTGGCATCGAGAAGGCAACACAAATTTGGGTACGGCGATGCTTCTTCTACCGCTCTCAGCTGGTGCTGGCCTACTCTTAGGCTCGGTTAGGGCGGTGAATGTGAAGAGGCTTCGATCAGCCGCTACAACTATGTTACAGGCGACTACGGTGGAGGATGCTGTTGAGTTCTATAGATTGCTCAGAAGAATGGGGAAGAGTTGGCTTGGGAGGGTGAGTGGTGTTGATGCTCCTGATGTGTTTGACCCTAGGGCTTATGCTAAGATAAGGAGGCTTAACTACACCTTCCTAGATGTTGTTAAAGCTTCCTCGGATTGGGATGTTGTAGCGTATGAGCTCGCTAATTCCATGCCCTTAACGTTTGAAGTCGCTTACCCAACACTACTCAAGTACCATCGCGAGAGCGGGAACATAAACGTGGCTACGGTAAACACCTTTCTAACGATCCTAGCCCAAAAAGCGGACACATTTATCATAAGGAAGCTCAAGGCTGCTGGCGTAAAAGATGCTGAAGAGAGGGCTAAGAGGGTTTCAGAGATGGCAAAACACGCCTTAAGCTTAGGTGGAGCGGCGACCGAAGAAGGTAGAGAGGCCCTCTTTAAGATGGATGAGGAGCTGAAGCGTGGGGATGGGCTCCTCAACCCCGGCTCAACCGCAGATATAGTTGCTGCCGGGCTTATGCTACTTCTACTCGCTGGCGCCAAGATTTAGCGGCTTTAAGAAGTCTATACCACCTGCTTCCGGGGACCCGATGAGGAGCCGAAGATGGTAACCTCCAGAAGAGGATTTGACTTCTTCAACTTTTCCGTAGGCTACTACTTCTTCGCCTTTTTGCGCAATCCCACCGTAAAAGCCCTCATATGATACCGCTTCTGAAACCCTCCAACTTGGGTCGCCTTCCTCTACTTCGACCTCACTTAACGCGTAGACGTAGGGTGTGTAGAGATCCTCCAAAACCTCCTTCACCCTAGCCCTTATTCGCGCGAACCCTAAACCCCTGAAGCGCTCCGACCCATACTTAGACTCTACCTCCTCGTCTAGGCGTGTTGAATGTATGGAGAAAGCTGTCCCTTTATAGAGCGCATAGTTCCACCTTCTAGCGTAGATCGCAGCCGCTTCGCTGGTCGATACGGGGTATGCTTCAGCCTTCTCCAAGCACCACTTCTCTAGTTCAGCGCCTTGGAGGCGCGTTAGATGAGGCGAACCCTCTTCATAGAGGCTAAGAAGAGCGGCTTTAACTCTGAGACTCTGCTCCCGACCGTATACCACGAGATCTATATCGGAGAAGCTTGGATTATGTATTTTGAGGAGTATAGATCCTGTGACCCCAAAGAAGCTTTTTGGCACACCAGCTCTCTCAGATAGCAGATCCACCAGCTCCAAAACCTTCTCCTCCAGAGCGTCTTCTGGCCCCTTTTTCACGATTTCTTCAAGCCTCTTTTGTGGGATGTAGTGCCTCACTATATACCGCTTGGGAACAGCGGATATCTTGAAGCCAAGAACCTTGGAGTGAAAGACGTAGTGTGGGTAATGCTTCTCGAGCCAACCGACATTCCTAACAACTTCTGATGCAGAGTAGTACTTCATAGCCCTACTGTAGTGTCTGGAGCCGGAGGACCATTTACCTTCGGCTGAAGGGAGATATTTTAGATAGGCGATCACCTTGTCTCTGGGGTGTAGGTATCCTACTACGCAGAAGATTAGGCCCTCTTTAGTTTCTATAAACTCGCGGTCCTTAAAGAGCAACGCTAACTATGCCTCGTAAGGTTGGCTAACTCGACGATAGCCGTTTGTAGTATGTCTATGCTCTGCAGATACTCTTTGATTTCGATACCCTCTTTGCGTGTATGTGAGAGATGGGGGTTGCCTGGACCATATGTGACCACAGGTATCTTGAGGTTTGTGCCGAGCGTATTCATATCGCCTGTGCCAGTCTTGCGGAGGAGCATAGGCCTCTTACCCCTAACCTTCAGAATCGCTCTAACTAGTGCTCGCAATAGGGGTGAGTTTCGGTCGGCTTCAAAGGGCTCTGTCTGATCTAGGATCTGCATCTCAAACTTTGGGAAGGAGAGGTCGCGCTCAAACCTACCTATGATCTCTTTAACCTCATTTAAGATCTGTGTGGTTGTGTAGCTAGGCGGCACCCTAATATCTACGGTTATTGTGCACCTGCCCGGCGTAACGTTATGTGAAGAACCCCCTCTTATCTGCGTTAGGCAAGCGGTTATAGAGTGGTATTTGTCGCCACCAGTATTCTTCTCAGCGAAGGAGGCCTTTATAGCCTGCCAGACCTCTAGCAGCCGCTCTACGGCGTTTTCAGACATCCAAGGCGCGCTGGCGTGAACACTAGGAGTTTCACAAATCAGCTTGAGCGCAAGCCTACCCTTATACCCCACTGTTATGTTATCAATCCCGCTCGGCTCACCGAATATGGCGTATTCAGCGTCTACACCGCGCTGGAGAAGCGTCTTTAAGCCTAGGCTGCTACCCTCCTCGTCACTCACAGCGGCCACAATAATCTTACCTACATCCTGCCGATCGACGAACCTTGACGCAGCCAAGATCATCGCTGCTAGAGATGATTTGGCGTCGCAAGCACCTCTACCATATATGAAGCCATTCGAGATGCGCGGTGGCTGGTAGCCGGGGACCGTATCCATGTGTCCACATAGTAGGAGTTTTGGGCTGCCTGAGCCCACCTCGCCAACGACGTTATTCACCTCATCTACCGTCACGTTCTTGAAGCGTAGGTCTCCGCTCAGGCGCTCCTTTAGGAATAGTGCTAGCTCACGCTCAGCCCTTGAGGGGGAGTAGATTTTGAGCATCTCCGCGAGGAAGCTTACCTCGTAGCTCAGCATTTCTTAGCCTTCTCTACAAGATAATCTATTATATAGCCTGGTATGTCAACACCTGTTGCTGGAACGCTGTTCCTGAATTCTGTTGTGTTGTTAACCTCGTGCACCACGAGACCATTAGGGGTCTCCATGCAGTCGACGCCGAATATACCCTCGCCTATTGCGCGTGCAGCCTTTAGGCAGATATCCTCAACCTCTTTAGTTATCGGGCAGTTCACAGCCTTCCCGCCTCTTGATGTGTTGGTTCGCCAGCTCCCCGCTGGTGCGATGCGGTAGATGGCTGCGACAACCCTATCCCCGACTACGAATGCGCGTATATCTCGAGGCGGCCTATTCACCTTCTCCTGCAGATAATAGACTTGGTAGAGGGGGAACATGTATTCACGATCCTCAAGCACAGCTTCAGCAGCCTCCCTATCGTTGACCAACGCGAGCAACCTACCCCAGCTGCCTATCACAGGCTTGATCACAGCCGGGTAGCCGAGCTCCTCTAAAGCGGCTAGGGCGCCTTCTGGTGTGAAGGCTAGCATCGTCCTTGGAGTTGGGACACCAGCTTTTATCAGCGCTAGAGTTGTGAAGAGCTTGTTGCCAGCGGTTATAGCTTCACGCAGCCCGTTAACGACCTTTATTCCGTGTGCTTCAAGCAGCGCTGTTAGATGTAGGCTTCTGAAGTAGCTGACACACCTCTGAAGCACAATATCCCCATACTCCGCTCTGTCGATCTTAGCCAGATTGTAGTATTGGTCCTTGCACTCTACTGGTTTGAGGGTTACATTCTTCCGCTTCGCGGCTTCGATTAGAGCCTTCTCCTCCCACCTTGCTGTGTCGTAGAGCATGGTGATTGTTGGCATGAGGTGGTCCCGAACTCTATTCTCCCCAGTCTTCCCCTTCCACTTTAGCTGGTCTTATATCGATTTCTCCCTTCTCATTTCTGTAGACTTCGTAGGATGCGCCGCAGTCTTGGCAGGTTATTATTTCGCCCTCAAGCACATCACTAGGCAGCTTTATCGTCGCATCACATTCGAGGCACTTCAAACCCTTCACCACCTTAGATTACGTTCGCTCCTTATTAATTGCTTTGTCTAACTCCAGTATAAGCTTCTCCATTTCATCGGTCAACTCGACTTCAAATAAATCACCACACCTCAGATTCTTGAGGCCGCGGGCAGCTGTAGAGGCCATCGACTCATCTGGCTCCAACCCCACTAGCTTAAGGAGGAAGGCGGCTTCATTCTTCCCAGAGAGCTCACCGATGATTATGCGCCTCTTGTTACCGACTATCTTCGGTGGGATGAGTTCGTATGCTGAGCGCGCTCTTAAGACGGCTGCGACGTGTGTGCCCGCTTTATGCTTGTACGCGTTCACACCTACTAGAGGCATCATAGGATGCGTCTTTATACCAGTATATGTCTCAACGAGTTGAGAAAGCTCGGTCAACATATTTAGCCGCACATCGAGCTTGGCGCCGTAGAGGATCTGAAGCGCGACAGCCGCTTCGGCAAGAGGGGTTATACCCACTCTTTCGCCTAACCCGTTTATTGTGACGTGTATCTGATCGGCACCAGCCTCTACACCAGCCAAAGAATTCGCTAAGGCTAGACCTAGGTCGTTATGGCAGTGTACGTCGATGGGTTTGTGAACCACCTCAGCGACCATCTTAACCAGGTTATACATTCCTTGTGGGCGTAGGGCGCCTACTGTGTCGGGTAAGCCTATTCTTGTAGCGCCAGCTTCAGCTACGCTCTTGGCGAACCGCTTTAGGAACTCTGGCTCAGTCCTACTCGCATCCTCTAGTGTGAACCTCATCTTTAATCCGTGGCTTTTAGCGTATTCTACCGCTTCCACAGACCTTCTTATCGCCTCCTCCCTCGAAACCCTAAGCTTGTAGTTAAGGTGTATGTCTGAGGCTGAGTGGTACATCGCTATCCATTCAGCATCGCATTTTAACGCCACATCAATGTCAGACTTCAAAGCGCGAATATGGGCAACTATATCAGCCTCTAAACTCGCGTGAATAATCTCCTTCGTTGAACGCAGGTGATCAGGCGAGACGATTGGGCTGATCTCTATAGCGTCTACACCAAAGTAGTCGAGCATCCAAGCTATCTGCAGCCTCTGCCTATGAGTAAAAGTCACACCCGGAGCCTGCTCACCCTCTCTGAGTGTTGAGTCGAGTAGGCGGATCCTCCTAGCGTCTTTGGGCGGATTGTTGTATAGGTTAGCGTAGCCGAGAGCTGCTTCAGCGAGTAGATCGTCTACATCAGCCCTTTTTTCGCCCATTGTATGATGCGCCGAGCAGCCTATACTCGCCTTTATATATATTGTTTTTCGTACGATTTCAGCGGATAGTGCGCAGAACTATGACGGTATTAGTCGTCACGACACCTTCTATCTTGCGTATTTCGTCTATACATCTGTTTATTTCTGCGATGCTAGATGCTGATATGAAAACCGCTATGTCAAACTGACCGGTGATTTCGTGAACGACCTCGACGTTCTTCAACTCCTTTAGCTTCTCAGAAACCTTCTGAGTAGGTACGGCCGAGGAGACTGTCAGGAGGGTTATGGCGTTGGCTCCGCCGGTTTCGACTTCGATCGTGAACCTTTTTATTATGCCTGACTGAATTAGGTTCTGTACCCTCCGTCTAACAGCCGCCTCAGAAAGCCCTACTTCTTGGGCTATCTTCACGTATGGTGTCCTCGAATCCCTCTTTAAGATTTCGATAATCTTCTGATCTATTTCGTCCAACCCACCTACACTGCCCTTTATTCCTTCACCAACCACCTACATATATCTCTTAAACGGAGATAACGCTTCACAGTTAGAGGGCTTCTTTAACCTCGATCACTTCAGCCTTCTCAACACTCGTCTCTACTGCTTCGTTGAGGTTCATCCCGCTCTCTATCCTCTCAACATCCTCGAGCCTAGCCTTCGTCACAGGATGCTTAGCGATGAAGAGGGAGCAGCAGTCCTTATAGGGTCTTATGGAGAGCTCGAACGTTCCTATTTGCTTAGCTAGGTTTACTGTCTCATTCTTATCGTAGGTTAGGAGGGGTCTGAGTATGGGTGTGGAGACCGCGCGCTCTATCACCGAGAGGTTTTCAAGCGTTTGCGAAGAGACCTGCGCCAAGTTTTCGCCGCTGCTTAACGCCGCTATGCCATATTTGTTGGCTATCTTTTCACCAACCTTCACCATATACCTTCTGAATAGGATCAGCCTGTATCTGAGGGGCACCTTCACAGCCTCGATTTCGAAGGGGTAGAAGGGTACGAAGAAGATTCGTGCTGAGAAGGAGTAGCGGTTCAGCACCTTAACGATGTCTAGGATCTTGGCGTTCCATCTCTCATCGAATCTTTGGAAGGCGTGGAAGTGTAGGTAGTCTACTTCGCAGCCACGCTTCATGAGCAGCCAAGCGGCGACAGGCGAATCTATGCCCCCGGATAGGAGGTGCAGAACCCTGCCGGATACACCTACTGGTAGTCCGCATAGCCCCCTCACTTTCTGTGTGTAGATGTATGCTTCGCCATCAGCTATCTCGACGAAAACCTCTTTTTCAGGGGCCTTTAGCGATACCTCGACGTTAAATCTGTTTACTAGGTGTGCTCCCAGCTCTCTATTTAGGTCAATGGATGTGAAGGGTAGGGTTTTGTCAGCTCTGTTGGTTGATACCTTCACCTTCTCCCCTGGGTTGAAGGGTATGTTTTTCTCAACGCACCTCATTATGCTTTCTTTGTCTGCTTTTGTCCTGTAGCAGAATGCGAAGCAAGCTATGCCGAAGACCCTCTTGAGCCTCTCCTCGATTCGACTGGTGTCTGATTTCTCGTTCAACTCGAGGATTAGCCTACTGTGGATGTGCTTCACTCCAGCGTATTCTTCCCCTTTGAGCACCCTCTTTATGTTCTCAACAAGCTTCCTTTCGTAAAATGGTCTGTTGAGCCCCTTTAACGCTATTTCGCCGTAGTGTAGGAGCACGCAGTCAAACATCCTCGTAAGCTATTAACTCGGCGATTATTTTTAAATCCTGTCGTTTTATATGTAACATTCACGCCCGCTTGGAACAGAGACCCCGGGGAGTAAAACCCGAGCTTAAAACCAGCGCTCGCAAAGAACCTTAGCTGTAAGCACGCCCACGCAGAGCGGGAGGGACCTATACGCAATATAAAGGTTGGTGAAGCATGGTGCCGCTACCCCTTATATACCTTGATGCAAGACAGAAGGTAGCGGCACAACCGCTTACAGAAAGGCTTAAATCATGCCCTAAACCAAAAAAGGGCGAGGAAAGTGGTCTGAATCTCACACAGAGAATTGAAAGTCATCTGTGATCAGATCTTTAACATAAAGGTCCTCTAGGAACCTCACACAGAGAATTGAAAGAGCATCCGATTTGGCTTAAGCCCTCTCGCCTCATGTGAATTCCATATAGAGATAGGTTGATGGTTAGCTGTGCATCTTCACAAAAATGCTTAGGTTTGGAAGTGGGTTCGGTCTTCTTCGGCTAGGAGCTCGTCGAGCACCATCAGCCCTCGGTCGATCTCCTCCTCTGTTATCACGAGCGGGGGTAGGAAGCGTAGAACGTTCTTCCCAGAGTAGAGTAGGATTAACCCTTTCTTTAGAGCTGAGAAGAGTATGTTTTTGACGTCAAACCTGAGTTCCATGGCGAGCATAAGCCCCCTACCCCTAACCTCCCTCACAACCCTATGCTCCTCTTTGAGCGCCTCAAGACCCCTTTTCAACCTCTCGCCGAGCCGCTCAGCCCTCTTATCGAGCCCCTCATCCTTCAGGTAGCGTATGGTCGCTGAGCCAGCTGCACAAGCTAGGGGGTTGCCTCCGAAGGTAGATGTATGGTCACCGGGCTTGAAGGCTGACATAACCTTCTCAGAGGCGATGGTTGCGCTTAGAGGGAAGCCTCCGCCCAAACCCTTTGCTGTGCACATTATATCTGGCTTGGCTTTGGTGTGCTGGTGTGCCCACATCCTCCCTGTTCTAGCTAAACCGCTCTGAATCTCATCGAAGATGAGTAGGCAACCTTTTTCGTTGGCGATCTTGCGAAGAGCCTCAAGGTACCCTTCAGGCGCTGGGTGTATCCCGCTCTCACCCTGAATAGGCTCGACTATGATGGCTGCGGTCGCATCCGACACAGCTTCATAAGCCTTCTCAGCGTCGCCAAAAGGTACAAACTTAACATCTGGGAGCAGGGGTTCGAACGGCGCCCTATACTTAGGGTTCCACGTCACCGAGAGCGCACCCAAGGTCTTGCCGTGGAAGGCCCCAGACATCGCCACGATCTCCCGCCTACCTGTTGCTTTACGCGCAAGCTTTATAGCGCATTCAACAGCTTCAGCGCCGCTGTTTCCTAGATAGATCTTCGTCAAACCATCTGGGCTTATCGAAGCGAGCTCCTCCAGAAACTCGGCTCTAGCATCATTGTAGAGCGAGCCGTGGCAGGTTATCAGCCTAGATGCCTGCCTCTTAATAGCCTCTACAACATAGGGGTTGCAGTGCCCTACTATCGCTACACCATACCCTCCCATAAAGTCTATGTATTCTCTACCAGAAGCATCCCAGAGCTTAGCGCCCTCACCCTTAACTATAGCTACGGGATACTTCTGATACACCGGGGCTAAGTACCTGTCTTCGATCGCAAATATGCTTGCCTCATCCACCGTAAATCACCGTGCACCCCTCACCCTTTAACGCGGTCGATATCGGGCTCTCTGAGAGGCCTGAGGCTATTACGCTTTCCTTCACACCCATCTCCACAGCCTCCACAGCAGCCAACACCTTCTTCTCCATACCAAAGCCTATCTTCGGTAGCAGATTCTTCGCCTCAGCCGCTGAAATCTTCTCAACAAGCCTACCATCCAAAATAAGGCCTTGGACATCTGTTAAGAAGATCACTTTATCAGCCTTCACGCTACCAGCGACATACGCTGCAGCTCTATCACCATCCACATTAAGGAGTTCATACTCGTCCCCCAACGCCACTGGTGAAATGACCGGTAGATAGTTTCTGAGCAGCAAGTTCAGAAGCGCCGCATCCACATACTTTATCTTCCCCGTGTAGCCCCCGTCTATGATCCTCTTCCTCCCCCTCTCATCTACTATGATGAGTTTCTTCTTACGCTCAGCCCTTATCAGACCACCATCTACCCCAGACAACCCTACCGCAGGTATGCCTACTCGCTGAAGTGTAGTAACTATCTCCTTGTTTATCTTACCCGACATAACCATATTGTAGATAACTACGGTCTCCCAGTCCGTGTACCTGCTCCTTATACCCTCAGGTGAGACAACGAACTTCTGCTCCTTACCGAGCTTCTCAGCAACTTCTGTCACCTCTTTGCCGCCACCGTGTACTAAGATCACCTTATTGGTGGATGCGACCGCCTTCAGATCCTCAAATATGTTTGGGTGGACACCTTCTCCCAGTATGCTACCCCCGACCTTGATGACGATCAGCATTCTCTCACACCGGATGTAGGCCACCCATATTCAGCCCCGTCCTCTCTTCGAAACCGAGCATTACATTCATACACTGCACCGCAGAGCCAGCAGCACCCTTCATCAAATTATCCGTAGCCGAGAGCAGAACAAGCCTGTTCGCGTGCTCATCTATCTCAAACCCGATATCGCAGAAGTTCGAGCCGATTACGACCTTCGGGTCAGGGTATCGGTAGAGGCCCTTCCTATCCCTAACGAATCTTATGAAAGGCTCCTCTCTATAGAAGCTTCTGAGGATCCTCCAGACGTCTGGCACGGTTATCTGCCTCTTAAGGTATGTGTGTATAGTGCATAATATCCCCCTAACTGTATTAACCGCGTGCGGTGACATAGAGACCGTCACCTTCTCGTTCGCAAGCAGGCTCAGCTCCTGCTCTATCTCAGCCGTATGCCTATGTCCAACGGGCTTGTAGGGTCTGATCACACCATACCTCTCAGCGTGGTGGGTACCTAAGCTCGGCTTTGCACCACCGCCAGATGAACCGATCTTCGCATCGACCACAATATGCTTTCTGTCTATGATGTCTGCTTTGATAAACGGCGCTAAGGCGAGTATTGAGGTAACAGCCATGCAGCCTGGGCAGGCCACATAGCTAGCTCGCTTAATCTCCTCCCTGTGGAGCTCGGGAACACCGTATACAAAGCGGCTTAGAAGCTCTGGATGCGGGTGTTTGTAGCCGTACCAGCGCTCATAGTCTTCTGGGTTATGAAGCCTAAAGTCTGCGCTCAGATCTATTATTTTTAGGCTGCTCTCTATCAGCTTAGGCATAATCTTAACAGACTCACCATGCGGAACCGCTGTGAAGACGAGGTCACATTTCGACGCTATCTGATCTGGTGTTGGGTCTGTGAACTGTAGGTCGGTAAGCCCTCTTAGATTAGGGTGGACTCTGAATACATATTCTCCACAGTATCTACGTGAGGTGGCGCAAACGACTTCGACTTTTCCATGCTGGAGCAGTAGTCTTAGCAGCTCTCCGCCTACGTAACCCGATGCGCCTATTATGCCTACCTTCACACCCTTCACCTTCTGACAAGATTTACAGCGTAGTCGATTATTTTATCAGCGATACGGGTGCTGGTCGCGCTCTGCGCGCCTCTGAACTCGACGGTCGAGTTAACTTCATGCACCACAAGACCGCTTGGGCTCTCCATCATATCCACACCAAGCACACCCTCACCTACCGCGCGAGCTGCTTTTAAAGCGATATCCTCAACCTCCTTAGTTAAGAGGCAGGGCTCGGTTGACCCTCCTCTCGCCACGTTGGTGCGCCACTCGCCCGGTGCAGCCACGCGGTACACAGCGGCTACAACCCTATCTCCTACTACAACGCATCTTATGTCCCTCGGAGGGCGCTTAACCTTCTCTTGTATGTAGAAGATCTGATTGAGCGCACCATTCATCTGGCTTCTTAATTCGATGACCGCCTCAGCCTCCTCCCTATCACGTAGAGCGACAACCATCCGCCCCCAGCTCCCAACCAGAGGTTTTAGCACAACCGGGTAGCCGATTTCTTCAGCAGCCTTTAGAGCGGATTCTGGTGTGAAAGCTATGATCGTCTTCGGTGTCGGCACACCAGCTCTGATCAGGGCTAGTGTACACCACAGCTTGTTGCCGCAGATCTCTGAAACAGAGGATCTGTTCACAACCACAACGCCTTTGCTCTCTAAGCAGGCTGAGGCGTAGGTGCCTCTGGTGTGGCTTATGCACCTCTGCAGAACCACGTCACCATATTCTTCGCCAGCCTTGGCTTCATTTAGGTTGAAGATGACGGTTTTTACGTCGACTTCCTTTACATCCAGCCCCTTCGATCTAGCGCTGTTTAGCAGCTCTTTTTCGTCCCAGCGTATGCGGTCGTAGAGTAAGGTGAGGGTTATTGTCATCTACTTACTATTCGCCCCAGTCCTCGCCTATACTTTCAGCTGGTTTGAAGGTCACGCCGTCCTCATTCTTGACCACTTCGTAGTTTAGGCCGCAGTCCGGGCAGGTGACGATTTCTCCCGAAACCACGTCATCGGGTACATTTATCTGGGCGTCACATTCGCTACATTTCACCTTCACACATCTCACCCCCTTCTACCTTCAAATAACTGGTATGCGGTTGTGGAGGGTAGACCCCACAGATTTATGAAGCCCTCCGCAGCCCTCTGCTGAAAGACGGATGTCTTATCATATGTGGCGAGCTTGATGTCGTAAAGCGACTTCTCAGCCCTCCTACCGACAACCTTTAGCCCACCCTTATAGAGCTTTAACCTCACGCTCCCGTTTACAGCCTTTTGTGTTGAGTCGATGAAGGCGTCGAGGTTTCTGCGCAGAGGGTCGACCCAGAGACCGCTGTAGACGAGCCAAGCCCACTCCCTATCAACCAGCTCCTTAAACATGAGCTGGTGTCTAGTTAGAACCATCTTCTCAAGATCTTTATGCGCCTCTATGATGCATACCGCTGCTGGGCACTCATAGACCTCCCTCGACTTGATCCCAACCAACCTGTCCTCTATGTGGTCGATGACGCCTACGCCGTGCATACCAGCCTTCTCATTAAGGTAGGATATGAGCTCGACAGGAGACATCTCCGCACCATCTATGGAGACTGGTACACCACCCTCAAACTTCAACTCAACATAAGCTGGTTCGTCAGGCGTCTTCGAAAGCGGCTTTACCCACTCAAACGCGTCTTCAGGAGGCTCAAAGTCAGGCCGCTCAAGCGGACCGCTTTCTATCGACCTACCCCACAGATTCTGATCTATACTGAAGACGGACTTCCTCTCCTCTACAGGCACACCATGCTCCTTTGCATACTGTATCTCTTCCTCTCTCGACAGGTTCCACTCACGCATAGGAGCTATAATCTTTAGTTGGGGCGCCAGCGCCTTGACCGTCACATCGAATCTAACTTGATCATTACCCTTACCTGTACATCCGTGCGCTACAGTATCAGCCCCCTCTTTTAAGGCTACTTCAACGAGCTTGCTCGCTATAAGTGGTCTGGCGAGCGCTGTTGAAAGAGGGTATTTACCCTCATAGAGCCCGTTAGCTTTGATCGAAGGATACACGTAGTTTTTGGCGAACTCAGCTTTAGCGTCGATGCTGTAGTGTCTTTCTACCCCCAGCATCTTAGCTTTCTCCTCTATAGCCCTAAGATCCTCTTGCTGCCCAACATCCACGGTGAGTGTTACCACTCTAGCATCGTACTTCTCTTCGAGCCACTTTATGGCTACGGAGGTGTCTAGCCCTCCAGAATACGCTAATACGACCTTCATCAAGATTGGAGGCTGTTTGCAGCAACGTTTTTATATTTTTTGGTATTATCCGTATCAACCTTGGATATAGCTGACTTGATTTCGGTCAAACCGACCATAATCCAAGCTGTCAGAGATGTTGTAGATAGCGACCTCTCTATCCAAGATGCGCTAGATAGGGGCTACGGTAATCTAACGGCTATTGCGAGGGTGCTAAAGCCCGCTGTAGAGGAGAGGCTTGGTCGCGAAGTCAAGATCGAGAGCTTGGTGACCTCTCTTAAGAGGCTGAGGGGGAAGTATAAGGTTGTATCTGAAGACGTTCTTGACGTGGTTATGAACAGCACGGTAACTGTTCGCACAGACGTGGCTAAGGTTTCGGTTGAGAAGAGGAAGAAGACCCTTGAGGCGGTTGGTAACCTGCTTCTAAGCTATAGGGAGGAATTTCTTCAGATATCTGAGAGTATAGATGCGATCACACTCCTCTTTGACCAGAGGTTATATGATGATGTTGTGAAGATGTTTAGGAGCGACGAGATCCTTGAGAGCACAACCAATTTGGCTGCTATAATAGTTAGAAGCCCTACTAAGATAATAAAGACACCCGGCTGCGCCGCATCTTTCATAACGCAGCTTTCAAGGAGGCACATAAACATTGAGGATACGATAAGCTGCTACACCGACACAATAATAGTGGTGAGTATGAGCGATGCTGGAAGGGCTTTCGCGGCACTAACAGACTACATAGCCTCAGCAAGGCGATTAAAGAAGGAAGCTAAGAGGAGAAGTGGCTAACTTGGTTAAGGGTTTTTTGAGAAGGGGTAGGCTACCAGAGGAGATGGATAAGTCTGCGTTAGAGTATACAAGCTCCATCCCCATCGATGAGGAGATATTTGAAGCGGATCTAAAAGTGACCGAAGCACACGTCGTTATGCTGATCAAACAGAAGATAATCCCTTCCGAAGCCGGGGCGAAGATACTCTCCGCGCTTCAAGAGATAAGGGCTAGGGGCTACGGTGAAATCGCTAAGGACGGGTTTGAGGACATCCACGAGGCGATAGAGGCGAAGGTTATAGAGATAGCGGGTGAGCAGCACGGAGGCTGGCTACACACAGGTAGATCGAGAAACGATGAAGTAGCAACCTGCTTAAGAATCAGATTAAGAGAGTATCTTCTAGAGGTGGCTGAGAGCCTAATTGCGTTGCTACAAACCCTTCTGGATAGGGCGAGAAGCGAAAAAGATACTTTGGCGCCGGGGTTCACACACACCCAGATCGCCCAACCCACAACCTTCGGGCACCTACTCTTAGCACACTTCGAAGCTTTAGCACGAGACCTAACTAGGTTACTTGAAGTATACGCTAGGGTTAATCTTTCGCCACTCGGCTCAGGCGCCTTGACGACCACAGGATACAAGATAGATAGGCGTTTAACAGCTGAGCTGCTCGGCTTCGACGACATACTAACTAACTCCATAGATGCGGTGGGTTCAAGGGACTTCATCCTAGAGGCTATGGCAACCTACGCCCTAATAGCCACAGACTTAAGCAGGCTCTGCGAGGAGATAATCCTCTTCAGCTCAGACGGCTACAAGATGGTTGAGCTCGCCGACGAATACTCATCGACCAGCAGCATAATGCCTCAGAAGAAGAACCCCGATTCGGCTGAGATCGCTCGAGCAAAATGCGCACGTATAATAGGTCTGCTTACAGCAGCCTTCACACTCTGTAAGGGGCTACCCTTCTCCTACAACAGAGACCTTCAGGAGCTGAATGCCCTCCTTTGGGAGAGCTGTAAACTTACGCTCTCAACACTTAAGGTGGTTGAGCGTATGGTTGCAACGCTTAAGGTTGATAGAGGTAGGATGAGGATGCTTGTGGAGCAGAGCTACGCCACAGCCACGGAGCTCGCAGACACGCTGGTGAGGGAGTGCGGCATACCATTCAGAACAGCGCACACAATAGTAGGTATGGTGGTCAAGGAGGCTGTTGAGAATGGTGTTGAGCCCAGCAAGATAAGCCTCGAAATGATAAACAGCTGCTCAAAAAAGGTCTTAGGGAGAACTCTAACCCTCTCTGAAGAAGCTGTGAGGGACGCGCTTAACCCCACCACGTTTATCGCTAGAAGGGAAGTTGAGGGTGGGCCAGCACCACAGACCTTAGCCAAAGCTTTGGTTGAGAAAGAAGGCTGGTTGAATGATATGCGCTCCTCTATCGAAGAGAAGAGGCTTAGACTACAGATGGCTCAAAAGAGGTTAACCAGCCTAGTATCTGAATACACTAGACTTTAGGGAAACGCTGCTGATCAGCGAGTAATCTGCGCTAATCCAGTTCCTTCCATCTGGTCACTTTCACAGCCAATACGGTGAACAAAGCTGCCAGAGCCCCCAAGATTATAAATGAGGTGATGGTGTGTTGTGGGATTCGCAGCATCATCGCTTTTCGCAGACCGTCGTGAAAGTAGTAGAGAGGTAAGAGCTTCGCCACCGTTTGTAGATAGTTCGGCATAATCTCAATAGGCCAAAACGAGCCTGATAGAAACATCATTGGGAAGGCGATGGCGTTGCCAGCACCATAAGCGGCCTCCACATCCCTTATCACCCCACCCAAAAACATTCCGATGCTACAGAAAGTAACCGCACCTATGAAAATGAGTAGGAGAGCGTATACATCTGGGAGAGAGCGTATACCGAAAACAAACCAACCCACCGCAAGCATTATTAGTGTGAGGAGGAAGGCTAGCGCTGTCTGCTGAAGTATGTTGCCTAAGATCCAAGAGCTTTTTGGTAGCGGCGTCGCAGCCAGCCTCTTTACAACCCCGTTCCTCCTATACTCTGCAACGTTAGATGTCACACCAATGATCCCGTTTGTCATTATAAATGCGGCGATGTAACCTGGGAGGTAGTAGTCAGCAGCTGTCAGCAGCTTCTCAACTATCGGCTTGCTCGTTACGCTCACGATCTCCTCAGCGCCCACTAGCGCGTTATTTAATGCGTTGATCACGCTGTATACTATACCCTTTATGGTGGGTGCCGATGTATCCCCTTCCTCTGTCAGCAGAAGTATTTCGGCTTCTTCTGCTGTTAGAGTCTTATTCCTCCAAGCGCTTAATGCTTCCCTCCCCTCTTTAACACGTTGCCTACTCTCCCCATCCATGTACTTACCATATATCTCCTCGATCTTCAGAAGAGTGTCGATTATAACACCCACCCTCGCAGACACCGTCTTATTCATCGCTTTCTGCTGGAAACCCTTTGGGATGATTAAAAACCTGTAGCTTGTGAAGGATGGATGCGCCCTCATATACTCTGTGATATTGACTTCCACGTCAAGATTCTTTATGTCGAAGGATTCCGTCGAATTTAGGGCCTTTATGAGTGTTTTAGATAACTCTGTCGGCTCCCCGTTATCATCTAAGTCGAAGTTCTGGATATACAGCTGGTATTTTGCGGCTTGACCCCCGCCGAAGACCGTTCCGAAGGTTAGTAGAAGCATGAGTGGGAAGAGGAAGGAGAAAAAGATGCCAGTTTTGCTCCTCAACCAGACCTTTGTGAGGGCTTTAAAAATCGCAAAGGTGCCCTTCAAACCAATTCGCCCCGCTCATCTATTCTCCCACCTGCGAGGCGCAGAAATGCTTCCTCGAGGCTTGGGAGGATCATCTCTGCAGCACATTTGTCAGAATATTGGTAGAGCGCGGTCAACGCTCTGCTCGCCTCGAGCTTTGAGTTGAAGACCCCGATGATGTTACCGAATCCGTCGCGGTAAACGTTGTTTGTGAAGCGCGTTAGCAGATCTTCCACCTCTTTACCACCTTTCACAGCAACCTTTACACCCCCACCATATTTCGCAATAAGCGTAGCAACTTCGTCTGTAGCTACGATCTTACCCTTTATCATAATTGAGGCTCTGTCGCTCAAATTCTCAACCTCGTCCATATAATGGGTTGTTAGGAAGACGGTCTTACCCATCCTCCTAGCGTCCCTTATCACCTCCCAACACTCTCTCCTAGCCTGCGGATCTAGACCTGTGGTCGGCTCATCTAAGAAGAGTATCTCCGGGTCGCTTACAAGCGCCATACAAATCCCTACACGCCTCTTCATGCCGCCTGAAAGCGTATAGTATCTTCTACCCCTCACATCCCATAGACCCATACGCTCTAAAAGCCCTTTGATATCCGCTTTAACACCATATATCTTCGCTAAGAGCTCAACGTTTTCCTTCACTGTAAGTCTCTCAAAAGCATTGAAGTTTTGCGGCATCACCCCTATCCTCTTCTTGATCTCCCTCTCCCCACCAACAACATCGAATCCAAGCACCCTCGCGGAGCCGCTTGTTGGTCTTCTTAGACACTCTAAGATCTCGACCGTCGTCGTCTTACCAGCACCATTCGGCCCTATCAAAGAGAATATTTCCCCACGGTAACACTCGAACGACACACCATTCACCGCAACGAGCTTCCCATAACACTTCACCAACCCCTCGACTTCTATCACCTTCTCCCACATACCCAAAAGAATAAGCGATAATTGTTTTAAATCTGGCGGTTAATTAGACTCTACTTCTATGAGAAGGTAACCTCTGCACCCCTCTGACCTTAAAAGGTTAACCATAGATCTGGGTATGTCGCAAGCAGCTGCGTCAGCCCTCACGGCTAGCGTCCTGTGGCAGGTGTAGCTGCTGCGCCTAACGACGATATCTTCTTCGTCTGTTAGCGTTAGTTGCAGTGAGCCCTCTGCCCTAACCTTGAAGCTTAGGTCTCCTACACAGATTGTGAGGCACACAACCCCACCTTTTCGCAGCGCATCTTTGATCCTCTGATCGAGATCGGCACAAGCTTTGTCTGCTGCGACACCGATTATGCAGTCTCCTCTCTTAGTAAGGCTCTTGGATTTTGTGATTTCGAAGGTAGTCTTGTGAGTGGCGGTAATATTTCTATGCCCGCTGAAGGTTACGCGCTCACACACCCTCAACCCTTACCACAACCGCTCTTTTGCTGTGTTAATGTTTAAATTCATCGGTAAAGTAAGGTTTGATAGGGATACGGCTATGTTTCCAGCAGCGGCCGGATACGACAGGGCGATAACAGTATTTTCACCAGACGGTAGGCTATACCAGGTAGAATACGCAATAGAAACCGTTAGAAGAGGAACGCTAGCCGTGGGGATTAAAGCTGCTGACGGCGTCGTTCTAGCAGTAGAGGAGAAGATGAGGAAGCTCCAGAGCCAAACAACGCCTCAAAAGATCTTTCAAATCGATGAGCACATGGCTGTTGCTGCCGCAGGCTACATACCAGATGCGAGAGTGCAGGTAGACCAGGCGAGGATAATAGCGCAGAGCAATAGGCTGATCTACGATGAGCCAGCGGAAGTCGAAACTATAGCTAGGAGGATAGCCGATATATGCCAGCAGTTCACTCAGTATGCTGGTGTCAGACCGTTTGGCGTCTCACTAATAATAGCTGGTGTGGATAGAAACGGCCCAGCCATCTTCCTAACAGACCCAAGCGGAACCTACCTAGGATACGAGGCTGTGGCTATCGGTGCTGGGAGCGATCAGGTGATGGAGTTTCTTGAGCAGAACTATAGTCCGAATAAGAAGCTTGAAGAAGCTTGTGTGCTTGCGATAGAAGCGATCTACACCGTTAGTGAAGACAAATCTGGTATAAAGCATATAAAGATAGCTGTTATAGATACTGCTACTAAGAAGATGAGGTTCCTCACGGAAAAGGAGATAGAGGAGTTGGCGAGTAAGGCTAGAAATAGGGAGAAGCCGAAGCAGTAAGGGAACGGCACCATTGACGACTCTCGTAACCTTGTGTTATTGCCGAATTAATCTGACCTTAGAGGAAAAGTTGTGCGAGTCAAGCTTTACCTAATAGTTCGCAATTAACACCTTCCGAGCATGCTCAGCAATATGGTTAAAATACTATGAGGAAGAAAACGAAGTTATGAGTGGTGGACTCAATGCTGCGATTTTTCGGCAAGCTTTGAAGAATATACTACAGCAAGCCCAAGCTCAGGGTCAACCTTTTGTTGATGTTTTAGCTGGTGATCTTCACCGCCAAGTTGGGGGGTTATCCTGGTAAGAATCATAGAATGCCTCTATGTTGCAGTGTAATGCGCAGAATGATGATGCCAGGTGATCAAGTTTTACAGGAGCCTCCAAAGGGGCAAGGAGCTAGTTTGAAGATACGTTACAGACTACCAAGATTGTGCTGTGGAGGATAAGTGTTCACTTTAGCAAAAGTGTGAGCTTGTACGGGTTGACCTTTAAGATCTAAGTTTATCATACAGGAAAAATAACACATATACTACAACGATAAACATAGCTATAGTTAGCAGCGGACTTCCTATATCTGAGCGAGCCGCCATGCTAGTAATGGTATAAAGTATCATAGCAACAACCGCAACAGCAAGTATCCCTTTTACTACCAAATTTATTATGACTTCTATTTCCATATGAGGAATGGCTTCATCGTGCATCTATTTAAGAGCGTCGCAATAAAATAGTTTGTTGCTCCGATCGCTAAATGCAGCAGCTTAAACCATATAAGCTCTTTCTTCTGCTTATGTTTCTGTCTTTTACGCTCTGGCATATGCTAATTGCCGAATGTAGGTTTAGTTTATATAGCCTACTTTACTATCTTCATACTGGACTGGTAGGGAGAGAGGCATGTCTACAAAATACACTATAGTTCGCTTGACGATTGGTGGTGAGCATTTTGAGATACTGGTAAATCCAGATGCTGCTTTGAACTATAAGTTGGGTAAGAATATACCGCCCTCACAGGTTATAGTTGTTGATGAGGTTTTTTCTGATGCTTCGAAGGGTTTGCGTGTCTCATCTGAGAAGCTCCAAAAGTACTTTAACACAACTAATGTGTCGCAAGCAGCGCTAACCATCCTTAATAAAGGCGAACTTCAGCTGACGGCAGAGCAGAGGAGGAGGCTCATCAACGAGAAGAGGAAGCAGATAATAGAAATCATTTCGAGAAATTACGTAGACCCTAGGACGGGCTTGCCACACCCACCCCTTAGAATCGAGCAGGCTCTGCAGGAGGCTAAGGTCTCTATCGATCCGTTTAAGAGCGCAGAGGAGCAGACCAAAACGATAGTTGAGCAGCTCAGAACCATCCTACCACTTAAATCTGAGAGGATTAGACTGCTGATCAGAATACCTCCTCAATACGCGCCGCAAAGTGTCGGGATACTTAAGAGCTACGGCGAAATAATTAAAGAAGAGTGGGGTGAAGACGGCTCCATGACAGCAATCGTAGACATACCAGCAGGTATCCACTCTACACTTGTAGAGAGGCTCGGCTCAGCCACGAAAGGCTCAGCCCAGATCTCGGTAGCGAAGGCTTGATCAAAATGCCGGAAGTCAAAAGAAAATATGTCATACCTGGCGACTTTATAACTGAGGGCAACTACAGACCCCTAGCAAACGTCATCAAAAGAGGCAACAAGTTCTATGCGACAAGAATAGGTTTAGCGGAATTCGGGCCAGAGGGTGTTAGAGTAATACCCTTAACAGGCCCCTACATACCGAAGGTAGACGACCTAGTGATCGGTAAGATCGTCGACTACTCAGCCTTCGTCTGGGAGGTGGATATCAACTCCTGCTTCATGGCCTACTTACCAGCGAAAAATGTGTATGGCAGGAACTTTACCCCTGGTCAGGAGTCGCTGGTTAAGAAGTTTGATGTCGGCGACTTAATAGTGGCGGTGGTTACTGCCTTTGATCGAACCCGAGACCCCATACTTTCGGTTTCTGGCCCGGGTTTAGGTAAGATCACGAAGGGAGAGGTCGTTAAGATAGCGCCTACTAAGGTTCCTAGGCTCATAGGTAGGAAGGGCTCTATGATAAGGACGATAGAGGCTGGGACAGGTTGCAAACTTACGATAGGGCAGAATGGGGTGATAGTGGTGGTCGGTCGACCAGAAGGGGTAATAAAGGCTGTGAGGGCGATCAAGCTAGTTGAGGAGGAAGCTCACCTAGCTGATCTGACCAAGAAGGTACAGGCTCTGCTCGGAGTTAAGGAAGTAGGTGGTTGAGTTGGGTAAACTAATAAACGATGGTATAAGGGTGGATGGCAGAAGAGTGGATGAGCTCAGACCATACAGACTTGAGGTAGGTGTTCTGAAGAACGCCGACGGCTCAGCGTACATCGAATTAGGTAAAAACAAGATAATAGTGGCGGTCTATGGACCCAAGGAAATGCACCCAAAGCACCTCGCTTTACCGGACAGGTGCGTGCTTCGATGCAGATACCACATGTCGCCTTTCTCGACTGATGTGAGGAAGCCGCCCGCACCCACTCGTAGAGAGATAGAGATCTCTAAGGTGATCAGAGAGGCCCTTGAACCCGCTATCTTGGTTGAAGAGTACCCTAGGACCGCTATAGACATATTCTTAGAGGTGCTTCAGTCAGATGGCGGCTCGAGGTGTGCTGCTATAACGGCTGCCTCCCTCGCTTTGGCTGACGCTGGCATAAGCATGTATGATTTGGTGGTTGCTTGTGCAGTGGGTAAGGTAGATGGTGTGATGGTGCTGGATCTTAGCGATATCGAGGATAAGGAGGGGGAGGCAGATATGCCTGTCGCGGTCATGCCTAACCTAAACATAATTACCCTTCTTCAGCTCGACGGCATACTCACACACGAGGAATTCAAGCAGGGGATAGATCTAGCCCTATCTGGTTGTAGAAAGCTATATGAGGCTCAGCGAAAGGCGCTGATGGAGAAGTACTTTAAGGGTGGGCTTAACCAGCAAGAGGAGGTTGAATAAAGGTGGCTGTAGTATCTAAACGCCCCTTCGTAATAGAGCATCTAAGAAAAGCACAGATGATCGAACTGCTGGCTCAGGGTAGGCGGCTCGATGGGAGGTCGCTTCTAGACTATAGGCCGATCGACATAAAGTGTAACGTTATTCAGAAGGCAAATGGCTCTGCTCTAGTAAGCTTAGGTAACACACAAGTCATAGCCGGGGTGAAGATTGAGGTAGGTGCACCGTTCCCCGACACCCCGGATAAGGGCGTACTCGTTGTGAACGCTGAAATACTACCGTTGGCATCACCATACGCTGAACCAGGCCCCCCGGATGAAGACGCCATCGAGCTCTCAAGGGTGGTCGATAGAGGGGTTAGAGAGTCTGGTATGATCGATCTATCTAAGCTTGTGCTTATCCCTGGGCAGAAGGTTAGGGCGGTCTTTGTCGATGTAAGTGTCTTAAATGTCGATGGTAACCTGATAGATGCTACGAGCTACGCTGTCGTAGCAGCGCTTCTGACCACAAAGATGCCTGAAGTAGAGGTTACACCTAGCGGCGAGATTAAGGAGAAAGATAGTATGATACCGCTACCAGCATCCAAGATACCTGTTTCGGTAACATTCGCTAGGATAGGTGAGGCGATGGTGGTCGACCCTAATTCAGAGGAGGAGGCGGTTATGGACGCTAGGATAACTTTAACTACTATTGACGAAGGCCATCTCTGCGCTGGGCAGAAAGGGTTGGCTGGGGGTTTGACCTACGAACAGATAATGTTCGCTGCGGAGACCGCTAAGATTAAAGGGCAAGAGATAAGGGAGATCATAAAGAAGGCGGTGAGCAGCGTTGGCTAAAGGGGAAGAGAAGGTTCTCAAAGGCTTGGGCGCAAAGTACGGCAGAACCCTACGAGTAAGATATAGTAGAGTAGTGCTTCTACAAAAGAGTAAAAGAAGATGCCCAGCCTGCGGCGCTCTAAAACTAAAGTGTGAAGCAAGCGGGATATGGAACTGCTCAAAGTGTGGGCACAAGATTGCCGCAGGAGCGTACGACCTCTAACCTCCACATCAAGGCGACCATCAGCATAACAACCTCAAGAGAAGAGGCGTCAGCGATTTATAAAGCACTTTTACCCGAGGCTGGCAGCGAAAGAAACCGTAGAGCAGCTGTAAAGCTCGACCATAGAGACGACCAACTAACCGTTGAAATAGCAACACAAGACCTATCTTCGGCGAGAGCTGTGATAGGATCCTACCTCAGGCTTATAAAAGCAGCATCTTTAACAATAGAGAAGGTAAAGCAAAAATAAGATGAAGGAGGGTAGCGTAAAGCTTTAAAGTTGAACAACCATCACCTCAAAATAGGCCCGCGGTAGCTCAGCTTGGTAGAGCTTCCGACCCGCGGCAGCGGGGGAGACGCTGTAGCGGCTTGCCTAGGCAAGCCACACCCAGCCTACCAAGCTTACAGATACCGGAGTGTCGCAGGTTCAAATCCTGCCCGCGGGACCACTTATATTTTGAGGTAAGAGCCTGTGGTAAGCGGTTTACATCTGTATTCGAATGCTTTTAGTAGGCTGAAGGTGGCATTTAGGCCTGTGCAGTGGCAGGGTGCCAAATATTTGGGGTTAATTTGGAATAGTTCTTCTACGGTGCGTTTTATTCGCTCTTCATCTGCATTTAGTAGGTGGAAGCCTCCAATTATCGCGTAGATTTCTTTAGTTCCTGTGAGTTTTTGCGCTTGTCGCACAGTATTTACTACACCTGAGTGACCACAGCCCGTGAATACCACAACACCTTTACCTTCTACCTTAATTATGAGCGCTTGATCATCTAGTATGTTGTCTTTCGTGTATTGCCCTTCTTTGAGCGTGTAGAAGCCTTCTAGTTTCTCAAAGGGTGTAGAGCGCTCTATCTCCCCACTAGTTAAAACGTTCTCGTGTAAGGTGATCGGGGACTTTGTGTACAGCAATACGCCACCAGCCGCCTCTACCTCTGAAGGTTTGAAAGGTATACCGATGTACCTTAGACGCGGCGTAGTCATAAGCTTCGGCTCAAACGCATCTGGATGTATCACAACAGGAACACGCTTTCCTATCCGTTTTAATGCTGCTACAAGAGCTGCTGTGTGGTCAAGGTGACCGTGGCTGATGAGGATCAGATCAACTTCTTTTAGATCGATCTTCATGGTTTCGATGTTATGTAGAAAGGTTTCTTCTGAACGACCAGTATCAAACAAAATTGTTAGCATTGAGACGCCTATATCTACCTTAATTAGTAGACTTAAACCGTGTTGAGCCCATAGTGTAGGGTGATCTATAGTTGCAGTGTTCTCGACAATAGTAGTGACCTCTACTCCTTTAACCAAGTTTCTCACCACCCTTCCTACTCAAAATTCACACATAAACTTTTGTGATAAAATGCTTGCTATCACTTGCAGCTTAAACACGCTCATGCATAAAAGTTGAATGGAGTCTTAGACAATATGAGGGAGAGTGGAAGGGGGGGCTTTTCATAAAGGATGGTTTGGGCGCTCTTAGGATAATCTATGGGCATTAGTGTTAGTGCCCAATCTTCTGTTATAGCCGTGGTAGAAAAGGGTTAACCAACACAAAAGGCAAATATTGAGGTGCTTCTCTACTACATAGCTAGATTTAGCGGTCTAGGGGCTAGTCTCTGAATACGGCTAGCGACAGAGATAAATCAACCACTGGTGTGATGCTGAGTAGTGTGGGTAGTTGGCTGTCAAGATGGTTGATATTCACGCTAAAGAGGTGGTTTACCGCGAGGCTGTAGCTGAGGGTAAGATCGTTCTTAGACCCGAAACTGTGGCGTTGATAAGGGCTGGTAAGGTTGAGAAGGGCGACCCTGTGCAGATCGCTACCCTAGCTGGTATACAAGCGTCTAAGCTGACGCCTCTTCTTATGCCCCTCTGCCACCCTCTAAAGATCGAGAACACCGATGTAAGGGTTGAGGTTGAGGACTGGGGGGTTAAGGTCACAGCCAGGGTTGCTGCTACAGACAAGACTGGTGTTGAAATGGAAGCTTTAACCGCTGTTGCTGCGGCGCTGCTCAACATCTGGGATGTGGTTAAGAAGTATGAGAAGGATGAGAATGGGCAGTACCCCTACACAGCCATAAAGGAGATCAGAGTGGTGAGTAAGGTGAAGAAGAAGGTTTGAAGCCGCACGAAGAGCATAGAAGTAAGGGTAAGAAGAGTGTCTCGATCTCAATAATAACGGTAAGCACATCACGATACGAAAAGATGAAGAAAAACCTACCCTTCGAAGACGAGTCAGGAGACATCGCAGCTAAGATTATCGAGGAAGCAGGATACACTGTGAAGAGCAGAAAGGTCGTAGACGACCATAAAGGTTTGATAAGGCTCGAGGTGCTGAAGAGCATCTACGAAGATGGGAGCGACGTAGTCATACTCACGGGCGGGACCGGGATATCGAGCAGAGACGTTACAGTGGAAGCGGTCAGACCACTTCTAGACAAAGAGCTAGAGGGGTTCTCAGAAATCTTCAGATCAGAGAGCTTCAAGGAGATCGGGTCTGCGGCTTACTTGAGCAGAGCGGTCGCTGGTAGTTTAGATGGTAGGTTAGTATTTTGTTTACCAGGTTCACCAGAGGCTGTTAGGCTCGGGCTTAAACTCATCCTCCCAGAGCTCCCTCACGCCCTCTACATAGCGGGAACCTAAGCTTTGGCTAAGAAAGCCGATGAAATCAGCATCATAAACACATTCTTAGAGGTGCTCGGTCAGCCCAAGCTAGGTTACTCAAGAATAGGTGACGATGTAGCACACTTACCTTACCACGGAGGCAAGGTCGTCGTAAAGTGTGATATGCTGGTGGGTGAAACCGATGTGCCCCGTGGGATGACGTATAGGGAGGCTGCTCGTAAAGCGCTGGTGAGCGTCGTCAGCGACTTCGCAGCAAAAGGTGTTAGACCAGAAGCAGCACTAGTCAGCCTAGGCATACCCCCAACCTTGACACTCGAAGATGTTAGAGAGCTCGCACTTGGTGTGAGAGACGCAAGGGATGAGTTTGGATTTCAGTTTCTAGGTGGGGATACAAACGAGGCCAAAGACCTTGTAATAGACTGCATAATGATAGGCTACGCCAAGCAGATCGTGGAGAGGAGAGGCGCGAAAGTAGGCGACGCTGTAGTTGTGACAGGAGATTTCGGATACACAGGCACGGGCTTATACATACTCTCAAAATACGGCAGAGTCACCAGCGGCTTCGCTGGAAGAGCAGTTTCAGCAGTTTTAAAGCCAAAACCACCCCTCGAGCTGGGGTTAGCGCTCGCTGAAAAGAGGCTGATGTCCTCAAGTATCGACTCGAGCGACGGCTTAGCCATATCACTCTACACACTAGCTGAAGCGAGCTCGCTCAAGATAGTCGTATACGAGATGCCAGCCGCGTCTGGGCTTATCGAATTCTGTGAAGAACATGGCTTGAACCCAGAAGAGTTGGTCTTCTACTCGGGTGAGGAATATGAGATAGTATTCACAACGCCAAAAGAGAGGCTGGATGAAGTGCAGAAGCTAGCTAGAGCCTTGGGTAGATGCGTTAGAGTGATAGGTGAGGTTCAGAAAGGAGAGGCGACTGTGGAATATATAAGCCCAAGCGGGAAGAAGGTTCTAGAGAGAAGAGGATGGGTTCACCTAGCAGACCGTTAAGGGGAAAAATAAGAGGTTGAGTCGGCTTCAGAAGCCGACTAGAGAGCGTGTCTTTAGATTACTTGGGCTACTGCGTAGTTCGGGCGAATCTCTGTGATCCTTATCTTTACCTTATCCCCTTGCTTAGTGTTTGGTATGAATACGACGTAGCCTTGAATCCTTATAAGGCCGTCTCCTCTTCTACTGACCTCTGAGACAGTGACTTCGAGCTCGTCTCCCACTTTAACTGGTTTTGGTTTGAAGAAGACCTTTGGTATCCGCTGCCTTCTCCTTTCACGCCCACCTTCTGGATGCTCTACGTCTTCTGACATGCCTCATTACGTCCTTTCTACAGGCCGATCTATGGGTAAAGGATATTTAAAGTTAATGAGGTAAGTAGGTATGATGGGGGAAGTGATCAACGAAGGCGATGACGTGCTACTGTATCTCGGCGGGGAGAAACGCTGGCTAATCAAGGTCAAAGCAGACAAGAGGATACATACACACGCAGGCTACATAGAAGGCTCAGCCCTAATAGGTAAGAGGTATGGTGAAGCCCTCAAATCCAATCTTGGAAAAACATTCTGGCTCCTCAAACCTACGATAGAAGACTACGTGCTCAAATGTGAAAGGAGGACCCAGGTCGTGTACCCGAAGGATATGGGGTTGATCGCCGCCAAGACGGGGTTAGCACCTGGCTCAATCGTAGTAGAGGCTGGCACAGGTAGCGGGGCTCTCACAATGTTCTTAGCAAACATCGTCAAGCCGAACGGGCACGTGTATTCCATGGAGGTTAGGGAGGAATTCTTGGAGGTTGCGCGGAGAAACCTGAAGAGAAGCGGGCTCTTAGACTACGTCACCTTAATGGTTGGGGACGCCTCTCAAGGCTTCGGCGTAACAGACGCGGACGTAGCGGTGCTTGATGTAGGCGACCCCTGGAGGCTGGTTGATGCTGCTTGGAGGGCTCTTAAGGGCTCAGGGAGGCTGGTCTCCATATCACCAACCTTCAACCAAGTTGAGAAGACATGTGAGGCCTTGATTAACGCTGGGTTTGTTGACATCGAGTGTGTTGAGGTGCTGGTTAGGAGTTTAGATGTTAAGCCGGGCGCTACTCGGCCGGCTACAAGAATGATAGGCCACACAGCCTACCTAACCTTCGCGCGCAAAGTGCTCGTTGATGAAAAACATTAAAGGAGGAGGCATCTAGGCAGATGGAAGGGGTGTCTGATGAAGAAGGATAGCGTCGAAGACGCCGCCTTTATCCTCTACCTCATCCCAATACTACTCAACGGGGGCTACGGGCTCTGGAGCTGGGTTAGTAAAGGTGCCAATTTAGCAGCGCTCCAGCAAGTATACCTACAATTGACAAGGGAGCCACTGATCTTCTTAGTCGGTCTGCTCGCTGTTTGTATAGCGGTAGTCTTGGATGTGAGGTATCTGAGCCCTATTGAGGTTGTAGATAGGCGTGTTACAAGATTGGCTGTCTTCTGCTTTGTAACAGCTCTTGTGATCGCCTTACTTTCAACAAGATTTAACATCAGTTACGGATTAACTCTATTTCTGCAGGGGAGATACGCGCTTATCTTCCCGGTGCTGCTGATGGTGCTCACCTTTCTTTTCAGAGTTAGAGGGTTGAGTTCAGCTTCTTTTAAGAGCGTAGGGCGTTGGCTATCGCTGCTCCTATTGCTAGTTTCGCCACTAACCCTCTATCTGCTCTGGAGGCTTGGTTTTGTGTGGTACGTTGTGTTTTTGGTGCCTCTCATCCTCGTGATCGCTTCAATAGCGTTAATGATTAGGAGTTAAGACCATTCATCTAGAGTCCCCTTCATAACCCTCTTTCCCTCAAGGTCTGGGAAGCTTATTTCACCATAAACCCCGTCGAAACCTGGTTTAATCTTAACCCTATTCTCTCTAACCGCTTTTATTGCTGAGGCAACTTCAGACCCTACTAACCTACTTATTTCAGAATACGGTGCATTAAAGGCTGCGTTGAATTCGTTACCGAACGCTTCTATAAGCATATTATACCTGCTTTGAACGGTCTTTGTAAAGGTCGATGTACCCAACACACTAGCTATAATCTCGCCAAGAGGAAGCATATATTTGAAGTCTGGTGCGTTCTGCGGTCTGTAGCCTAGCGGTCTATCAGCCAACTCCTCTACCCTCTGCTCCACACCTAGCGTCATCTTCTTACCACACTTTGGGCAGATGAAGTTCACCTTCAACGCTTCTTGAGGCGACATAGATACATTACACACTCTATGCCCAGTCCAGTGATACTTTCCGTACTGCGGGTATGTCTCAATCGTATACTTCAACCTACTCCTACCGCTCTTCCTCAGGGCATTTATCACCTCACTATAGCTCAACTCCACTAACTCAAACACATTAGCCTCTCTACCGAGTCTATGCGGGAGTGGTGAATGTGAGTCGCTGTTTGAAACGAGCAGATATTTGTCGAGGCGGCTGATGCGCCAGTTCATAAGCGGGTCGCTTGATAACCCGGTTTCAAGCGCGTGTACCTCACCAGCCTTATCTTGGTAGCATTCTTCCATGAGGTTAAAGCCGCTCACAGAGCCGAAGAGGCTCCACCAAGGCGTCCATATGTGCGCTGGGATTACTTCTATCTGCCTCGAGAGCGATGTTGTTATGTCGAGGAGCTCAGCCGCGGTCATGTTGAATGTGGGGCGGCCGTCTTGCGAAATGTTCCCTTTACTCTTAAGAAGGTCGGCTAGCTGCTTCGCCTCATCCAAAGAGGGTAGTAGTATTAGGTGATGGATCCTCCTACTCTTACCCTCGTATTCGAAGACCGTAGCGACCTCGACTGTAACCATAAACCTTGGGCTATCCGCCACCCTCTTACACACATAAAGCCCATTACCCTCTGGAGTAAGTTCATCTTCTAGCTCTTGAAGCCATTTAGGGTGCAGAGCATCGCCTGTGCCTATCAGATCCAGTCCCTTTACCTTACCGTAGTACGCTAGCGTGCTTATCCTCATATCTTCGCTTGTCGCCGCACTGTACCTAGAATGGATATGTAGATCAGCAACTACCTCCATCAACCACCTCTGCTAACCTCTCACATATCAACCCTTCCTTTACTAAGACCCCCTAGGTATCTTTTATTCTGGAAGAGTCCTATACACGTCATATATGCTTAGCCCTAAAGAGTGTCTCCACCATTCTTTAATCCTTGAGCAATTTTTATATTAACGAGAGGGAGGTAATGTAAGGTATAAGGTTTAGAAGAATGAGGGGAAGAGGAGTAAAATGACGTGGCATAAGATAATTTTTGGAGATTCTAGAGATATGAGTGAAGTACCAAACGAATCTGTCCACTTTATGGTTACATCTCCACCCTATTATAATGCACCATTTGATTACCCGGGGCTTTTTAAGAGCTACGAGGAGTATTTAGAATTGATACGCTCTGTTGCTAAAGAGTTACGCAGGGTGCTAGCGGACGGAAGGGTGGCGTGCTTCGTCACACAAGATGTCAGAATCGAGGGTGTGCTCTACCCGATATGTTCTGACATCATCAAAATAATGATAGAGGAGGGGTTTAAGTATAGGGATAGAATCATCTGGAAGAAGCCTGAGGGCTATATTCGGATAAGCAAGAGGAGCGGCGTACTAATTCAACACCCATATCCGATGTACTTCCACCCGGACAACATTTATGAGGAGATACTCATCTTTCAGAAGGGTAACTTCGACTACTCGTATTTGAAGAATCTGGGGAGAGAGGTTCTTAAAGAATCAAAGATAGACATCGAGCTTTTTAATAGAGAGAAGTGGTACCTATCGATTTGGGACATAACTAACGTACTCCCATTAAAGGGGAGGCTTGAAGAGGGAATAGCTGCTTTCCCAGAAGAAATACCTCGGCGGCTAATAAAGCTATTTTCGTTTAAGGGTGAAACAGTCCTAGACCCCTTCTTAGGCTCAGGTACAACTATGAAGGTGGCTAAAGAACTTGGGAGAAATAGCTATGGATACGAAATAGACTTGGAACTAATGGACATCATTTTAGAGAAGGTTGGCTATCTCCAGACAACGTTGACTGGAGATAGAATCGAATACAAGATTAGAGGTGACGCTAAGAGGCTAAGAACCTTCCTACAAGAAAGGGTAAAAGCCCAAAGGAGCGTCGTAAATAACAGGGAAAACAAGACAGAGGTAATTAGCGTGTGAGAATACATATCGGCACGTTTGAAATAGAATCTCTTCAAATCTACTTCGCAGGATCACTCGAGCTTCAAGAAGAACTTATGAAAGCTGGTTTCAAAGTACCTAAGCCAACCCCGCTTCCAATAATATACGCTAATTTCCGTGGATGGGTTTCTGATAAACCTCCAATAACGATTGAAAGGCTGATACACCCCTCACGTTATGTAAAGAGTTATAGAGATTTGGGCTGGGATAAAACTACAAAAGATGGGAAAGAAGCCTATATAATCCCTGATGAAAGATGCCTACTCAATGTTGAAATAGAGGAGAAAGAGGAGATACATCTTCTGATAAAACCTGTGGTCTACCATCTTGAGAGAACCTCAATTCGCCAAGTTGGTCCTGAAAAGTGGTCTAATTGGATGATGTTTTACCTAAACATCAGAGATATGCTAGTGTTAGCAGAAAAACTCCTTGAAAAAGTTAAGCTTTCAGACAATATCTGCAGAAAAACAGTAGTTATCGCTCGAGAGGTTCAGCAAGGAGGGAAAGAAGAAACGTACTTTTGCGGGTTTGAGAGAGGTAGTGGTATTCCAGTTAAGGACTTCAGCGTATGTATGGGCTGCTTTGACCACGTAATCAGCTACCTAAAGAATGAGGCTAGCGACGATAGGGTTGTTGATACGTTAAAGCTGAGGCTTAACTATTCTTCTGAAGTTGGAGGGTTTGCGAAAATTGGTTTAGCGAAGATAGAAGGGAAGAAGCCCAATTTATGTTCAAGCTCGCGTCGTATCCCATAGAAAGATCAATAAAAGGGATACTAAAAGAAGTGATCCGTGGTAAGGCTAGAGGAAACTTAGCCTACTGTACACACGAAAGTAAATTGAATAATGTCTCTTTGGATTTGAACCTCTTTTCAAGAACTCTCTGCTGTATTAGGAGAATTTTGAGAGGCGATATGCCCAAAAACTGGATATGCTGGGCTTGCTATGAGAAATTTAGGGAACCAGAATGGTTCGGAGAAATTAGACAGCTTCTTTAAGGGTTTCTAATAGGCTCTTGCGAAATAAGCTGTGATCTTCGCCTCCCTACCGCAGTAAATGCACTTTTTAATAGAGGGGTCTGCTTCGAAAGGTACAACTCTTATGTCGGCGCCTGTCTCCTCTTTGATCGCAACCTCACATTTCTGATCTCCGCACCAACCAGCTTTTATGAAGCCTCCTTTCGTTGCTAAGATCTGCTTGAACTCTTCGTAGGATTCTGCTGTGGAGCATAGCTCTCTAAACATAGCCTCAGCCCTCTTCTTGAGCCGAATCTGTAGCGCATCGAGCAGCTCTTTAGCCTTCTCGACAACAGCGCCCTCTTCTACGACGACCCTTTCACCTGTGTCTCTTAAGGAGAAGGTGACTGTATGGTTCTCAAGGTCTCTTGGACCGATTTCAAGCCTAAGGGGTACGCCTCGAAGCTCCCACTCGTTAAACTTCCAACCAGGCGTATACTCTTCTCTATCATCACAGTGGGCTCTTATGCCGTTCTCTACGAGTAGGTTGGTGAGCTCCTTCGCCTTAGAAGCGATCTTCTCATTAGGCTTATCTTTATAGAAGATGGGTATGACAACCACTTGTATAGGTGCGATTTTAGGGGGGAGTATCAGACCCTTATCATCCCCGTGTACCATAATGACCGCGCCTATGAGCCTCCAAGACACACCCCAAGAGGTCTGCCAAACGTAGTGCTCCTGCCTATCTTGACCAAGATACTTTATTTCGAAGACTTTGGAGAAGTTCTGCCCCAGGTTGTGTGAGGTTCCCATCTGCAGCGCCTTTCCGTCTGGCATAATGGCTTCTAAGGTTGTTGTGTAGAGGGCGCCGACGAACTTCTCACGCTCCGTCTTACAGCCAGCGATAACTGGGATAGCAAGATATTCCTCGATGAACCACTTATATAGGTTAAGGATTTTGAGTACCATCTCATCAGCCTCTTCTTTTGTCGCATGCGCCGTATGCCCCTCTTGCCAGAGGAATTCAGATGTCCTTATGAAGGGTTTTGTGGACTTGATCTCAGCCCTCATAACCGAGTTCCAGAAGTTTAGAAGTAGGGGTAGATCCCTCCAACTTCTGATCCACTTGGAGTAGGAGCTGTAGGCGATCGTCTCTGACGTAGGTCTAACAGCAAGCCGCTCGTTCAACTTGTTATCGCCAGCCTCGGTCACCCAGAAGACCTCGGGGACAAAGCCCTTGAAGTGCTCTGCTTCTCGCTTCAGTATGCTCTCCGGTATCAGCGCAGGGAAGTACGCGTTCTTAACGCCGAGTTTCTTGAATTCGCGATCCAAGACGCTTTGGATGATCTCCCAGATCTGGTAGCCGTAGGGTCGGAGTACCATGAAGCCTTTCGCTGAGGCGTAGTCTGCGAGCTCAGCCTTTAAGACGACTTGGTTATACCACTCAGAGAAATTTTCGGATTTCTTCACCCTTATACCAATATCTTTACTCAACTCCCTACACCCTAAGCTAATTACTCTGCTTTAGATGTGAGGTAAGTCGGTTTATAAAAAGCTCTCAAAACGATAAACAAGTAAATCATGGCCGCAACCGCATAGCCCACGAGGGAAACTAGAGCTTGTGTCACAAGCCCCGCATTGCTCAGGTAGGAGGAGGCATAAGCCATGTATGCGAAAAGGACTAGGTTGTATAAGCTTGTCGCGGTGTAGAAGCTCCAGCAATAACCTGAGCTTAAACCCTTTAACATAAGTGCTCCAGCCGCTAGTGAGAGCAGACCTACACCTAGAGTATGTATGCTGCTTTCAGATGTTAGAGAGGCTATGATCCAGAATGCTCCTGTTATGAAGAAGATTATGACTGTTAGCGGTGTTTGTCTAGTCCTCTTCTTAGCCTCCATCGCACACGACCCATCGAAGAATCTGTAAGCGATTTAACCTTTTCTAACGCGGTGCGCCTTCTTAAAGTTGTTTTGCCGCTGCTTCATCAAGCTGGCGATTAGGATATATCTTGCTCTGCTGGAGAAGGTGATGGCTGTGGGTTATATTGGGGAGCGTAGGGGTAAGCCTGTCTGATAAGATTAAGGAACTTACCGCACACTCCGAATCGATACCGCAGTCCATCCTAATTTCAGCCACATACGATGGTGAGAAGAAGAAGGCTGTGCTGAAATTTTATGACGAAAAGACGGGTAAAATATACTTCTGGTATGACACAACCGGTCACAAACCCTATTGTTATAGTAGGCTAAGCTTCTCTGAGCTGAAGGTGCTAGAAGGTAGGGATGATGTCGTCGAGCTTAAGGTTGAGAAGAAGCTCGATCTTCTGAGAGACGCCGAGGTGGAGATTACTAAGATAGTGGCAACAGACCCCCTCGCTATAGGGGGGCCTAGCAAATCGAGTATACGCGATGTTATAGAGGCTTGGGAAGCTGATATAAAGTATTACGAGAACTACTTGTATGATAACAACCTTGTTTGCGGAGCATACTACACGGTAGTCGATAACTCTATAAAGCCAGTAAACTTTGAGCCACCCGATTCGGTGAAGAGTAGACTACAAAAGATCCTAGATGAAGCAGACCCAGAGCTAAGGAGATATATTGAGGAGTGGGCGGCTCTCCTAAGCCAACCTATACCACATCTGAGGCGGGTAGCCTTAGATATAGAGGTTCTAGCCGCAGAAGCTAACCGCATACCAAACCCTGAAGAAGCGACACAACCAGTTATCGCAGCGGCGATGGTTGGTGAGGATGGATTAAAGAAGGTGCTCGTGCTGAAGCGCGCTAACGAATCCGCTACTGCACCACTTATAGGTGAAGGTGTAACTTTCAAGCTCTGTGAAAATGAAAGCGAATTATTAAGAGAGGTTTTCTTAACGATCCTTGAATACCCTATTCTAGTAACGTTCAACGGCGATCAATTCGACCTAAACTACCTCTATCATAGAGCGTTGAAGCTGGGCTTCGCGAAAGACGAGATCCCCATCTCGCTAGGTAAGGATGTCGCATACATCAAGCATGGTGTCCACATAGATCTCTACAAAACATTCAACAACAGATCTCTGCAGGTCTACGCCTTTGGGGGCAAGTATGTTGAGCATACCTTAGGCGCTGTGGCTGAAGCTCTGCTGGAGGAGAGTAAAATAGAGTTTGAAGGCGAGATAAGCGATCTATCGCTAGAGGATCTGGCCAGATACTGCTATAACGATGCACACCTCGCCATGAGACTCACGACTTTTAGTGGCGAACTCCTGTGTAAGCTGCTGATTGTGCTCTGTAGGATCGCTAAGATGCCACTTGACGATGTATCTAGGCTGGGAGTCTCAAACTGGATCAGAAGTATGCTATACTTTGAGCATAGGAGAAAGAATATCCTTATCCCGAAGCAGAGGGAGCTTGAGGAGAAGGGCAGCGCATCCACTACAGCGATCATCAAGGGGAAGAAGTATAGGGGTGGAGTAGTCATCGAACCTAAGGCTGGTGTCTATTTTGATGTTAGCGTGCTTGACTTTGCAAGCCTATATCCCAGCATAATCAAAGTCTTCAACCTATCCTATGAGACAGTCAGATGTGTGCACGAAGAGTGTAAAAGCAATATCGTGCCCGAAACCAACCACTGGATCTGCAAGAAGAGGAGGGGTATCACATCACTTCTAATAGGCTCCCTCAGAGACCTAAGGGTCGGCTACTATAAGCATCTAGCCAAAGAGAAGACCCTTTTAGAAGAAGAAAGAGAGCTTTACAATGTCGTTTCACAGGCGCTCAAAGTGATCTTGAACGCAAGCTACGGTGTGATGGGTGCTGAAATCTTCCCACTCTACTGCCTAGCAGTAGCTGAAGCGACCGCAGCACTAGGTAGATATGTGATTACAAGGACTATAGAGAAAAGCAGAGAGCTTGGTATAGAGGTCATCTACGGGGATACCGATTCACTCTTCCTCAAAAGCCCTAACCCCGAGCAGCTGGAGGCGATAAAGAAGTGGGCTGAAACCGAACTCAACATAGAACTCGAGCTGGACAAAACTTATAGATATGTGGCGTTCAGCCAACGTAAAAAGAATTACATGGGTGTGCTACCCGATGGAAAGGTAGATGTGAAGGGTCTTACAGGGAAGAAAAGCCACATACCAAACTTCATAAAACAAGCCTTCTACGACACATTAAAGATACTCAGTGAAGTTAAAACGAAAGACGACTTCGACAAAGCCAAAGAGAGCATAAGACAGCTTCTAAGACAAAGATACCTAGATCTAAAGAATCGGAAGGTGCCGCTCGAAGATCTGGCCTTCCACGTCATGATAGGTAAGTCGCCTGATAAGTATACTGAAACTACACCCCAACATGTAAGGGCGGCGAAGCTGCTTATGGCTAGGGGTAAAGAGGTTAAGGCTGGAGAAATAATCTCTTACGTTAAGACGGTAACACCGCCCGGGGTAAAACCAGTATCTCTTGCTTCACCTGACGAGATAGATGTTGATAAGTATGTGGAGCAGCTTAAAAGCACGTTCGATCAGATACTGGACGCCCTTGGTTACGAGTTTAACGAAATTTTGGGTGTGACGAAGTTAGAAGAGTATTTCTGGGGAGTATAACTACCTCTAGACTAACAACCGTTATATTATATCAAGAGGTGGGGTTGGTGGAGACAAAGAGTGGCATGACTATACCTGGAGATAAGCTCGCTGTAATAGAGGAGTTCGAAGCTGGCGAAGGCACGTATGTAGATGATGGTGTGATAAGAGCGAGCACAGTAGGTGTGGTCCACAAAGATGTTGTGAATAAGAAGATAATGGTCAAACGAGAGAGAATGAACAAACTTCCAGAGGTTGACGACATCATAATAGGGCTGGTTGAGTCTGTTCAGCCTTCCGAAATAAATATTAGAATCCACTTCATAAACGATTTGCCTTCTCAAAAAGGGTTTATTGGAACGCTTCTCCTACGTAATGTTGAAAGTAAAGTGAGCAGGGGGAATAAACTGCCTTGCAAAGCTGGCGATCTAGTTAGAGCAAAGGTAGCGGCTAACGTTGATATGATAATAATCTTGACCCTCTCTTGCCCCAACTGCGGTGTCATATATGCTCTATGCAGCCTCTGCGGAGGACGGTTAGTTAAAACGAACACAAGATTAAAATGCGTAGAATGTGGTAACGTTGAATATCGCGTCATCGCCCCTGATTACGGTAAGGTTAGATTACCTTAACCTCCCCCTAGTAGATTTTATTAATCTCTTTGTAGATTGGGTCTAAGGTTAGCTCGGCATGAGCTTAGTGGAAAATCCGCCAACTTACGTTTGGTTCAACGGCTCTATTAAACGGTGGAGTGAAGTAAAGGTGCCTATTCTCACGCACGCCTTACATTATGGCACAGCGGTCTTTGAGGGGATCAGAGCTTACCCCTCTGCTGGTAACCTGAATATTTTTAGGCTTAGAGATCATCTGAATAGGCTTCTCTACTCCGCTAAGATCTATTATTTCGAGGTAAAGTATAGTATAGAGGATCTTGCGAGAGGTGTGCTCGAGGCTATTAGAGCGAATGGTTTCAAAAGCAGAACGTACATACGCCCAATCGTGTTTGTGGGGTTTGGCGGTATAGGCTTAGACTACACAGGCTTCCCGATAGAGGTTGCAATAGTAGCGTTTCCCTTCGAGAGATACTTTCACAAATCTGCTGTTAAGGTAAAGGTTTCTACATGGAGAAAGATATCGAATGAATCCAACCCACCTTTAGCCAAGGCTGCAGGCAACTATCTTAACTCAGCTCTAGCTAAACAAGAAGCTATTAGAGACGGTTATGATGATGCGATTCTGCTAGATCAGCGAGGATATGTAGCGGAGGGTACGGGTGAAAACATCTTCATAGTGAGAGATGATGTTGTGTATACACCACCTACTTCTTCAAGCATCTTAATAGGCATAACTCGAGACACCGTAATGAAACTTCTTACAGATTTAGGCTACAAAGTTATTGAGAGAGACATCGATCGAAACGAACTTTACATATGCGATGAAGCATTCTTCTGCGGCACAGCAGCCGAAGTAACACCGATCGTTGAAATCGACCGTAGACGCGTTGGGAGCGGTGAAATAGGGCCTATAACGAGGCAGATCCGCGATGCATATCTAGATGTGGTAGAGGGTAGAAATAAGAAGTATGCACACTGGCTTACCCCCGTCTACTAAGCTTATAGTAGCTTTTCAAGGGGAGAGAGGCGCCTACAGCGAAGAGGCCGCGCTATCCTACTTCGGCCCAAACATAGAATTCTTACCTTGTAAGACGTTAAGGGCGGTCTTCCAAGCAGTAGAGAGTGACAGAGCAATGGCTGGCTTGGTGCCTGTGGAGAATTCGCTAGAGGGGGCGGTCTCGGAAACTTATGATCTTCTTCTATCAAGCAGCCTCATTGTATCAGGAGAATATAATCTCAGAGTTAGGCACTGCCTTATAGCCAACCCTGGTGTAAGGATAGAGGATATAAAGCGGGTTTATTCACACCCGCAGGCACTCGCTCAATGCAGAAGATTTCTAGATACACTTGGCGTAGAAATCATACCGTATTATGATACGGCTGGAAGCGCCTATATGATAAAGCGTGAAAGGCTGATGGATGCAGCCGCTATAGCGAGTAAGAGGGCTGCAGAGATCTACGACCTCCAGATACTTGGTGAATCTATTGAAGACAGCCCTAACAATTACACAAGGTTCTTTGTTATAGGAAAGTTTGAACGTGAGCCTACTGGTAGAGACAAGACATCGATAGTCTTCACAACAAGGCACGTGCCAGGGGCGCTGTATGCTGCGCTCGGTGTGTTCGCTAGAAGGGGTATAAACTTGACTAAGATAGAATCGAGGCCGACGAAGCAGACACCTTGGGAATACAACTTCTATGTAGACTTTGAAGGGCACAAGTTAGATGAGAATGTACGTGAAGCGTTGGAAGAGCTTAAGGCTCACACACTTTACATTAAGATTTTAGGTGCTTATCCTAAAGCAGACCTACCAACTTAAGCAACTACGCTTTTATTTACATAAACCGAGTTCGTCGTGGATAGCCCGCAAAGCATCGAGAGCGTCTTGCTCCTTCACAACGAACGATATGCTGAGTTCAGAGGAACCCTGTGCAATCATTCTGATGTTTACACCGCGCTTCGCTACAGCGCCAAAGATCTTAGCAGCAACCCCTGGTGTGCCTCGCATCCCCGCACCCACAGCGGCTATGACAGCGATATCGTCCTCATACTGAACCTCTGAAACTACCCCTTTGCCGAGTAACGCAATTTCTAATGCTGTGACCGCTTTATGTAATAGGTTGCGTTTTACAACAACACTTATGTTTGATTCAGAGATGCTCTGCGATATCATCAATATGTTGACACCGCTCTTGGCTAAGACGTCAAATATCTTTGCTGCTGTTCCTAGTCTGCCGACCATTCCAGCTCCGCTGACCGTGATTAGACCTACGTCCCTGACCAAAGCCAGCGCCTTAACCACCTCACCAGCCCTCAGTTTGGTGGTTGAGGTAATGAGTGTGCCTGGTTTTTCTTCGGCAAACGTATTCTTCACCCTAACTGGTATTCCTTCTTCAGCCACCGGCTCTATGGCTCTTGGGTGTATCGCCTTCGCCCCAAGCGCTGTCATCTCAAGCGCTTCTGCGTAGGAGATTTGGGGGATGGTTTTAGCGTCTGGTATAAGTTTTGGATCTGCGGTCATTATGCCGTCTACATCGCTCCATAGCCAGACTTCATCTGCCTTTACTGCTGCTGCGATGAGCGTGGCTGTGAGGTCTGAGCCACCTCTACCTAAAGTGGTTATTTCACCGTTCTGCGTCACACCTATGAAACCAGTCACTACTGGAACAACCTTCTTTTCAAGTAGCGGGCTAAGCCTACTTCTGATTCTGGACTTTGATATCTCAAAGAGCGGTGTTGCTTCACTAAAGGCTTCATCTGTAATTACGCCAGCCTCCCCGCCTTGGAGACGCACACATTCAACACCCACATCCTTGAGAGCGTGCTCAAAGAGGATGCTTGACAGCAGCTCACCATAAGAGAGTATGCGGTCCCTCGTTCTCAGCGTCACCTCTTTTAGTAGGGCTGATGCAGTTAGAACCTTTTCAAGCTCGTCTAAAAGCTTAGATAACTCTCTTCGAGCTGTTTCTTTTAACTCGCCACTTGCTAAAACGGTCGTAGCCTCAAGATGCTGTGTCTTTAGGGCTTCTATTCGTTTGATGAGCTCTTCACTATTGCCGTTCTTAGCTAATTCTGCCAGTTCGATCAGCCGATCTGTTACATCGTCGATGGCTGAGACTACAACGATTACGTCGTGGTTTTGCCTATAGCGCTTAACGATGTTACAGCATCTTAGGATGCGGTTGCCATCTGCTAGTGAGGAGCCTCCGAACTTCATCACGATCTTCACTCATACCACCTCTGCGCCAAACGTTGTTTAACCTCAAGTAGATCCCTAAGGATCGCACTTGCTGTCTCCATGCCGCCAGCACCTTTGCCTATTATTATTTCGTCTCCAGCGTATTGTGAGACGAAACGCACAGCGTTTAGGGTGCCAGATATGCAGAGGGGGTCGTTTTGATCTATTAGCCTAGGTTTCACATCGATCTTCTCCGCTACCCTACCCACCAGCTTTATACTCTTACCCTTCTTCTTAGCCTCCTCTATATCCCTCTTTGTCGTATTCGTTATGCCTTCTACACTAACATCCCTTAGCGTAACCTCTTTACCCATGAGCCAGTTCGCGATGATCACGGTCTTGCAAGCGGTATCCCAACCTTCAACGTCTAGCCTGGGATCTGCTTCAGCGTAGCCCAGCCTCTGGGCCTCCTTAAGCGCCTCCTCAAAACTCTTCCCCTCCCGCTCCATGGTTGTAAGTATGTAGTTTGTTGTGCCATTCAGTATCCCCTCTACCATAACCAGCTTATCCGAGGCTAAACACCTCTTCCCGAAGTCCAGGATGGGTGTGCCGCCTCCTACTGTGCCGCTAAAGAGGAGGGCAACGTGGTTGTATCTAGCCAATTCAATAAGCTCGGGCAGCGCCAGCGCTAGTGGACCTTTGTTTGTTGTTATGACATTACGCTTATTTTTGAGCGCAGCTTCTATATGAGATAAACCTGGTTCGCCGCTCCTTATGTTGGTTGGCGTGGTTTCGACCACCACATCAACATCTATTGTTGAGATGAGATCTATCGCCGAAGCATCTCTTACACCGTATTTTGACGCTGCTACCGTGCCTACTCTTCTCTTGGCTTCCAAGACCTCCTCTAAATCCAGCTCTGGGCTGGCTACAGCCGCACCACCCCTGTCAACTACGGCTACTATCCTTGGGTTTAAACCGTGGGTCTTTACGAGATCGCGTCTACGCTCGAGTATGAGCTTGGCGAAGCTCTGGCCGACCACACCAAACCCTATGAGTAGTATACGCATCTTACAGCACCTTCTTCACACACCCTATTATTCTTTAAGGCAAATCTAAATAACGGTGGTAACAAGCCTTAGACGAGATCTCTTGAAGATAGAGAGTGTAGCTGTAAGGGCGCCGGCCACGAGTGCAAACCTAGGGCCTGGCTTCGACATCTTTGCTGTGGCGTTGAGCGAGCCTTTTGATGTTGTGAGGGTTAGAAGGACGGGTGGAGGGGGGTTAAAGGTTACTGTGAAAGGTAGATTCTGCGGAAGCGTATCTGATAGGGTGGAGGAGAATACGGCTGGTCTGGCTGCGAAGACCCTGCTAGCTGAGTTAAACATTCGGGAGGGTTTGGAGATCGAGGTTGAGAAGGGTATAAAGCCTGGAATGGGGTTGGGCAGCAGCGCAGCATCGGCGGTAGCGACGATCTACGCCTTAAACATCCTCTTCAACCTCAACCTCGCCAAAGAAGATATTATCCGGTTCTCGGCCGAGGGAGAAAGGGCTTCTGCTGGAGCGCCGCACGCCGACAATGTTTCAGCATCCCTTCTAGGCGGCTTTGTCTTGGTCAAGCCACACACCTACGAGGCTATATCTATCGAGCCTCCACCCAACTTCGTGCTCTGCGTCGCTATGCCTGAGGTTGAGACGCCTCCTAAGAAGACTGGGGTTGCTAGAAGCATCCTACCTCGCTCTGTGAGTCTTGGTAAGGTTGTTCAGAACACCTCTATGGCCTGCTGGATGGTTGCTTCTTTAATGAGGGGGGATGTTATGGGGTTCGGGAGGGCTATGCAGGATGTGATCGTGGAGCCGAGGAGGGCTAAGATGGTACCGGGCTACTCTGAGGTTAAGAGGCTCGCTTTAGAGGCTGGTGCTGCAGGCGTTGTGATCAGCGGCGCTGGCCCGGCGATGCTGGCCGTTGTTGATGGGAGCAGGGCTGAGCCGAAGGCTGTGGCTGAAGCGATGCGCAGAGGCTTTGAATCAGCCGGTTTAGCCTCATACTGCTTCGTTACAAAAGCTGGTAGAGGTGCTTCGACGATTTGAGCGGATTCTACTTTTTGTGCATAGAGTGTGGTGCAACCTTCTCCTTAAGTGAGAACATATACCGCTGCCCTAGATGTGGCGATCTACTCGAGATAAAGGTGGCTGTAGATGAGTTGAAGGGTAGGGTTGATTTTGAGGGCTTAAGGAGGCTGCCTTTATCGGTCTGGAGGTACGCACCTCTACTACCTATCGCAGACCGCTCGAAGATCGTCACGCTGAATGAGGGGGGTACGGGGCTCCACCGATGCCGAAGGCTAGGCTCGCTACTGGGTTTAGAGCACCTTTACGTGAAGAATGAGGGCGAGAACCCAACCGGCTCGTTCAAGGATCGTGGTATGACCGTCGGCGTAACGAGGGCGCTGGAGGTTGGTGCTAAGAGAGTTATCTGCGCATCCACAGGCAACACCGCAGCATCCCTCGCAGCATACAGCGCCAAAGCTGGTTTGGAGACGATCGTTCTAATACCATCTGGTAAGATAGCATACGGCAAACTCGCTCAAGCGATAGTTTATGGCGCGAGGATAGTGCAGATCAGGGGCAACTTCGACGAGGCTCTCAAGATCGTCTTCGAGATCTGCAGCAGAAATAGGGAGATATACCTTCTTAATTCGATCAACCCCTTCCGCATCGAAGGGCAGAAGACGCTCGCCTACGAGGTCTGCGACCAGCTGAGCAGGCAACCAGACTACTTTATCATACCGGTGGGGAACGCAGGCAACATCAGCGCAGCTTGGAAGGGCTTCACAGAATACTACGAGCTCGGTCAGATAGAGGCTAGGCCGAAGATGGTCGGTGTGCAGGCAGAGGGCGCAGCGCCGATAGCGGAAGCGGTGGCAAAAAGGCGCTTCACAATAGAGCCTGTTAAGAAACCCGAGACCATAGCTACAGCGATAAGGATAGGTATGCCTGTAAGCTGGAAGAAGGCCCTACGAGCCATCTACGAGTCAGAGGGCACGGCGATAACGGTTAGCGACGAAGAAATCCTCGAAGCACAGAGCCTGCTTGCCCGCTTAGAGGGGCTTTTCGTGGAGCCTGCGAGCGCGACACCGATCGCCGCGCTAAAGAAGCTTAAGGAGGGAGGCTACCTTTCAAGAGACGATATTGTGGTCTGCGTCGCAACCGGGCACGGGCTTAAGGATCCTGATGTTGTAACTAGGCTCTATGAGAAGCCTGTTGAGTTGGAGGCTGATGTTAGCAGCATAGAGCGGTTTCTTGGCCTCGCCGAAAAAGAGGTGGCATCGGCTCTCCTAAACCCGCTTGTTAAGCTAACTGGAAAAGCTTGGGTTTCTGAGAATCACTGTTTCTCAATATTTAACTTTTGAGCGCTGTGGAGAAGAGTGTTGGTGGCTTTGGTAGGGCGTAGTCCACTTCGGCTAAAGCGAGCTTAGCCCAAGCGGATCTCTCTACATTCACGTCGAACAGGAGTTTAAAGTAGAGCCAGGTGAAGTCGTCTGGCACCTCGTATAGGTTTGAGTCGCCTAAAACGATCAGCCTCCCTCCGCTCTTAGAGGTGTAGGCTGCCATAACCACGCCTGAGGAGCCCGGTATGTTGATGGTGTTGGCTGTGGCTAGTGGTACGCTTTCTTCATCTAACGTGAGTGTTAGGGCTGAGTAGAGTGGGATAAGGTCTTCGGAGCCTATCTGCGAGAGCGTGTTTCTGGGTTGGAGGAAGCCGTTTATGAAGTTTTGGCGCTCCTCTAAAGCGAACTGCTTCAGCGACGCTGACTCAAACCCCACATCTAGGTGGATTATGAGGCCCACACCACTCTCTAGGATAGAGGGGAGGAGGCTACGCCTATAGTTGTGAAGCTCCGTATCGTGCAAAACCACAATATCATACTCACCAGATAGAAAGATCGACCAAGCATCATCACTACCCCTATCGTGGAGGACCTGCCAAAGCGAGTCTACATCAACACCGTCTTCCGAAAGCACCCTCCACCAGCCGAAGACATCCAGCCCCTGGAAGGATCCTCCAGCGAGCCGCTCAACGTCGATCGGATAGTAGACACCACCTTGGATAAAGCCTTGAAAGACGTCATCAAACACCGCCCTAGCACGAGGATGCCTAACCTCTATAACTATCTTCGTCGAGGCTAGAGTTGAGGACTCGTTCTTCAGTAAAACCTCGCCTTCATACACACCTAGCTCAGCTTTGCTCGGTATGATGATCTGCAGGGCTTCTGAGGCGTATTGCGAAACGTTACCTAAGCTGATCCTGCAGCCAATTGAATACTCGGAACCATATGTGTAAAGGTAGGGTACTGGGTCCACCTCCTCACCAACCTTATGATGCATGGTTAGTTGAGGTGCTTTAGAGAAGGAGGCTAGGGTGGTGACGTTACCTCTGATCTCTAAAGAAGCGTCCAAAGGTTCGGTTGTGAAGACGCTTAGTCGGAGGATCTTAAAGTCGTTAGGGTAAAGCGCTATAAGAGGTGCTGTAAACGAATCTATGCACTGCGGGGTTAGTATAGCAAAGTTAGGTGAAATGCCGCTGCGAACCAGCTTAGGCAATACAAGAATATTGGCCTCAACCTCATTGTTTGATGCTACAGTATCCTTCTCAAAAGATACAACCTTAAACCTCACGCTAAGTTGGCCACAAGCCCTACCAACCGAAACATTTACTGGTTGCTGAAATGAAGTTTTACTTGCAGGCTCTAAAAGGAAGAATCTGGTTTCGTTTAAAATCGTTCGCCCGCTAAGAGAAGCGGTGATCTTAAGAGAGACATTTTCTTCATATGCTCCAAAGTTCACAACCTCAACCTCAAGTTTAACTCCACTTTGGTTTAGAACGTATATAGGGTGTTTGAGTCTAACCCCGACCTCATGCACCTTAACTTTAGGCTGCCCGTGCTGCGTCACCAGCCAACGGAGCGCGTTGAGCGCGAAGATCTTGTTGTCTGAAGCGTTTATGTATCTGTCGTTAAGGAGATCGTCATCGGCAATAACCACAACCTTAGAGCCTTTCTCAGCATCCTCCCAACACGCTACCCCTATGTAGAAGGGGTCATAAGCTACTACTTCTGCTCTACCTGAAACTATGAGGCTTGCGGTTGGATTCCCGAAGAAGAGCGCGCTAACATTGGTTGTGAGCGGGTGCTGTGATAGCTTGGTAGAAAACCCTCCGCCGCCTACATTATCCCAGCGTATACCATATAGTTCAGTAAACCTACTGTATTCTTTACCGCGCAGATCCCCGATGAAGAGTAGGCTCCCACCCTCTGCTACAAATCTATGTATTAGTGAGATGTTGTAGGCTGGGCTGGAGAGATTCACCGGTTGAGGTATGATTAGAAGATCGAAATTCTTCAGACTAACATTAGTTAGGTCGCTATCCGCAGGTAAGATCGTGGGCGATGCGCCCCTCGCCCTCAAGATGTTAACGAGGGTCTTAAAGTCGTGATCAGATCCTATCAGAAGCACTCTGGCTCCTAAGAGGGGGTCGCCAAACTCAAAATGAGGAGTGGGATCTTTAACAACGGATGTGATGCTGAACGACCTTTGTGTAAAGTTGGCTCTCCTAGCCGCTTCGAAAGCACCTTTTACATCCAGCAACCCGGCCCCCTGAAACATAGGGTCAACCGCAAGAGGTTTAGCACCCTTCATCAACGCAGCTTTAACACCAACAGCGCTTATTCCCGGAAACGCTTGGATGAGCAGAGCAGCCGCTCCAGCAGCCTGAGGAGCAGAGGCAGAGGTGCCCCACATTTCAACATATGCTGGCTCATCCTTCTTAGCGTAGAAGGCGTTAGCCCCTATCACAGCTGCGCCGAACGCTAGAAGATCTGGTTTAGAGGTTAGATCGAAGGGTGCTGGTCCTCTGCTGCTGAAGTATGTTACCTCTCCTGTCTCATAGGCAGCACCGACAGAAATAGCGCTCGGCGCTATAGCTGGTGTTAATATGGAGTATAAGCCTGGTCCGCTGTTACCTGCAGCAACAGTTACAACAACATTTCTTCTCACGGCGGCTTCTATCGCTTGAGCAAGCGGGTCTTCAGACGAGGGTAAATATGGTGTGGCACCTAAGCTTAGGTTTATGACGTCAGCGCCGTGCTCTACAGCCCACTCTATACCAGCAATTATATCAGACTCATATGCTATGCCACTTTCATTAAAGACCTTTATGTTGTAGAGGTAGGCTTCAGGAGCAACACCCCTCTGTGTATGTGGGATGATCGTCGCATTAAGAACTTTTGTTGATGCAAAAGTGGCTTTAAACCCCCTGCTACCAGAAGCGCCTGTTCCAGCAACGACGCTAGCCACAAATGTACCATGCCCTATGGTATCGCTGGTATCGTTCGAGCCGCCTGGTAGAAAAGCCACCTCAGCCAAGACTTTTGGGTCGTCTGTAAGAGGATCGTCATCTAAATCGTCGAGATCTGGGTGATTCTTATCTATACCAGTATCGATGATAGCGATTATCACACCTCTACCTCTGTAGCCTTCAGCCCAAACCTCATCCGCCCTTATTAAGTGGGTGGTTTCGTTTAGGAGCGTGGGGTAACTTCCTAGGTGAGGGTAGTTAACACCAACCTCAAAACTCTGCCCGCTATCCGCCTGTTTCAGCATCTGTAGACTAAAGACCCTATCCGCTTGAACGCTCAACCCATTTACCTCATCTAACTTGCTGCTAGGGACCTCAGCAGCAACAAAGGGGATAATAGAATAACTTCTCAAGATCCTAGAACCAGCGGGCAAATGTGGCATATCAGAGCCGCTGAACCGTACCAACACTCTAACATAATCCTTAGAACCATCCCCTTTTGAGAGTGCAGGAGTATCGTTTACCTCGTGGTTGGGAAGGATTGGTAGAGGGGCTTCAAAAATCTTTGCAGAGAGCGGTTGAAGCCAGATCGTTGAGGTTAAGAGTAGGATGGTTAAGGTAAGGTGGCGGGTAAGAAGATTCCTAACTATCAAACCAAGCAATCACTCTGCTTCACACTTAGATAAAGATTTGCAGCACTCGATGATTGCTTTCTTTGGTTAGAAAAGAAGCTATAAGAAAGACCAGCGCTCTTGTACGTAGCAAAGACTTAATTAGTATGTTATATGTTAATTGGGAGTAGAGGTAGAATGTCCAGCCAAGAAATCCCACCCTGGCTTAGAGAGCAACTAGCACGTTTTGAGCAACTTCAGCAAAGCTTACAAGCCATTCTTGTTCAGAAGCAGCAGGTTGAACTCGAAGCCGCTGAAGTTGAAAAGGCTTTAGAAGAGCTGAAGAAGGTTGATCAAGCTGAACCAGTGTACAAGTCAGCGGGCAGCGTGTTAATAAGAGTTAAGCGTGAAGATCTGCTTAAGGAGCTCGAAGAGAAGAAGGAGTTGGCTAATACTAGGTTGCTCGTTTTAAGTAAACAGGAGAGTAGATTGAGGGAGAATTTAAAGGAGCTGCAGATGAAGATAGATGAAGCAATTAGAGGCAAAGAGCAGCCTAAAGCATCATAGACAACTGTCGAAAACACCTCTCCGGAAGCGAAGGTGTTTTCTTTAACCTTCTGCAGACCTATCTAGACACCATGCCTACCGCATATGTGTTGATTAAAGTTGCAGCCGGTGCTGAATCCTGGGTCTTTGAAGCACTTAAAAGGATAGAAGGTATCGAAGAAGTTAATGTGGTCTATGGGGAGTATGATATCATAGCCAAGGTGAATGCGCAAAACATGAATGATCTCAGAGATATCGTTATAAAGCAGATAAGAAGTGTAAATGGTATCGTGAAGACGGAAACATTCATAATTGCGGTAAGTTCGATTAAGTACCCAACGGCAGAAAAGCTGAGTTAGTACCGCACATAACGTTTAACTACTTCCTTGCTGGAAGACCTTTACCGAGCCTAAGCGTTTTCTTCCGAGCTTGACGCCTGCAGACTCGTAATCTAGGTCTCTGAAGAGAAGTTTTAGCCGACGAAGGTTAGCTATTCGGGCAAATCATCCATTTCTCTTCACTAGAGAGTGTAGCTTTTGTCTTATCTCATCTTCTTTTGCTACGCCAATAAATAGCAGTTTCCCGTTTACCGCTAGGGCTGGTGTGGATGAAAGTTCATACTTTAGCCTGATCTCAGGGTGCTTTAACACATCGATCTCCTCTACGCGTACATCGACCTTCTGCGCCTTTAGCTCCTTGACAACCTTATAGACACGCTTCTTCATAGCGTCGCAATACGTGCATCGAGGTGATACCAGAATCTCGAGTTTAATCATCACCGTTTAGGAGCTTCTGATAAAGCTGCTTTAACCCTTTCCCCAACGGCTCCAAATACCTTCTTCTCGACCTGTAAAATGCCTTCTTCACACCCAGCCTCCAAATAAGCGTCTAATAAATCTTTGTTGAGAGTTAGGAAGTTAGGCCCCCATTTGTAGATTTTGAGCATCTCTTTAGCACGCTCTTTCTCAGAGAGCAGGTAGAGGGCTGCGGCAGCCGCTTCTATCGAGCTTAGCACACCTATATGCCCGTAGTTTATGGTGTTTGCGGCTATGAGAAGCGGCAGCCTAACCCTTTTACCCCTGATCCTCTGTGAAAAGACTTCGTCAACTCTCTGCCAGGAGCAGTCTATGATGACGATGCCGTAGGAGACATCTTCGTTTGGTGCGAATATTTTGGTTGAGGTTGGGTCGAGTATGACCATTTTGGGATGTATAGAGGTCAGCCTGTAGATCGGGGTTGCTAGGCGCATCCTACACATCTTCGCCGAACTGCACTTCTTAGGGTCATCTTGGCGCATCTCATACACATATACTTTGACGGGCAACGCTCTACTATCTCACTAGCGTGTTTATAAGCGAGCTAAACGGCGGTATAGGGTATCTTTAGTTCACGGTTTCTGAGCATCTTTAAGCCTTGAACGAAGGCTTCCGCAGCCTCATATGTGGTCAGCACAGGGACACCTAGCTCGACAGCCTTACGCCTAATCAGATACTCGTCCTCAAGCATACTTGCGAACTTCTCTAGCACAAGAGTCGACGGCATGTTTATGATGAGCTCGAGCCTACCTTCTACAAGATAGTCGAGGATGTTGGGTTTCCTCTCGGGCTCACTGATCTTATGAAGGATAGCGACCTGCAGCCCGCCTCTTTTCCTTAGATATTCTGCTGTATGCTCGGTAGCATACACGGTGAAGCCGAGGTCTATGAGATCCTTTGCTAGGTTAAGTATTCGATCCTTCAGCTGAACACCACCCACAGTGATCAGAATGTTTCCGTTCGGCTTGGGGATCTTGAAGCCTACCGCTATCAGAGCTTTTATTAAAGCTTCGTGGAAGGTGTTGCCGAAGCATGCCACTTCGCCTGTAGAGCGCATCTCTACACCTAGCTGTGGGTCTGCGCCCTCGAGCTGCATAAATGAGAATTGAGGTGCTTTCACGCAGACTTGTGTCATAGAGTGATCTCCTCTGGGTAAGCTTGGGATCTTACCGTTAAGGATCGCTGCCGCTGCTAGTGAAATCAAGTTTACACCGGTAGCTTTGGAGACGAAGGGCATGGATCTTGAGGCCCTTAGGTTACACTCTATCACATATACTACCCCATCCTTGTATAGGAACTGTATGTTGAATGGACCTTTTATCTTGAGGCTTCTGGCGATTCTGGTAGCATACTCTATAGCCTTCTGCTGAGCGTGAACAGGTAGGCGCTGTGGCGGGATGCACATTATGGCGTCTCCTGAATGCACACCGGCTTGCTCAAGGTGCTCGATAACCGCGCCAATATACACGTTTTCGCCGTCACTCACACCATCTATTTCGAACTCCTGCGCGTCTTTGATGAACTTGCTTATCACAACCGGGTGCTCTGGGCTGACTTTAGCAGCCCTAAGGAGGAACTGCTCTAGCTGCTTGGGTGTCCAGACCACTCTCATAGCGGCGCCGCTTAAAACGTATGAAGGTCTGACCAAAACTGGGTATGAAACCTTCCTAGCGAACTCCTTAACGTCTTCTAGAGATGTAAAAGCGCTCCACTCTGGTTGGGGTATGTGGAGCTCGTCTAGAAGCGCGCTAAATTTAGCCCTATCTTCAGCCCTATCTATGTTTACGCTCTCCGTGCCCAGTATCTTGATGCCATATGCTGTTAGATGGGGGGCGAGGTTGTTTGGTGTCTGCCCGCCTACTGAGACCACGACGCCGAGTGGCCTCTCCTTTTCATAAATGTCCAATACTCTTTCGAGCGTCAACTCCTCGAAATAGAGCTTGTCGCTCATATCGTAGTCTGTTGAAACCGTTTCTGGGTTGCAGTTGATCACGATAACCTCTTCGATCCCGTTCTCCTTCAGCGCCCAAACCATATTCATAGTAGACCAATCGAACTCAACAGAGCTCCCTATCCTATATGTGCCGGCGCCTAAGACGATAACCTTCTTCACAGGCTTGAACTCTATGTCGTCAGCGGCCCCGTTGTAGGTAAGGTAGAGGTAGTTGGTCTTCGCAGGCCACTCGGCAGCCAATGTGTCGATCTGCTTAACGACTGGTGTTATCGAAAGCTTCTTGCGCAGATCCCTTACTTCAGCCGCCGATATGCCGATGCATTCCGCTATTTGAGCGTCTGAGAAGCCTAGCTGCTTGGCTCTACGGAGCAGATCTGGGGCTCCGCCATTCGCAACCTTCCTCGCATTCTCTCTCAGAAGCCTCTCCATCTCAACGATATTCGCAACCTTCTTTATGAACCACGGATCTATACTGGTTAACTTGCTTATCCGCTCGACCGTAAAGCCTGCTTTGAGGGCGTCCGCTACATCAAAGATTATTTCATCGGTCATACGTTGGAGCCTCGATTCGATCTCATCGTGGTCGGTTAAGGGTTCGCGTCTAGGGTCTGCTACAAGCCCAATTCTACCGATATCTAGCATTCGGATAGCCTTCTGCAGAGCTTCCTCAAAGCACCTACCTGTAGCCATAACTTCACCTACAGACTTCATCTGTGTACCGATGTGTCGAGTAACTTTATCGAACTTCGTCAGATCCCAGCGCGGCATCTTAACGACCACGTAGTCGAGTGAGGGCTCGAAGGCTGCTGTTGTGATGCCTGTGACCTTATTGATCAGCTCCGGTAGAGAATAGCCTAAGATTAGTTTGGCAGCGATGTATGCTATTGGATAGCCAGTCGCCTTAGATGCTAATGCTGATGAGCGTGATAATCTGGCATTTATTTCGACAGCAGCATATCTCTCTGAGTTAGGCTCTAAAGCGAACTGTATGTTACACTCCCCTATTACCCCACAGGCTTGAGTGGCTTTAATCGCTGCGGTCCTTAGAAGGTGGTACTCGCGGTTATTAAGGGTCTGAGAAGGCGCTACAACAATGTTGTCGCCAGTGTGCACTCTCATCGCCAATATGTTCTCCATATTACATACGGTTAGGCTGTTTCCGTAGGCATCTCTCATAACCTCATACTCTATCTGCTTCCAAGTGCCTATGTACTCTTCGATCAACACTTGGTGTGTCATGCTGGCTGCTAAGCCTCTCGTCACAATCTCCTCAAACTCAAACTCGTTGAACGCGACACCGCTTCCTCTGCCTCCGAGTGTGTAGGCTACTCGCACCATCACCGGATAGCCGAAGTCCTTGACGACCCTCTTAGCCGCCTCAAGCGAATACACAGCAACACTCCTCGCTACCGGTATGCCAGCATCCAACATAGTCTTGCGGAAGAGGCCTCTATCTTCAGTCACCTCAATACCCCAGATCGGTGTGCCGAGCACCTTAACACCATACTTATCTAACACGCCGCGTTTCGCTAACATGACGCCGCAGTTCAGAGCAGTCTGCCCACCGAATGAGAGTACGATGCCGTCAGGTCGTTCTGTTTCGATGACTTCTGTTACGAAATCGGGGTTGACTGGTAGGAAGTAGACTTTACCAGCAAGCCTCTTATCAGTCTGGATAGTGGCTATGTTTGGGTTTACGAGAACAGTTTCTATTCCCTCCTCTCTCATAGCCTTAAGACACTGGCTGCCTGAGTAGTCGAATTCACCAGCCTCAGCTATCTTAATGGCGCCGCTGCCTAAGATGAGAACCTTCTTTATGTCCAGGTTACGCGGCATGACGCTTAACCTCCATCATCTCAGCGAATAAGTCGAATATGAAGGTGGTATCGTAGGGTCCTGGCGAAGCCTCTGGGTGATACTGCACCGCTAAAAGAGGTTTAGATTCGTGATAAACCCCTTCAACCGTCTTATCATCAGCATTTATCATCCACACCTCTAACCCACTCCCCTTCACCGAGTTTGGATCTACAGCGTAACCGTGGTTCTGGCTGGTGATGTAGTTGCGCCCAGTCTTAAGATCTAAACACGGCTTATTCTGCCCCCTATGCCCATACTTCAGCTTGTACGTGTCTCCTCCTAGCGAGAGAGCTATTATCTGCACACCAAGACATATACCTAGCATCGGTATGTCTTCATCTATCAGAGACCTTACAGTTTGTATCGTCTTTGCACAGACCTTTGGGTCTCCTGGCCCGTTGCTTACAAGTATGCCTTTTGGATTATATTCAAGTATCTCTGAGGCAGACGTGTCATACGGGACTCGAATGACTTTTAAACCTCTCTTCAGAAGCTCCCTAATTATACCATACTTTACACCACAGTCTATCAAAACGACCCGCTTATCTCCCTCACCGTAGATCTTAGGCTCCTTTACGCTGACCATGCTTACGAAGTCTTGCTCACCATACTTTTCAGCCTTTGCCAGCTTAGTCTTCATATCCTCTATGTCGACTTCATCTTCAGAGACCACTATCACACCCATCATAACACCATACACACGAAGACGCTTGGTCAACTCGCGCGTATCTATCCCCTCTATCCCAGGCACTCCCTCCTCATAGAGCCATTCATCAAGGCTCTTCTTGGACCGCCAATGGCTAGGCGCCCTACAAACCTCGCTAACCACAACTCCAGAAACCTGCGCTCTGTCTGATTCAAAGTTTAGAGGTATGCTGTGTTCATCCACAACATCATAGGAGGGGACACCGTAATTGCCTATCAGAGGATAGGTGAAGGTCAGAATCTGCCCTCTATACGAGGGATCGGTTATGCTCTCAGTATAACCAACCATACCAGTAGTGAAGACAACTTCACCTACTCTCTGTGTAGGGTATCCAAAGCCGCGCCCGAGAAAAAGCGTGCCGTCTTCGAGCAGCAAAGCCGCATTATATACCCGACCGGACGCAGCCAACCCCTACTTGAACCCTCCACCACTTTCTATCAACGCTATTTAAGGTTAGCGTTACATTCGCTACAAAACTGGAGCGGTGAAGTGGCAGCTGTTTTTAAACTAAACCTAAATCTTTCTTGTAAGAGTGGTATTGATTTTGGAGAAAAAGGTTTTTAATGCGTTATGCAGCGTGATAGTAGATCTTTATGGCTCAGAAGGTTGAAATTGAAGATACATTTGCTGAAGCCTTTCCCATGCTCGCTAGCAGGATACTTATCACAGCAGCAAACGAAGAGTGGGCTCGAATAGCTGCGAGAAACGCTACAGGTTTTGCTTCATCCATAATCATGTCGCCAGCTGAAGCTGGTGTCGAAGGGCCTCTTGTTCCACCTGAGAAGACACCTGATGGGCGCCCGGGTGTATATATTCAGATCTACCATAGGACTGGGCACGAGCTCAAGGCTCAGCTTATCTCCAGAATAGGGCAGTGTATTCTAACCTGCCCCACTACAGCGGCCTTCGACGCCATGCCCCACCCGAGGAAGATGCTTCGGATAGGAGCATCTATCAGGATGTTTGGTGACGGTTATGAGAAGAAGGATAAGTTGGGTGATAGGACTATTTGGCGAATACCTGTTATGGAGGGTGAGTTTATAATCGAGCATAAATTTGGCATAAGAAGGTGTGTGGCTGGCGGCAACTTCTTAGTGATGGCTGAGGATCAAGCTTCGGCGCTAAAAGGGGCCATGCAGGCTGTGAAAGCTATGGAGAAGATAGAAGGTGTTGTGCTAACCTTCCCAGGCGGGATATGTAGGTCTGGCTCGAAAGTTGGGTCGATGAAGTATAAGCTCCCAGCGTCCACAAACCACCCCTACTGCCCACTGCTTAAGGGTGTGATACCAGAGTCTAAGGTCCCCGATAGTGTTAAGAGCATATACGAGATCGTGTTTAACGGCATAACGACTGAGGTTGTTAAGAAGGCTATGGCGGTTGGTGTAAGGGCGGCTGCTGAAGTAGAGGGTGTAAAGAAGATCTCTGCGGTCAACTTTGGTGGTAAGCTCGGCCCATTCAAGATAAGCCTGAGGGAAGCGTTAGAATCGCTAAAGTGAGGCTTCGTTCAGCTGATAGACTGAGCCGTCTCTACGAGCGACATAGACGATTGGGGAGGGCAGGGTAAAGAGACCTGTGTCTATCACTCCAGCTATCTCCTTTATTTTATAATGGAGGGTTTGGGGTTCTTCGATTTCGCCGAAATCTACATCTAATATTACGTTGCCGTTCTCTGTTATAAATGGGTAACCTTTTCTATCCGCCCTTACAACCGCCTTACCTCCAAGGTCCTCTAACCTCTCCTTTACATACCATCTTGCGAAGGGTAGAACCTCAATAGGCACAGCTCTGTTAAGCTTCTCAACAACCTTACTTTCATCAACCATAATTACACATTTTTTAGCAGCTGATAAGAGCACACGTTCTCTAAGTAAGGCACCGCCCCCACCTTTTATCAAGTTGAGACGCCTATCAACTTGATCAGCACTATCAAAAGTCCACTCTATCTCTTTAATAAGCGAAGGGTCACCTATCCTTAGCCCACATTCTAGGGCTTTAGCTTCTATCTGCATAGACGAGGGGATAACCGTTAAGGCTTTTGCCCACTCCGTTTTAGATAATGCTTCGATGAAGGCTGCGACGGTTGAGCCGCTACCTAAACCGATTACGCCACTTTTAGGAGCGATGAATGCTACAAGTTCTGCCATCTTGTGAATATGCTCTTCCTGCATCGCCTTCAGCCTTCTAGATCTATCTGCTCTAGTCTAGCAAGCGCATCTAATATTTCCTCTCTAAGCTCCTTTATCTTGGACTCAGCTTCGCTTTCAGGTGGCTTCTTCCTGCGCTCAACCTTCTTCTCCTCAACGGTTGTTTTTGCTTTAGGTTCTTCTGTTACTGGTTGTTGCACCCCCCTTAATGCTTCTAGCTGAGCCCTAGCTTCTCTCAACCTATCTTCTATCTGCGCAATCTTCTTCTCAAAAAGGTTGAGTAGCTCTTGCCTAAGGTTCTCAAGCTCACCTACTTCTATTATTAAGTTCAAATCATTCAACTTCGCCTCTATCTCCCTAAGCTGCTCCTTATACTTGGCTGAAAGCCTTTCACGATCCTCCCTCCCTATTTTACCAGTCGCTTCGGCTTCGTAGAGCCTTGTGATTGCTCCTGTAACAAGCTCCTTTTCTAGGAGAAGGATCTTAAGCTCACGCTTAGCCCTCTCCAACTCCACCTCTGTAACCTGCTTCTCAACTCCTCTGCTCTTAAGATCTAATCTAGGTGGAGTCACTACACTTGGCTGAGTTTGCTTTCTTTGAGCAGCTCTCATACGATACAAGTAGTAGGATACGCTTGCAGCAACCACTATTCCTCCTCCAAAAGCAGCGGATATTAGGTCCAACCACACCTTTTTGCTCTATGGTGTTAGTTAAACTTTCTACTCACTATCTGATCTTCTGACCCAGCCAAGCGTACTTCCGTATCTTTGGGTTTGGGTATCCGCAGTACGCACATACCTTATGCCTTACGTGGTATGAGTGCCTCCCACATCTCCTACACACTATGTGGGTTTTATGCTTCCCACGCTTTCCAAACGATGGTGTTCCTTTGGTCATTTAACCTCACTATCTACGGTGGAGAGACCATCACCACGTTATCTCCCCTAACTATTATGGTTCCAAGCTTTTCGGTTCTGCCATCCTCTAAGATGGATTCCGAAGAGTCTAAAACCAGATTCATGTGTTGGTCAAAGCCTTGGAGAGTACCTCGGATCACTTGACCGCCCTTCAGTTTGATGAGTACTGTTTTCCCGAGGCTTTCATCCAAGACTTTGATGGTCATGTCCGTGCTCATTTTGCCCTCGCCTTACTCTATGTAGCAGAAGCACCCTACTAAGGATATATATGTTTTAGGTCGATTTCTTTTTGCTACGCAGCTTTAACCCTATTAGTATGAGTATGAAGCCGATGAGAAGGGTTATCTGCGGCAGAACCTCCATCTGCGGGCTCACCTGATACGTTAACACCTTTTCACTTACTTCGAGGACAACGCTCCGCCTACTTTCTTGCGTGTTGTCGAAGACCACGTAATATCTGCCAGCCTTTTCGAGCTCGATGGTTTGGTTGTATTTTGTTTGAGCGATGACCGCTGCATAAACGCCGCCTCTAGCAATATTGTCGCTCTCCCAAGCTTTTAACCCATCCTCGTCCATGAGGTAGAAGTTCAGCGGCCCGTCTGCTTCGAAGCTTATGAGTACAGCGGCTCTATCTGGGTTGCTCTGTAGATTTATGTCCACCTTCGCTCTATCTCTTGCGTTGATGCTGAGCAGTGTTAGGGGTAGCAGAGGCTCCTCTTTGTAACACGTGTATGTAAACCCCAACGACTTTGAGAGGACCATGGTTACCGAGGGGTTGATTACACCAGTATATAGTCCTATTAGAGAGAGGATCAGACCTACTGCGACGACCTTAGGCTTCAAGGAACTACACTACACCTCCTCAGCATCAAAGATTCGGTATTTATTGTTTAGGGGTTAAAGAAGACTAGGGCTTCTTCAACAATCCTCTCCATATCCGCTGGGTTCGCTCTAAGCCTATGCCCAGCATTAAACAAGAGGAGCTTCTTAGGCTCTTGCGCCTCTTCATATAGCTTGTAAGCCTCCTCAACCAGTACCAATCCATCTAATCTGCCGTGCGCGATCACGATGGGTCTGGGCGCTATGGCTCTCACCCACTTTTGAGGCACATAATTTAAGGATTCGAAGATCACACGCTCTATAAAGTCAGACCTCTCATCACCTCTTATTACACCAGCAGATAAGGCTCTTTCGAGGAGGAGACTCGCTGCACTCGGGTTGATACTGTAGGGTGCGCTACAGGAGACGACGCCTTTAATGTTAGGGTTGTTTGCAGCTACATAGATAGCTACTGCACCCCCAGCGCTGAAACCTATTAGATACTGCTTGTAGCCCTCTAGCCGTGAAGACAAGCATCTTAGACACGCCTCTGTATCCTCAGCCCAGTTTGAGAGGCTAAAGTATCCCTCGCTGCCGCCTGTGCCTCTAAGGTTTATGAGTGCAGCCGCAACACCCCGCTCCGTGAAAAGAGATGCTAGTTCTAAGTAGCCCTTCTGCTCCACCGGTTCTTGTGTTGAAGGTAATCCGTGGAGGACGGTGAAGACCACGCCCCTACCTTTTTCAGGTAGGCATAAGGTGCCTCTGACCCTGAACCGCAAACCAGCAGTTCGAGTGGTTCGGTGCGCAAGGTTAACGCTAAATAGGGGTGCCGGTGGTATTTAATTGTAGAGTTGGCTAGAGCAAGGCTTTCTGTTGTAGATGTTAATTTGTGCGTAGGCTGCCAATGCTGTATGTTCGCTTGCTCACGTAGATTCGGCTCAGCAGGCTTGGGTAAGACAGCGATCCTCGTACGCTCTGCTGGCGGTATAGAGCGTGGATTTGTGGTTCAAGTATGTAGAGCTTGTGAGGACCCGCCTTGCGCCGCCGTATGCCCCTCTGATGCGTTGAAACTTAGGCCTGGTGGTGGTGTGCTCCTTGAAGCAGCTAAGTGTATTGGTTGTAAGCTTTGTGTAGAAGCCTGTACTGTAAACGCGGTTTTCTGGGATGATGAGTCAGATAAGCCTATGATATGTGTTCACTGTGGACTCTGCGCCCAACTCTGCCCTTATGGTGTGCTAGAACTCTCTAGAGGTGGTTGAGTTGATCGAGGGAGACCCTATTCAGAACGTCCTCTACATCGACCTCACTAGACGCAGATACTGGGTTGAGAAGAGAGCCGACCTCTTTCAGAAGTATATCGGGGGCTCAGGCGTAGCCATAAAACTTCTTCTAGAGGAGTGTAGGCAGGGCACCGACCCCCTCAGCCCAGAAAATCCGATAATCTTTGCCGTAGGACCTTTGAACTGCGTTTTCCCCATGGCGTCTAAAACGGTAGCTATGTTCAAGTCACCTCTAACAGGCAACTTGGGTGAAAGCCACGCTGGTGGTAGGAGCGGCATAGCGCTCAGATCAGCCGGTTTCGGCGCTCTAGTCATAAGAGGGGCGAGCGATACGCCGATCTACCTCTCCATCTTCGATGGTAAAGTGAGTTTTAGAGACGCCAGGGCGCTGTGGGGTATGAGGAGCAGCTACACTGTTGGTAGGGTAATAAGGGAGAGGGAGCCTAAGGCTGGTCTCAGGACTATTATGAGAATAGGGCGGGCTGGCGAAAGGATGGTTAGGTATGCTTGCGTAATAACAGAAACCTATAGACACTTCGGCAGACTTGGTCTCGGAGCGGTCTTCGGGAGCAAGAAGCTTAAGGCGCTGACCATCGCGGGCACAAACAACATAAAGGTTAGGGACATCAAAGCCTACAAGGAGCTATATCAAGAGATCTTTAAGTCTGAGATTACCGCAACAGCCCTAAAGAAGTACCACGACATCGGCACACCCATGAATGTGATGCCCCTAAACAAGCTGCAAGCCCTACCAGCATACAACCTGAGGAGCGTGAGCCTAGATGGTGCAGAGCATATTTCGGGCGAAAACTTGGCTAAAAACTACTTGGGTAGGCGGGTTGCCTGCGCGCACTGCCCTATAAGCTGCATACACCTCGCAGCCCTAAGAGAGCCTTATGAGAAAGAGCCCTACTTCTACAAGACAACCATGATATCTTATGACTACGAGCCCATATACGCTTTAGGTAGTATGCTGGGTATAACTTCACCAGAGGGGCTTCTGAAGCTGATAGATGAGGTTGAGGTCGCTGGCTTAGATGCGATGAGCTGTGGCGTAGCTTTAGCTTGGGCTACAGAAGCTGTTGAGAGGGGGGTGGTAAGCAGCGGACCAGACGGCACCATAGTGAACCTCAGATGGGGTGATTACAACACGTATATAAAAGCCGTTGAATACATCGTGGAGCAGCCGAACGAATTCTATAAAGCACTAGCGCAAGGCGTCGAATACGCAGCAACAAAATACGGGGGGTTAGAGTACGCGCTAGCATTCGGCGGAAACGAGATGCCCGGCTACCACACAGGACCAGTTGCACACATAGGTTACTTGACCGGCGCAAGGCACAGCCACCTAGATAGCGCGGGCTACAGCCTAGATCAGAAGATCTTAGCGTCAAAAAGCACACCAACACCCTCCTCTATCGCGGACACGCTGTTTGAGGAGGAGGCGTGGAGGCAGATCCTATCGAGCCTCGTCCTCTGCTTCTTCGCTAGGGAAATCTATAAGCCCGAAGTAGTGCAGAGAGCACTAAAGGTTGTCGGCTGGGATCTGGGGTTAGAGGATATGAAGAAGATCGGCCACGAGATTCTGGCCCTAAAGCACGAGTTCAAGCGGAGAGAAGGTTTCAAGGCGGAGGCGCTGCGCATACCCAAGAGGATATTAGAGACGCCTACACCCTTCGGTAGGTTAGATGAAGCTTTCATAAGAGATGCGGTCAAAGAATACTTCGCCAGATTATCTCGCTCATCTAACCAACCTTAACCCAGACAAAGCCGTCTTCAACCAAGGTTTCGAAGACCTTTAGAGGAGCTGTGGCTGGTCCCTCTATTACTTTACCGCTCTCAGGATCGAACTTAGATAGGTGGCAGCCGCAGACCAGATAACCCTTAGCCAACCAACCCTCACCGAGAGAACACTCTCTATGCGTGCATCTAGCTGAGGTGGCAAACACTTTCTTACCGACTTTAACTAGTAAAACTTCCACGCCGTTCAAAACGAGGACCAGCGGCGAATTGTTTGAAAGCTTATCTTCTTCGCAGGCTTTAACGAAGCCCTCTCTCACCATATACGCTCACATAACCAGCCGAAGACGGTTGTAATAAGTCTTAACCTATTAACTTAAATGTAGCCAAAAGCTATGGCTTCAGACTTATGCCCCATAGGATCATCCTAAGCTTCTCCAGAAGGGTTTTGACGCCCTTTACTGAAAACTCTACTTCTCTAGGAGGCATCCAGCTCTCGTAGAAGTTCTGGTGGAGGTTGTTCGCCCTCCCCCATAGGTGCCTTAGCTCAACATCCCTAAGCCTCTCAGCTAACTCGTCCACATACTCCCATAGGCTGGCGTGGCTTCTCAGCTCCTTACCTTCGTTGGCGGCCAAAGCCTTAACCATTTGAGAAGCTGCTCCCCACGCCTTCTCAGACGCTTGTGTGTACTCTTTTCTCGCAAGAAGCTCCTCAGCTTCACGCATACACTTCTCACACAGCTTTAGGTGGAGCTCGGCCTTATATTCAGGATCGGTTGTGCCGAGCTGCTTAAAGATGTCTTCGCCGATAAACTCCTCTAAAGACTTACCCTCAGACTCAGCCCTCCTCTAAGCTCCGCTAACATCTTTTCGGGAAACACCACGCTAATTACAGCCACTAACCACTGACACCCATAAAAGCAACGAAATTATTAAAGCGTTTTGTAGACGACGAAGACCGCTTCGTCTCTCTTATTCGCAGCAGAACAGTAACATATTTCTGCTAGTAGATATCATCTTCTTCCTATGGATCTGAAAAAGATTATTCGAAGCTTCCCAGATTGGCCGAAGCCCGGTGTGATATTTAGGGATATTATGCCTCTGCTCAAAGATCCGCAAGCCCTCAAATACACTGTAGATGAGATTGCGAGGCAGTGGAGGGGTAAGGAGATAGATCTCATCGCAGGTATTGAGTCGAGGGGCTTCATATTCGGCGCTTTACTAGCGCAGAGTCTGCAAAAGGGCTTCATAGCGATAAGAAAGGAGGGCAAGCTTCCCGGAGAGACTCTGAGGGTGAGCTATACTATTGAGTATGGTAGCGCTACGATGGAGATTCAAAAGGATGCTGTTAAGCCCGGTGATAGGGTGCTTATAGTCGATGATCTTCTCGCCACAGGCGGGACGGCGAAGGCTGCCGCAGAGCTCATCGAAAAACTGGGTGGGGTGGTTGTAGGCTTCGCCTTCGTCATAGAGCTGCTGGATCTAAAAGGTAGGGAGAAGCTTAAAGGCTACTCCGTCACATCACTTGTAACATTCTAGGTGTGTTGATATGAGCGGGGAGGAAGCTGAGATAGGGATAATAGGTGGGACAGGCATCTACGATCCAGAGATACTCGAGGAGGCTAAAGAGATCAAGGTCTACACCCCCTATGGTCCAACCTCAGACCTAGTAACCATAGGCACCTATAAAGGGAGGAGGATAGCCTTCATACCAAGACACGGGAAGGGGCATAAAATTCCACCCCACCTAATAAACTATAGGGCAAACATCTGGGCTCTAAAGAGCTTGGGTGTGAAGCGCATCATCGCACCCTCAGCCGTTGGGAGCCTAAGAGAACACATAGCGCCCGGAGACATAGTGATACCGGATCAATTCATAGATCGGACCAAATCCAGACCGAGCACCTTCTACGAGGGGCAGCAGGTATGTCACATATCAACAGCAGACCCCTTCTGCCCAGAGCTGAGGAGGCTAGCAGTAGAGTCGGCTAGGCGCCTCGGATTCAAAGTGCACGACGGCGGAACATACATCTGCATAGAGGGGCCGAGGTTCTCGACAAGAGCGGAGTCGAAGATGTTTAGAGCTTGGGGCGCAGATATTATAGGGATGACGCTCGTCCCAGAGTGCGTCTTAGCTAGGGAGGCTGAAATCTGCTACGTTACAATCGCGACCGTAACGGACTACGATGTGTGGGCTGAGAAGCCGGTTTCTGGCGCTGAAGTTATAGAAACCCTTCAGAAAAACATTGGAAAGGTGAAGTGCCTACTCCTCGACCTCATACCTACGATACCGAAGGAGCGGACCTGCTTCTGTAAAGACGCTTTGAAGGAGGCGCTATATTAGGCACCTCGATTAGAAAAATCGCACTATTTTATTTGTCTAAATTACGAGAAAGAGGATAAAAATGTTGGTATTTTAATTTTGGTTAACATTTTCGTTAATATATAACGCAGTTATATTTAAATAGATGCGGAAACAACTTTAACATGTTGGCAAAAATATATCAATAAGAGTTTAAGCAGCAAGATAGTGTTAGAGAGAAGCCTATTGTGTTGCCTGAGAAGGGCGTTTTCGGAGTGTGCAGCTGCGGCGGAGAGATAATGCTCTACTCTAATAGGGGCGTCTTATGTTCAAGATGTGGTAAACTGTATGGTACTTGGCAATATAGAAGAGGAAAAAAGAACCTCTATAGAAGAATGTTACAATAGCTAAATCACCTTAAAAGCCACTCTGTTCCCCTCTCTTTCGAAGACGCCTATATCTGCTTCAGAGCCATATGGGTAGGTGGCGATTATCATGAATCTGCCGTAGAAGTTGCTTAAATCCTCTAAGGAGGGCTGCTGAACACCATTTGGATGAGAGTGTGCAACACCGAGTATCGAAAGGTCTAACGGTAGGTCGTAGGGTGAGAAGGAGGAGAAGCCTTCAGCCAAGGTTGGTCTAGGTGGTAGGATCAGCTGCTCAACATAGATCGCATCCTTCTTAACCCTACCTCGCATTAGAAGCATACCCTCTCTTGGGTGAAGCGCTCTAAAGTAGGCGAGCATACCGCTTACAACATCTCTTGATATGTAGATCATCTTCGCAACCATACTTTGCCGGCTCTATAACAAATTTAAGTCGCTTAATACCCTTATTTTAATGATGAGCTATCAGGCAAAAGATTATAGTAGGCTACTCGGCACACCTGGTTTCAGCGAGCAGCTTCTAAAAAATCACTTCACACTCTACCAAGGCTACGTGAATAACACTAACAAGCTTGTTGAGATCCTCAAAGCTATGTTGAAAGGAGGTAAAGTCAACACACCAGAATACGCCGAGTTGAAGAGGAGGTTCGGCTGGGAGTGGAACGGTATGAGGCTTCACGAATACTACTTCGACAACCTAGTGAATGGTGGAAAGCCACTAGACCCAAGCTCAGAGCTCGCGAAGAAGATAGCTGAAGACTTCGGCAGCTACGCAGAATGGGAGAAGGAGTTCAAAGCAATGGGTGCGATGAGGGGTATAGGCTGGGTAGTACTTTATCTAGATCCAATCTCGAACAAGCTATTCAACTCGTGGATTAACGAGCATGACGTAGGGCACCTTGCTGGCTGCAAGCCCCTACTTGTTATGGATATGTTTGAGCACGCTTATATGATCGACTACGGTCTAAAGCGCGCTGGTTACATAGAAGCCTTCTTCAAAAACATCGACTGGGACGTAGTCTCCTTAAGACTCAAATAGGGCGTAGCGTATCTGCAGCACGCCCATCTTACTTACAGCTCAGCTTCAGGCGGGATCCCGATAGGTGCTACAACGAGTCTACCGACTATCTTCTTATTCTTTAGCAACCCTGGTTTAGCTTTGTGGAAGGTTATTGTTAGATCCGCTTTGACCGCTTTGCTCTGAACCTCGCCTGTTAAGGGGTCTAGGCCTGAGGGTATATCTACCGAGACCTTATATGCTTTCGAGCTGTTGATTAGGTCTATTGCTGTGGCGAAGGGCTCTCTGACCTCACCCTTTATCCCTGTGCCGAAGATCGCATCTACTATTACGCCGCACTCCTCAAATAAGTTCTTGTGCGCCAGAAGCTCCTCCCTGCTGGCGGCGGTTACTGCTGTAATAGAGCGTGTCATCCTGCGAACTATACCCCAGTTTACAGCTGCCTCCTCGCCCTTTATGTCCTCACCCCTACCTAATAGAATCACCTTGACGCTCACACCTTCTCCAGCAAGGTGGCGTGCTGCGACAAGCCCGTCGCCGCCGTTATTCCCAAGCCCGGCAACGACCAGAACACCCCCCTTAATGCGTTTTCTCAGCCGTAAAACAGCCTTGGCAACGGCGCAGCCAGCGTTCTCCATCATAAGCAGCCTAGAGAGACCTAGGGCAGCAGCCCTCTCCTCAACCGCACGCATCTCATCAGGTGTTATAGTCTTGCTCACAACCACCACCATAAGGTGGTCAGATCGTCGCGAGTTCTTCAACGTTCAGAGGCTGGGCGCCTCTGAGCTCAGTCTGGAGCGGCGATCACCTCATCCCGCTTAGTTTTTCGTCTGCTGATCTTATAAAGGTTAATCCGACTGTTATGTTAGGATTCTTTTCAAGACTTTTTCGCAGAATATTTCAGCTACGATCTGTATGTTGCTGTATGTGTCGTCGGTAAATCCCTCTGCCGCTTCATCTATCACACCAATCAATAGCTGCTGATACTCTCCCAGCGGTTGTAGGTAGGATTCGAGCTTCTTCTGTAGGTGGAGATTTTCTTGGTCGAGGAGGGGTTTTATGCAGAAGGGCACTTTTAGGCTACTGGCTAAGAAGAGGGCTTTCGCTTGAGGGTGGTGCTCCACGATCTTCCATAGTGTTGTTTCTAAACCTTCATCTAGTAGATGCTCAGCGTACAGCGCCTGATCGACCCCATACTTATGTAAATAGAGTAGGTTAGTAGCCTCATAGTCCTTCACAGCAACTGCCGTCAAGTAGGTTAAGTCTAGAAGATATTCATCACTCAATTTACCTACCTCTTTCATTCTGCGATATGGTGGAGGAGTTGGTACAACATAGTATCGAACCTCTCCGTGCAGCACAGAGTGCGCAACTTCGTGCCTTATGCACGCGTCAGCCAATTCTTGGGGTAGGGTATTGAGCCTCTCCAGGCTTATGGTTATGCTTGGTAGGCCTAGCCAAGCTTGGTGGTATGCGTAGAAGTCTTCGTCGAAGCCGCTAGACTTTACACCAGCAGCCTTGGACAGCACTGCAAGGAAGGAGAGGGCGTCGCTACTAGTTTGGAAGATGTTGACTTTGACGGCGTCGAGGTTATGTGGGAACTTGCTGTAGCATTCTGTTATTACTCGTAATATGTGTTCCACATCACTTTTAGAAGCGCCCTTAACCTTAAGAAAGATCTTGGGCTTCATAGCAGATACTTAGGCGGCTCCCCAACTATAGGGATAGTTAAACCGCAGCGCGGGCACCTCTTATCTCTGGTTATCTCGTAGCATGTGACAGCGAAGCCGTAGCGCTCTATTAGGAGGGCTCCACACCTCGGGCACCAAGTATTCTCATATCTATGCCCTGGTACGTTTCCGATATAGACGTAGTTCAGCCCCTCCTCTCTCGCCGCTTCGACCGCCTTCTCTAAGGTTGAGATCGGTGTCGGGGGCTTGTTCGTGAGTTTGTAGGCGGGGTAGAACCTCGTTATGTGTAGCGGCGTGTCCTCACCAGCAACCTCCCTAACCCTTCTTGCGATCAGCTTAACCTCCTCTATGTTGCTGTTAACATCTGGTATTAGAAGCAGAACGACTTCGACGTGCAGCCCTAGCTCTTTAGCCAACCTTATGTTCCTCCAAACCGGCTCTGAGTAAGCTCCACAGAACCTTCTAACCACCTCCTCACAACCCTTCACATCGAACTTTATAGCATCCATACCGGCCTCAGCCAAGAGGCGTAGAGCCTCAGCCGTCAGGTAGCCGTTACTTACAAAGTGGCAGTAAAGCCCGCCCGCCCTAGCAATAGGAAAAGTGTCGAGAGCATACTCGAAGAGTAGAGTGGGCTCATTGAAAGAGAAGGAGATGCCTTGGCAGCCATCTGCCAACGCAAGCTTAACAAGCCTCCTCGGCTCAATTATCTCATCTGTCGGCGTAGGGTACCTTTTGCTGATGTCGTAGTTCTGGCACCAGGGACAGGTGAAGTTGCAGCTCCAGCTGCCTATCGTCAAAGCCCTGCTACCCGGCCAGTAGTGGTAGAAGGGCTTCTTCTCTATTGGGTTTATTGAGAGTGAGGAGATCGAGCCGTAGACTATGGTGTAGAGCGAGCCACCTATGTTGTATCTGGTCTTGCAGAAGCCGCTGCCCCCCTCAGGTATGAGACACCTCCTCTCACACACACCACACCTTACCCTACCCTTAGCCCAAGCTTCAGCCAGCCGCGCCGCTCTCACACTAGCCATCCTTTTAATCTCCGCGGCTGCTGTTGAGGGGCCTAGCAAGGTCCTAACCTTTTTCAAGTATATTGTGTGGAGGAGGTTATTCTAGTTTATGCATCCGGTAGAGTAGGGAGATGTGTGAGCCTCAACACGCTTCGAATTTTCACCTAAAGAGAAATATAGATAAGCGCCGTCTGCTATATAGTTTGATAGAGTAGGGGGATGGAGCTTAGGAGAGCGCAGGAGATGGGAGGAGGAACTCTACTAGTTTCTTTGCCAAAAGATTGGGTGATGAAGAATAAGCTGAGTAAGGGTAGCCTTCTGGCGCTTGAGGTAACACCCAGTGGTAGCCTAATAATCTTTCCAGCGGTTGAAGCTAAGAAGAAGCCTAAGGAGATACTCTTGACTTACCCAGCGGAGTATATGAGGAGGCTAATAAATCAGATTACAGGCTCCTATCTACTCGGCTACGACATAATAAGGGTGGTAAGTAGAGAGAGGATACCGTATGAGGATGCGCAAGCCATTAAGAGGGCGATACGCCAACTAGTTGGGCTTGAGATAGTGGAGGAGGATTCTAGGTCTATTACAGCGCAGTTTCTGCTTGAGCCGACGAACTTGGACCCGGAGAAGACGTTTAGGCGTATGCATCTTATTACAATGAGTATGCTGCCTGATGCTGTTCAAGCCCTTATGCAGGGAGATGTGCTTCTGAGGAAGGCTGTGTCTGAGAGGGACGATGAGGTCGATCGACTCTACTTCCTACTAGTTAGGTTGGTTAGGTCAGCGTCTATGGATAGTAAACTTGCGGCTAAATTGAAACTCACAACAATAGACTGCTTAGACTATAGGCTTTCCGCCTATCTCCTTGAAGCAATCGGTGATTCTGCCGAAGATATAGCGAAGTCCTCTACACATCCCCTTGAAGATGTTTTAGGTGATGTTGAGGAGGAGGCAGCCCACAAAATTGTTGGGACGCTTGGGGTGATGCAGGAGTCTGCTGTTAAAGCTTTCCTCTCTAAGGATCCTAAAGAGGGGAGGCAGGTAGTGCAGCTGTATGAGGAGGTGATGAATGAGGTGGCGAGGCTTGAGAAATTTATAGGACCTAATGAGAATGCTACCATTTTGTCTAGGGTCGCTTCTAGCTTCTCTAGGATAGCGAGGTGTGATGTAGATATCGCTGACTTAGCGTACCCCATATACCCACTCGTCAAATAACCCAAAGACTTAATTTTCTGCTGGTAGAGAGAGTGGTATGCCAAAGTACATATTTGTCACAGGCGGGGTGATGTCTGGTCTAGGGAAGGGTGTCACCACAGCCTCTGTAGCAAAGCTCCTCAAACTCTCTGGACTTAAGGTTACCTGCATAAAGATAGACCCCTACCTTAATGTAGATGCTGGCACGATGAACCCCCTCATACACGGCGAAGTCTTCGTCACAGATGATGGTGGCGAAACAGACATGGATATAGGGACTTATGAGAGGTTCCTAGACCAGAACCTGAGCAGACGCCACAACATCACCACCGGCCAAATATACAAGGCGGTGATAGAGGCTGAGAGACGCGGCGACTACCTAGGCAAATGCGTCCAGATAATACCCCACGTAACAGATGAAATCAAGAGGAGGATAAAGCAAGTAGTCGAAGAGGATGGTGCAGACATAGGGGTAGTGGAGTGCGGAGGCACGGTAGGAGACATCGAAAGCCTACCATTCCTAGAAGCCATGAGGCAGATGAGGCTAGAAGTTGGGCCAACAAACTCACTCTTCCTACACGTAACACTAGCTCCAGAATTGGAGACTGTGAGGGAGCAGAAGACCAAACCTACACAGCACAGCGTCCAAGAGCTTAGGAGAATCGGCATACAACCAGACATAATCGTAGTGAGAAGCAAAAGACCCCTAGCCCAGCAAGCCAGAGAAAAGATCTCCCTATTCACCAGCGTACCCATAGAAGCCGTCATATCCAACCAAGACGTCGAATCCGTCTACGATGTACCAGAAGTGCTCGAAAGACAAGAGATAACGAGGGTAATAGCAAACAGACTCAACCTGACGATAGAGAAGACCGACTTAGAAGAGTGGACAAAGATAGCGGAATCATTCAAGAAGACCACCACGAGAGTAAATATCGCGATGGTCGGTAAATACGTGAGCCTAGCAGACAGCTACGTCAGCATAAACCACGCTCTACTACACGCAGGAGCACAACTAGGCGTAGCGGTTAAGATAGATTGGATAGATTCAGAGCTCATAGAGAGAAACAAGGAGGCACTGCACACCTTAAGCACCTACGATGGTATACTTATCCCAGGCGGATTCGGAAAGAGGGTGGTTGAGGGGAAGATCGAGGCTGCAACATACGCCATCAAACACAACGTACCGTATCTAGGGATATGCCTAGGCTTCCAGATAGCAGCCATAGCGATCGCACGCCACATCTGCGGACTTGAGGACGCAAACTCAACCGAATTCGACCCAGATACCCCTCATCCAGTTATAGATCTGCTGCCGGAGCAGAAAGAGGTTAAGGAGATGGGTGCTACCATGCGTCTAGGTGGGCACGATATCTTACTCAAAGAAGGAACCCGAGCCTACAAGCTTTACGGTAAGGATGTGATAAGAGAGAGGCATAGGCACAGATACGAATTCAACCAGAGATATAAACCCCTGTTTGAGGAGAAGGGCATCGTCTTCTCTGGCTACAGTGACGAAGGTAAGAGGATAGAGATACTTGAAATACCGACGCACCCCTTCTTCATAGCCACACAATTCCACGCCGAATTCACCAGCAGACCTGGGAAACCAAACCCTGTGTATCTAGGGTTTATCCAAGCCTGCGTCGATAATTCCAGAAGGCAAGCTTAGTCAACCCCTCTTTTCGCCAACCACAAATACTAATATAAGCAACCTACTGGCAAGTAGGTAGTAGGATGAGTATAGAAGAACTGAGCCTAGACACACTAGACGGAATAGGACCTGCTACAAAGCAGAAGCTGGAGAACGCAGGGATCTACACAATACTCGACCTAGCGATACGTGGGCCTGCTGAGATAGCCGAGGCTATAGGTGTAGATCTTAAGAAGGCCATTGAGTTCAGCAGCAGCGCTAGAGCTAGGCTTATCGAACTCGGCCTCCTCGAAAAAGACTTCGTACCAGCGAGCGAAATCTACAAACGAAGGCAGAATATCGAGAGGATAACTACTGGTTCCAAAAATCTAGACGAGTTGCTTGACGGGGGCATAGAGACGCAAGCGGTCACAGAATTCTACGGCGAATATGGGAGCGGTAAGACACAGATCTGCCACACGCTATGTGTGACGGTTCAGTTGAGCAGAGAGAAAGGAGGGCTTGAGGCTGGGGCAGTATATATTGATACGGAGAACACCTTCAGACCAGAGAGGATATTCCAGATAGCGGAGGCACGCGGATTAGATCCTCTAAAGGCGCTTGAGCGAATAATAGTTGCGAAAGCGTACAACAGCTCACACCAAGAGCTGATACTTTCAGAAATTGGATCGGTACTCGATAAGATGCCCATAAAGCTTATCGTCGTAGACTCAGCGGTTGCGCACTATAGGGCGGAGTACCTCGGCAGAAGCACTTTGGCTGAGAGGCAGCAGAGGCTCAACAGATTCATGCACCTCCTCTTGAGAACCGCTGAAACAAGGAACCTCGCTGTCGTGGTTACAAATCAGGTTCAAGCCGCACCAGACGTCTTCTTCGGCGACCCCAGCAGGCCGACTGGTGGGCATGTTGTGGCGCACACCGTCACCTACAGAATCTATCTTAAGAAGGCTGGTAAGAATCGTATCGCTAGGATCATAGACAGCCCCTACCATCCTGAACGCGAAACAGTCTTCATCTTAAACGAAAAAGGTGTTGACGACCCCGAGGACTCGCCTAAAAGACGGTAAGACAACTTTATAACACCACATCTAACCACGCTATGCAGAAGACAGTTGAGGAAGGGCCTACTACCCCTGATACTACTCCTAACACTAACCTCTGTAACTCAACAATATGCAATCTATGCTTCCGCGTCTCATCTTAGCGAACACATCATATTCTTCGTAACCAAGGACTCGATCCTCGTTAGCAGCACGCTGAGTGGAGGCGATATTTCTCTCACAGGGTTGAGAGAAGAATCGCTACAAGGCGTCAACAGCTACAATCTTATAGCATCCTTCGTCAAAGACTGGCTCCCTGCATTCCATATACTTGGAGACGAAGGCTACAAGGTGCTGCCCCTAACCCCAACACCAAAAGAGGGGTTAACACTCATAGTAGATGCTGATGAGGAGGCACGAGCAGATTCGGCTGCTCAAGCTTTAGGTAGGGTGGTGAAGGCAGCCTTTATGCGGATAGCCGCCGAAGATCACAAATACATCTACTATTCGCACTGCAGCTTCAACTACGTAAGCCAGATCCTATTAGGGGCCTTGCCTAAGTTTGAGGGCGGTTTCACAAACCTTTTAAGGTCTGCGTTTTCTGAGAAGAGTCTTCAGTTTATCGTGTTGGAAGGGTTAAGATCCCAAACAGGCTTCTCCACGCAGCTAACGCTACAATATGCTGAAGCAAGAAGCTTGACACCTACATTTGATTTAGATACTGTTCTCCCAGGCTTCTCCAACACTACAGTGCCAAAAGATGTTAGTGAGAGTAGGGTTGAAGTTGTGTTCGCTGACGCGCTAATATCATCAACCCCTCTGCCTAATGTTGAGGTTATAAATTTCTTCGAAAACATCTCCTCTAAACTCTCGTTTAAGATCGATTCTGGAGGGAAGGCGCCTCTATCTAAGATTCAGCTAACCTACTACCCACCTCTGATTAAGGTGGAGAGGGTTATCGATAAGGGGGTTGTCGAAGCCGCTGAAGGAAGGGATACGGTGGAGGTTACTCTTAGATTAGAGAACGTCGCACCAGCAAACAGTCTAGCAGCAGAAGATTTGGCTGTAAACGAGGAGTGGTGGGTGGGTAAGTTCGAACTCGTCAGCGGCAACGCCTCTAAAAAGGTTGCGGCGTTAAAACCTGGAGAGAAGGTTGAAATTCCATATGTGCTCAGATTAACCGAGAGTTCACCATCAGATCTTTATGTTGCCGGCGAAACCACACCCATAACCTACACATATAGGCTTGGTGATAGGAGTTTTAGTGGCAGAGCATACCCTAATGATGTAAGGCTGGTCTTGAATAAGCCTAGACCAACCCTTCTTGTAACCGCTGAGCCGAAAGAACCTAACCCATCAGAGGCTGCGAACAAATTGACGGTTAAAATCGTGAATGTAGGGGCGAGAAGCGCTTTCAACGTAACCGTAACCTTAGCCGGTTACAAGGTTGCGTCTAAGCCTGTGCTGGAGAGGGGTGAAAGCTGGATGGTTGAGGCCCCTGTTAAGCCTGAGACCTTAACACAACCGCTTCAGAGCGCGAGGGTTTCTGTAAGGTGGGTCGATGAAGAGGGTGAGAAGGTGGTTTCGGCGAATACCGCCCCCATTAGATTCAGCCGCTCCACTTCAGGTGCACCGAAGCTCAGCATAAGTCAAACAGTAGATGCTTCGCCAGAAGGAGGTGGTTTGGCTGTGAAGGGTGTTGTGAAGGTTTCGCTGACGTCTGCGAACAAAACCAGGCTCAAACTCTCATCTCAGATACCAGAAGGCTTCGAACTCGAAGGAGGCGACTTTACACTCAACGGGAGGCGTATGGAGGCGTCTTCAATATTCGAGGGGGCGGCTGAGCGCACCTTTAACTACTTGCTGAGGTCAAATAGATCCCTAAGCTTCGTCCAACCACCGTTCTTGGCTGAGTTCGAGTGGAGCGGCTTCACCCTTAAGGTTGCGTCAAACTCATATGCTTATGCCGGTGGGCTTAAAGTTACCCAAGAGGTCTCAAAGCCCTCAGCATTCAGAGGCTCGACATCAGATGTTAAGGTTTCGATAGTCAACCTAGGCCCGTTCCCCATCTACGATCTTAAGGTGAGGTCTTTAAATCACTCTTATGCTGCTGCGCAGCGCTCAGAGAGATCTGTTGACGTTTTTGAGGTAGGTCAGAGTATTACACTTGATTTCAACATCCGCTACTTGAATACTGGCACCTATCAATATGCTCCTATCGTTGGTGACTTCGTTTTTTCAGCACAGAACCAAACCCTAGATGTGCAGCCGATCTCTCTGCGTGTTGAGAAACCTCCCAGACTGTCTTTAACCCCGCCTAACTCTCTTATTGAGAAGCAAGAGGCTACAATCACCTTTACGCTTTCTAACCCCTCCTCGCTCACGGTCTATGAGGTGGTAGCAGAGGTCGTGTTCAGCGGTGTTGAAACACCAAAGACACCTATCGAGATAAGGGTTGATGAACTGAAATCTGGGCAGTCTATAAATAGGTCAGTCCAGATTACACCATCCTCTGTGCTATCTCTTAAGATCGCTTCCAAGCTCAACTTTAGCTTCGAAGGCGAGGTACTTGAAGGCGAGCCTTTCGAAACGGAGCTCGCGGTCGCCGAGAACCTCCAGCTAAGATACGCCCTACCCGTCGCCATAGGTGTAGCAGCAATTATTGTCACCGCTTATCTTTCACGCCAAAAGTTTGTGAAAGAGATTCAAGCGGTTGAGCAGAGGAGGAAGGCTGTTGACGTATGAAGATATAATTGTTGAAGCGCTTGAGTGCGCTAAAAGAAGGTTCGCTGAAATTAGGGTTAGTGGAGAAGCAGCCAAAGTCGTCGGGAGAGGCGCATCTGGAGATAAAACGCTCCTGCTCGATAAAGCCCTCGAAGACGAAATACTAACGATTCTGAACGAGCGGCTCGAGGGATGCCTTATAGTCTCGGAAGAAGCCGGTTTGCTCGGAGACCCATCTTCAGAGCTTACAGCACTCGTCGACCCTGTCGACGGGAGTACGAATGCGGGGCGTGGAATACCTCTCTTCTCAGCAAGCGTCGCCATAGCACGGGGTAGAAGGTTCTCCGATATCGTAGCCGCTGGGACCGTAGATCTGGTGAACGGTGAAATCATAGTGGCATCGAAGGGTAAGGGGTGTAGGGTTGATGGTAGAGAGGCACACCCATCGAAGATAGATGATTTAGCTGCAGCGGTTATTTCGCTCAGCCTAAGGGTTAGGGGGCGTTGGAAGAATGACCCAAACCTCTTAGCCAACCTCATCAACAACATAAGGCATCCGCGCATCCTTGGTACAGCAGCCCTAGAGACGGCGTATGTCGCTGTGGGTAGAGTGGATGGCTTCATAGAGCCCTATCCTAGGCTAAGGACCTTTGACTGCCTACCCTCACTCTTCTTAGTCAAGGAGGCTAAAGGTGTGTTCAAAATGCTCAACGCAGTAGAAGACATTGACCTAAGGAGCGATGCGGCGATAGGCTATGTTGCTGCTGGCTGCCAAACCCTGTTAGATGAGATTCTGCTGCTGATTGGTTAAAAAGGCTAATTAATAGGCTAATTTAAAGGATATATTTGGTCTTGCTGGAGGAACGGTCGGCTGGCGCGATAGTTGTACACAGATCCGACGACAAGCTAGAGTACCTTATTCTACACTACCCAGCTGGGCACTGGGACTTCCCGAAGGGGAATGTAGAGAAGGGTGAGAGCGAGCTAGACGCTGCTATTCGAGAGATCGGCGAAGAAACCGGCTTAACCGATCTGAAGTTCATCAACGGCTTCGAGAAGACGATACAATACTACTATAAGAAGGGCGATCAGCTGGTGAAGAAGACCGTAACATTCTACCTCGCCGAAAGTAAGACAAAAGATGTCAAACTATCTTATGAGCACCAAGGGTATGTCTGGCTCCCCATAGACGAAGCTTTAGCGAAAGTTACCTACCAAAACGCAAGAAACGTCTTAAAGGAGGCTCACCAATTCTTAACACAAGAGAAGAAGCTACTACGCTGACCAACTCAACTCTCTTAATCTTCTAGCCTCAGCGTCACGGTCTGGCGACTCGATAATAGATCTGCCCACTATGAGGTAGCTGGCACCAGCCTTGACCGCCTCTAACGCCGAACCGCCCTGCACACCGACACCCGGTGAAAAGATGGGTAGCCTGTTGTTTGTTAAAGCTGCCACCTCCTTTATTATTCTCGGCCTAGTGGCGCCTACGACGAGCCCGTCAGCACCCCACTTTAAAGCCCTTTCAGCAAATAGCCTATAGAGCGGTTTAACCGAGCCCGCTCTCGACAAGATCTTTAGCCCGTAGCCCTCTGCCGCGCCTCTGTGGCTCATATAGGTTAGTAGGATCACACCCATACCTCTTTCATGCGCCTCTTCTATAGTAGGTTGAAGAGCATCACGATAACCAACTATTGGATTCGCTATAAACGCATCGAACCCAGCCTCGTGAAGCAGCTTTACAACCGCTAGGTTGGTGTGTGAGATGTCGTTAAGCTTAAGATCTGCTATCGCCTGCAGCCCCTCTCGATGAGCAGCCTCGACTACCCGATTAAGATCCGTTAGGGCCAGGGGTATGAGGAGATGATAGTTAATCTTCACAGCAGCTAACTCACAACCGAGATGGTTGACGAGGTCCAATGCCGATTCTAACAAACCCTCTTCTATGTTGAGGTCCAATGCCAACACGAGCCGGCTCTTATGTGATTTAGTAGCCTGTTCTAAGCGTTCTCTAAACGGGGTGGTCAAAGTGACACCAGCGGATGAGAAGCTTTTAGCTTAATAACTTTAAGGTAAACATAGCCGTGCTCCTCTATTCTATCTGTATATGATAGCTCAGAGGAGTTTGTTGAATATTTTATGAAGCGCCAACTAGGCTCTTCATCCAACCAGCAGTAGAAGAAAATGGATGTTTCATCAAACTCATCTAGACGTGTAAAGACGCCAGCGACCCACCCTCTATCTACTCTATATGCGAAGATAGGTAGGGGGGATTCTTCGAAGAGCATCCTATATGCCCCCACTTTCGCTAGGCTGACCAGATCCGCTACCTCTATTGAAGGGATCTTCTCAAGCTTTCTCCCTTCATTTTGCTCAAAATCCTTCAATAACTTCTGCACAGAGACGATAGGTGTGTAGATGGTGAATGTTGGGGCGTTAGATATGCGCACTTCTTCTAGGCCAGCGGAGTTACGATACTCAAGATAGTGACCAGATTTGTCTGAGGTGGCGTAGTAAAATACTGGGCTGTTGAAGTATGTATCCACGTGAACGGCTAACCTTAACCCTTCTTTAGATGGGAAGGAGAAGACGAGCATAGGTACACGTTCGAGCGCACAGGCTAACCTACCTAACTCCCTTAAGTCGAGGAGCTCTACAAATATTGCTGCACCTACTTTCTTCTGCACGCTCATCACCTTAACTCTTACTTCCATTTAAATAGGTTTTTACATAACCTCCTCACTTACCCTCTGTGGGATGGTGAAGAATATTAAGGTTGGGTGCTGCGGTTTAGCTGGGCTATCCCTCTCAGAATACTCGAAGAGGTTTAAGGTAGTAGAGCTTCAATCAACCTTCTACAAGCTACCTCTACCTAAAACTGCTTTAAGGTGGAGGAGCAGCGTAGGTGAAGATTTTGAATTCACCATGAAGGCTTTCCAAGGGATCACACACCCTATATCCAGCCCGACTTGGAGGAGAGCGGGGAACCAGAAGCCGAAGGAGAATCAAGAAGCTTATGGGCATCTTCAACTAACCGAAGAGAACTTCGAATGCTGGCGTAAGACGCTACAAATCTTCTCCCTACTGAAGGCAACCTTCTGCGTCATCAACCTACCACCATCGTTCAGCAGAACAGAAGAGAATGTGGAGAGGCTTCTAAACTTCTTCAAAGGAAGTAATATCAACATAGGCATCGAATTTAGACACCAGAGCTGGTTCAAAGATAGCCAGAAGACAGCAGAGGACCTAAAGAAGATCGGGGCTGTGCATATAGTTGACCCCTTCGTTAACAAGCCGCTTGTAGAGTCGAAGATACAATACTTTCGGCTGCACGGGCTCGGCCCCAAACCTTATGCCTACAAATATAGCGCTGAGGATCTGCGTAAGCTAAGCGAGTTAGTTAAGGAGCAGAACGCAGAAACCGTCTACGTCATGTTCAATAATACAAGTATGCGTAAAGATGCCCAACGCTTCCTTAAGATTCTCTAAATGAAATAGGGGTGGAGAATGTGGGCGGCTCTCAAGAGGAAAGGTTAAAACGCGTTAGATCGGAGCTACAATTGGCATACACCCAACTGAAACAGATCGGAGCATTAAACAGCTTGGCCGAAAAGAGGCTTGAGTTGTGGAGGGCAAGGTGTAGGCTTGAGCTCGCTATACTCTTGATTAAAGTCTCAGGTGGTACTGATTGCGAAGATAGAAGGAAAAGATATATAATGGAGGGGGAACCGCAAAAGGTTCTTGCTAATGTGCTAGCGTTGGTGGCTGACGCCTTGAACAGCCCCCCAACAACTGAAGTTTATGAGGTTTTAGAAAAGGTAAGACGGGCTAGAGATCTGCTTTTACTGCTTGAATCTAAGAAACTTTAACCTCTTACTTCACTTTTACAAAATTCATTTCGCTGCCTTTAACTAGTATCCTATACTTTCTTCTTAACCCTTGGAGGTATAGGAACCTCTTTAGATAAACCTTCAACCTTCTAGCAGTCAGCCCACTTCTACTACCCTTATTCAACATTATTTTATCATCTTGCACCGATGCTTCCACACCGATACGCTCTTTTAGAAAGCTCGCTAAGTTATGTGAAAAGCCTTTAAGGTCATTTATTCTGATCGTTATCAACTCCTCTCCAGCCTTCTCCAACTATACTTCACCTCTCCTATCGATCATGTCCTCGACGTTGGGTCCTGTTCCTATAAGCGTTACCTTTACACCAGTTTCCTCCTCAATCTTCCTGACGAAACTCTTAGCCTCGTTTGAAAGGTCCTCGAACCTCTTAACACCAGCGTCACAGTTGAATAGAACATCTATCTTTGTTAGGGCGATCTGTGTAGCGCTGTTAAGGATGCAAGCCCGCTTCGCTAACTTGAAGTTAAACGGCGCAACCCTCCTCATTCTACCAGTGACTGTACCGAACTCACACCAACCCCGTTTGGCGACCTCTTCTGTAGGAAGCTCGCCTTCTAAAGGCCCTTCGCCAACCCTCGTAAAATACGCCTTAAACACTACAACGATCTCGCCCACTCTCAGGGGGCCTAGCCCTACATCAGAGCAAACTGCGGAAGCAGTAGTGTCTTTAGATGTCACGTAAGGGTAGGTTCCGTGGTAGAGCGATAGGAAGGTACCTTGAGTCCCCTCAACTAATACCCGCTTACCTTCGTCCAAAGCAGCATTGACTTCGCTGGCTACATCGGTTAAGAACTCTTGTAGAACAGGTATTTCTCTTGCAACCTTACCTTTTCTAAGTACCCTATCTGCGTTTGCAGGACCTGCACCACTTCCTGTTGTTCCGATTTTCTCTTTCAGATGTCCTATCCTATCCTGTTTGATGTGCTCCTCTTCAATAACCCCTGTTTGGTAGTCAACAGCTAACCGCCCTCTTACACCCGTTAGATCGACTTCTTCTAGTAGAATCTGAGGGTTCACAACAACACCTGCTCCGATGAGTAGTCGAGTTCGCGTGTTTACGAAAGCGCTTGGTATTAATCTAACCCTATAGGTTCTGCCACCACATACTACAGTGTGACCAGCGTTAGGACCGACACCCCCTCTAACAGCTACGTCCACATCGTCTTTGACTGCTAAGTATGAGATTACCTTCCCTTTTCCCTCGTCGCCAAAAGCCCCACCTACTACCAAGACAGCTTTAGACATACACCGTGACCCTACCTTTAACAATCTAATTAACTGATTGCTGACTAAAAGAAACGTGAGACAAAGACTACGTCTATATGCTGCTTGGATTTTTCGAGCAGAGATAAATAGAAGGGTAGGAATTATCGGCAAGCATAGATAGGCTCGCTCCTTCATTAACCGTATGGTTCTTCTTAGCCGCGTACCAACCATACCTATAGCCGAATAGCTTAAATTCGCCTTAACCGCACGTGATAGAGGTTTGGCGAAGGGGAGGTTACATATCTACGTCTCTGGTTATGTACAAGGCGTCTTTTATCGAGCTACTGCAAAAAAAATTGCTGAGTCGCTTTCACTGACGGGTTGGGTTAGAAACCTAAGGGATGGGCGTGTCGAAATCATGGTTGAGGGGGAGGAGGAGAACCTTGCAAAGTTTGTCGAGTGGTGTAAGCGTGGGCCGGTGGGTGCTGTGGTGGAGTCGGTTGATGTTACGCGTGAAGAATATAAGGGCGAGTTTAAGGGCTTTGAGATAAGGCATTAGCGCTCAGAAGGTGTTTAGATTGGTTAAGAGGGTTGCTTTAATCAGAGGGGATGGTGTTGGACCTGAGTTAGTAGACTGTATGCTGAAGGTTCTGAAGGCAGTTGAAGCGCAGCTAGACATCAGGGTCTGTGAAGCCGGGTATGAGTGGTGGCTGAAGCACGGCGGCGAGTCCTTCATACCGAAGGAGACGTGGGAGATACTGGAGAACTCAGACGCCTGCTTCAAAGGGCCGACAACCACACCACCAGACCCAAACACACCAAGGAGCGTAGCCGTAAGTATAAGGCAGAGGTTCAACCTCTACGCCAATATTAGGCCGATCAAAACATTTAAGGGTGCTGAGGGGCCGCTGGGGCTGGTTGACTTCGTCTGCGTCAGAGAAGCTACCGAAGGCTTGTATAGCGGCTTGGATGTCCGGCTCAGCGAAGATACTGCGATCACTGTGAGGAAGATAACGCGCAGCGCTTCTATGCGTGTAGCTAGGCGCGCCTTTGAGGAGGCTGTGAAGAGGGGTTGGAGCAATCTTATTGTCGTGACGAAACGGAATATATTGAAAGAGACTGATAACCTCTTCTTTAACTCGGTGCTGGAGGTGGGTAAAGCATACCCCAATGTTAAGGTGGAGGAGTATTACATCGATAACTTTGCTCAGCAGCTAATCAAGAACCCTCAACGCTTCAACCAGCACATAATTCTCAGCACAAATCTATTCATGGATATAATCTCTGAGGCGGCTTCAGCACTAGTCGGCAGCATAGGTATGATCTACTCTGGAAACTTCGGAGACAACTACGCTATGTTTGAGCCAGCACACGGGAGCTCGCCTAAGTACAAGGGGTTGGATAAGGTTAACCCGACAGCGACCATCCTCGCAGGCGCCTGGATGCTCGAGTATCTAGGCGATGTGAAGAGGGCTCGCGCCATATTCGAAGCTACGGAGGAAGTAATCGCTGAGAAGAGGGTTGTAACCTACGATCTAGGCGGGAGCGCTAGATCATCCGAGATGGCCGAAGAGATAGCTAGGCTTGCAGCGAAGAAGCTCGGATAAACTTGTGATCTACACTATCGGCTACGGTGCGAGGAGCAGAGCGAGCTTTCTCCGCTTACTCTACAAACATAAGATAGAGGTTCTGGTAGATGTGAGGAGGTGGCCTACTTCAAAGAGTGAGGAGTTTAAGCGTAGTTCGATTGAAAGGTGGCTTCAAGAATCATCGATAAGATATGTGTGGATGGGGGACAGATTAGGCGGCTTCAGAAGAGGCGGCTATGAGAAGTATATGGTTGATGCCGAGTTTCAGAAGGGGGTTGAGGAGCTGCTTGGGCTCGCCGAGCAGAATCTGGTGTGTATAATGTGCTTAGAGGTCAGCCCTAAAGGCTGTCATAGAAGATATATTGCAAGATATCTGCGTGGGTTAGGTGTGGTTGTTAAGCATATAATATCGGATAAGAAGGTTGTGGATGACGCAGAACTCGTCTAACCTAGAAGAAGGAAGCGGTTAAGCTTGGCTGCTGGCAAGAGCCTTAGCCCTCCTATTTCTTTGAAGAGCGGAGAGCTTTACTACCGTATCGTAAGATGCTTTGTGTTTCTCTATAGGCTCAATCTCTATGTAACCAGCCTTCACAGCGGACTCTAAGATGCTCTTGCCCCGATCAGTCCTCACTATACATATTGTCCAACCTTGTGCACCAGCGCCGCCAGCAGATATGTCAGCAAGTTCTGCTGAGAAGTCTCCGCAGTAGAAGCAGCCCTTTCTCACATACTGCCTAGCCTCCTTCAACCCTATCTCAGCAACCCTACCATCTTTTGTTTCTATTATTATCTTACCTTTGATGTTCATCTTAGCTATCTGGCGAGGCTCTATTCCGAGCTCTCCTCGAATCTTCCTATCTATTAGCCCGCTCCAATAGTAGCTCTCGTGGCACATCAAACCGATCGTGAAGACGACCGAGTCTACACACTTCCTCAACTTATTGTACTGCATCTTCCTAACTGCCTCAACCCCGCACCCTGTGCCTATAAAGGCTACATTGATCCCCTTAGCACCAGCCTCACGGAGCAGAAGGTTGTTGGGGCTATAGGTGTAGCGTGTTCCAGCAGATGAAAGAACCTCTTCCCTCGTCCTAACCAACCTAGGCTTGGCCTCCCAAGTCTCAGGGTTAAAGCCAGCTACTATAGCAGCATCGATCACACCTTTATCTAGAGCCCATATGAGGAGCGAAGACACCAAGCCACCGTCTTGGCACACCTTAAGCACATCCGGATCGCGGCTTCTGGCTGCGACTATACTCTGATACACGCCAAATGCTTCCCCTTCACCCGTCCTGTTGAAGAGCATCTTCTCCACATCGCCCACATTAAAGTTGTAGCGTGGGCAGGCTTTGAAGCAGACACCGCAGTCCGTGCACCTCCCGATTAAAGCGGGCAATGTCTCCTCATATAGGTAGGTTAGCGCTGTTAGAGGGCAGACGGCAACGCAGGAGCCGCAGCCGCAGCACTGACCACTTTCAACTACAGCGTGGTAAAACTCCTTAAATGTCGTTTTCTGCGTAGACATTTACTTGAAAGGCGGTTGATGTATCTTTTAAAATTTTTCGTCTTTCGGTTAGATGCTTTGAGCGAGCTTTGCGATGATTTGGTCAACATCTTGCAGAGCTATTTGTTCGACGTTAGTGAAAGAAGCGAGTTTAACCACCCCCTTACCTAAGATGGATCTATTCTCGATCTCCTCGATAAATTTATGTGATTTGGTTTTTAGTAGGGATTCGGCTTCACTTCTATAGATTTGCTTCAAAACTTCGACGATCAGATACCCAAGGTAGAGGTATGCGTCCACCACCATGTTTGCTTCAAGCATATAGAAAACTTTTTTCGCAGCGAGTGTAGGGAGCAGCTTCTCTAACTTACCTTGCCCTATTAGCCCTAAAGCCTCAGCCTCATAGCATCTAGATAGGAAGTCAAGCCTTCTTTTAACGGTCGTAGTGGTTGCTTCAGCCAAACCGAGCAGCGAGTACATGGTCTGGCTGTGAGCACCGACGTACATCCTAAACTGCTTCATTAGATGTGAGGGTCGAGGTGTGTCACCAGCTATAAAGATTAGCGCTTCGAGTAAGCTGTAGCCAGATGCCAGAAGCCAGAAGCAGCCGCTTATAGTGTAGCCTTCTTTAAAGGCACGCTTCCCTAAGCCTAAGTAGTTGACTGTGTTTGTGAGCGCCGAGGATGCCAAGCTCTTTCTAATACTTTCTGCTCTATTTTTGAGCGAATTTACCAGCGAAGCTAGACGAAGCTCCGGGTCTTGGAGGATCAAACATTCGGTTAAAGAGAGTGCGAGTAGATTATCTGCTTGACGAGCCGCTTCTCCTTCATCAACATACCTCATATCTAATATAAGTCCTTCATCCACTCTCCTCTCAAAACCACCTGCAGTAGGTGAGATTATGATCAAATCGAGTTCACATACAGGGTGGTTGATGCCTTTAGCCCAGCATCCGACCACACCTATGGGATACTCTCCTTGCTCGGCGAGAACCCTCCGTAGCACGCTACCATAGGCTTCTTGCCAACCCATAGTTAGAGTAAGGGTGGGGAGGTGCTTTTAAGTTGCTGCGCGAAAAGTCTTTTAAAGGGTTAAGTAGAGCCACTTAGCAAGAGCGGTTAGAGTGAGCCTAAAGGTTGAGTGAATTCAGGCACATCGTCAGGATAAAGGGTAAGGACCTTGATGGGTCGAAGAAGCTAGTGGCGGCGCTAGCAGACCTTAAAGGTGTTGGGCTGAATCTAGCATATGCCATCATCAACGCCTTAAGGCTTGATCCTAAAGCGAGGCTAGGCTCCCTTTCTGAGGCTGAAATAAATGAAATAGAGAAGGGGTTAAGTGACCCAAGCAGAATCGGAATCCCCGCTTGGAAACTTAACCGAAGGAAAGACCCTAACGACGGGTTAAACTACCATCTTATAGGTGCCGATCTAGAATTTGCTGTAAGAAGTGATATAGAGCGTGAGAAGATGATCGGGAGCTGGAGGGGCGTAAGGCACTCACTCGGCTTGAAGGTTAGGGGGCAGAGGACCCGCACAACCGGTAGGAAAGGCAGAACGGTTGGTGTGAGAAAGTCGGCGGCGTGATCAGCATATGGGCGACCCTAAGAAACCTAGGAAGAAGTATAAGCGTCCAAGAACCCCTTGGAGAGCAGACCAACTAGCCCAAGAACTATACTTGGTCGGAACTTATGGGTTAAGGAATAAGCGTGAATTATGGAAGGCGCAGACCATCCTCTCTAAGATCCGCAGGCAGGCAAGAATGCTTCTAGCAGCCCCTCCAGAAGTCAGAGCGAAGAAAGAAGCTACCCTCCTAGATTCGCTCGCTAAGAAGGGTCTGGTCTCCAAAGACGCTACACTCGACGATGTTCTCAGCCTCACGGTAGAGAATATCTTGGCGAGGAGGCTTCAGACAATAGTCTGGAAGAAGGGGTTGGCTTCAACACCCTACCAAGCACGCCAGCTCATAACACACAGACACATAGTCATCGGCGACAGAGTCGTGACAAAACCGAGCTACTGGGTTTCAGCGGACGAAGAGCCCAAAGTTGCGATCAGACCAGATAGCCCCCTCAAAGCCAGAATCGCACAGCCAGCTACCGCACCAGCCTCTGAAGAAGGTGGGTAGAGGGTTTGGCGGAGAAAGAAGAGCCGATAAAATGGGGCGTAGCACACATCTACAGCAGCTACAACAACACAATAGTCCACATTACAGATCTAAGTGGCGCTGAAACGATCGCCATCAGCTCAGGAGGAAGACACGTTAAAGCAGATCGGTTCGAAGCCTCACCCTACGCAGCCATGAAGTCAGCGACCGCTGCTGCAGAAATCGCTAAGGCCAAGGGCATAACTCACCTACACATAAAAGTGAGGGCTGTAGGAGGCACAGGCCCAAGAACACCAGGCCCAGGTGCGCAAGCAGCCATCAGAGCCTTGGCTAGAGCCGGCTTCAAGATAGGTAGGATAGAGGATGTCACACCTATCCCCCACGATACGACTAGGAAGAAGGGTGGGAGGAGAGGTAGGAGGGCCTAGACTCTAACCAGCACTTCACTTTCTTTCACCTGCTTCGCAACATATTTATTGTAACATCGCTATCCGTTAGTATTGTGCTATGTGTGGGATTATAGGGTGTGTTAGCGACGCTAATGTGGTAGATGTGTTAGCTGATGGTTTGAAGAACATGGAGTATAGGGGTTATGATTCGGCTGGATTTTGTGTGTACGATGATGGAACCATAAGAGTATGTAAAGGTGTTGGGCGAGTAGACGAGATAGCTAGAAACCTAGATCTGCAGAGTTTCTCTGGTAAGATAGGCTTGGCGCACACACGATGGGCGACACACGGAGGTGTAACGCCAGAAAATGCTCATCCACATTTATCTTGCAATGGGGAGGTTGCGGTTGTCCATAACGGCATTATCGAAAACTATCAAGCAATTAAAGTGAAGCTGGAGGCTAAGGGGCATATATTCAGAAGCACAACAGACACAGAAGTGATCCCGCATCTGATAGAGGAGAAGCTGAAGGCTGGCAGGAATTATAGGGATGCTGTCTTGGATGCTGTTAAAGAGCTGAAGGGTTCATATGCCTTCATCGTCCTATTCAGAGACTTATGCGACAGGCTATATGGTGTGAGAAAGGATGCTCCACTAATAATAGGTTTGAGCGAAAGAGGAAATTTTTTGGCAAGTGACGCCCTCTCCTTCCTCAAATATACGAATAAAGCTATATTCTTAGAGAACCTAGAAGTAGCAGAGGTTAGGAGGGACGGCTACACCATATGGAACTTCAAAGGCGAAGAGGTCCAGCACAGCATATCTACTTTAGAGTGGGAATCTATGGTGCTCTCGAAGAGAGAGTTTACACACTTTACGCTAAAAGAGATCCACGAGCAGCGTGAAACCATCACCTTAGCCTTCAGACAAGATCAGGAGGATCTGGACCGATTCTGCCTAGCCCTACAAGGCGCTGAGAGGATCTACATAATAGGCGCTGGAACAAGCTACCACGCAGGGCTGGTAGCCAAGCACCTCTTCCTCAACGTAGCTAAGCTGCCAGTAGAGGCGATCTTAGCGAGCGAATTCGAAGAGTACGCTACGCTCCTCGACGAGGGGACACTTCTGCTTGCTATTTCGCAGAGCGGCGAAACTGCCGATGTGCTATCTGCTGTTAGCGTAGCTAAGAAGAGGGGTGTACCTGTGCTTTCGATAGTCAATATGCTGAGCTCGAGTTTAGCGAGGGAGAGCGAGCAGACACTTTACCTAAAATGTGGCCCAGAGGTCGGTGTGGCTGCTACAAAGACCTTCACCGCTCAGCTCGCCGTCATCTACAGCGTCGTCGCCAGGCTTTCGAATCTATCTATCGACCTGAAGCAGATAGCGGAAGCTGTTGAGGAGGTGTTCGGCGTCGAGCGGCAGATGGCGTATCTCGCGCAAGCTCTATCAACGTCTAAAGACTGTTACTTCATAGGAAGGGGCGTGAACTACCCTATAGCGCTTGAAGGCGCTCTCAAGCTGAAGGAGCTTGCGTATGTTCACGCAGAAGGTCTTGCAGCCGGAGAACTTAAGCACGGAACCTTGGCACTCATATCTGAAGGAGTGCCAGTTATAGCCATTAACCCAAGCGACAAAACCTACCACGATACCCTAAGTAATGTCGCTGAGATTAAGGCAAGGGGAGGAAGGGTGATTGGCTTATCGGACGTTGAGAACAGCCTATACGACTACCACGTAAAGATACCTTCTGTGGAAAAACTCTTCTACCCTCTGGTTGAGGTCATACCCCTACAGATGTTCGCATACTACTCAGCACTAGAGCGCGGGCAGAACCCAGACTACCCAAGGAACTTGGCTAAATCGGTGACCGTAAAATAAGCGCCCTCATTCTAGCATTCGGTAAGACGCCTACCGTAAGTGAAGAAAGCGGAGCTTAGATTCGAACTCTAACCCATTTAACTCTAGCTCTAAGGTAGGTGCCGTAGATTAAGCCGACAACCATACCAGCGAGGTGTGCGCCGTGCGCAACCCCTGTAGGCACAAACAGCCCAGCTATATCTATGAGCGCCCAGATGGCTGCTGCTAGCGCCATTGGAACTGGTATGAAGCCGTAGATGTAGACGAATAGAGAAGGCGCTATCACCGCTAATGTGCCAATTATACCGTAGATCGCACCCGAAGCCCCTATGGCTGGTGTGTATGGGTTCGATGTAGTGAGCAAGTACCCCAAGTTTCCCACAATCCCAGATACTATGAAGAGGGCTGCGAATGAGCCGTTACCTATTATCCTCTCAAGGTAGATGCCGAAGAAGAAGAGCGCAAAGAGGTTGAAGAAGAGGTGTAGAACGTCTGCGTGTAGAAAGATCGATGTTATGAACGTCCAAGGCTCGTAGAAGGCGAAGGCTGGGAAGAAGGCTAGGTTGATCCAAGTATCTGAGGTGAGCTGGTATATGAAAAATACGAGTATCACTAGGATGAAGATGAAGGTGAACTTAGGTCTAGCAGCCTGCAACCACTAAACACCGATTTAGATGCCACCACTAACCGCAACACTTCTATATAGTCCTTTAGAAGCTTAACGCAAGTGGTAAGATGAAAGTAGAAAAGATCATCTACTTACTCACCGGAGGAGGCAGACACAGAAGCCACTCTTGAAGCCACCAAGGGAGCGTACCAACGCCCTAAACAGCTGTAGCTGGAACTGATAGGGGGTGCGGATACCGCGCTTGTGCTTAGACCAGCGAACTCAAACAGCTTCTTCGACCTATTCGTCAGAGAGATTATATTTAAGCCTAGGAGTAGGGTTTAGAGGCTCTTCACCTCCTCGAGCTTCTCAGGCAGATATTTGTCCACGATCGTGGTCAAGCCGTATTTTGCGAAGGCTTCCAGTTCACTCTTCCTCTTTATCTTAAGGAACATGTCGAGTTCACGCAGCCAAATCCCCTTCGAATACCTCGGATCCTTCTTTAACTCGTATATCCTCTTAATATCTATCTCAGTTAAGGGGTCGCTTGGTAGGCGGTACTTGACTATATCCGTGCCCCAAACACCTATCCACTTAGCATCGGGAACCGTCAGATCTTGTAGATGGGCAGCGCCGACGGAGCCAGAGACTATAACCATAGCGATGTGCTCGCCGTAAACATCGCCGTCTGTAAGAATATACACCGGAAGCTTCAGCTCAGCATTTAGCCGCCTTAACATATATCGTGTGGATCTTGGGGGTTGGCCAGCTGTGTCGACGATTAACGCCTTAAACCGTTTATGCACATTCTCCTCGACGAACCTAGTAAATAGCCCGCCCTTCTCAACGGCTAGCACCATCTCAGCCGAAGTATCGACGAACTCGGCTGTGCTGAGGCTGGGGCCGATAAGGTAGCCGTCTGGGTGAGAGGCTAAGTTTAGGCGCTTACCCTCATAACCCGGCACAGTGTATTCTATTGTCAGATCACCGAAGATCGCAGAACGCTCCTCCGGGTACACATTAAAGTCCTCTCTAGCCTTAGATAGCAGGACCTCTAGATCGGTTATTATCTCGTCAGACTCAGACTGGTCGGTAAAATCCACACCATACGCTTGGGCTGAGTAGAAGACATCTCTTAGTGTAGAGGTCTTCGACGTCTCAACGAGCTTCTTAACGAACGATGCGAGCCAGATCAGCTGAGTAAATGAACGAATATGCTTAATGTTATGAGATGACCTCTTTATCCTAGCTGGGCCAAGCACATATTGCTTAAGCCGCTCATCGTAAACTATGTTGCTGACCGATCTACTTGCCAAGCTTACTTCAGGGAAGTTCTCATTCTCAATATCCTCATAGACCATCCTACCTAGCTCGTAGAGCAACCTCTTTACCTCAGCCTTCCTCTTAGTAGCTGTAGTCTTCGAGCTTCCGCTGCTCAAATTTCACCGCCTCTTCAACGTACCCAGTTTCTTCCTCTTCCTTAGTAGATCCTTCGATCTCCTCAAAGAAAGGCTCCTTTATACTCTTTTTAAGCAGCTTCCTATAATTGGGTAGTCTAGGTGCTCCAATAAGTTCGGCTGAAAACCTCGCAATTAGGGGCAAATACTTTTCATATATGTTCATCTTCTTCTTGACAAACGCAAGCGTGCTCTTTCTAGAGAGGTATGCGCTGAGTCTTCTAAGGACCTCCCTTAACCCATTCTTTAACTCCCTCTCGAGTTCAGGTCTGTCGGCAAGATACTCTTTCCCCACAGTCTTGTAAGGAACTTTCGTTGAGCATACGTGTGTTATGATGGTTAGTGGCGCGTCTTGTGGAATCTTATACCTCTTCCAATCTATCTCCTCGTTAACCACCTTCCAAGCTACGTCATTAGCCTCATCATAGAGAAGCGGTATTCTATTAGCGAACCTAAGAAGCTTCAACCCAGGCTCAGCGTTCTTCCCACCGTAGGCTAGACCAACCTCAACAATGAAGGGGAAGCCAGAGTATGCTGAAGGAGACCTCTGCACCACCGCTATAAACTCAGGCTGAAGTTCTTTTTCGATGCCTGCGGCAAGGAGCTCTTCACCTAAAGGTGATAGGCATCTGGAATCAGGTGGTAGGAACTTATCGTAGGAGTGTAGAGCATTCCCAAGCCTAGTTATTTCATCATTAGTTAAATCTTGAGGTCTCTTATTGGGGTCTAGACCAGCGTATCTTAGAAAGTCTTCTGCGATGCTGTCACCAACCCTGTGGAAGTTCTTTGAAAGAAACTTCTTTAATGTGCTTTCCTTAGATTCTTTAAGAAGTCTCCTGAGAGCCTCTAGATCTATGCCTAAGGGATGTGGGAGCGTCTCTTTTGCTGGCTTAGGCATCTTCTCTGTTACTCGCTCATAGAAGAAGAGCCTACCATTAGGGTCGATGAAGAGGATGTTAGCGTAAGGTGTTACAAGTGCTGTCTGCTTAAAATATTCTTGTATCTTCAAACCTGCTCTACTATAATCGCCTTCTAATGTGAGCTGTACAGACACCCCTGTTTTGCCGAGAGCAGGCTTAACTGATTTGTTGAGCACAAGAGGTGTGTTGTCGTGTATGTTGATCATCAACTCGAATGTATAGGCTTTCTCACCATCTACGGAAGTCGTAACTAAAACAGGCTTGTTTGTCGTAATCTGCCCGTAAAGTATGGCCATCGTAGCACCCATACCAAACATACCCCTAGACTGCTTGAGCTGAAACTTACTCCCGTAGAATATGCGGGCGAAAGCATCTGGGACATACTTCGGCTCAACACCAGGACCGTTATCTTGAACCTTCAGTATGTAGGGTTTTGGGTCTGTTAACGTCCCATCTAAGTCAGATGGAGTTACTCTTACGAATATATCTGGTAGTATCTCAGCCTCTTCACAAGCATCTAACGCGTTCTCAACAAGTTCCCTTGTCGCCGAGTAGAGGGCTCTGCTCGGGTTGCTAAAGCCAGCGAGATCTCTATTACGATAGAAGAACTCGCTAGGTGAGATTTCTCTGAAAAGTGTCTGTCTCTTAGCCACCTACTCTTCCTCCCACAGCTTTAGGCGCTCAAATTTCGCTTGCTGCTTAGCTCTCTGTAGCATCCTATAGACTGTGCTGTGTTGACTACCGGATGCAAGCATCTTCACGGCATCTGATGCGAGCTTAACACCTTCGGGCTCACCTATAATGGCTACGGTATGGCCATAAACAGAGATCTCAGTCCCTGTGAGTTCTTCTATTACCCTTCTAGCTTTGCCACGTAACCCGATTATCCTACCCTTTATCCTAGTTAACGCGTCTTTAGATCTACCCACATATTCTCGGAGGTCTATAGTTTCAAGTATGCAGTTATCGCTTAGTAGCTTGAAAGCTCTTTCCGGCGAAAACCCGCGGCTTATAGCGTTAATTATAGCTACAGCCTTAAAGGGCTCTGCCTCTTCAACCGAACCCTTAAGCCTTACCGTAACCTCTCCGGTCTTGCTATCGATATTAAGAGAAACGTTACAAGTCTTCTCTATTTCCGCTTTGATCGAACCCTGCTTACCTACTAGTACACCTATGCGATCCAAAGGCACTTTTAGCGTCTGTTCAAAGCTCATTCGCCCTTCACTTTTTTGAGCAAAGTTTGTAGCTGCAGAACCTTCACGCCATTTTTATCGAAAAATCGATTTAGATTCTCTAAGTCACGTAGGAGAAACTCGTCTGCATTAGGGTGGTCTACGCTTACCGCAGAGCCAAAGTCAAATAAGATTACTTCCCCCTTCCATTTAAAGATGTTATACTCAGAGAGATCTGCGTGCACCAACTCTGCCTCCTGATAAAGTAAACGTACTTGCTCTATGATCATGCGGTAATCTTTCTGCGTAACCTCCCCAACCTCTCTTAGAGTTGGAGCTGGTGTGCCATTCTCCCCTATAAACTTCATAACAAGTACATTGCGGTTCAAACCGAAGGGCTCAGGAACCTTAACACCAGCCTCATAAGCTTCAGTTAAATTACGGTACTCCTTTCTAGCCCAAACCTCGATTAAATCGTGTATACCCCTACCTACCTCAGCGAACCTCGGGTCGCCTTCTATGTAGGGTAGGCGCCTCTTAAACTCCGAAGCCACTGTCAAATAGATTTTAACCGCAACGTCGGTGCCATCATCCTTCTTACCCCAATAAACCCTCGACTCCTTACCAGTCTTAACTACACCTAAGAGTATGTGGAGCACACCTTTATTGATAAGCTTGTAGAGCGCCATCTTGGTGCTTTTATCGAAGACATCCTCTACTACTTCATAGTCTTCTGAGCGCTTTCTAAGATATCTGCTCTTCTTCTCATACTCCAGTATCTTTGCCCTTACTTCCTCTGGAAAGTCTCCCTCGCCCCACATCCAAACTCATCTCAGAGGTCTAATGGCAGATACCCTTGAGACTTTAAGAGGTCCACTTGGGCTACCGTGTAGCGCCAGATGATATCTCCACGCTCATCACTCTTAAAGTCCCAAGGCGCCACTAAGACTACATCGTTATCCCTTACCCATATCCTACGCTTAAGCTTCCCTCTTATCCTACCGATCCTAGTTTTACCATCAGCGCATTTAACGAGCATAAGGTCGCTTCCAAGCCTCTTAATTACTCTACCAAGTACCTCGCCTTCGCTAGGATATACCATCTCCTTTAACTCCTCTTCACTTATCACCTTTCTCTTCCCCATATTTGATCACCCACTTACACCCTCTTCACAACCTTTCAGTAGGGTGTAAGCTTATTATAAGCTACCTAAGCGACGTATTAAACCTTTATGATTTTCAATCGGCTATCAACATAGCTCGTCGTCGAAAAACTTAAACGAAAACTAAAAGCGTTGGAGATGCTTGGAGGTTGTAGTACCTTGGCTTTACCATTAGATAGCATTCGCGTCTTAGATTTATCACGGGATTTAGCCGGTCCCTTCTGCTCTATGATTCTCACGGATTTAGGTGCTGAGGTGATTAAAGTAGAGGCCCCTGGAAAAGGTGACGAAGCAAGATCTTGGGGTCCTCCATTTATTGGAGGCGACAGTGCATACTTTCTCGGCGTAAACCGTAATAAGAAGAGTGTCACAATAAACTTAAAGGCTGAGGAAGGGAAAGAAATTTTGTATAAAATGGTTGAGAAATCTGACGTTTTTCTTGGGAATTTCAGACCTATCGTCGCTGAAAGACTTGGGATCCACTACGAGAAGATCAGCAAGATAAATCCTCGTATAATATATTGTTCCATCTCGGGTTTCGGTTACACCGGACCGTACAGAAATTGTCCAGCCTATGATATAATCATCCAAGGAATGAGTGGGATAATGGGTATCACTGGTGAAGAAGGCCGACCACCAGTTAGGGTGGGGGTTGCGATAGCTGATCTAAGTGCTGGTATGTATGCCGCTATCGCCATACTTTCTGCAATCATAGCACGTGGAAAATCTGGAAAAGGGCAGTGGATCGATATATCTCTCTTAGACTCAGCTGTTACGCTGCTGGTACATGATACTGCAAACTATTTTGTGACGGGTGTTCCTCCTAAGCGTATGGGTTCGGCACATCCGAACATCGCACCTTACCAATGTTTCAGAGCCGCTGATGGAAAGTATCTGGTATTAGCTGTTGCTAATGATGAGATCTGGAAGAGATTTTGTCGTGCTATTGGTTTAGAAAGGCTGATTCACGACCCAGAGTTTGCAACAAACGGAAAGAGGGTCCAAAATAGGGAGAAATTAGTTTCCCTACTTAGCGAAGTCTTCCTAACGAAGGAACGTGATGAATGGATAAGGATTTTTGCAGAAGCTGAAGTACCTTGCGGCCCAGTAAATACAATAGACGAAGTATTTCAAGACCCGCAGATTCTTGAAAGGAACATGTTAATCGAAATTAAGCACCCAAAGACGGATAAGCTCAGGCAGATCGGAATACCTATCAAATTCTCAGACACACAATTACAAGTGAAGTCTCCGCCACCGCTGCTAGGGCAGCATACAGAAGACGTCCTAAAGAATCTACTGAATATGAACAGTCACGAAATAAATCGCTTAAAAGAAATGGGGGTCATTTAACAAGAGCCTTAAGAAGCCCGATTCTTATTCAAAAAGCCCCTCAGCTAGCAAGCCAGCAAATATCTTAAACGGCCATCACTCTACCGATAACCGTAATATCCCTCTATAGCATATAGGGTATTGGGGGAGAGGCACAGCCCAACCAAACGACGGGCGATCTGACCAATCCCCGCTGGGATGACGAACAAAGTGTTGGGCTGTGCTTCAACCCGCATCACAAGATGGGCCGGTAGTTCAGCGGTATGAGCAGCCGCTTGAGCTGGTGCATACGCCCGCCTCGCACGCGGGAGGTCGGGGGTTCAAATCCCCCCCGGTCCACTCAAGGATTAAGGTTGCTGGGCTGCTGTTTTGGTGGTGACTACAGGTAGTCACCAGGTGACTATTAGGAGTCACCAGAGGTTGTAGGGCTTCTTCTAGGTTCGGCCAGTTTTTGGAGGCCTCTTTGAGGAGGGGGAGTTCCAGCCCGATGAAGGTTCTGAGTTTTTTGATGATCCTGTACCTTATCGCCTTTGCGAAGTCCGGTGTTGGGTTTAACTGGCCTCTTAGGTAGGCTATCTCTGCTCTTGTGAGTAATGCTGGTTTTACTTCTCCGTGCCCAATCATCTCCTTTCTCTCTTCCGACTCATTCAGAGGTTTTCACCTCTGTCTTCTTTCGGCCCAAGGTCGTCCTCCCCCCTCTTCACGGGGAGATCATCGGCCCGTCACCCTCCATCCCTTACGGATGTGGCCTCATCGAAGAGAGGTTAAGCCCACATCGTTTTAAACCCTATTTCAAACCTGAAGTCTTTGACTTGTGTTACGAGTAAACAGACTTCCTGATTAAGAGCGTAAGCTAAGTCTTTTCACGATTCCTCCAATATTTCACAGAATATCGGTTCACGAGAGCTAACGCATTCTGAAGGTTTTATCTTAAATTGTAGTTGACTGGCTGCCCTATCTACCCATCCACTTGGGGTTCTGTGGTCGCCACTTTTTCTTTGAAGTACAACTTTACCGATTTGAAGACTACCTCGCGCTGTTATTTTTACAGCTCCTTGAGTATAGATAGATAACACCTCCTTGGTAGGAAGCATGTAGTAACATATTTGTTTTCCGCATCTTCTCGCTATAACGAAAAATTCAATGTCTTCTTCACCAACGAATACATCTTTTACTATCTTCTCTTTGTTTGATTCAAAGAACTCAAATATAGCTTCTCTCGTTCTTGGTTCTAGCTGGTTTAATAACTTCCTTCTTTCTTTAGTTAGCTTGCCAGGCGAAGTGCCTGCCTGCTTAGCCTCCTGTTCAATAACATCGATTGAAATAGGTCTTCCATAATCATCAACCTCCCCTACAAACTGCTTTAAGCCTCTATAAACTTCCCTTGGCATTTGCCATCTTTGAGAATAGTACTCTACAAAATTTCTCTCAAGATGGTTATAGTCAGCTTTTACATCATATTCTTTGACTGATAGGCGTATTTTCATGTTATCACATGAAATTATGATGTCTGCTTTTCCACGTGCTTCTGCCTTTCTTGCAGAAACTTGCCCGTATGTTGTCTTAAAGTAGTTCTGTAAGAAGTTTATAATTTGTTCGCCAAGTTTGTCCTTGAAGTTGATAGCTGTTATCAACCTATCTTCAGTTTTGATACCTCTCCTTGCAGCTTTTGAAGCCAAAGCAAGTAGAGTTCATAAAGGGGTGACATAAAGTTTTTGCCATAACCCCCTTCATTAACTAAGAATACTTTTCAGTGAAGCAGCTAGCTTTTCAAGGATTTGATCTTCATTATCTATTTCTAGAGCCTTCAGTATCGCTACATCTAAACTTCTTCTCCAGTTAGGTAAATCTTCCATCTGTTTATTAATTGCTGGAAGGTCTTTATCTATAATTTTATTCAAAGCTTCGTTTACGCGACGTATTTTGTTTATTGTCATGTGGGGTAATGAAGGGAAGGGTAATCTAAGGTAATCCTCCTCTAGGAACCTTGTCCAAGTCTCGCTTATCCTTCTTCCACCTACTATTAGTAAGCTTAAGAAAACTGTACTGTTAAACCAGGCAGTAATGAATCTTGCGACCTCATCACTTACATTCTTAATTATATAGAAGTCCTTAGTAGCAGTAACCGGCTCAGCCGTATAGTTTGCAAATACACCTCTAAGATTGAAAAGCCTATCTACTTTATCAGGTATGAAGACTTGACCAAATGGTCTCTTTGTACCAAGTTGTTTATGTACATGGCTATACCAAAATTTTCCAAACATCCTAATAGCTGGCTCTGCTACATGTGAAGAAGTCCCCCACTTTACATACTCCCTAACATCCTTTGGAAAGCTGTCAAGCTGTTTTGGAGGTAGAGAAAGGAAGTAATGTTGCGGGTTTGCTTGTATTTTTTGACCATATAGCGAGGGTCTTCGTAATGTCTTTACTAAAAACTCTTTTCGGATATAAAGATATTCGTTTGTTTGATTGTTTCTTATCTCAATCTCATCATCTTTTTCTCTCATAATGCTCCAAAATCTATTTGGTAGTAGGAAGAAATCTGGACCGTACATTTCAACGCCCCTAACAATCTTATCTCCAATGACCTCTCTGCCAGTGCTTACTAACTGGCTTTCCAGAACGCTCCTAATTATGCTTGAGGTAGTATTAGCGAATAAAGTTAGCCAGTTCATATCCTGTATTGGTTGGATATGCGTTAACTCGTGCTCACAGATCAAAGCTTCCTTACACTTTCTCCAGTCTTGCTTTCTAAGAATCGATTTAGCTAAACAATCTAATTCAACATTATCATCAAGTGTTATGAAGAGAGTTCTATTAGGTTTTTTATCTTTCAACGCTATAATTATGTTTTCTTTAAAACCACTTCCATCTGAGAAAGAAACTTCTTTTTTCGATTCGACCATAGCAAGAACATCATAACCTTTTTTTAATAGAAGTTTAACACCTTCGCCTGTTATTGTATAAAACGTCGAGGCTGGTAGGACTGAAGCGAGTAGACCGTTTGATTCAAGAACGAAATCTAGCAAAAATGTACACGCAACTTGCAGATTAAACTGCCGTCTAGTTACATACTTATTGTATCCTGCTGTTTGGATAAAGCGTGTTACTGTCTCTTTAATATTTCTGTCTAAGCTCTCCCAGCGTGCAAAAGGTGGATTGGTCAAAATGACATTAGCTCTGTATTTTATGCCAAATAAACGTGATTTACTAACTAAGCTAAAAGCATCTCCGACTTCTACTCTTACCCTAGTCGAATCTCCATTCATAAAATATAGCAAAGCAGCGTTTGCGATAAGACCAGCTAAGGGATCTAACTCAATACCCCAAACCTCCTTTATATTCTCATAGCCAATTTCAGTTATCGCAGCTGTAAGTGTTAAACCTGTACCTAAAAAAGGATCAGCTAATACGACATTCCCAACCTCCTCAGCATATTGCTTTGCTACTTTAGCCATAAGTCTCCTGCCAACATCCTTAGTATAATATGCAGCGATCCTCTTCCTGTAATCTTGCTTCAGAACTTTTTGAGCGATCTTCTGCAAATTAACCACAAAATCTTCGTTAACTCTATCGACCAGGCTTTTGGCTTTTTCTTTAAGGAATTTTTGTTCAGCTTCGCTTAAGTTTGTAAAGAAATCAAATTCACTCACCCCTTTTTCACCAGCAGCCTTATGTATAACCGCGATGACCGAGCTCAGTAACTCCAAAAGCGAGCTTTCACGAACATTACGTATACCTAGTTTGGTTGATAACACTGGCTCCATGAGCTTTAACCACTGGCTTCTTCCCTCTCTGTCTCCTTGTATAAATACCTCCTTTCCGTCCCGATACGGAGGAGTATTCCCTTATCATTAAAATGTTTAAGAAGATGCGAAACGTAGCCTCGATTATAGCTATAGCCCAATTCTCTTAGCTTTTCACAGACCTCACTTAACGTTCTAGGCAGAGTGAACCAACCTTTGTTAATTAGATCTTGGATACATTCTTCTAAACATCTGTATTTTTTAGCAGAAAATGTGAGTGGTGTTGCTCCTAATTTTTGGAGAGAATCAAAGATTCCTTTTGTAATTTTTGCAACGTCTTTAGCATTGCATTCAAATTCAAAAGAAGTATCTCCTACTTTTATCTTTATATGAACCGTCTCATTCGATGAAAGATCCGTTACGGTTTGTTGATAGGCATCTGACTCCTCTCTTATCATATTCAACCTGCCACTCCATCTTAGGTTAGTTTTCTTAAAGGTTAGCTTTCTTCCCTTTCTTTGATTCGATAAGCCTTCTTATTATCGAATCGTAAGTCTCGCCCTTCTTCCCCAACTCTTTTAGCTGTTCTCGCGTTTCCTTAGATATCTCTATAGTGGTTTTCTCCTTCTTGCTCAAGCTTACTACCCTCTAAGTGGTGTTAGGTGATGTGCCTTTTAAGCTTTATCAACCGTTAACGCCTATGGGAAATGCTTAAATACACATGGTAGCCATAGGTTTCCATAAGAGAGATGGGAGAAGTCGTTACTGTTCGAATAATGGGTGGGAGCGCCGAAGCGGTTAAGCAAGTGGCTTCGGTCATTGAGGATTCGTTTAGAGGGAGGTGTGTGGCTTCGCCGATCTTTCGAAACACCAGAGACCCAGGTTTCCGATGCTATGTGAATATAGCGTTCGACAGGAAGGATTGTGGAATTGAGCGAGGAGAACGTCAGAAAACTCAAGAAGTTTGAAATCCCGATAGCGAAGATCAGGCTCCCAGTTACGTATGCTGGTGTTGAGAAGCGCTTAAAGAAGCTCGATAAAACCGAGCCTAAGGGTGCAGTAGGCTTCTGCCCCTCCTGCAAAAAGGTTTACG
>Ga0080004_1133008_pt1 | contig 121628 bp, 108 predicted proteins | sample WasSprMetagenome_FD_69207 | JGI IMG/M metagenome (GOLD analysis project Ga0080004, IMG submission 69207) | Sulfidic aquatic microbial communities from Washburn Spring, Yellowstone National Park, USA - WS (SPADES assembly) (version 2) | ecosystem: Environmental > Aquatic > Thermal springs > Hot...
CGGGGTTTCGGTACAGGCGAAACCGACCATCATGCCCTGGTCGCCGGCGCCGATGGCCTCGATCTGCTCATCGGTCATCTCGCCGCGCTTGGCCTCCAGGGCGCGATCCACACCCATGGCGATGTCCGGCGACTGTTCCTTGATGGAAACGATGACGCCGCAGGTCTCGGCGTCAAAGCCGTACTTGGCGCGGGTGTAGCCGATGTCGGTCAGCACCTCTCGCACCAGCTTGTTGATGTCCACGTAGGTCGAGGTGGTGATCTCTCCCATCACCACCACCAGGCCGGTGGTGGCGGCGCACTCGCACGCCACGCGGGCATCGGGATCGTCTTTGATGATGGCGTCCAGCACCGCGTCGGAAATCTGGTCGCAAATCTTGTCCGGATGTCCTTCCGTCACCGATTCCGAGGTCAGGAAAAGCTTTGGCGAGGACATGAAGGTCGTGCTCATCTGAGTTGTTCTCCTTTCATCCACAGATATACGTGCCCGAGCGTCGGGTGACTGTACGAAAGCTTTATGTGCCTTCTGTCCAGGAGGACAGGTAGGCCCGCTGTTCCTCCGTCAATTGGTCAATGCGCACGCCCATCGCGGTGAGCTTCAGGCGGGCGATCTCGCGGTCAATTTCCTCGGGCACTTTGTATACGCGTTTTTCGAGGGTGGCGGCGTTCTTGTACATATACTCGGCGCCCAGGGCCTGGTTAGCAAAGGACATATCCATGACGCTGGCCGGGTGGCCTTCGGCGGCGGCCAGGTTGATGAGCCGGCCCTCGCCCAGCAGGTAAATGCGCCGGCCGTCTTTCAGCTTGAACTCCTCGACAAAGGGGCGCACCGGGCGGCGCGAGACCGACATCGCCTCCAACGCCGGGATGTCGATCTCCACGTTGAAGTGACCGGAGTTGCAGACGATGGCCCCGTCTTTCATGCGCTCGAAGTGCGGCGCGTCAATCACGCTGATGTTGCCCGTGGAGGTGATGAAGATATCGCCCTCGGCGGCGGCATCGAGCATGGGCATGACCCGGTAGCCGTCCATGACCGCTTCCAGGGCGCGCAGGGGGTCCACCTCGGTGATAATGACGTTGGCGCCCAGGCCGCGCGCCCGCATGGCGATGCCGCGACTGCACCAGCCGTAGCCGGCCACCACCACCGTCTTGCCGGCGATGAGCACATTCGTGGCGCGGATGATGCCGTCCATGGTGGACTGGCCCGTGCCGTAGCGGTTATCGAACAGGTGTTTGGTCATGGCGTCGTTGACCGCCAGGATGGGGAAGCGCAGGGCACCCTCTTTCTCCATGGCCCGCAGGCGAATGACGCCGGTGGTGGTCTCCTCGGTGCCGCCGATGATGTTGGGGATCAGCTCCTGCCGCTCCTTGTGCAGGGTGGAGACCAGGTCTGCCCCGTCATCCATCGTGATGTGGGGCTGATGGTCCAGCGCCGCCTTGATGTGGGAATAATAGGTGGCGTTGTCCTCCCCCTTGATGGCGAAGACCGGGATGCCGTAGTCCACCACCAGGGAAGCGGCGACATCGTCCTGGGTGGAGAGGGGGTTGGAGGCGCAGAGCACGACATTGGCGCCGCCGGCGACCAGCGTGCGCGCCAGGTTGGCGGTCTCCGTGGTAATGTGCAGACATGCGGACAGCCGCACGCCCTTGAGCGGCTTTTCCCGCTCAAAGCGCTGGCGGATCAGGCGCAGGACGGGCATTTCCAGCTCCGCCCATTCGATGCGCTGTTTGCCCAGGGGGGCCAGCGAAAGGTCTTTGACGTGATGCTTGACAGTGGTCACTTTGTCCAGTTCTCCTTCGACGGTATGATGCGTTCCGGTGATATTTTTCAGCGTTTCAACAGCACCCGCTTCAGCTCCGCGCACGGGCCGAAGTGCTGTTCGTAGCGGGACACGAACTCTTCCAGGGAATAGCGCCGGCACTGCGGGCCGTCGCTCTCGATGACGTAGGTGGCGGAGAGGCTGGCCATGCGGCCGACGACATCCCAGGGCAGGTGGTGCAGGATGCCCTTGATGATGCCGGCGCGGTAGGCATCGCCCACGCCGGTGGGGTTGACGACCTGCCGCGGGGGTGCCGGCGGGATGTCGATCTCCTCATCCTTGACCATGATGGTGGAGCCGCGCTCCCCCTTGGTCACGATGACGATCTCCGCCAGCCGGCGCAGGGCCTCCTCGCTCAGCCCGGTCTTCTTCTTCAGCATCTCGAACTCATACTCGTTGACGATGAGCATGCGCGCCCCGCGCGTGCCCTCGATCAACTGCTCGCCGGTCAGGCGGATGATCTGCTGGCTGGGATCATAGATGTAGGGGATGCCCAGCTCCTTGCATTCTGCGGCGTAGTTGACCATGGCCTGGGGGTCGTTGGGGGAGATAATGACCAGGTCAATCTCACGGTGGTTCAGGTTGCGGAAGGACAGCTCATGGGCCCGCCCCATGGCGCCGATGTAAAAGCTGGCGATCTGGTTGTTCTCTAGGTCGGTGCTGACGAAGAAGCTGGCGGTGAACTCGTCCTCGATCTCCACGATGCCGGAGGTGTCGACGCCCTGCTCTTCCAGCCAGCGGCGGTACTCGCCGAAGTCGCGGCCGGCGGTGGCCATGATGGTCGGGCGTTCCCCCAGCAGTGCCAGGTTGTAGGCGATGTTGGCGGCACAGCCCCCGCGCTGTACGCGCATCGAATCCACTAAGAAGCTCACACTCAGCACGTCCAGGCGTTCGGGCAGGAAGTGCTCCCGGAAGCGCCCGGGGAAGGCCATGAGATAGTCAAATGCCAGGGATCCAGTGACGACGACGCCCAAGGTCCGTTTCCTCCATGAAGTGCTGTGGGATAGCCTCCTATCCCTCTCCTTTCACCATTTTGCGCAGGCTGATGCCGAAAGGCGGATAGGCGATGCCGTTTTCCGTGATGATGCCCGTCAGATAGCGATGCGGCGTGACATCGAAGGCGGGGTTGTACACCGGCACGCCCTCGGGGGCGATGCGCCGGCCGTCAATCACCGTTACCTCTTCCGCGGGGCGCTCCTCGATGGGAATCTCATCGCCGGTGGCCAGCGAGAGGTCAATGGTGGAGGTGGGAGAGACTGCGTAGCAGGGTATGCCGTTCTCCTTGGCCAGCACCGCCAGTTTATAGCTCCCGATCTTGTTGGCCACATCGCCGTTGGCGGCCACGCGATCGGCGCCGAAGAGCACCAGGTCCACCCTGCCGGCGCGCATCAGGTGGCCGGCGGCGTTGTCCGCGATCAACGTCATGGGAATGCCGTCGCGCATCAGCTCCCACGCGGTGAGCCGGGCGCCCTGCAGGCGCGGCCGCGTCTCATCCACCCACACGTGCACCCGTTTGCCCTGTTCCACCGCCATGCGCACCACGCCCAGGGCCGTGCCGTAGTCCACAGTGGCCAGGGCGCCGGCGTTGCAGTGGGTGAGGATGTTGGCCCCATCCGGCACGATGGCCGCCCCGACCTCCCCGATGCGGCGGTTGACCCGCACGTCCTCCTCCGCGATGGTCAGCGCCTCTTGCTCGAGCGCGGCGGTAAGGTCTGCCGCGCTCTGCCAGCGGCCAGAACGGGCGCGCCGGAGCATCCGCTCCAGTGCCCAGCTCAGGTTGACGGCTGTGGGGCGCGTGCGGCGCAGGACCTCCGCCGCCTCTTCCAGGTCGGCCAGGAGTGCCGGCACGCTCTCGGCGCGGCTCTGCCGTGCCGCCAGCGCCAGCCCGAAGGCGGCCGCGGCGCCGATGGCCGGCGCCCCCCGCACCACCATATCCCGAATGGCCTCCGCCACCTGACGATAATCGTCGTATTCCACCACCCGATATTCGATCGGCAGGACGCGCTGGTCAATCATCCTGACCCGGCCGTTATGCCATTCGATGGTGCGCAAAGACCGCCTCCGTTCGGTAAATGACAAATAAAAAGCTCTCCCGAGGAGAGCTCACCTGCGCGGACATCTCCCCTCTCATCTTTCAGGTAGCAGACAGGCATCCACGCGCCTGTGCTCCTGCCGGAATTGGCACCATGGCGTGGACCACGCCTGGTTGCCGGGGCTTCACAGGGCCGGTCCCTCCACCCCTCTGGATAAGAGTCTCCGCCTTTCCAGATTATGGAATTGTACGGCGGTGATACTAGCATAAGGGAGCAGATTTGTCAAAATACCCTACAGCCATGGTATCGGGCGGGCCGGCCGAGACGTTATTTGTCCCGCCGGCTCTCCCGGTGCTATAATACGCGCCGGCATATCGCTTTGAGACAGGAAGGACCAATGTTCCAGCGCACGTTGATGATGGTGGGCGCCCACCCAGATGATGAATCGATCATCGGCGGAACCCTGGCCCGCTGTGCGGCGCAGGGCGTGCGTGTGATCGTTGTGACGGCCACTCGCGGCGAGGCCGGCACCATCTTCGACCCCAGCGTGGCGACCCCGGACAACATCGCCCAGGTGCGGGAGCAGGAACTGCGCTGTGCCTGTCAGGTGCTGGGAGCGGAGCCTCCGCGCATCCTCTCCTGCGCCGACGGCGCGGTTCAGCTCTGCGAGGAAGCCGCACTGGAGCCGCTCGTCCGCCTGATGCGGCAGGAGCGCCCCCAGGTGGTGCTCACCTTTGGCCCCGACGGCATCTACGGCCACCCTGACCATGTGGCTGTCTCGCGCCTGACCACGCGGGCCTGGCACCTCGCCGGCGACCCGACCGTCTTCCCCGCCCATTTCGCGGAGGGCCTGGCCCCGTTCCAGCCGGCGCGCCTGTTCTACTTCGGCCTGAGCCGGAGCACGGTGGAGCGCTGGAAACAGTATGCTGACCTGAAAGTGGAGCTGAACGGCCAACTGTTGGAGTTCGCCGGCATCCCGGACGAGCAGATCACCCTGTCGCTCGACAACACGCCCTACCTGGAGCAGAAACTGCGGGCATGGGCCTGTCACCGCTCCCAGGCCAACCCCAATGCTCCCCGTCAGCGCATGCCGGAGGAGGAACAGCGCCGCTTCATGGCCATCGAACATTTCGTGCTGGCCGCCGGCGTGCCCCTGGACCCGTCCCGCCAGGGCTATGACCTGTTCGCCGGCCTATCGTGAGGGGAAGGACCGCTATGCTCGAACCGGACCCGCCGTCACGGACGACCCCTGCCGATATCGGTGCCCTGCGCCAGAACCTCTCTTCGCGGCTGGCCTATGTGGTGCTGTACCGCGCCTTTCAGGCGCAGGCCGGCGAGGCGGAAATCCGCAGTTTTCTGCATCAAGCGCTGGAAGAGGACCAGGGCTTCATGGCGCGGCTGGCGCAGGCCCTCCGCCGGCGCGGCCAGCCGGTGGACCTCCAGCCGGACGCCGGCGAGCTGTTGAAGCAGTTCTATTCCCGCCGCACGCCGCTGGCGCGGCTGGAATTCCTGCGGCAGGGCGCGGCCCATGCCGCGCAGTGGTATGGTCAGCGCGCCGGCGATCCATCTCTCAGCCAGGAGGTGCGGGAGCTGTTCGCGGAGGGCGCGGAACTGCAACGCCGGCGTGCCAGGCAGGTTCAGGAATTGATGGAACATCTGCATCACCGCTGATGGAGGGAGCACACCACGATGAAGCGCATTCTATCGGGCAATGAGGCCATCGCCTGGGGGGCCTGGGAGGCCGGCGTGGAAGTCGCCGCCGCCTACCCCGGCACGCCCAGCACGGAAATCCTGGAGACCTTCGCTACCCTTCCGGATGTGTACGCGGAATGGGCGACCAATGAGAAAGTGGCCATGGATGTGGCCATCGGCGCGGCCTATGCCGGCCGGCGCGCCATGACCTGCATGAAGCACGTCGGCCTGAACGTGGCCGCCGACTCCTTCTTCTACGCCTCGATGACCGGCATCGAGGCCGGCCTGGTCATCGTCTCCGCCGATGACCCCGCCATGCACAGCTCCCAGAACGAACAGGACAACCGCAATTACGCCAAATTCGCCCGCGTCCCCTGCCTGGAACCCAGCGACAGCCAGGAGGCCAAGGAGCTGGTGGCGGCGGCGCTGGACCTGAGCGAGCAGTTCGATACGCCGGTGCTCCTGCGCATCACCACCCGCATCGCCCATACCTACTCCCCGGTGGAAACGGGGGAGCGCCAGAAGCGCCCGCCGAAGGTGGAGAAGTTCCCCCGCAATTTCGAAAAGTACGTCATGCTGCCGGTCAATGCCCGCCGGCGCCATCCCGTCCTGGAGGAGCGCATCCAGCGCCTGAAGGAGTTCGCCGAGACCTTCCCCTATAACCGGCTCGAACTGCGCGGCGAGGAGCTGGGCATCGTCACCTGCGGCGTCGCCTATCAGTACGCGCGCGAGGTTTTCCCCGACGCCTCCATCCTGCGGCTGGGGATGACCTATCCGCTTCCCCGCCGGCTCATCGCCGACTTCGCCGGCCGGGTGCGCCGGCTCATCGTCCTGGAAGAGCTGGATCCCTTCCTGGAAGAGGAGATCCGCAGCTTGGGCATCCCGGTGGAGGGGAAGAGCATCTTCCCCATCTGCGGGGAGTTCTCCCCCGAGGTGGTGCGCGACGCGGCCATCGCCGCCGGCCTGCTCCCCGAATCGGAGCGGGTGGTGCCGCCGAACCCCATCAAGGGGGATTTGCCGCCGCGCCCGCCGGTGCTGTGCCCGGGCTGTCCCCATCGCGGCGTCTTTTACGTCATGAAGAAATTCAAGCTCCCGGTGCAGGGGGATATCGGCTGTTACACCCTTGGCGCCATGCCGCCGCTCTCCACCATTGATTTCTGTGGGTGCATGGGCGCCGGCATCGGGGTGGCGCACGGCGCCGACAAGGCCGGCGACCCCGAGCGCCAGATCGCCGTCATCGGCGATTCCACCTTCTTCCATACGGGCATGCCGGCCCTGCTCAACGTGGCCTACAACCGCGGCAAGACCATCACGGTCATCATGGACAACCGCGTCACCGCCATGACCGGCCACCAGCACAATCCGGGCACGGGCTACACCTTGCAGGGCGAGAAAACCGTCGAAGTCGAACTGGAGCCCCTCGTGCGGGCCATGGGCATCCCTCATGTGCGTACCGTGGACGCCTATGACCTGAAGGCGGTGCAGGAGGCGTTCGAGGAGGCCCTGGCGAAAGAGGAGCCGGCGGTCATCATCACCCGCCGCGAGTGCGCCCTCCTGCCCGAGGCGCGCAAGCGCTATCTGCCCCTGCGGGTGGACCGGAGCAAATGTATCGCCTGTTGGACCTGTTTCCGGGTGGGGTGTCCAGCCATCCGCCGTAGCGATGAGATATTCGAGAAGAACAAGCGCCAGAAGTCCGATATTGACCCCCTGCTCTGCACGGGGTGTGAGGTCTGCGCCCAGGTTTGCCCTCAGCATGCCATCCTGTTCCGGGCGGAAGTGGCGCCGGCCCCCGAGGCCGCCGGCGGCCGATCCGGAGTATCGGAGGAGTAAGCATGAAAGAACCCATCAACTTTATGCTGGTCGGCGTCGGGGGACAGGGGACCCTACTGGCCGCCAATATCCTGGCGGAGGTGGGTTTGGTCGCCGGCTATGATGTGAAGAAATCGGAGATCCACGGCATGGCCCAGCGCGGCGGCAGTGTCAGCAGTCATGTGCGCTGGGGCGAGCAGGTCTTTTCCCCCATGGCCGGCAAAGGGGAGGTGGACATCCTGCTGGGATTCGAGATGGTGGAGGCCCTGCGCTACATCGAATTCCTGCGCCAGGGCGGGCGCGCCATCCTCAGCACGCACAAGATTCCGCCGGTCGCAGTGACATCTGGGGGCGCCGAATATCCCTCGCAGGCGCGCTTCATCGGCGTGGTGGAGCAGGTGACCAAGGACTACCTGTTGGTGCCGGCGGTGGAGATTGCCCAGGAGCTTGGCAACGCCCGCGCCCATAACCTGGTGATGCTGGGCGCGCTGTCCGTCTTTCTGCCGGTGGAGGAGGATATCTGGCTTCAGGTGGCGCCGCGGCATGTGCCGGCCAAGGCGCTGGAGGTCAACCTGGAGGCCTTCCGGCGCGGGCGCGCGCTGGCCGGCCAGGCACGCAAGCGGTAGAGACATCACGGGGATTGCCCGGACACCCCTTCCTCGGCCAGGGGTGAGGGCGTCAGCAAGGAGGCACTGCATGGGAGAGCGCACTGCACCAACCGTATATTTCGCCGAACCCGGGCCGGCCAACACCGAGCGCACCCTGGCCCTGGCGTATGAGCGCATGAAAGAGCTGGACATCCGGCGCGTCCTGGTAGCTACCACCTCCGGCTCCACCGGCGCCCGGGCGGCACAGCTCTTCCCGGCTGACCGGCTGGTGGTGGTCAGCCATTCGGCTGGCTTCCTGGAGCCGAACGTGCAGGAGCTTCTGCCGGAGCACCGCGCCGCCATCGAGCGCGCCGGCGTGCCCATCCTGACCTGTACGCACGCTTTCGGCGGGGTGGGACGCGCCGTCCGGCGCAAGCTGGCGACCTATCAGGTGGATGAGATCATGGCCTACACCCTGCGCATCTTTGGCCAGGGGGTCAAGGTGGGGGTGGAGATGGCGTTGATGGCGGCGGACGCCGGCCTGGTGCGCTGTGACCAGGAGATCATCACCATCGCCGGCACGAGGAGCGGCGCTGATACCGCGCTGGTCATCCGGCCGGCACACGCCCAGGACCTTTTCGACCTGCAGGTGCTGGAGATCATCTGCAAACCGCGCCTGGGGGTATAAACCGGCGGTGGTATGATGGAGATGAGACATCCTCCCGCTGTGAAAGCGGTGGAGGAGCGGGATAAGCCGGCGGTGGCCGCGTTCCTGCGCTCCTCCATCTGGAGCTTTATCCATGCGGATTATGACGAGGCCTCGGCCCTGCAGTGGCCGGGATATCTGGCGCGCAACCGTGCTGGCCGGCTGGTCGGGGTGCTGGGATGCGGCCTGGACCGGCCGCCGGTGGCCAGCGTCCTGTACGCCGCGCTGGATTCATGGGAACAGCCCGGTCCCCTGTTTCACCGCCTGCTGACCGCGCATGAAGCGGACCTCTCCCGCGCCGGCGCCCAGGAGCTGGTCTTTATCGGCTATGTGCCCTGGCTGGTGCGGATACTGCGCCGGCAGGGCTTCACCACGCGCACCACAATCATCTCTTATGCGCGCTGGGATGGACCCATCCCTGACGCCGGCAGTGCGCAGGTGCGCCTGCGGCCGGCGGCCCCGGAGGATGCGGAAACCGCCGCCGGCATTGACATACAGGCCTTCGAGCCAATGTGGCGCTATCCGCCGGCCCTGCACGCCGCCATGATCGCCCGCCTGCCCTATTACCGCATCGCGGAGTGGGAAGGACTGCCCGTCGGGTATGCCTCCGGCGATATCGTCCTGGGACAGGGACAGATCATCCGGCTGGCGGTACGGCCGGCCTGGCAGGGCCGCGGCATCGGCCGGCGCCTGCTGGCCGATGCGCTGGAGTTCTTCGCCCAGCAGGGCGTCCGCCCGGTTACCCTGAACACCCAGGCGGATAACCTGCGCTCCCGCCGGCTGTACGAGGCCTTCGGCTTCGAGCGCGTCAACGTCGAGGTGCCGGCGCTGGTCAAACCTCTCCCACCCGCGCTGTGAAACTCTTGCAAAGAGGGACTCCCCGATGACCGAGCGCCCGGAAGCCATCGTCTTCGATTACGGCGGGGTGTTCACCCTCCCCGATTCCCTTCGGCCGGAGCTCGAGATGTACGAGCGCGCTCTGGGACTGCCGGCCGGCGCGCTCTGGGAGGCGTTGGGGAGCGGGCCGGCCTGGGAAGCGGTGTCGGTCGGGGCCATCAGCGAAGAGGAATACTGGCGGCAGGTTGCCGGCGAGTGGGAAGGGCGGCTTCCGCTGGCGTTCGGGCGCTTCCGGCACGGCACCCTGCCTTTCGAGACCATCAACGGGGAGATGGTGGAGCTGGCCAAACGCTTGCACGGGCAGGTGCGTCTGGGCCTGCTCAGCAACGCCACCATCAGCCTGCGGGCGCATCTGGAGCGGTTGGGCTGGCCGATGCACCTGTTCGAGGTCATCGGGATATCGGCGGAGATAGGCCGGCGCAAGCCCGACGCGGCCGCCTTCCGGTGGGCGGCGGAGCAGTTGGGCGTGCCGATGGAGCGGATCCTGTTCGTGGATGACAAGCCGCGCAATGTGGAGGCGGCGCGAGCGGCCGGCATGCGCGCCCTGCTGTTCACCACGGTCAGTGAGCTGGCGGAACGCCTGCGGGAGATGGGCCTGAGGGTGTGACGAGCCGGCGAGCTGGGGATTCACCGCCGGCCCCGCCGAGAATTGCGCCGGCCATCCCGAAATGGTATACTTCCCCCAGCATCACCAATGGAGGAACGCACATACTATGAGAGTCGCAGTCGTCGGCGGCGGCATCACCGGCATGAGCGCGGCCTATGAGCTGGCCAAGCGCGGCATCCCCTGCACCCTGTTCGAGAAGGACGAGACCCTGGGCGGCCTGGCCGGCTCTTTCAAGGTCAACAACACCTACCTGGAGAAGTTCTACCACCACCTCTTCACCACCGATACCGCCATGGTGGAGCTTATCCATGAGCTGGGGCTGGGGGACCAGTTCGTCTGGAATGACTCCAACACCGGCCTCTATTACGTCCAGCGGATTTACCGCCTGGCCACGCCCTTGGACGTCCTGCGCTTCAAGCCCCTGAGCTTTCCTGACCGCATCCGCATGGGCATGCTGGCCATCTGGCCGCGCTTCATCCGCGATTGGCATAAGCTGGAGGAGATCACGGCCAGGGAATGGCTCCTGCGCTACGCCGGCCCCCGCGTCTATCAGGTGGTCTGGGAGCCGCTCCTGCGCAACAAGTTCGGCCACTATCACGACCAGGTCGCCGCCGTCTGGATATGGAACAAGCTGGTACTGCGGGGCGGCTCGCGCGATGTGCGGAGCGGCGCGGAGAAGCTCGGCTATCAGCGCGGCGGCTTCGGCCCGGTCTTCATCGCCTGGGAGAAGCGGATGCGGGAGATGGGGGTGGAGATCCGCCTGAACTCGCCGGTGGAGCACATCCGCATCGAGAACGGGCGCGCGACGGGCGTGGTGGTCGCCGGCCAATTCGAGCCGTTCGACCAGGTCATCGTCACCACCGCGCCGGCCATCCTGGCGGAGATGGCCCCTGGCCTGCCGGAGGCCTACCGCCATCAGCTCCAGCAGATCATCTACCTGGCCAACGTCTGCCTGGTGCTCAAGCTGAAGCGCTCCCTCAGCACTACCTACTGGCTCAACATCGCTGACCCGACCATCCCCTTCGTGGGACTCATCGAGCATACCAACATGCAAAGACCCGATGAGTACGGCGGCGCCCACATCGCCTATCTCTCGCGCTATCTGGACGCGGACGACCCGTACTACCGCATGTCGGCCGAGGAGCTTTTCGAAGCCTACCTACCGCATATCCGGAAGATGTTCCCGGAGTTCGACGCCTCTTGGGTGGAGGAGAAATGGGCCTGGCGCGAGCGCTGGACCCAGCCAGTCATCCTGCGGCACTATTCGAAGGTGCGGCCGGCGCTCAAAACCCCCGTGGACAACCTCTGGCTGTCCTGCATGGCCTCGATCTACCCGCAGGATCGCGGCATGAACTATGCCCTGCTCTATGGGCGCAAGGTGGTGCGGCAGATGCTGGGGGAGGAGCCGGCGGCGTAGGGGCCGCAGGCGACAGCTATCTCCTTGTGCCCCACAGGGAGGGCTTACCGCAACTGTCGGAAGCGGGGGTCCAGCTCCAGCAGTAGGCGCAGTCCGGTCTCGATATCCACTTTCGGGGAGAAGCCCAGCTTCTGGCGTGCCAGGGTGATATCTGCCACCAGACGGGACACGCCGCCGTCCTGGCCGGCGTTCTCGATGAAGTTGGCCTTGCGGCGGGTGACCCGCTCGATGTGCCGCACCAGCTCGCGCACGCTGACCTCCTGCCCCGAACCGACGTTGATGATCTGTCGGTCCACGTCGGGGGCCAGCGCCGCCGCCACCAATGCGTCCACCACGTCGTCAATGTACACGAAGTCGCGCGTCTGCCGGCCGTCCCCAAAGATGACCACCGAGCCGCCGGTCAGCACCTGGCGCATGAACAAGGGGATCACCGGCGCGTGGGAGGCCGGCAGGGGCTGATACGGCCCGTAGGCGTTGAAGATACGCAGGGCCACCGTCTCGATGCCGTACAACTGCCCCAGGGTGAAGACATAGTACTCCGCCGCGATCTTGCTCACCGCATACGGAGCGCGCGGGTTCGGGCGGAAGGATTCCTTCACCGGCTGGACCGGCTGTTCCCCATATACCGTGCCGGAGGAGGCCAGCACCACCCGTTTCACACCGACGTCGCGCATGGCTTCCATGACGCTGACTGTGCCGCCTACATTCACGTCGTTATATTCGCGCGGGTACAGGATGGATTCCGGGACAGATACCCGGGCGGCGAGATGAAAGACGCAGTCAATATTGTGGAGAATGGTCCACAGCTTAGGGCGATCGCGCACATCCCCGCGGTTGAACAGCACGTCCTGATGCAGGCGAGAGGGGTCGCCGGCGCTCAAATCATCCAGCACGCGCACCTGGTGCCCCAGCTCCACAAGCCGGTTGGCCAGCGCCGTGCCGATGAATCCCGCTCCACCAGTGATCAAAACCCTCACGTTGTGTGAACCTCCTTCCAGATTGAGGTGACAGTCACCTCTCAGGTGACTGTCACCTTATATATCCGCTTGACAGCGCCCCTGCGAGAGGGTAAGATGCGTCTGACCAGCGTATCCGCTTCTCGTCAGTCACAGGGGTTTGCCCGTGCGGTTTTACTCGTTCGGCACCGATTTCAAGTACAGCCTGGGGCGCATCACGCGTCAGGAAATCTACACGGATGCGCCGGACGGCGGGGTACAGCTTGCGTTCATCGCCGAGACAGCGCCGGCGGCGGAGGGTGCCGGCCGCGCGGAATATTACCTCGACGAACAGGGCCGGCCGCATATCGTCGTGCCCGCCCTCACGCTGGACTATCAGGTCATTATCCAGGCCTGTCATGTATGGATGGCCCGACAGGGCCTGCCCGATGAGCCGGTCTGGTTCCTGGCACTGCCTCCCGGCAAATCCCCGGAGGAATTCCTGCGCATCCGCCGGCCCTGAGCGCTACATCGGCTGGAAGTCCACAATGCGCCATTCGCAGTCGTAGGGATAGGCACCCTTCTTCGGCACTCCCTCCACCCACACCCGATAGCGGAAGGGGCCGGTGATGGTGCCGTCGGGCCGGCGGTTCACCACCACCACCTCGACGGCGACGCGCTCATGCCGGCGTTCCTTCTCCACATCCGGATAATAGGCGATCTCCTTCACCTCAGCCATGCTGGTGAGCTGTCCCGGCTCCGCCACGTCGCGCCCATACTCCCCGTCAATGAAGCGCGCTGCCGCCTCCGGCGAAAGATATGTCTTGGCCTCTGCGGTGTTCAGGCCGATGGCCAGGTAAAAGGCCAGCACGCTTTTTTCAGGGTAATAGGTCTGGGGCACCGGCGTGGGGGGCGTAAAGGTGAACTCCACTGCTTTGCTGACCGGGTCCAGCATCGGGCCGTCCGGCGACTGCCGATAGGAGCCGTTGGCCGGCTCATACACCCGGGTGACCGCCAACTGCGAGCGCTCAAAGGCCCTGTCCTTGACGCGCACCCGCGAGCCGTCTATGCTGATGCCGCCGGTGCCGCGGAAGAAGCCCAGGTTCCAGTAGCCGCGCTGTCCCGGCGCCGGCGGACTGCACGGCTGGCTGTAATCGTACCACATGAAAATGGCCAGCTCCGTGCGGATGTTGTCGCTGGTTTTGCCCCAAATCAGGACATCCTTGGGGCCGCCGACATCCGGGATATCCCGGACCTCAATCTCGATCTGCGCCTCGCTGAGGTAGTCGCGGTCAATGGGGATCAGCTCGAAGGTGTCAATGCCACGCGGCCGGCAGTTGTTCAGGTCCAGCACAATGGCGCCGTACGGCGAGCGGCCGCTGACAATGTCGTACCGATAGAAGACCACCCGCTCCATCTCGCCGTCCCCGTCCAGGTCCTGCCGCTGAACGCTGTGAAACCTCATGGTTTCGGGGATCAGCTCCTGCGGATTGATGAATTCCTGCTTCGAGAGGGTATCTGCAATGCGGTAGCGCCAGGCATTCAGGTCAATATAGCCGAACCGCCATGCCAAAGCCAGCGCCAGACATATGCACACATTCGCCAGCAACCAGCCCACAATGGTCATCTTGGTCAGGTTTTTCACGATGGAACCGATGTTTTGCGGAGATGCGGACTGGCTCATGGACGCCTTCTCCTGGTTGATTCGGTGGCCGGCGAAGAAAAAGCTGGCCGGCGGAGGCCAGCCTTATGCGGCTTTTTTCCGCCGGCTCACACGCTTCTTGGGCGCTGTGCTGACATGCTGGTCCAGCAGGGCTTCCTTCAGCACTTCATCCATGTGCGAGACAAAGACCACCCGCAGGCCTTTCCGCAGTTTGCGCGGCACCTCGATGAGGTCCTTCTCGTTCTTCTTCGGCAGGAGGACGGTCTTCAGGCCGGCGCGATGGGCGGCCAGGATCTTCTCCTTCACCCCGCCGATGGGGAGCACACGCCCGCGCAGGGTGATTTCCCCGGTCATGCCGACGTCGCGGCGCACCGGCCGGCCGGACAGGGCCGAGATCATGGCGGTGGCGATGGCGATGCCGCCCGAAGGCCCATCCTTAGGAATAGCCCCTTCTGGGATGTGCACATGGATATCAATTTTGTCGAAGTCCACATCCTTGAAGCCGAAGCGCTCAGCGTTGGCGCGGGCGAAGGAGAGCGCGGCCTGCGCCGATTCCTGCATGACCTCGCCCAATTGGCCGGTCAGCAGGAGATTGCCCTTGCCCTCCATGATGAGCACTTCGATGGGCATGATATCGCCGCCGGCCTCTGTCCAGGCGATGCCGGTCGCCAGCCCGACCTGGTCCTCCTCCTCGACCCTGCTGGAGGTGAATTCCGGCGGGCCGAGGAACTGCGGCAGGGACTTGACGGTGATGCGGTGCGGTGCCGGCTCGCCCTGGGCCACGCGCCGCGCCAGCTTGCGGCAGATTTGTGCGATCTCGCGCTCCAGGTTGCGCACGCCGGCCTCATACGTGTACTCGCGGATGATGGTGCGCAGGGTCGTGTCCGAGAACTGCACCGGATGCCCGTTCAGGCCGTGGAGCTCAATCTGCCGCGGGATGAGGAAGTGCCGGGCGATCTCCAGCTTCTCTTCCTCCACATAGCCCGGGAACTCAATGACCTCCATGCGGTCCTGGAGCGCCGGCGGGATGGTGTACAGCGTGTTGGCCGTCGTGATGAAGAAGACCTTGGACAGGTCGTACGGCACCTCCAGGTAATGGTCCGAGAAGGCGTAGTTCTGCTCGGGGTCCAGCACCTCGAGCAGGGCCGCCGCCGGATCGCCGCGGAAGTCGGTCCCGAGCTTGTCAATCTCGTCCAGCATGAAGAGCGGGTTGATGCTCTTGGCGCGCCGCATGGTCTGGATGATGCGGCCAGGCAGGGCGCCGATATAGGTGCGGCGGTGGCCGCGGATTTCCGCCTCATCGCGGATGCCGCCCACGGAGACGCGCACGAAATTGCGTCCCAGCGCCTTGGCGATGGAGCGCCCCATGGAGGTCTTGCCGGTGCCGGGCGGCCCGACGAAGCACAGGATGGGACTGCGCATCTTGGAGCCGGCCAGCTTGCGCACCGCGATATGCTCCAGGATGCGCTCCTTGGCGCGCGTCAGGCCGTAGTGCTCCGACTCCAGGATGCGCTCGGCATTCTCCAGGTCCATGTTGTCCGGCGTCTCTTCCGTCCAGGGGAGCTCCAGGATCCAGTCGAGATAGGTGCGGATGATGCCGACCTCTGGGGCGGCCGCCGGCATGGCCGCCAGCCGCTCCAGCTCTTTCTCCGCCCGGGAACGCACCTCCTCCGGAAGCTGTTTCTCCTCGAGCTTGGCGCGCAGTTCCTCAATCTCCTGCTGTTGGCTGTCCAGCTCGCCCAGCTCGTTCTGGATGATGCGCATCTGCTCCCGCAGGAAGTACTCGCGCTGGGAGCGGTCCATCTCCTGCTGGACCTGGCTCTGGATCTCGTTCTCCAGCTCCAACACGTCCAGCTCTTTGGCCAGCAGGATGCTCAGGCGCTGGAGCCGTTCCGCCGGGTTGATCTCTTCCAGGATGGCCTGGCGGGTTTCCACATCGAACTCCATCATGGAGGCGATGAGGTCCGCCAGCCAGCCGGGGTCGTCCACGTTCATGGCCGCGACGTAGGCGTCCTCGGGCAGGGAGGGGCTGAGCTGAACGATCTTCTCGAAGAGCGCCAGCACGGCCCGCATCAGCGCTTCCGTGGCGACGCCGCTGACCTCCGGCTCCTCGATGGGCGCGGCGCGCACGCGGATGTACGGCGTGGTGTGGATGACCTCCACGATGTGCACGCGCCGCTGGCCCTGGCCCAGCACATTCGTGGTGCCGTCGGGCATACGCAGGGTGCGCCCGATGACGACCTCGGTGCCGATGTCGTACAAGCCCTCGGGGGATGGCTCTTCCTCATCAGGGTCGCGCTGGGTGGCGACGATGACGACGCCGTCGCCGGCTATCGCCGCTTCCAGCGCACGCAGTGACCGCTCACGCCCGATAAAGAGGGGCGCTACCATATGAGGATAGATGACCGTGTCCCGTACAGGGATGAGCGGGGCCTCGATCAGCTCGGGCTCCTCCATGTATTCGGAATCCTCGTCGGCCGCCGGCTGGGCCTCCGCCTTGCCCTGGCGGTCCCTGCGGGGCCGGAACTCTTCCGCAAAGATGGTATCGTCAATCCAATCCCAATCCACGTTCTGCATTCTCCACATACTGCGACATTTCCCCAGGATTTGGGGCATTTTCGTTGAATTTTTGGGTATTCGCGGCGCAAATGCCGCAAGTTTTCCAAACAATTATACCCGAAGTGGGAGGAAAATCCAAAAACTCGTCCTATCTCTGCCGGCCTCCCGCTATTACAATACCAGCGATGCCCAATAGTGTCAAGAGGCCCACTCCCATGCCAATATACACACTTATCGGTTGATAGGAGCATTCCACATGCCAGGTGCCCGCCGGCAGAGCCACCGCCCGCAGTATCCCAAAGGCGCGCAGGGGCACGGCCGGCCGGCCGTCCACCAGCACATTCCATCCCGGATAGGCGATCTCGCTCAGCACTAGGATGCCCGGCGCGCGGAGCGTGACATCCAGGTCAATTCGTCGGGCGCTGAAGCGGCGGATGGCCAGGGACTCCTCGCCGGCCGCCGGCGCCGGCGTGGGTTGCGGCGCGGTCTCCAGCACAGCGGTGGACCAGGGGTCCAGGTCATCGCCGGCGGTCAGGTCAATGGCTGTCTCCTGGTCCGGCGCCAGGCGGTACGCATGCACGATCCAGGCCGGCTGGGCGCCCAAGAAGGTCTGGTACAGCCGGCGCTCCCCCTCATCCACCACCAGCAGAAGCCCGCCGTGGCTGAGCGTCCGCTGGGTCAGCACATAGCGCACGTTCAGCATGCGCCACCAGCGAAATTCCGGCACCCGTTCGATGAAGGCGTCGTATGCCGCCAGATGGAGCGGACCGTTGCCCACCACATCGCGAATCTCGAAAAGCAGTCCGGCATTGCCGTCGGCCGGCAGTAATCCCTCACTGCTCACGCGCCAGTTCTCGTCGGGGTCGCTCAGCAGATGGGCCACCGCCGGCGTCACCGGGAAGTATCCGTCGGGCGGCTCTGTCTGCAGGTTGACACCGCCGTGCGCCAGGTACAGGTCCAGGGCGGTGAGCGCCAGCAAAGCCGGCAGGGCGCGGCGCACCCGATGCCATCGGCCGGCCAGCGCCGCGTAGCCGTAGCCGGCGAGCACCGCCAGCGCAAAACTGACGATATAGGCCAGCCGCTCCTGATCGCGGAAGAGGTTGAATCCTGGCAGGATGCGGTAAGCGATAGGGAAAAGGAAACCGTTCCCGCCCAGCGAGAGGAGCAGTGCGGTCAGCGCGGCGGAGCCCCAGAAAAGGGCCGGCCCCCGCCGCTTCACCGCCAGGCCGGCGAGCGCCAGCAGAAGGGGAATAAGCCCCACGTACAGCGGCGACCATTCGCCCGGCCTGGCCCGCAGGATGCCCAGCAGATCTGCCCATTGGAACCCGTGGGCGATATCCGCGTAGGTCAGGCCGGCGCGCGGCGACATGCGGTGCATCTCCAGGCCCGGTATCCACTGCGCCGCGCTGATGCCCAGCGCGCCGACCAGCAACAGCAGGGCGCCGGCGGCAGTGAAGCGCCAGCCAGCCCGCCGGCCCAGGGCGCGGCAGAGGAAATACGCGCCGGCCAGGTAGGCCATGTACAGCGTGGTCTGGGGATGGCCGGCCAGCAGGCTGATGCCCATCGCCGCGCCGGCGAGGAACAGGCCGGCCAGGGAGCGCCGCTCCACCGCTCCTTCCATCAGCCAGAGGCCCAGGGGCAGCCAGACCGCTGTCTCCAGGATGTTGATCTGCTGCATGGGATAGGAAGTGAGCCATCCGCCCAGGCCGAAGGCCAGGCCGGCGATCAGGCCGGCGCCGGTCGAGCGGGTCAGGCGGTGGACGAACAGGTAGGTGAACAGGCCGGCCAGGCCCAGATGGAAGAGCACTTCCAGTTCCAGCGCCAGGAACGGAAGCGGGTCTGGCAGAAGCACCTGCCACAGGCCCAGGGGATAGAACACCTGGAACAGCGTGGCGGCCACGGCCGGCTGTCCGCCGAAGGTGTACGGGTCCCACAGGGGAAGCCGGCCGTGCGAAAGCTCGCGGGCGACGAAGACGCGCATCAGGTAGTGCTGTTCCACGAAGTCGCCGTAGGTGATGACCTGGCGCAGGGCGGGAGCCGGCCACCATACGCGCCAGAACATGATGAAGGGGAGCGCCAGGAGCAGGCCGGCGGCCAGCAGATGGCGGTGACGGGCCGACAGGGAACGAATCATCGCGTGCCTTTCTGCATACTCTCCCAGGAGCAGTGCGCTGAAGTGGTTATACGGCTCGCGATGCGATTTGTCAACCAGCCCCCCTTATGAGGCAGGATGTCCCCCCGCCGGCGGCCCCTCGTCCCTTTCGGCGGGCGGGTACAGCCCGCCGAGGTCGTCCACGCTCTTGATGACCCGGGCAGGATTGCCGGCGGCCACGGCGCGCGGCGGAATGTCGTGGGTGACGACAGAGCCGGCGCCGATGAGGGCATCGGCGCCGATGCGCCGGCCGGGCAGGATGGTGGTATTGGCGCCGATTTTGGCGCGCCGGCCGATGACCGGCCCCTCCAGACGCTCCTTGGCCCCCACCGACAGCGGATAGCGGGCGTTGGTCAGCACCACATTAGGCCCCAGCCAGCACCCCTCTTCCAGCACCGAGTATTCCGGCACAAAGGCCTGGGAGTGCACCCGCACACCGTCCTCGATGCGCACGTGGTGCTCGATGACGGTGTGAGAGCCGATGCTGACGTTGTCCCCGATCTCGTTTTCCTCGCGGATGAGGACGTGATGGCCGGTCTGGAAGTTATGGCCGATGCGGTTGCCGGCGTATATCACCGTATGGGAGCGGATGACGGCGTTATCGCCGATGACCGTCTCCAGCTCTCCCGGCGCCCGCCCCCGCGGCGGCTCGCCGATGATGACGAAATCGCCGATCTGGACGTTCTTTCCCAGCCGCACATTGGGGTAAATCTTCGCTTCCGCCATGGGCGTTCCCCCGGGTTCATAGTTTGACGATCTTGGCGCGCGGGGCGCGCACTTCGCGCAGGGCGTTGCGCGTGTCCACAATCAGGCCGGCGTTCTGCGCCACCCATTCCCAGTCGTAGACGGAGTGGTCCGTAACGATGACAACGCAGTCCGCCTGCTGAAGCACCTGGTCCGTCAATTCCATGGACTGCATGAGCGCATCATCCAACTGCAATCGGGGGACGTGCGGGTCATGGTAGGACAGGTTCGCGCCGCGCAGGATCAGCTCGCGCATGATGTCCAGCGCCGGCGACTCGCGGATGTCGCTGACATCCTTTTTGTACGCCACACCCAGGATCAGCACCGCCGAGCCGCGCACCGGCTTGCGGGCGTCGTTCAGCGCGGCGATGACCTTGTCCACCACATAGTGCGGCATATGGGAGTTGATCTCGCCGGCCAGCTCAATGAAGCGCGCCGTGTAGTTCAGGGTGCGCAGTTTCCAGGCCAGATAATGCGGGTCCACCGGGATGCAGTGCCCGCCCAGGCCCGGCCCAGGCAGGAAGCGCATGAAGCCGAAGGGCTTGGTGGCGGCGGCGTCAATCACCTCCCACACGTCCAGCCCCAGCCGGTCGCACATGATGGCGATCTCGTTGACCAGGGCGATGTTGACGGCGCGGAAGGTGTTTTCCAGCAGTTTGGTCATCTCGGCGGCCGCCGGCGAGCTGACCGGCACGATGGTCTCGATGATGGAGCCGTAGAGCGCGCTGGCCACTTCCAGGCAGGCCGGCGTCATCCCCCCGATGACCTTGGGCGTGTTGCGGATGGTGTAGACCGGGTTGCCGGGGTCCACCCGCTCCGGCGAAAAGGCCAGGAAGATATCCTCGCCGATGCGCAGGCCGTTGGCCACCAAGCGCGGGGCGATGATCTCCTCGGTGGAGCCGGGGTAGGTGGTGGATTCCAGGACGATGAGCTGGCCGCGCCGGCTGCGTTGGGAGATGGCATCCGCCGCCTGGAGGATGTAGGAGATGTCCGGGTCGCGGCTTTTCCCCAGCGGGGTCGGCACGCAGATGGAAATGGAGTCCAGTTGTGGGACCATATCGTACGTGCTCGTCGCCATCAGCCGGCGCGCCTCCACCAGCGGCCGCAGGCGTTCCGCCGGCACGTCCCCGATGTAGCTCTGGCCGGCGTTGATGGCTGCCACCCGGTTGGGGTCCAGGTCAATGCCCAGCACGGTGAAGCCGGCCTCGGCAAATTCCACCGCCAGCGGCAGGCCCACGTATCCCAGGCCCACCACTCCCACGCGGGCTTCCTTCCGCCGGATGCGCTCCAGGAGAGCTTCTTTCACGGACGGAACGGACATGTCTCAGTATCCCTCCTCACGATTGATCTCGTTCAATAGTGGCTCGCCGGCCAGATAGCGACGCAGGTTCTCGGCAAAGAGGCGCGCGGCGCGCTCCTCGTAGCGGTCTGTGATGGCCGAGATATGGGGCGTGAGGATGACGTTGTCCAGCTCCCAGAGGGGATGGTCCGCCGGCAGAGGTTCTTTGGAATACACGTCGAGGACAGCGCCGGCGATCCACTTCTCCCGCAGGGCCTGGAGCAGGTCCTGCTCCACGACAATGTCCCCGCGCGCGACATTGATGAGCAGAGCTGATGGCTTCATGGCACGCAGTGCGTCGGCGTTGATGAGGCCGCGGGTGGCCGGCGTCAGGGGCACGGTCAGCACCACGTAGTCGCATTCCGCCAGCATGGCATGCAGTTCTTCGGGAGCGTACCACCGCGCCGGCAGGCGGCCCTCCGGGTCCCCCAGCCCCGGCTCGATGTAGCCGCGGTCGAGCCGCTCCTCCGGATGGCGCTTCAGGGCCAGGATGCGCATGCCGAAGGTAGAGGCCAGCCGGGCGATCTCGCGGCCGATGCTCCCGTATCCCACGATGCCCAGGGTGGCGTCGCGCAGTTCCAGGCTGCGCAGGACGTTCCAGCGTCCCTTGGGCCATTCCCGCCGGCGCTGTAGCTCCAGCGTGGTGGGCAGGCGGCGCGCCCAGGCCAGCATGACCGCCATGACGTATTCGGCCATCGGGCCGGCGTGGATGCCGCTGGTGGTGGTGATGTGGATGTGCCGGGCGGCCATGACCGGATGGCCGGCCAGGTGCTCCGCGCCGGCGCTCGACAACTGCACCCAGCGCAGGCGCGGCACCTGCTCCAGCGAGGCCGGCAGTCCGAAGGTGTACAGCACCTCGGCGCGTGTCAGCGGCTCGCCGATGGAGGCGAAGTCCTGGGTGGGGATCTGCTCCACCTGCAGACGGTTGGATACGGCGCGCAGTCGTTCCAGTTGGTTCTCGCTGAAGCGGCCAAGGCACAGCACGTGAACGGTTTCCATGGGGTGCTCCTCCTGTGGGAAAGTGGTGGAGTTCTGGCAGGGCGCCGGAAGGACGTCCTGCCGGCGGTGCGGGCCGGCTCACCTGGCCGGCGGTGCATGGCTCTCCGGCGAGAGCACCAACCGATAGCCCTGGCCGCGCACCGTCTGGAGGTAGATCGGGCGGCGGGGGGCCGGCTCGATCTTTTTCCTCAGCCAGCAGATGTGTACTTCCAGGGTGCGGGTATCCTTGACATAATCGGTGTTCCAGATGGTGCGCATGATCTCCGCGCGGGTGACGACCTCGCCGGCGCGCGCCACCAGCAGGGACAGCAGAGCGGCCTCTTTCGGCGTCAGCCGGACGTTGTTCTCCCCCTGCTGGAGCAGGCGGTGCTTGGGGTCAAAGGTCACATCGCCAAGGCGCACCAGATAGCGCGGGGGAATTTCCTGAAGGCGCTTGATGCGGTAGTACAGCTTGCGGAAGGTGATGGGTTCCTCGAAGTGCGCGTCCACCGCCGCAGGGATGGAAGGATAAGAGCGCGGCAGGGCGGCGATGAGCCAAGCGTACGGGTCGGAGTCCCGCAGTTTCTCGCACAGGTTCAATCCCTTGACTGGGTCATCGGTCGTGTCGACTACCACATAATCCGCGTCGGCGCTGGCGACCCATGTCATCATTTGCCGTTTGTTGCCGGTGGTCTGGACAACAAACCCATGCTGATCCAGTGCCTTCGCCAGGGACGAGGCCACTGCCCGATTGTGGGTGAAAATCAGCACCTTTTCTGGCATGATGGGTGTCCTGCGCGTTACTTGACCGAACCTATATCAGGTGAAGCTCATACCGGATTGGGGCCGCCGGCCTGGGAAGATGGAGAGGCACGTCCATCACGTGAATAACCGCTGGTCCGCATCATCTCACCAATATTATACCGGATGCTTCCGAATCCGGCAATACGTACCTCCGGGGTATTTCGCCGGCGCTTAATCTTCTTTTAATCCAGCCGTGATATACCGATGGCGGATTTTGCCCGTGAGAATATCCTGAACTCTAAAGGAGCGAGGAGGTTGTGCCTATGTGGCGACATCGTAGCCTGGCCTGGATCAGTCTGCTGGTCTTGCTGTCCTTGCTGGTAAGCCCGCTGGTTGTGCTGGCGCAGGGGGAGGCCGGCACAGCCGCACCCTTCCGCATGTTCACCTCCTATCCGGCGCGCGAAGTGGCCAAAGGCGGAGCGGCGACCTTTGACATCTCCCTGCAGGCGAACTCCGAACCACAGATCGTCTCCCTGGAAGTGCAGGGACTGCCCGAAGGCTGGAAGGCAACCCTGCGCGGCGGCGGGGATGTCATCCGCGCGGCCTACGTCCAGACGGAGGAGAAGACCTCTGTCTCGCTGAAGATCGAGGTGCCGGCGGAAGCCGCCCCGGATACCTACCGCTTCACGCTGGTGGGCAAGAGCGAACGGGGGCAGGTGACCCTCCCGCTGGAGCTGACCGTGAAGGAGAAGCTTCCCCCAACCCTGGCCTGGGAGGTCAAACTGCCCACCTTGCGGGGGAACCCCACCACCACCTTCCGCTATGATGCCACCCTGCGCAACGACGGGGGTGAGGACCTGAACGTCAACCTGGTCTATGATGCGCCGAAGGACTTCAAGGTGGTCTTCCGCTTGCTGGGGCAGGATGTGAGCAGTTTCCCCATCAAAGCCGGCGAGTCCAAATCCCTGACCATCGAAGTTGACCCGCCCGATGATCTTCCCGCCGGCAAGTACGACATCACCCTGCGGGCGCGCGGCGGTGAGACCGAGGCCGAGACCAAATTGACGGCGGATGTCACGCCCAAGCCCGGCAGTCCGGTGCTCAGCATCAGCGGCGCGGACGGCCGGCTCTCCGGCGACGCGTACGCCGGCAAGGAGAACACCCTCAAGATCGTGGTGTACAACACTGGCGATGCCGCGGCCGAGAAGGTGAAGATGAGCTCCTCGGAGCCATCCGGCTGGACGGTCTCCTTTGATCCCGAGGAAATCGCCAGCATTCCTGCCGGCGAGCAGGCCGAGGTCAAGATGACCATCAAGCCGGCCGATAAGGCCATTGCCGGCGACTACATGGTCACCATCACCGCCAAGCCGGAGAAGGAAAGCTCCAAGTCGGTGGACTTCCGCATCACTGTCCGCACCTCGACCCTGTGGGGTGTTGTCGGTGTGGCGTTGATCGCCGTCGCTGTGGGAGTGGTTGCCATCGCCGTCCTGCGCTTCGGCCGCCGCTGATGGCGGAAGGAGGGCGCGTATGGACGAACTGGTGATCGAGACCGAGGGCTTGACCAAGCATTACAACGGGGTGGTGGCGGTCGAGAACCTGAACCTGCGGGTGCGCCGGCAGGAGGTCTTCGGCCTGCTAGGGCCCAACGGTTCCGGCAAAACCACCACCATCCTCATGCTCCTCGGGCTGACCGAGCCCACCGCCGGCTGGGTGCGGGTGCTGGGCCTGGACCCGGCCCGACAGCCCCTCAGCGTGAAGGCGCGCGTCGGCTATATGCCCGACGAGGTGGGCTTTTACGAAGAGCTGACCGCCCGGGAGAACCTGGCCTATATCGCCCGGCTGAACGGCCTCTCCGGGCGCGTCGCGCAGGAGCGCATCGAAGAGGCGCTGGGGCGGGTGGGTCTGCTGGATGTGGCAGATCGTCCTGTCGCCACCTATTCCCACGGCATGAAGCGCCGGCTGGGCGTGGCCGACGTGCTCATCAAAAAGCCCCAGCTCATCATTATGGACGAGCCCACCCAGGGACTGGACCCCGAAGCTGCGCGGGAGTTCCTGCGCATCATCCGGAGCCTTAAGGAGGAGGGCATCACCATCGTCCTCTCCTCCCACTTGCTCCACCAGGTGCAGGCGGTATGCGACCGGGTGGGCCTGTTCCATAAAGGGCATATGGTGCTCGAGGGCACAGTGACCGAGCTGGCGCGGCAGGTGCTGGGCACCGCCTACCACATCCAGTTGGAGGCAGAGGGTTCGCCGGAATCCATCACGGCGGCCCTGCGCCGGCTCCCCGGCGTCACCGACGTGAGTTGGGATGGCAAATACCACTATCGGGTGGCGGCGGTGGAAGACCTGCGCACCGAAGCCGCCGGCGCCGTCATGTCCGCCGGCGGCCGGCTCCTCTCGCTCGAGCTGGACCGCCCCAGCCTGGACGATATCTATGCCCGCTACTTCGAGGAGGTGGAGCATGTCCCAGCCGCGTGAGGAAGGCCGGCGCCTGCCGGCCCGCGAAGGCTCTCCCTGGACGGGGTTGTGGGCAGTGGTCGCCAAGGAGATGGCCGATCATCTCACCAGCGCGCGCATGCGCATCCTGGAAATCCTGATCGTGTTGACCGCCGCCGGCACGGTCTACATGGCCATCCAGGAGATCCGCACCACCATTGCCCAGGACCCGTTCCTGTTCCTGCGCCTGTTCACGACGTCGAAGGACCCTGTGCCGGCCTTCGTCGGTTTCCTGGGCTTCCTGATACCGCTCATCGCCATTGCCTTGGGCTTTGACAGCATCAACGGCGAGTTCAACCGCCGCACGATCTCCCGCGTGCTGGCCCAGCCCATTTACCGCGACGCGCTGTTGATGGGCAAGTTTCTGGCCGGCCTCTTCACGATGACCCTGGTGCTGACGGCCATCTGGCTGCTCATCATCGGGCTGGGGCTGATCACGCTGGGGGTGCCGCCCAGCCCGGAGGAGCTGGCGCGTGCCCTGTGCCTCCTCCTGCTCTCCATCTTCTACGGCGGCATCTGGCTGGCAGTGGCGATGGTCTTCTCGGTGGTGTTCCGCCAGCCGGCGACGGCCGCACTGGCCGCCATCGCCATCTGGCTCTTCTTCCTGGTGTTCTGGGACATCCTGAGCAGTCTGCTGGCGTCTGCGCTCCTGCCCATCCGCTACGGCACCATGGAGGAAATCCTGGCGCAAACCAAACTGGCCATGAACCTGGCGCGCATCTCGCCCAACACCCTGTTCAGTGAGGCTATTATCCCTATCCTCCAGCCCAACGTGCGCTCCCTGGGGCTGGTGCTGACCTGGCAGTTGCAGGGGGCCATTCTGGGCACGCCCCTGCCGCTGGGGGAGAGCCTGGTGCTCATCTGGCCGCATCTGACCGGCCTCATCGCCGGCACCATCCTCCTCTTTGCCCTGTCCTATATCCTCTTCCAGCGGCGGGAAATCCGCGTCTGACCGAACGGGGCGGGCCTTCGGACCCGCCCCCTCTTTTTGACATCCCTTTGGAAATGGATATGCTTATGGATGTTTGCCCGGGCATTTGCCCGACATTGCCGGTAAAGGGGATGTCAGCGTGTTCCTCGACGAGGTAAAGATATTCGTGCAGGGCGGCAGGGGCGGCGACGGCTGTGTCAGCTTTCGCCGCGAAAAATTTGTTCCCTTCGGCGGGCCGGACGGCGGCAAGGGGGGCAAAGGGGGCGACGTCTACCTGGAGGTGGACCCCAACCTGAACACCCTCCTGCATTTCAAGAACCGCATCCATTGGAAGGCGCCGCGCGGCCAGCACGGGCGCGGCAAGAACCAGACCGGCGCGCAGGGAGAGGACCTGATTATCCCGGTGCCGCCGGGCACCGTGGTCTATGATGCGGAGACGGGCGCCCTGCTGGGCGATCTGACCCGGCCGGGACAGCGCCTGCTGGTGGCGCGCGGCGGTCGGGGCGGCCGCGGCAACGCCTCTTTCGCCACCCCCACCAATCAGGCCCCCCGCATCGCCGAGAAGGGGGAGCCCGGGGAGGAGCGCTGGCTGAGGCTGGAGCTGAAGCTGATTGCCGATGTGGGCATCGTGGGGAAGCCCAACGCCGGCAAGTCCACCCTCCTCTCCGTGGTCAGCGCGGCGCGCCCCAAGATCGCCGACTATCCTTTTACCACGCTGGAGCCGCATCTGGGCGTGGTGCAGATGGATCACCGCACCTTTGTCATGGCCGATATCCCGGGCCTGATCGAGGGCGCGCATGCCGGCGCCGGCCTGGGCCATCAGTTCCTGCGCCATGTGGAGCGCACCCGTCTGCTGGTGCACCTGATTGACGGCACATCCGATGACCCCCTGCGCGATTTCGAGCAGATCAACCGCGAGCTGGCCCTCTTCAGCGAGAAGCTGGCCGCCAAGCCACAGCTTGTGGTGCTGAATAAGATTGACGTGCCGGAGGCGCGCGCCAAATGGCCGGCCCTGCGCTCCGCCTGGGAAGCGCGCGGCTACCGCGCCATGGCCATCTCTGCCGCCACCCGGGAGAACGTGCCGGAGCTGGTGCGCACCCTGTTCGCCATGCTGGACGAACTGCCGCGCGAGGAGATGGAGCCGGCCGAAGAGATGCCGGTCTTCGGACTGCCGGCGGACGAGAAGCGCTTCGAGATCGAGCGGGAGGAGAACGGCTGGCGGGTGCGCGGCACGGCCATCGAGCGCGCTGCCGTCATGACCCGCTGGGACCTGCATGAATCGGTCATGCGCTTCCAGCGCATCCTGGATGCCCTGGGCATCTCCCAGGCACTGCGCGAGGCCGGCGTGCAGGACGGCGATATTGTGCGCATCGGCGATGTGGAGCTGGAGTGGCAGGAAGAATGGCAGGAGTAGCGGCCCGCCGGCTGGGCATCCTGGGCGGCACCTTCGACCCGGTGCACTTCGGACACCTGCTCCTGGCCGAGCAGGCGCGCCAGGGCCTGGGGCTGGAGCAGGTGCTCTTCGTGCCGGCCGGCGTGCCCCCGCACAAGCTGGATGAACCCCATACCCCGACCGAGCACCGTCTGCGCATGCTGGAGCTGGCCTTGGCGGACAACCCCGCCTTCGCCATCTCCCGCGTCGATGTGGACCGCCCCGGGCCGCATTATTCCGTGGACATGGTGCGCCTGATCGGGGAAACCCAGGCGCCGGGCACGGAGCTTTTCTTCCTGATGGGGATGGATTCGCTGGCCAATATCTTGAGCTGGTACCGCCCCGACCTGCTCATCCAGCTCTGTATCCTGGCGGTGGCCCGCCGGCCGGGCTATACCTGCGACCTGGACGAATTGGAACGCCAGCTCCCGGGCCTGCGCCGGCGCCTCGTGTTCTTCGACATGCCCCTGATGGAAATCTCCGGCGAGGATATCCGCCGGCGCATCCGCCTCGGGCATTCCATCCGCTACCTGACCCCGGAGCCGGTGCGCCGCTATATCGAGGAGCACGGCCTGTACCGCGCCTCAGCGTAGCACCAGGGCGATGCCGGCCAGCGTCACGGCCAGGCCGATGACCGTGGTCGGGCCTGGCACCTCCCCCAGCAGAAGTATCCCCAGCAGTACCCCGCCGGTGACCTCCTGGGTGGCGATGAGATTGGCATAGGCGGCATGGGTGTGCCGCACGGCGGCGTTGTACAGCGTGTGGCCGGCGGCCATGGGGATCAGCCCCAAACCGATGACAGCCAGCACCTGCGGCCATCCCGGGACGGAATGCGTCGTCGCGGCCGCCAGTGGTGCCAGCCACAGCGCCGCCAGCCCGTAGACCAGGCCGGCATAGGTGAACAGGGGATAGCGCTGGCGCTGAGAGCGGCCGGCGATGGTGTACAGGGCGAACATCACCGCCGAGGCCAGCGCCAGCAGGTCGCCGATGATCATTTGCCGGCTCATCTGCGGCTCGAAGCCCACCATGACGCCGAGGCCGGCCAGCGTCACCAGCATGCCGGCGTACTGCCGCGGCCGCAGAGGCTCCTTCAGGCGCCAGGCCGACAGGAGCGCCACCCAAATGGGCGCCGTGTATACCAGCGTCAGGGCATGGGCCAGGGTGGTGTACAGGATGGCGGCCACGTAAAAGACGAAATGGGCCGCGGTGATGGCGCCGTAGACGATGAAGCGGGGCCAGTCGGAGCGCGGTGGCCAGCGGTGCTCCCGCCGCAGGAAGCCCAACAACAAGATGGCCGCCGAGCCGACCACCAGCCGGCCGCAACTGATCTGATAGGTCGAGAGCGGAGCGGAAAAGCGCACCAGGACGGCGCTGGTGGAAAAGAAGAAGACAGCGGCGATGGCGTACAGCAGGCCCAGGCGGTCCTTGTCCAAGGCAGGAACTCCCGCGGAGGCGGCGCGGACCCGTTATGGGGCGGGGCTGGCCGCCGGCGTGGGCGCCAAGGCCGGCGCCGGCGCGCTCGGGGTCGGTGTGGCCGTGGGCGTGGCGGTAGGGACAGCCGGCGTTTCCAGCAGTACCACCGCCGGCGTCAGGGTGGGGGTGGGCGGCTCCGGCTGGGGGAGCGCGATCAGCACTGCGCTGATGACCATGGCCAGCCCGACGATGACGGACAGGACGATGAAGTAGGTCTGCCGGCGGTCCGGGCGTTTGGCCGGCTGTTTCATTGGTGCGCGTTTCTTCGACGGACTGCGGCGGCTCACATTTTCCTCCGGGACCCATCCCTATGGGTTTGAGCGTTATTATACCACAGGGGGTGGGGCGGGGCGAATTCCCCGCGCTCCCGCGCCCGGGGTCACGGCCGGCCGGCGGTCCATGTTCCCACCTGATTCAGGTATCCGCACCCGTAAATGTAGTAGTTGGTGAACGTGTACCATCCCGCACTATTCACCGGCGAGGAAAACTGGCCTGAGAACGAGTAGTTCCCGACGGTGCGAGAGAACTGGTTGTTGATGATGGGGCCTGGGCCGGTGACAGTGATCGCGATGGTCACGTCGCAGGGGCCGACCCGGCCGGCGGTGGGATGCAGTGGCAGGATGGGATCACAAAGGTGGCCAAAGAGGCGGGTAGGGTGGGTGATCCGCTGGGTACAACGGTACGAGGTTATAGTACTGTGGGTTATAGGCAAAATGAGGCGCGCCCGGGGAGACTCGAACTCCCAGCCTACTGATTCGAAGTCAGGCGCTCTGTCCGTTGAGCTACGGGCGCGCTACCCATTATAAACAATTTACCCCCCGCGTCAAATTCCCCTTCCCCCCGCCGCCCTCATCACACTTCTTGACAGACACGCCGGAAAATGGTATTATATATCCTGAATTTTAGCACTCTGGGGAAGAGAGTGCTAAAAACCATTACATAACGCTTGACGCGCCGGCCCCGCCGGCCATCCCATACCCAGATGCCTATGACAACACCCGAACTGACCGAACGACAAAAGACCGTCCTCGGACTGGTCGTCAAACAATATATCCAGACCGCACAACCGGTCAGCTCCAAAACGGTGGTGGAGCAGTACGGATTGGGGGTCAGCCCAGCCACCATCCGCAACGAAATGGCCTACCTGGAGGAACTGGGCTACCTGACCCACCCCCATACCTCCGCCGGCCGCGTCCCCACCGAGGCCGGCTACCGCTTCTTCGTCGAACATCTCATGGGGGAAAGCCAACTGCCCGAGCGCGAGCGCATCATGATCCGCCACCAGTTCCATCAGGCCGGCATGAGCCTGGAAGAATGGGCCAAGCTCGCCGCGGCGGTCCTGGCGCACGTCACCCACAGCGCGGCCCTGGTCTCCAGCCCCCGCATCTCGCGCGGCCAGTACAAACACCTGGAGCTCATCTCCATCCGCGATACCCTGGTCCTGCTGGTGCTGGTGCTCCAGGGCGGCATCGTCATGCAGCGCATGCTCTCCCTGGCGCAGGCCAAACCCCAGGAAGAGCTTCAGCGCACATCCAATAAGTTCAATGACCTGTTCATGGGCCTGACCGCCGGCCAGATCCGCTCCAAGGCGCTGGCGCTGGACGCCTTCGAAGCCGGCATCCGTGACCTGGTGGCCGACCTCATTGACGAGAGCGACCGCCAGGGCGGCATGGAGGTCTACCGCCATGGCCTGGCACATGTGCTCGAAGCGCCGGAGTTCGCCGATCCGGAAGCCGGCCTCCAGCTCATCCGCGTCCTGGAAGAGCGCGACCTGCTGAGTATGCTCTCGCGCGAAATGGCCGCGCCGGGCAGTATCCAGGTCATCATCGGCGGCGAAGGCCGCTGGGAGGGGCTGAGCGCCTGCAGTGTGGTGCTCTCCCGCTACGGCTGGCGCGACCGCGTCACCGGCCTGCTGGGCGTACTGGGCCCCATGCGCATGCCCTACGCCCGCAATATCTCTGCCGTGCGCTACGTTTCGGACGTGCTCAGCGAGCTGATCCGCTCCCTGTACGCTGAAGAAAAATTGCCCGCTGAAAACGAGGCGGACATTATCGATATGGAGGAATAACCTGTGTCCGCAGAACGACATCCAGGAGGTGATGAACCTGTGAAAGATAACGGCAAGGAAAAGTTTGAATTTGGGCAGGAGCCGGCCCTTGGGCCCGCCGGCGACGCTCCCACCACCGAAGCTTCCACCACCTCCCCCACGGTGGAGGAAGTGGTGGAAGCCGCGCCCGGCGAGGTGGAGCTGGCCGAACTGCGCCGGCAGTTGGAGGAAACCCAGGCCAAAGCCGACGAATACCTGGACCAGTGGCGGCGCTCCGTGGCGGAATTCTCCAATTTCCGCAAACGCATGGAGCGCGACCGCCAGGAGTTCCAGAAGACGGCCACCGCCGATTTTCTCAAGCGCCTGCTCCCCATCGTCGACGATATGGAGCGCGCCTTCGCCCATCTGCCGGCAGAGCTGGCCGGCCATGAATGGATCATCGGCATGCAGATGGTGTATCAGAAGCTCCTGGACCTCCTGCGCCAGGAAGGCCTGCAGACCATCGAGGCGGAGGGCGGCCAGTTCGACCCCCTCTACCACGAGGCGGTTTCCTATGAAGAGAGCGCCGAACACGAGGACGGCGCCATCATCGGCGTGGTGCGGCGGGGATATCGCTTCGGCGAGCGGGTCCTGCGGCCGGCGCAGGTGCGCGTCGCCCGCCGGCGCGAGACCACAGAGGCCGGCGGCTCCGGCTCCTGAACCCCTTTATTCCATTCTATGAGACGCTAGGAGAACAACACATATGGGCAGAATCGTTGGCATTGACCTGGGCACGACAAACTCGGTAGTTGCCGTTATGGAAGGCGGAGAGCCAACCGTCATCCCCAGCGCAGAAGGCTCCCGGCTGTTCCCTTCCGTCGTGGCCGTCAATCCGAAGACCGGCGAGCGCATGGTCGGCCTGGTCGCCAAGCGGCAGGCCATCACCAACCCGAAGAACACCATCTTTTCCATCAAGCGCTTCATGGGGCGCAAATATAACGAGCCATCCGTCCAGCGCGATATCGAGCTGGTGCCCTACAAGGTGACTGCCGCTCCCAACGGCGATGTGCGCGTCATCATGGGTGGGCGGGAATATTCCCCGCCCGAGATCTCGGCCATGATCCTGCAGAAGATCAAGCAGGACGCCGAGGCGTATCTGGGCGAGCCGGTGACCCAGGCGGTCATCACCGTGCCGGCCTACTTCAACGACTCCCAGCGCCAGGCCACCAAGGACGCCGGCCGCATCGCCGGCCTGGAGGTGCTCCGCATCATCAATGAGCCTACCGCTTCCGCCCTGGCCTACGGCCTGGACAAAAAGAAGGACGAGATCATCGCCGTCTATGACCTGGGCGGCGGCACCTTCGATATCTCCATCCTCGAGCTGGGCGACGGCGTCTTCGAGGTCAAGTCCACCAACGGCGATACCCACCTGGGCGGCGACGACTTCGACCAGCGCATCATTGACTGGCTGGCGGAGGAGTTCAAGCGCGAGCACGGCATTGACCTGCGGGAGGACCGCATGGCCCTCCAGCGCCTGAAAGAGGCCGCCGAGCGGGCGAAGATCGAGCTGTCCACCGTCATGGAGACGGAGATCAACCTGCCCTTCATCACCGCCGACGCCTCCGGCCCCAAACACCTGGTGATGCGCCTGACCCGCTCCAAGCTGGAGCAACTGGTAGGCGACCTCATCGAGCGCACGCTGGGGCCCTGCCGGCAGGCCCTGCTGGACGCCAAGCTCCGTCCCGAGGACGTGGACGAGGTCATCCTGGTGGGCGGGCAGACCCGCATGCCGGCCGTCCAGGAGGCCGTGCGCCGCTTCTTCGGCAAAGAGCCGCATAAAGGCGTCAACCCCGATGAAGTGGTGGCGATCGGCGCGGCCATCCAGGCCGGCGTCCTCGGCGGGCAGGTCAAGGACGTCCTCCTGCTGGACGTGACGCCGCTCACCCTGGGCATCGAGACCCTGGGCGGGGTGATGACGCCGCTTATCGAGCGCAACACCACCATCCCCACCCGCAAGAGCCAGATCTTCTCCACCGCCGCGGACGGCCAGACCCAGGTCGAGATCCACGTCCTGCAGGGCGAGCGGCCCATGGCGGCCGACAACAAATCGCTGGGACGCTTCATCCTGGACGGCATCCCGCCGGCGCCGCGCGGCGTCCCCCAGATCGAGGTCACCTTCGACATTGACGCCGACGGCATCCTGCACGTCTCGGCGCGCGACAAGGCCACCGGCCGCGAACAGCGCATCACCATCACCGCCTCCAGCGGCCTGACGGAAGAAGAGATTAAGCGCATGATCCGCGAGGCGGAGCAGTTCGCCGAGGAAGACCGCCGGCGCAAAGAAGAGGTGGAGGCCCGCAACAACGCCGACTCCACCATCTACCAGGCGGAGAAGCTCCTGCGCGAGTACGGCGATAAAGTGCCGGCGGACCTGCGCGCCGACGTGGAGCGCAAGATCGAGGCCGCGCGCAGTGCCATGCAGGGGCGCGATGTGGCGCGCATCCGCCAGGCCACCCAGGAACTCGGCGAGGCCCTCCAGCGCCTGGGCGCCGCCATGTATCAGGCCGCCGGCCCGTCCACTGCCGGCGGTGGCACAGGCGCCGGCCCCTCCTCCGGCGGCGAAGAAGAAGTTGTGGACGGCGAGTACCGCCAGGCATAAACCCATCTATACGGGGCGGCCCCGTGCCGCCCCCTCCAGCATCATCGTATGAGCGGCATACAGGATGAGCGCCAAGCGCGACTACTATGAGGTCCTCGGGGTGGAGCGAACCGCCACCCCCGAGGAAATCAAAAAAGCATACCGCCGGCTGGCTCGCCAGTACCACCCCGACGTCAACAAATCCCCTGAAGCGGAGGCCCGTTTTAAGGAGATCAACGAGGCCTACGAGGTGCTGAGCGATCCCGAGAAGCGCGCCGCCTATGACCGCTTCGGCCACGCCGGCGTCTCCGGCAACGGCTTCGGCGACTTCACCGGCTTTGGCTTTGGCGGGCTGGGCGATCTGTTCGAGGACCTCTTCGCCGGCTTTGGCATGGGCACCTCGGCACGCACCAGCCGGCGGCCCCGCCGCGGCGAGGACCTGCGCGTGCAGGTCGAGATCTCCTTCGAAGAGGCCGTGTTCGGCTGTGAGAAGGAAATCGAGATCCCGCGCACGGAGACCTGCCCGCGCTGTAACGGGAGCGGCGCCGAGCCGGGCACCTATCCCACCACCTGTCCCCAGTGCAAGGGCACAGGCGAGGTGCGCCGCGTCCAGCAGTCCATCCTGGGGTCCTTCGTCACCGTCAGCGTCTGTCCGCGCTGTCAGGGGGAGGGCACCGTTATCAACACCCCCTGCACCGAGTGCCGCGGCCGCCGGCAGGTCCAGCGCCTGCGCAAGATCACCGTCACCATTCCCGCCGGCGTGGACAACGGCACCAAAATCCGCCTGGCCGGCGAGGGCGAGGCCGGCTTGTACGGCGGACCGCCCGGCAACCTCTATGTCGTGCTGACGGTCAAACCGCACCCCATCTTCCAGCGGCAGGAGGATGACCTCATCCTGGAGCTTCCGCTCAACTTCGCGCAGGCGGCGCTCGGCGATATGGTGCGCATCCCCACCCTGGAGGGGGAGGAAGATTTTGTGATACCTGCCGGCACACAGACCGGCGATATCTTCCGCCTGAAGGGCCGCGGAGTGCCCCACCTGCGCCGCAACGGGCGCGGCGACCTGGTGATCATCGCCCGGGTGGTGACCCCCACCAAGCTGACCGCGCGCCAGAGAGAACTGCTGGAAGAGCTGGGCAAAACCCTGGGCAAACCGGTCATCCCGCAGAACAGTAAAAACATCTTCGAGCGGTTCAAAGACGCCTTCAAGCCATGAAGCACAACAATGCATCCCGGGTACGGTGGTTGGAAGCACGCGTGCGGGCCGATGGGGAAGCCGTGGAAGCCATCAGCGAGTACTTCAATCGGGTGAGTACCGGCGGAGCGGTGCTGGAGCGGGTGGAGCCGGCCGCCCCGCCCGATTCCCCCGAGGCCGGCCTGTACTGGGTCATCGGTTATTTCCCCATCCATCACACGCTGGAAGAGGAGGAATGCCGCCGGCGGGTGGAGGAAGCGGTCTGGCATATCAATCAGGTGCACCCGACCGGCCCCGTGCAGTTCAAACTGCTGGAGGATGAGGATTGGGCTGAGGCCTGGAAGGCCCATTATCGCCCGATGAAGCTGGGCGAGCGGCTGGTCATCAAGCCCACCTGGTGCGAGTGGCAGGCTCAGCCGGATGAGGTCATCATCGAGCTGGACCCGGGCATGGCCTTCGGCACCGGCCTGCACCCCTCCACGCAGTTATGCCTCCGGGCGCTGGAGCGCTACTGCCGGCCCGGCCAGAAAGTCCTCGACCTGGGATGCGGCTCCGGCATCCTCTCCATTGCCGCCGGCAAACTGGGAGCGGAGCGCATCCTGGCCCTGGATATCGACGCCCTGGCCGTGGAAGTCGCCGCGGACAACGTGGCCGCCAACGGCCTCGCGGAGCGGGTCCTGGTCCTGCAGGGAACCCTGCCGCCGCGCGGCGAAGAGGACCAGCGCGCCGTGGACGAAGCGGTGCTCATGGCCCCGCAGGGCTTCGATCTCATGCTGGTCAACATCCTGGCAGAGGTCATCGCCACCATGATATCCCACGGCCTGGATGCCTGGCTCGCGCCGGATGGCCTGATGATACTCTCCGGCATTATCCAGGAACGTGAGGAGCTGGTGCAGGATGCCCTGGAGGAAGCCGGCCTCCGCGTCGTGGAGCGCCAAACCCAGGGCGATTGGGTGGGATTCGTCGTCCGCAAAACCGGAGGATGAGGTGGTACCATGCACCGCTTTTTCGTCTCCCCAGACGCCATCGGGCGCGGCCGGGTGCTCATCCAGGGCCAGCAGGCGCACCATATCCGCAACGTCCTGCGCATGACCCCGGGAGAGCATATCATCATCCTGGACGATTCCGGTTGGGAAATGGAGGTGGAGCTGACCGAGGTCGAGCCGTACCAGATCAGCGGGAACATTATCCGCCGCATGCTCGCCCGGGGCGAACCGCGGGTCAAGGTCAGCCTGTACCAGGCCATGCTGAAGGGGGACCGCTTCGAATTCGCCCTGCAGAAGGGGACGGAGCTGGGCATTGTGGAGTTCGTGCCCATTATCACGTCCCGCTGTGTGGTCGCCAACCTGGATGACATCCGCCGCAAGCATGAGCGCTGGGAGCGCATTATCCGCGAGGCCGCCGAGCAGTCCCGCCGCGGCCGGCTCCCTGTCCTAGAGCCGGCCACCATGTTCCAGCAGGCCCTCGAACGCGCCCGCGACGCCGGCGGCTTGACCCTGCTCCCCTGGGAGGACGAGAACCGCACCAGCCTGAAGCGCCTGCTGTCCAGCGCGCCGCTTCCCTTCTCCATCAATCTCTTCATCGGGCCGGAGGGCGGCTTCACGGAGGAAGAGGTGCGCATGGCACAGGCCTACGGCGTCCGCACCGTCAGCCTGGGGCCGCGCATCCTGCGCGCCGAAACCGCCGGCATCGTCGCCGCCGCCGCCATCCTCTATGAGGCCGGCGACCTGGAACCCCTGCCGGCGTGAGGCCGGCCGGAGGATGCCCTATGCCGTTCGCGACCCCCCCCATGGGCCGCGCCTATTACACGGCCGCCGGCGCACCCGGCTCCCCGTATACCGTCCTGCTCATCCACGGCGCCGGCGGGAGCCATCTGGACTGGCCGGCCGTCCTGCGGCGCCTGCCCAAGGCGCGGGTATATGCCCTCGACCTGCCCGGACATGGCCGCTCCGCGCCGCCGGCCTGCGATTCCATCGCCGGCTACAGCGCCTGGACAGCGGAATTCATGCGCGCCCTCCAGCTTCCACCGGCCGTGGTGATCGGCCATTCCATGGGCGCGGCGGTGGCGCTGGAACTGGCCCTGCAGGAGCCGTCCCTGGTGCGCGCCCTGGTGCTCATCGGCGCCGGCGCGCGCCTGCCGGTTTCCCCGCTCATCCTGGAGGGATTGCAGACAGCGCCGGAGGAGATCATCCCCCGCATTGTGGGGTGGGCATATGGGCGGGATTTCCCCGAAGAGGGCAAAGAGCTGGCCCGTCTGCGGCTGGAGCAGGTGCCGCCGGCGGTGCTGTACCGCGACTTCCTGGCCTGCAGTCGGTTCGACCGCCGCGCGGAGTTGAAGGATGTCCATCAGCCGGCCCTGATCCTGGCCGGCAGTGAGGACCGCATGGTCCCCCTCGCATTAGCGGAAGAGCTGTGCGGTGGACTGCCGCGCGCCCGCCTGGTCACCTTCGCCGGCGCCGGCCATATGCTGACCTTCGAACGCCCGGAGGAGGTGGCCGGCGCGGTGGCGGAATTCCTGGCCGGCTTATGAGCGCTCCAGCAGTGCCTGCAAGATAGGCTTCATGCGCATCAGGGCGCGCGCCCGGTGGCTGACCCGGTTCTTCAGCTCCGGCGGAAGCTCCGCCATCGTTTTCCCCAGCGCCGGCATGTAGAAGACCGGGTCGTAGCCGAAGCCGTGCTCCCCGCGCGGCGTGTCAATGATCACACCCTCGCATTCCCCCTCCGTGATTTCCTCGGTGCCGTCGGGCAGGACCAGGGCAATCACACAGCGGAAGCGGGCCGTGCGCTCTGCCGGCGGGATCCCCCGCAGTTCCGCCAGGAGCTTCTCATAGCGCTGGCGGTCGGTGGCGTTATTGCCGGCATAACGGGCCGAATACACCCCCGGCGCGCCGCCTAACGCCTCCACCTCCAGGCCGGAATCGTCCGCCAGGGTCGGAAGCCGGCTGGCGGCGCAGTAAGCGCGCGCCTTCAGCAGGGCGTTCTCGGCGAAAGTGGCGCCGTTCTCCTCCACCTCCAGCTCAATGCCTTCCTGCTGGGGGGTGGTCAACTGCACCGGCAGATCGCCCAGCAGAGCGGTATATTCCCGCAGTTTGCCGGCATTGTTCGTGGCAATGAGCAGTTTCGCGTGACGCGGCATATTGACCCCCAGACGTAAGTTCGCTACAATCGGGCCGCATGATCTCCTTCATCCCACAGGGAGGGGCTGTATATGCTGGCCTGGATCGAAAACCATCTGGCACTGCTGTGGCTGGTCTCCGCCGGCCTGCTCATCATCCTCCTGCTCTGGCTGGTGACGATGCAGGCGCGCGTCAGCCGGCTGTTGGGCCGCTACCTGGAGCTGATGCGCGGTCGCGAAGGCCGGCCGCTGGAGGAAATCCTCGACGAGTACCTTCAGCAGGCCCGGGTCACCGCCGAGCAGGTGGAGCAGTTGACCCGCGCCTCGCGCCAGTTGGAAAAGGCCGCCAAGCTGTCCCTCCAGCATCTGGGTATCGTGCGCTTCGATGCCTATCCGGACATCAGCGGCCAGCAGAGCTTCTCCATCGCCCTGGTGGATGGGCACGGCAACGGTGTGGTGCTGACCAGCCTCGCCGGCCGACAGAGCCAGCGGGTCTACGCCAAGCCCCTGCGCGGCTGGGAATCGGAGCACGCCCTCACCGACGAGGAGAAAGAGGCCATCGCCCGCGCCTTCCTACAGCGTCACTGACGCCCGGCGGAGAGCCTCACACCGGTAAATGGCGTGGGGAGGCCGGCCGGCGCTGGATGCGCGACGCCCGCCACTGCCGCCACAGGTCGTAAAAGGCCACGTAGCCGAAGCCCAGGAAGTAAAGCGCCAGGAAGGGGATGACATAGAAGGCCCCGCGCTGCGCGGCGAAGGCCATCCCTGCGCCGGCGTACGCCATCAGCAGTATCTCGCCCAGATTGCCCCACTGCCAGTGCAGGACATAGCGCTTGCGCTCCCAGCCGGCGGCGGAGGATGTGAGCCGGAACTTCGGCGTGCGCTGGAACGGCATGGGCCGGCGGAGCACCGCCTTGGCGATGGCCACGCTGTTGCTCCAGCTCAACCCGATGCCCAGCAGGAACAGGAACGGGAAATACGCCAGCCGGCGCGGCCAATCCCGGTACAACTGCTGTTGCCCGATGAGATATACCAGGGGCGGCCCAAAGCTCACCACGTTCAGAAAGGCCAGCTTCAGGTGGACCCCTCCGTCCCAGATCAGCAGGGGCACCAGGCACAATAGCAGGAGCAGGCTCATCGGATGCGCCAGGTAGGCGCCCAAGTGCACCAGCCCCAGCAGTCGCACCGAGAGGGGCTTACGGCTGGCCAGCACCGGCCGCCACAGCTTCATCAGGCACTGTACGGAGCCGTGCGCCCAGCGTGCCTGCTGACGCTTGAGGGCGGCCATTTGGGGCGGGATCTCGGCGGAGGCCTCTAGCTCTGGCAGGTACAGGCAGTGCCAGCCGGCCATCTGCGCCCGGTAGCTCAGGTCCAGGTCCTCGCACAACGTGTCTGCCTGCCAGCCCCCGCTTTCGATGATGCAGGAGCGCCGCCAGACGCCGGCCGTGCCGTTGAAGGACATGAACAGCCCCCCGCGCTGGCGGCCCGTCTGCTCCACGATGAAATGGCCGTCCAGGCCGATGGATTGGGCGCGCGTCAGCGTGGAATGCTCGGCGTTCAGATGTCCCCAGCGCGCCTGCACAAACCCCAGGCGCGGCTCCTGGGTGAAATAGGGTATGGTGCGGAGGAGGAAATCCGCCGGCGGGACGAAGTCGGCGTCGAAAATGGCGATGAACTCCCCTTTGGCCAGCCCAAGGCCGTACTGCAGTGCGCCGGCCTTGAACCCCCGGCGTTCCGGCCGGCGGATGATGTCTATGTCGAAGCCGGCCTGGCGGTAGTGCGCCACCGCCCGCTCCAGCAGAAGGCGGGTCTCATCGGTGGAATCATCCAGCACCTGGATATGCAGTTTCTCACGCGGGTACTGCAAGCGCGTGACTGCCCGCAAGATCCGCTCTGCCACGTACATTTCATTATATAGGGGTAGCTGAACCGTGACGGTTGGCCAGGAGGAGACGGCCGGCGGCAAAACACGCTCGCGGCGGTGAAGCCAGTATAACACACTGAGGATGAGTGCTTGGAGCCCGTATATCCCCAGGAGCAGGGCGGCGGTCAGATAGACAACTTTCAGCGCGCTCACCAACAACGTGATCCCTCCCCACGATCTGAGGCGTATTTTCCATGCACTGCGGCCCACCGAACAAGTGGGCCGCAGGATAACGGCTATTATATCACGCCCCGGCAGTTCCTGGCAATTGGCGGAGCTACCTGTGCCGGCTGAAGCCACGGCCGTAACTGCGAAGCCGGCCGCGAGATGCGGGGCCTGCCCTCCTACTGCCGCTTCCTCGGATTGTGCCGATTTGCGCACATCGCGAATCTGTGCTATTATGGCGGTGTTGTGCCGGCTCGCTCCCATCTTAGACATCGGAGGTTGGCATAGTGGCTGAACCAGACTACCGTGCAGCGACGCCCCACAAATGCCTGCCGGTCATGGTTCTTCTCTCCATCCTGATAACGCTCTTCTCCCCCCTCTCACGTCTCGCCTACGCTCAAAGCGGCGCTTCTCCCAGGGTCTTCCTCCCGCTTCTCGGCAGGGGGTATGTCCCGCCGGCTACACCGCAGGCGCCTTCTACGCCGGCGCTCCCGAGCACCCCAACCCCATCGGCGACGCCGACACTGCCGGCACACGGTACGCCCCTGGGCGAGGAATCCCCGCCGGCGCTCATCCCGGTATCCTCGGCGCCCGCCCCGGCCTTCCAGCTCTACACGGTGCAGCAGGGGGATACCGTGTCCGGCATTGCCAAACGCTTCGGGGTGAAACAGCAGGAAATCCTGGATGCCAATCCGGTCCTGCAGAATGACCCGGACCGGCTGAAGGTTGGCCAGGAACTGCGCATCCCCAGCGCCGGCCAGGAAGCCCCGGAAACTGCGAGCGCCGCGCCGGCGGTCGTCGCGACGCCGGCGGGCGTTCCCACGCCGCCTCTGCCCAGCCGCGCCACGCCGCTGGGCGAGGACCTGAACCCGGAAGCAATTCCCTTCTTGCCCACGCCCGAACCCGAGCCGGCCATCTATGTGGTGCAGGACGGGGATACGCTGACGGGCATCGCCAAGCAGTTCGGGATCAGCCTGCTGGACATCCTGCTGGCCAACCCGGAACTGCAAGAGGACCCTGACAAGCTGAGCATCGGGCAGGAACTGCGCATCCCGGCGCCGCATACGGATAGTGAGAACGACCTGTCTGCGGCCAATGCCCTGCCCAACAGCATGACAGTGCCGGCGCATGCCACGCCCCTGGGCGAAGGGGCGCCGGCAGGGCTGGCACAGCTCCGGCCCACCTCCGTTCTGCTCCGCAAATACATCGTCCGAGAGGGGGACACCATCTCCGGCATCGCCAGCGCCTTCGGCCTGGACCAGAAGTCCATCATCTGGGCCAACCCTGACCTGCAGGCCAATCCGAACCGCCTGCGGGTGGGGCAGGAGCTGGTGATTCCGCCGGCGGACGGCGTACTGCACACCATCCAGCGCGGCGATACCCTGTTGGGCATTGCCCGGCAGTACGGCGTCACCATGAACGCCATCCTGGACAGCCAGTATAACCCTGTGCTGGACCCGGAGGCGCTCAAGGTTGGGGAGAAGATCTTTGTGCCCGGCGGCAAAATGCCCATCCGCCAGGCGCGCAAAGGGATGACCAGGGCCTCCCTGCCGGCAGATGCCCCCGTCGGCACCGGCACGCTCATCTGGCCGGTGCGCGGAAGCATCAGCCAGCGCTTTAGCAGGAAGCATCCCGCCCTGGACATCGCAGCCCCTCGGGGCACTCCCGTCGTGGCGGCGGATACGGGCTATGTGGTGCGCGCCGGCTGGACCGATGTGGGCTACGGGTTGATGGTGGTGATTGACCACAACAACGGCATGCAGACCTTGTATGCCCACCTTAACGAGATTTTCGTTGAGGCCGGCACCGCGGTCACCCAAGGACAGACCATCGGTACTGTGGGCGCCACCGGCCGAGCGACCGGCCCGCACCTGCATCTGGAAGTGATCGTGGACAACGTGCGGCGCAACCCCCTGGACTATCTGCCGTAGGGATGCGCCAATCCCTTCAGACGTGGAAAAGGCCCGGGACCATGCAGGTTCCGGGCCTTTTCATTCGGTACAGCCGGCTTATACGCCGGCGAGGAAGTAGAGGGCCAGGGCGTATATCTCGGTGTTGCGCACCAGCGAGTCCAGGCTGACCCGCTCGTCCACCTGATGCGCCAGCATCGGCTCATCGGGCATCAGCGGGCCGAAGGCCACCATGCGCGGGAAGGCCTTGGCATAGGTGGTGCCGCCGATATAGGCGCACGCCGCCGGCCGGCCGGTGACCAGTTGATAGGCGCGCTTCAGGCCCACAACCAGGGCATCGTCCTCATCCACAAAGAGGGGGTTCATGGAGGCGGGGTCAATTTCCACCTGCAGGCCGGCCTCCTCACCGACGCGCCGGAGCTTTTCCGCAAGGGTGGCCACGGTGTGCGGGGGCGTCAGCCGGATGTTCAGCGTGATGCTGGCCTGCCGGGCGTCTCCGCGGGCCATGCCCAGGTTCACTGTGGTGGGGCCGAGTTTGTCGTGTTCGGCGGCGATGCCCAGGCCGGCGCCGTCCCATCCCACCCCGAGGTGCCGGGCGGCGAAGTGCGCCAGCCGGCCGACCGCATTGTTGGCGACCTTACAGGCCGCCAGGAAATTGGCCAGGTCCTGCAGGGCATTATGCCCATCCCAGGGCAAGGCGCCGTGCGCTTCCTGGCCGCGCGCGGCAACCACCACCTGCGCCTCCGCCGGCAGTTCCTCTGTTGGATACCGTTCCCGGAACAGTTCCGCGCGCATGACCTGAAGCTGGCTCTCCGGATGATGCTGGGCGAAGCGCCGGGCGGAGCGCTGTAGGGAGACCAGCGCCGGCTCGAACCGCCGCGCATCCAGGGACAGCGCGGCCCAGGCGAAGGCCGGCACGATGTTGGGGGCACTGCCGGCGTGCCAGGCCGCGACATGCAGGCCGGGGCGGTGGGTCGGATTGGACGCGGCCGGCTCCTGGGCCCGGAAGGTGACGTTCAGGATGCCCTTCTCGCCGCAGATGACGGGGAAATGGGCATCCGGAGTGAATCCCATGGTCGGCCGGCCCTCGCGCGCCTCGTAATGACGGATGTCGCTCCAGTCGCCGCTCTCTTCCAGCGTGCCCAGGATAAGGCGGATGCGCCGGCGCAGAGGAAGCGCCAGGTCACTGAGCGCTTTCAGGGCATACAGCGACGAAACCGCCGGCCCTTTATCATCCTCCACGCCGCGCCCCCAGATCATGCCATCGGCGATGGTGCCGACAAAGGGCGGATGGGTCCAGCCTTCGCCGGCTGGCACGACGTCCAGATGGGCCAGCACGGCCACCACCTCCGGGGCGTCCGCCGGCCCGTATTCCACGAAGCCGACTATGTCGTCGAGGTTCTGGACGCGAAAGCCGAGGGCGGCGGCGTGTTCCAGCATCCAGCGCAGGGCGGCGCGTGCTTCCGGGCCAGGGGAGGATGCGCCTACCGGGTTGACGCTGGGGATGGCGATGAGGCGCTGTAGGCCGGCGATGACGGCATCGCGATAGGCGTGTGCCCGCTCGCGCAGGGCCGGCAGGATATCTTCAGGCATGGCGTCGTGGTGTGGCGATGACATGGACGCGTTCCTCGATGCTCTCGGCTGTGGGGTTAGAACGCTTCGCGCATGCGCCGATGAAAATCGCGCACGTGTTCCCGCATGATCTCGGCCGCTTTATCGGCGTTGCCGTACTCCAGCGCGTCCAGGAGCTCCTCATGGCGTTCGATGGAGCTGGCGATCGAGCCAACGCGGGTCAGCGCCAGCCGCCAGAGCCGCAGGGACTTGTCGTACAGGCTGACGATGACATCGGCCAGATGTTTGTTGCCGGCGGCCTCGGCCACCGTGAGATGAAATTGGCGGTCAATCTCCATCAGCTTCTCCACATCATCCGGGGCCGTATGGGCGAGCTGATGGGTCAGGGAGCGGAGCCGTTCCAACTGCTGAGGGGTGATGCGCTGGGCGGCCAACTGCGCCGCCAGCCCTTCCACCGCCAGGCGCAGTTCCGCGATCTCCTGGAGGTCGGTCAGGCTGATATCCGCCACGTAGATGCCGCGCTGGGGGATAATGACCACCAGGTTCTCACAGGCCAGCATTTTCAGGGCCTCGCGCACTGGGGTGCGGCCGGTGCCCAGCTCCTCCGCCAGGCCGGATTCGACCAGCAGTTCGCCAGGGGCATATTCCAGCCGGATGATCTTCTCACGGATGGTGCGGTAGGCTCGTTCGGTCGCGGTTTGTGCCATATCCCCTTCCTGTTGTGAAACATCATGCGAAAGCGAATGTGTCAGGCATGCCGCTCGACGTAGGCCTGGAGGGCGCGGATGGTGATGGCTTCCGGTTCCGCCGGCTGATGGGTCTGCAGGAGCCTCTGCCAGTACTGATGGGCGCGCTGTGCCATGTCCGTCGAGCCCTTTTCCTGCCAGGCCGGCAGGGCGTCGCGGTTGCACAGCCTGGGCATGTAGAAGGCGTTGCGGAAGTGGCGCAGGGTGTGCTCATCCATCAGGAAGTTGCCGCCGGGGCCCACGCCGGCGATGGTGTCATAGGCCAGGGTTTCCGTGTTCACATCGAGGCCCTGGCGGTAGCGCCGCACCATGCCGCATATCTCATGGTCTATCACCAGCTTCTCGTAGGAGAAGGTCAGGTATGAGCCGAGGATGCCGGCGGCGTGCAGGACGAAGTCAATGCCGGCGTTGACGGTGGTGAGCAGGGACATCATGGATTCCAGGCCGGCCTGGGCGTCGGGGACCTGCGAGTCGGTGAGACTGCCGCCGGAGCGGCTGGGCAGGCCGTAGAAGCGGCCCATCTGCGCCTGGCAGGCCACGAGAATGGAATATTCCGGACTGCCGATGGCGGCCGCGGCCGTGTTCATGTCCATAATGGTGCTGGTGGAACCGTAGACGACCGGTGTGCCGGGGTTGATGGCCTGGGCCAGGACGACGCCGCTGAGGATTTCAGCGTTGATCTGGGCGATCATGCCGGCCAGGGTGACGGGGGCGGTCGCGCCGGCCTGCGCCATGCTGGCGATGACCACGGGCTGTCCCCATTCGGCGAAGGCCATCAGGGCCTCCAGCATTTCCGAGGCGAAGCCCAGGGGGCTGAGGGTGTTGATGAGCGCGATGGTGACTGGCTTATTGCGCAGGGCATCGCGGTCGCCGAAGACGATGCCGGCCATGTCCAGCGTGGCCTGCGCGCCTTTCTGCCCGTTGCTGGAGGCGATGAAGGGCTTGTCGGAGTAGCGGAGGTGCGCCATAAGCATATGGAGATGGGCACTGCCGGCCGGCACGTCGTGCGGCTCCACCAGGAGGTGCCCGGAGAGGTCCAGGTGGGGCAGTGCGTCAATGATGCGCACCAGGTTCTGGTAATCCTCCATGGTGGCATAGCGCTGGCCCTTTTCGTGGTCCATCAGGAAGGGCGCGCCGTAGCCGGGCGCGAAGACGGGGTTGCCGCCGCCGACCACCACATCTTTCTGCGGATTGCGGGCGTGGATGGTGAAGCGGGAGGGAGCCAGGCGGATGCTTTCCTCCACCAGCCGGCGGGGCAGGTAGACGCGCGTGCCTTCGACCCGGGCGCCGCGCCGGCGAAGCACCTCGCGCGCGGCCTCCACCGGCATCTCTACCCCCACCTCTTCCAGCAGGCGCATGGACTGCTCATGGATGCGCAAGACGTCTTCCGGGGTCAAAAACTCCACGAATCGCTGTAGCATGCTTCTTCCTCCCCTGGAGCAGTGATATCGCTTGCGGCCGGCCTGCCCATTTCGGGTATATCGAATGTATGCAAGCGGCCGCCAAAGAAAAATCGCCCTGCTGTACCGGTTACAGGGTATCATATTTCGATGCCGATGTCAAGTATGCCAGATATATATCGGTAAGCGCGCAGTGGAGGGGTCAAAGCGCTGACCAAGAGGGAGGTTCTCCGGATAAGGGCCAGGAAGCCGGCCGGTCGGGGAGACGTGGCCGGCATAAAGTTGACATTCTCGCCCGCGCGTGCTACATTATCTGCAATAGCGAGTGTCTTTGTACGATCCGAGCACGGCGGTAGGCAGAACCGTTGGTAATTTATGGAGTATGATGACGTTGAAGGCTTCTGGCAGTGATGACAGTCGTCCCCATATAGGGACGGCCGGCGTTGGGTGGATGAACCACGTTGACAATCGAATTCTGGCCGTGACAGGACAGCTCGACCTGCCGTAGGGAGGGGGACTGCCGGGTGCAGTCCCTGCCTGCCCAGGGCAAGGCCGCAGCCTGTGCTGTGGCCTTTTTTGTTGCCATCCGCCGGCCTGATGAGACCGATTTTGCGACGGAGAAGGAGAACGATGAACGTGATCGCTGTACCCGAATCCAATACGCTTTCCGAAGACGACCCATCATCACGTAAGGGCGGTGCGCCCACCTTCTCCGCGCCGTAATAGGCCCTGACCCCTGACGCGCTGTTCGCTCCTCCGGTGCCAGGAGAAGGTGGACTCACCGTCCTCGAGTGCACTCATCCTGGCAAAAGGAGGACGACGATGGAGCAGCGCGTGCTGGACACCGTTCTGGATCGCGTGCGCGATCGGCTGGAGCACAACGATCTGGCCGGCGCGATCGATATCATCGAACGCCTGTATCCACCCGATCAGGCGGACATCCTCAGCGAACTGGAACCCGAACAGCAGGAAGCCCTGCTGACCCAATTAGAGACCGAACAGGCCGCCGACATCCTCGAAGAGCTGGAAGAAGAGGAAGCGGCGGAGATTGCCTCGCGCCTGCCGCTGGAGACCCTGTCTGACATCGTGGATGAGATGGAGACGGACGAGGCGGCGGACCTGCTGGGCGATATGGAGCCGGAGCAGGCCAGTGAGGTGCTGGCCCGCATGCGGGATGCCGATGACGTGCGGCCGCTCTTGCTCCATAAAGATGAGACCGCCGGCGGCCTGATGACCTCCGAATTCCTGGCCCTGCGCGAGCGCATGACCGTGCGCCAGGCGCTGGAGGCGGTGCGCCGGTGGTCGCCGGAAAAGGAAGAGGCGGTGCATTACCTCTTCATCGTAGATGACCAGGACCGCCTGCAGGGGATTGTCAGCCTGTATGAGCTGATCAAGGCCGGCCCCGACCAGCGCCTGGGCGAGATCATGTCCACCGATGTCATCAGCGTGCCGGCGGAGGCGGACCAGGAGCAGTGCGCGCACCTCATGCGCCGCTATGACCTGTATGCCCTGCCCGTGGTGGATGCCGGCAACCGCCTGATCGGTGTCATCACCGTGGATGACATCGTGGACGTCATCGTGGATGAGCAGAGCGAGGATATGGAGCGCTTCGGCGGCTCCCTGCCCCTGGACAAACCGTATCTGGACACCTCGGTGTTCCAGGTGGCGCGCAAACGCATGGGCTGGCTGTTCCTGCTTTTCGTGGCGGACACCTTCACCGGCACGGTCTTGCGGCATTTCGAGCATGAGCTGGCGGCGGTGGTGGCGCTCTCGTTCTTCATCCCCCTGCTGATCGGCACGGGCGGAAATGCCGGCTCCCAGACCACCTCGACCATCATCCGCGGCCTGGCCACCGGGGAGATTCGCATCCGCGATGCCCTGCGCGTCTTCTGGCATGAAGCGCGCGTGGGCTTCTTCCTCGGGCTGATGATGGGGACGGCCGCGTTCATCCGCGCCATCACCTGGGACCCGTCGCATCCACTGCTGGCCATCGCCGTGGGCACAGCCGCTGTGGCCATCGTCTTCTGGGCCAACTGCCTGGGTTCGCTCCTGCCCATCATCGCCGCCCGTCTGCGGATTGACCCGGCCATCGTCTCCGGCCCCTTCATGGCGACCATGGTGGATGCTACCGGCCTGTATATCTACTTCCGCATTGCCAAGCTGATCCTGGGCATTTGACGCGGCGGGGTGGAGGAGGCGCCGGCCTCACCCCCCAGCCCCGCCGCGCCGGCGGCGGAGCGGATACAGGTGAGGGTCACTCGTAAGTGATCCTCACCTGTACCTGCTATGCCAGCTCCAGCAGGAGCTGGGCTCCCTGGCGTCCGTCAAACCGCACCTGTGTCCCCTGTGCGAAGGGTTCGAGGGCCGCCGGCCGGCCGTTCACCGACGCCTGCCGCACGGCGGCGCCGTACAGCACGACGATGACCTCGCCCGGCGCCGGTTCCACCTGCACCAGAAGCTGATGATGCCGGCGCTGATACCGCACGGCGACGGCCGGGCGATCCTCATCGAATATGACATACTCCCCTTCGTCTGCCGGCCCATACAGCTCCAGCGTCAGCGGGTCGCACGGTTTCTGGTCCACGTGGTCCATCTCTGGCCCCATAGGGATGATACTGCCGGCGCGCACCCACAGCGGGAGGATATCCAGCGGGGCCTGGATGTCCATCCAGCGTCCGCCTTCCACCGGGGTTTTGGTCCAGTAGTCGAACCAGGTGCCGGCCGGCAGATAGACGGAGAGCCGGCCGTCGCGCGAGGTCACCGGCGCCACGAGGAAGCTCTCCCCAAACAGGTATTCATGGTCAATGTTCCACGTACTGCGGTCATTTTGATACTCCAGCGCCAGCGGCCGCACCATAGGCAGGCCGGCCTGGGAACTGCGCACCGCTTCCGAGTATATGTACGGAAGCAGGCGGTAGCGCAGGGACAGGTAGCGGTGGGCGATAGCCTCGACCTCTGGCCCGTACTGCCACGGCTCGCGGGGCTGTTTGCCGTGGGCGCGCACATGGGAGGAGAAGACGCCGAACTGGAGCCAGCGCGCGTAGACCACCGGATCGCGCGGATAGTCTTCCTGGCGAGGGTGATCGAACGCTTCCGGGGGATAGTCGAACCCACCGACATCGTGGCTACAGAAGGGGACGCCGGACATGCCGTAGCTGAGCAGGCCGAGGAGCTGGGTGCCCATCTGGTCCAGACTGCTGTAGCTGTCGCCGCCCCACTGGACGGGGTAGCGCTGGGAGCCGGCGTAGGCGGAGCGCCCCCAGGTGAGGCCGCGGCCGAAGTACTGACGGGTGAGCTCGAACACCGCGCGGTTGTACAGGAGCGGGTAGAGGTTGTGCATTTCCAGGCCGGAGCGTCCGTCGTGATAGAGGGCATCGGCCGGCGCCTGTTCGCCAAAATCGGTCTTGAAGACGGCCGCGCCCATGTCCAGGAGCCGGCGCAGATGGGAGTGGAACCATTCCACCGCGTCGGGGTTGGTGAAGTCCACCGCCGCCAGGTCGCGGCCGGCGAAGGCCTCCAGCACCGGGCTGATCGAGCCGTCGGGCCGGCGGATGAAATAGCCGCGCGCCTTGCCTTCTTCGTACAGCGGGGTGCCGGCGGGGATATACGGGGTGATCCAGAGGCAGGTGCGGATGCCCTGCCGGCGCAGTTCGGCCATCATTTCGGCCGGCCGGGGGAAGCGCTCCTCATCCCATTCGTACGTGCACCACGGCCCATCCCCCATCCACCAGGGGTCCAGACTCAGCACGTCACAGGGGAAGCCGCGCGCCCGCATCTCCCGCACGACTTCCTCGACCTCCTGGCGGGTTTTATATCCACAGCGCGATATCCAGAACCCGAACGACCACTTGGGCGGGACCGGTGCCCGTCCGGTCAGCTCGGTATAACGGTAGAGGATATGTTTCAGTGATGGGCCGTAGATAAGGAAATAGTCGAGCTGGCTGTCGGCGATGTGGAAGGAGTAGGAGATGCTGGATTCGCTTCCCATGCGGTAGACGATGGGGAAAGAGGTGTGGATGAAGAGGCCGTAGCCGGCGGTGCTCATGAAAAAGGGCACATTTTTGTACGAGCGGAAACTGCTGACGTTGCCGCAGTCCATGGACCAAGAGTACAGCTCCTGACCGCGCTTGTTGAGCGGGGTGAACTTCTCCCCGAAGCCGTACAGCGCCTCGCCGGGGCGGATGGCAACGGTCTCGTGGACGGTGATGAATCCGCCGGCGTCCTCCTCGTAGCCGATGGGGGGAACCTCATACGCGTAGCCGTAGGCGCGGTCGTTGAAGCGTTCGGCGAAGAAGGGTTCGGCGTCGGCCGGCGCGGAGCGGTCATAGGCGCGCATTTGCCAAGGGAAGCGCTGGAGCACCACCCGCAGGCGCTCGGTCAGGAGGGTGATGGCCGCCGGAGTTTCCTGCACCTCGAACGCCGGGGCCGGCCAGCTTTCCTGGACCAGGATGTCGCTTTTTGCCTGGCGGATGCCGTGGGGGTTCATGCGCAGTCGCAGGAGATCGGGCTGGATGAGGTCGATCTGCACCGGGATGGGCTGGCCGGCGGCGGTTTCGACCGTCAGGAGCAGGCCGGTGGGGGTGTGCTGGACGGCGGTGACGCGGCGCAGGTGGGTTTGCGAGACAGGGATGTTCATGACATCGAGAGGGGCGAACATAGCGTTCCAGTCAATGCGTGCTTTCATGGATGTACCTCTCATGACGGCGGTATATAGGCCAGGGATGGTGCGCTGGGATGATGGGCCGGCGAGCATGTCTCGTGTATTTTATACAATGGGGGCGAAAATGTCAATTCAGAGTTGACATTCGGCGGGAGGTTGGAGGACATAGATTTGACAGAGCGGGGCCGGCTGATACAATGGATAATGAGTGTGCCCCCGTAGCTCAATGGACAGAGCAGCTGCCTTCTAAGCAGTTGGTTGCGCGTTCGAATCGCGCCGGGGGTACTGGCTGTTGCTACTACTGCCGTACCGCGCCGGCAAGCTGGGCGTCCTGTGAGCCGGCCTGCTGACCCCCCTGCGGTCGCGTGGCCGGAGGTTCAAATCCTCTCGCCCTGGCAGTATATAGGGGCTGTTTTGTCCCACTATCCCCTTGTCGGCTCTTCCTCTACCTACCGGCTCGTGCCGGCCTTCTTGAGGTCTTTGCTCAACATTTGACGTACTTCCCGCTTTGTCGGATAATAAAAGTAGTGGAACTTACTGGAGGAGACCAGGCCATGTCTGTCTATCAAGCCCGGGGATCGGGACGTCTCGTGAGCGGGGTGTTCTGCGTGATCCTATGTGCGGCCTTATGGCTTCTCCCCGCATGCGGCAGTCCTGAAACCTACGTGCGGGTGAGCCTGACCCCGGCAGACCTGCCGGCCGCCGGCATAACAGCACCATCTCCAACGATCACCCCTATTCGGATGGGGGTCGCCGCCATCCTGTCACCCAAAACTACCTCCTCGGGTTACGCCGCGCTCAAGGCATACCTCGAGCAAAAGCTGGGGGCACCGGTGGAGCTGGTACAGCGCAATTCCTACGCCGAAATCAACGAGCTCCTGCGCACCCGTCAGCTTGATTTTGCCTTTATTTGCACCGGAGCCTTTGTCCGCGGGGAGCGGGAGTTTGGCATGGAGTTGTTGGCCGTCTCCGAGGTTGCCGGCAGTACGGTGTACTATTCCTACATCATCGTGCCGGCGGACAGCCGTGCAGAGCGCCCGGAAGACCTGCGCGGCAGGGTATTTGCCTTCACGGACCCCCTCTCCCTGACCGGTTATATGGCCCCCTTAGCATGGCTTCGCACCCTCGGCGCTTCACCCGAGCAATTCTTCAGCCGCACATTGTTCACCTACAGCCATGACAACTCCATCCGCGCGGTGGCGGAGAAATGGGTGGACGGCGCGGCGGTGGACAGCGTGGTCTATGACACCCTCACTGCGCAGGATCCACGCCTGGCGGAAAGGACGAGAATTATCTGGCGTTCCGAGCCGTTCGGTGCGCCGCCGGTGGCGGTACATCCTCAGTTGGACGCCGGCCTGAAGGAGCGCTTACGCCAAGTGCTTCTGACCATGGGAGATGACCCCGACGGTCGTGCCGCGCTGGCGCCCCTCGGCGTGGACCGCTTCGTCAAGGGTGACCTAGCACTGTATCAAAGCGCCCGGGCGGCCATGGAAATGGTGGGAGGGAGCGAATAATGCCGCGCAGTCTCTGGACACGGTTGTGGGATTTGATCGGCGGCGTCAGCCTGCGCTGGAAAATCATGGGCATTGCGTTGGCCATGCTGGGTATCCTGGGCCTGGGCATCACCCTGCAAGTGCGCCAAATGATGGGCCAGGCGCTGACCTGGGAGTTGGAACAGCGGGGTATTTCCACTGCCCAGACCCTGGCCGCGCAAAGCACCGATCTCGTGCTGACCAATAACCTGTATACCTTGTTTGAGCTTACCATGGACGCGGTGCAAAACCATCCCGATGTGCGCTATGCTTTTGTGCTGGACGCCCAGCGGCGCCTGCTTGCCCATTCCTTTCAAGGGGGATTCCCCTTCGATCTGATCGCGGCCAACGATGTGGCCGCCGGCCAGCCCTATCATATGGCCCGCCTATTGACCGAGGAAGGCGTGATCCTGGACATCGCCGTCCCGATCTTCGGAGGGAATGCCGGCCAGGTCCGCATCGGCATGTCCCAAACGCGCCTGCACAACACCCTGGCCGCAGTGACGCGCCGGCTCATTCTCACCATTGTACTTGTCTCCCTCTTCGGCGTCTTCGTCAGTACTCTGCTGACCTGGTTGCTCAGCCGCCCTATTCTGGCCCTTTCCCAGGCCACCCGGCGCGTGGCCCAGGGCGATCTCCAACAGCGCATCACCCCCTGGGCAAGGGACGAGATCGGCGCCCTACAGGCCTCCTTCAACGAGATGGTAGAGCGTTTGGCCCAATCCCATCAGGAGATGGAGGCGTATAACCGCAATCTGCTTCAGCGCAACCGCGAGCTGTCCGCCTTGTTCGCGGTCTCCCGGGCCGTAGCCGGCCCCCTTGGCCTGCAGGAGATGCTCAGCCGCGCTTTGGCCCAGGTCATTCCGATCCTGCACGCCCAGGCCGGCTGGATATGCGTACTGCGCAACGATGGAGACTGCGAGATTTGTGTGGGGCAGTGGGACAGCGAGCTTTCTAAGGCTCAGTTGTCCGCCTGCTGTCGCGGCTGTCCTGCATGCGAGGAAGCCCGCCGGCGGGGCCAACCCTATATCGTCTCCACCCTGCCAGCCGGCTGTGTCCTCTCCTCCCGAATACCCGGGCTGTCCAGCCATGTCCTGGCGCCCCTCCAGGTGCGCGGCCAGGTGGTGGGCATGCTCAACCTTGCCTGCGCCGAAGGGGTGACCTGTTTTTGCAAAGAAGATCTGGTTCTGCTGGAGGCAGTGGGCAGACAAATCGGCATCGCTATCGAGAATGCCCGCCTGTGGGAAGAACTCCAGCACAAAGAGGAAATCCGCGGCGAACTACTGCGCAAGGTGATCACCGCCCAGGAGGAGGAGCGCCAGCGCATTGCTCGGGAACTGCACGACGAAACCGGCCAGGCGCTCACCTCACTGCTGGTGAACCTGCGCCTGCTGGAACGCGCCCAAACGCCGGCTGAAATCGTCTCCCAGACCCAAGAAATGCGGGAGATCGTGGCCAACATCTTGGACAGCATCCGGGACCTGGCGGTGGAACTGCGTCCCAGCGTGTTGGACGACTTGGGCTTGGTGCCGGCGCTCTCCCGCTACGCCCAGGAATGCACCAAGCGCCTGGGTATCCAGGTGGATTTCATCGCCGCCGGCCTCTCGCAGACCCGGCTCCCACATGAGATGGAGACCACCCTATATCGCATTGCCCAGGAAGCTTTGACGAACGTGGCCCGGCATGCCCAGACCAACCACGCCAGCATCCTGCTGGAACGCCGCGGCCATGAGGTGGTGATGATCATCGAGGATGACGGATGCGGCTTCAATGTGGCACAAGCCCTGGACACTGCGGGACGCGCGCATTTGGGGCTGTTCGGCATGCGGGAAAGGGCGGAATTAGTGGGCGGCCGGCTGGTCGTGGAGTCGGCGCCGGGCGGCGGCACCACGGTCTCCGTGGTCATCCCACTGCAAAAGGAGTCCCTATGTCTCACCGATTCGACACCCAACGCCTCCGCGGCGCAGTCATCCGCGTGATGATCGCGGACGACCATGCGGTACTGCGCGCCGGCCTGCGCATGCTCCTGCAGGCCGAGCCTGATATGGAAGTCGTTGCCGAGGCAAGCGATGGACGGGAAGCCGTTGACCGAGCGCGGGTTGCGCAACCCGATGTGCTCCTGCTCGACATCAGCATGCCGGCGATGGGGGGGCTGGAGGTCATCCAGGTCCTGCGCAAGGATGTCCCACGCATGAAGATCCTGATCCTGACCATGTATGACGATGAGGAGTATCTGCGCCAGGCATTGGCCGCCGGCGCCTCGGGATACGTGCTCAAACGCGCTGCTGACACCGAACTGTTGAGCGCCATCCGGGCCGTTCACCAAGGCGGGACCTATCTGCACCCCGCTCACGCCAGGCTTCTCCTCAACGGCATGCTCCAGCGAGAGCAAGCCGCTGCCTCCCAGCAACCCCATGATCAGCTCAGCGAACGCGAGCGAGAGGTCATCCGCCTGGTGGCCCTGGGATATACCAACCAACAGATCGCCGACCGTCTGTTCCTCAGCATCAAAACAGTGGAGACGTACCGCTCGCGTGCTATGGAGAAGTTGGGCCTGCGCAGCCGGGCCGAGCTGGTACGCTATGCCCTGGAGCACCATTTATTGGACCTGGAATAGAGGTGCAGAAGCCGAAAGCATCTGATGTCGGGAATTTCCTGACAGGGAATTCTCCGTATTCCCGACATACGTTCCTGGATTTTCCTTCTACTCTCCCTTCCTTTTCCCCATTACAATGAACCTGCGTGAACCAGCCGGCCTGCCGCCGGCCGCGCACCAGATCAAGACCACGCGGAACCGCCAGGAATATCTCATGAATCTTCGGGACAAGCTGGCCCAACAGGGCTTTCTCTGCTCATGGAGTGAGATCAGCGGCGCATTCGGTGACCTGGGGATTCTCCTTCCCCTGGCAGTCAGCCTGATCACCGTCAATGGTTTTCCCGCCACTGCGGTCTTCTTCGGCATTGGTGTGGCCTACATCCTCACCGGCCTGTTTTACCGCCTGCCGCTTCCCATCCAGCCGCTGAAAGCGGTATCGGCCATCGCTATTGCCTACGGACTGTCCACGGCAGTGGTGGTCGCCGCCGGCTGGTGGATGGGCCTGATACTCCTCTTCCTGGCAGTGACCCATGCCTGGAGCTGGTTGGACAAGTGGTTCACCCGCCCCGTCATCCGAGGGATTCAGTTGGGCCTGGCCTTACTGCTGGTACAAAGCGGGGTGGCCCTGGCCAGCCGGCCCCAAGTCGTCCCGGGCGGCGAAGAGCGGGTGATTACGCTCGCGATCGGCACTCTGCCGGCCGGCTGGTTGGTTGCCCTGGTAGCGGCGGGCCTGTTGATCTGGGCACTGCGCCAGCGCCGTTGGCCGGCGTCGCTGACTGTCCTGGCCTTTGGCGTCCTGGTAGCCCTGACAGTGGGTGGGGGCACTCGGTTGATGGGCCATATTCGCCTGGCGATGACGTTTCCACGGCCGGCCATGCCGGCGGCCGGGGATATGGCGCAGGCATTGTTCCTGCTGGTCCTTCCCCAACTCCCCTTAACCCTGGGCAATGCCGTGTATGCCACCGTGGATACCGCGCAGACATACTTCGGCACGCGCGCCCAGCGGGTCAACCCCCGCAACCTGCTCACCACCATGGGTATTGCTCAGCTCCTGGCCGCGTTGTTCGGTGGTGTGCCGGTTTGCCATGGCTCCGGAGGGCTGACCGCCCACTATCGGCTTGGAGCTCGCAGTGGCACTGCCCCCGTGTTGATGGGCCTGCTTTGTCTGGCGCTGGCCCTTTTTGTGGATGGCAATGCCCTGCCCATACTGGCGCTGATTCCCTATCCCATCCTGGGCACGCTCCTGATATTTGTGGGTATTCAACACGGCTTGCTGGCGCGCGATCTGCGGGGTTGGGAGGAATGGGCTGTAGCAGGACTTACCGCCGGCCTCGGCTTCTGGTCGCGCAACCTCGCCATCGGATTCGGCGCCGGCATCATCCTCCATCAATCCATCCACCTGCTGCGTCATCTCCTCCGTCAACCGAGCGCACAGGCATAGGGGCGAAGGGATATGGCGACGGATATCAGCGGTGCCGTCCTGGTAGGTGGGGCAAGCCGGCGCATGGGTCAGGATAAGGCCATGATGCGTTTTGGCGGTGCCCCGCTCATCGCCCGAGCGGTCGAGGCCCTACGACCCGTCGTGCAGGAAATCCTGATCGTCGGCCGGCGCGCAGCCCGGTTCGCATGGCTCCCGGGAGTGCACTGGTTCGAGGACATCCTGCCCCCGATAGGGCCTTTGGCCGGCATCTACACGGCTTTGCAGTATGCCCAAAGCCCTTACTGTCTGATCGTGGCCTGCGACATGCCCTTCTTGAGCCCATCCCTGCTCTCGTTCCTGGCGGATGCGGCCGGCGGGTGGGATGCAGTGGTGCCGGAGATCGACGGCCGCCTCCAGCCCCTGCACGCCGTGTACAGCCGCTCGTGTTTGCCGGCCATAGAAGAAATGCTGGCCGTCGGTCAGCACTGCCCTCTGGACCTGTACCCGCGTGTGCGCACCCGGTTCGTCACCGCAGAGGAACTGCGCATCGTGGATCGCCGATTGCTGTCGTTCCTGAACGTGAACACGCCGGCAGAATGGCAAACCGCCCTGGCCCTGCTCGAAGAGCAGACCGTCCGGGCTTCCTGTTCCCATCTTCCGTAAAGACTTGTTCGCCGCACAATACTTCGTAAGAAAGGAGTCGGGTATGCCAGTAGAGGTGGAAACCAAAAGCATGACCATCCGCATGCTGGAGGACCTGCATCGGGCGCTCCAGAAACCACTGGAAGAACGCCGCTGGGGCATGGTCATCGATCTGCGCAAGTGCGTGGGCTGTAACGCCTGCACTGTAGCATGCAAGGCCGAGAACAACACCCCGCCCGGTGTGGCCTACCATGTGGTGATCGAGGAAGAGATCGGCCAGTATCCCAACGTCGCCCGGCGCTTCCTGCCGCGACCCTGCATGCAATGTGAGCATCCCCCGTGCGTCAAGGTGTGTCCTGTCAACGCTACCTACCGCAGACCAGACGGCATCGTGGTCATTGACTACGATGTGTGCATTGGGTGCCGGTACTGTTTGACCGCCTGTCCGTACGGCGCGCGTTCCTTTGACTTCGGGGACTTTTACACCGCCGGCCATACGCCGGAAGTGGCGGCCTACGACACCAATCCCAGCTTCGAATACGGCCGGCTCCATCAGCGCCTGCCGGGCCGGCTGAACCAGTCGCCGATTGGGAACGCGCGCAAGTGTACTTTCTGCATCCATCGGCTGGAGAAAGGCATGCTGCCGGCGTGCATCACCACCTGCCTGGGCGGGGCGCGCATTTTCGGCGATCTCAACGATCCGAAAAGCCTGGCTGCCCAAATGGCGGCTTCTCCTCGGGTGGTGCGGTTGAAGGAAGAGCTTGGGACCGAACCCAGCGTCTACTATCTGCTGTAAACGAAGGAGGAACACGATGAGGAAGCGTCTGTGGCTTATCCTGGCAGTGGGGGTCATCGCCCTGGCCTTCGGCGTAGTCGGCATGATGGACCGTTTGCGCTTCGGCCTCTTGCACGTCGGTTACGGCACTCCCATTCCCTGGGCCTTGTGGGTGGTATTCTACATCTACTTTATCGGCCTCTCGGCCGGCGCGTTCTTGATCTCTTCCCTGGTCTACGTATTCGGGTTCAAACAGTATGAGGCCATCGGCCGCATCGCGGTGTTCACCGCCCTGGTATCCCTGATCACCGCTCTGCTCTTTATCTGGGTGGACCTGGGACATATGGAGCGTTTCACCGAGGTCTTCACCCGTCCAGGGTTCCACTCTCCCCTGGCCTGGATCGTCTGGCTGTACACCGCTTATTTCTTCCTGTTGGTGGCCGAGGCCTGGTTCCTGATGCGGCGGAGCTTTGCCCGCGGCGCGCGGCAGGGGGGCCTGAAGGGAGGCCTGTACCGCATCCTGGCCCTGGGAACACAGGAGGGGACGCCGGCGGATGAGGCCCGGGATATGCGCATTGTGCGCGTGCTGGGCAGTATCGGTGTGCCCCTGGCAATCGCCTTTCACGGCGGCACCGGCACCGTCTTCGCGGTCACTATCGCGCGTGCGTATTGGTACAGCGGCCTGTTCCCCCTGCTGTTCTTGGTCTCCGCTCTCGCATCGGGCGGCGCTTTGCTGACCGCGGTAGCGGCTTTCATCATCCCCAACGGGTATCAGCGCCATCGGGAACTGGTGATCAGCCTGGGCCGGCTGTTGCTCATCCTGCTCCTGGTAGAGGTGCTGATGGAAGTGGCGGAGTTCCTGGTCAGCCTGTACGGCACCGCGCCGGCCCATACGGCACCTATTCAGGAGCAGTTGTTCGGCCCGAACTGGTGGATCTTCTGGATGCTGGGCCTGATCGGGGCAGTTGGGTTGCCCATGCTGGTGTTGGTGACCGCGGGCCGGCGCAGCGGCCTGGCGGTAGGGTTGGTGGCCCTCTTGTCCGCCATCTGCTTCATCGGCATCCGCTGGAACATCGTCCTGCCGGGCTTCGCCTTACCTGAACTCCCCGGCCTGGAATATGCCCTGGTGGAACCGCACCTGAATTACCTGGCCCGCTATACCCCCACCATCATGGAATGGCAGGTCTCGGCCTTTGCCATTGGCATCGCGTTGATCCTGTTCGCAGTCGGTTATCATCTATTGCCCCTGGAGAAAGAACCTAGCACTGAAACCTGGCAACGGCAGGAGGTGTCCCGATGAAATCATTGTCTCGCAAGAACTTCCTGAAATCCGCGGCGTTCTTGGGCGGCACGTTGATGTTCAGCGAGGTGATTATGCCCACCTTATCCCGGTTTCAGGGAGCGCAGGCATATGCCGGCCTGTCGCAAAATGAATATCCCTTTGACTCGGCGGAGCATATCATCTACAGCGTTTGCCTCCAGTGTCACACGTCCTGCGCCATCAAGGGGAAAATATGGAACGGGGTGCTGGTGAAGATCGAGGGCAACCCGTACTGCCCGCTGAACCTGCTCCCGCATATCCCTTATGACACACCTCCCGAGCAAGCAGTGCTGGTCGATGCCAAGCTCTGCCCAAAGGGCATCGCCGGCGTTCAGTCCCAGTACGACCCGTACCGCATCCGCAAAGTGCTGAAACGCGCCGGCAAGCGCGGCGAGAACAAATGGCAGGCCATCCCCTTCGACCAGGCCATTGACGAGATCATCAACGGCGGCGACCTGTTTGGGGAAGGTCCCGTACCAGGGTTAAAGGACCTCTATGCCGTGCGCGATCCCGAACTGATGAAAACCTTGGCGGCCGACGCCAAGGCCGTGGTCAAGGGGGAGATGACCCTGGAGGATTTCAAAGCCAAGCATGCCGCCCATCTGGATAAGCTCATTGACCCGGATATGCCGGACCTGGGCCCGCGCAACAATCAGTTTGTGTTCCAGGCCGGCCGCATCCAGGGCGGTCGGGCGGACTTCTCCAAGCGCTGGCTCTTGGACGCCTTTGGGTCCGTCAACTGGTACGAGCATACCACCATCTGCGAGCAGTCCCACCATATCGCCTATCGCGAGATGACCAACCAGTACAAGGATGGGAAATGGAGCGGCGGCAAGACACACATGAAGCCAGACCTCACCAACGCGGAGTTCGTCATCTTCTTCGGCACGGGTGCCTTTGAGGCCAACTTCGGCCCCACCCCGCTCAGTGAGATGGTGACGCGTGGACTGCAAGAAGGCCGGCTCCAGTTCGCCGTGGTCGATCCGCGCTTCTCCAAGACCGCCGCCAAGGCCCGCTGGTGGGTGCCCATCAAACCCGGCACCGATGCCGCCCTGGCCTTGGGCATGATCCGTTGGATGCTGGACAATCAGCGCTATGACGCATCCTACCTCAGCAATGCCAACAAGGCCGCGGCCATTGCTCAGGGTGAGACCACTTGGTCCGGCGCCGCCTGGCTGGTGAAACTGGATGAGGCCGGCAACCCCACCACCTTCCTGCGTGCCAAGGAGGTGGGGCTCTCGGAAGAAGATCGCTTTGTGGTCTCCAAAGATGGCCAATTGGCGGACTTCGATCCGAACGACGACAAGAATCCTGTGGCAGGAGATTTGTTCGTCGTGGGGGAGGCCGGCGGCATCCGTTTCAAATCGGCATTGCAGTTGCTCTACGACGTGGTCAAGGAACGCTCCGTGGAGGAATGGACGGCGGAATGCGGCATCGAACCGGAACTGCTGGTGACACTAGCTCGCGAATTCACCAGCCATGGCAAGCGCGCCAGTGCCGAGCTGTACCGCGGTGCGGTCCAGCATACTAATGGCTATTACAACGCCCAAGCGATCATCGCCCTGAACATCCTCATTGGGAACGGGGATTGGACCGGCGGATTGGCCGCCGGCGGTGGGCAGTGGTCAGCTATCGGTGCCAAGGAAGGCCAGCCCTTCCCCCTGGGATCCCTCCACCCCAATAAGCTTGGCTCCTACGGGATCCCGGTCACCCGGGAGAGGGTGAAATACGAGGACAGCTTGTACTTCAAACGGGATGGCTACCCCGCGAAGCGTCCCTGGTACCCGATGACCAACAACGTGTACCAGGAGATCATCCCGGCGGCCGCGGCCGGCTATCCCTATCCCATCAAGGCGCTCTTCATTCACAAAGGCACGCCCACCTTCGCCGCCCCTGCCGGCAACCCGGCCATTCAGGCCCTCAGCGATCCCAAGGTCATTCCCTTGGTCATCGGCTGTGACATCGTGGTGGGCGAGACCACCATGTTCTGCGACTACCTGTTCCCCGACACCAGCATCTGGGAGCGATGGGGCATTCCGCCCACCACGCCGGCCGTCCAGTCGAAGACCAGCGGCGTGCGTCAGCCCATGGTGGACCCCATTGTGGAGAAGGTCAAGGTCTTTGGCGAAGAAATGCCCATTAGCATGGAAGCGGTGATGCTGGCCATCGCCGAACGGCTTGGCCTGCCCGGCTATGGCAAGGATGGCTTTGGCCCCGGGATGGACTTCACGCGCCCCGAGGATTACTACCTGAAAATGGTCGCCAACATCGCGTTCGGTGACAAACCGGAGGCCAAGGATGCTGTGCCGGAGGCGGACGATATGGAGCTGGCCATTTTCCGCAAGGCCCGGGCACACCTTCCGCCGGCGGTCTTCGATGAAGCCCGCTGGAAAAAGGCCATCGGCAACGATGAGTCCCTCTGGCGCCGGGTGGTATACGTGCTGAACCGGGGTGGGCGCTTCGAGAGCTTTGAGAAGGGTTACAAAGGCGAGCAGTTGGGCCATCCCTTCGGCGGTCTCTTCACCATCTACGTGGAAAACGTGGCCAAGGTGAAACACAGCCTGACCGGCAAGCCTTTCTCAGGTCTGCCCAGGTACGAGCCGGTGCGCCAGGCCGATGGCACCCTTGTCGAGGACAACGAATATGAGTTCCATCTGATCACCTATAAGGAGATTATCGGGGGGCAGTCGCGCACGGTAGGCAACTACTGGACCCAAAACAGCATCCTGGCCGAAAACTATGTGCTCATGAACCGGAGGGATATGCAGCGTCTGGGCCTGCGCGACGGCGATATGGTCAAGCTGGTCTCCGCCACAAACCCGGAGGGCGTATGGGACCTGGGCAACGGGGGCAAGTTGGTCGTCAGCGGCAAGGCCAAGGGTCTGGAGGGCATTCGGCCGGGCACCGTGGCGGTGTCCTGGCACTATGGGCACTGGGCGTATGGTGCGCGGGACATCGTGGTAGATGGTCAGCTCATCGCCGGCGATTCCCGCCGCAGTGCCGGCCTCTGTCCCAATGTCGTCATGCGGATTGACGAAACCCTCGGTAATGTCTGCCTGACCGACCCCATCGGCGGAAGTGCCAGCTTCTATGACACGCGCATCAAGGTGGTTCGTGTATAGGGGATCCCAAGCGGGGCACTCATGCGAGTGCCCCGCCCCTTACCTCTCACAGGAGAGATGCCAGTATGTCTATTCCACCTATCGTATCCTTTGTGGGCAAGTCCAACAGCGGCAAGACCACGCTGTTGGAGAAAGTGATCCGGGAACTCAAGCGGCGTGGCTATCGGGTCGGCACCATCAAGCACGACGCCCATGATTTTGAAATGGACCGCCCTGGGACCGACACCTGGCGGCATGCCCAGGCCGGCAGTGATCATGTGCTCATCTCCTCGCCCCATAAAGTCGCTTCCATTCGCCGAGTGGAGCAGGAGATGCCCTTGTTGGAACTGGCCGCTCAGATGCCAGATGTGGATATCATTTTGACGGAGGGGTACAAGCGAGGGCCGGCGCCCAAGATCGAGGTATCCCGCCGGGAACGCAGTACCAGCCTGATCTGCTCGCCGGCGGAGCTGATCGCTGTGGTCAGCGACCAGCACTTCGACCTCCCGATCCCCCAGTATGGTCTTGACGATGCGGTCGGGGTCGCGGACCTCATCGAAGAGCGGTTCCTGATGCCGCTTCCCCACGCCGGCCTCGCCTCCGCCGTCACGGCACCGGCGACCAATCGGGATCCCGACCACCGGCGTTGATGTCGGTCATCCCATGGGTCAGCGGCGTCTCACCGCTCCCGTCCACATTGATGATGAAGATATCAAAGGAGCTCCCCTCAAAGCGGTGGAGCGAATAGTAGACCAATTGTTTCCCATCCGGTGACCATGAGGGGCTCTTATTGGACCCGGCACAGCTCAGGGGATGCTCTGTGACCTGCCGCATTTCTGTGCCATCCGCTTTCATGACATATATTTCGAATTTACAGCCCGCCGGCTGGCCGTCAAAGGCAATGTACTCCTCACCGCTTCCGGTTCAGCCTGATGGCCTTCCTCGCCACTTGCCAGAGATGCTTCCGTTTCTCCAGATAGCAGTGCCTCCCCAACCCTTGGAGCAACATGGTCTTCCCAAACTTGCACTCGATCGTATAGCACCCACTGTCCCTCCCGATACCTTGACACCCCTTGCAGTGCCTGCCAAACCCCTTGTTCCGTTCCTTTTCTTTCCCGTATGGTGCTAGTTCAAACGGATCGCCGAGCACAGCCCCGGTCCCAAGCCACAGGTGGTTGTCCAAGTCTCTCATAACCACGGTTCGCGCTCACCATCCCCACCGGCAGCCACAACCCCAGGTCATGGGCGATCAGTTCCGGCAACTCCTTCCCATCGGCCCGATTCCCCGCCGTGACTCGTACACTGGTGATCATCAGCACCTCATCCATGCTCATATGTGGCTTGGCTCATATGTGGCTTATACCCAAGGAAGTGTTCCCACTGGCGGTCATTCTCCCTTCCTTATCCACCGCCCGCGGCTCCCTTTCACCCCTAGCGCACCGGGTCACGCGAATCTCCTGCCCTGCCTCTTGCCGCCCTTGGTCCATCTCCACGTTCACACTTCTATCATGTGCATACTGCCCACCACATTGATTCTCCCAGACTCTATCCTGGCATCTCGCGCCTGCTCCATCAAGCCACATCAGTAGCTTTTCCCCACTATACTCCAACACCAGCTATCGAAACTGGCAAGGTTGAATGATTCGGCACCCACCCATTGACCGCCAGCCTCACAAAATAGCGCGTCGACAGGCGCTCCTACATATGACTTCCAATGGACCGGTCGGACAGATGATATCGCCCAGCACCATTATCCCGAATATCATCACGGAAAGATAGGCAGGGCGACCTTGCCCTCCACCCCAGATAACTGGGCAGTAGCACTTCCTTAACTTATACTGCCACCAATCGATGCACTGGTCCAGTTGGCACAGAAATTGGTCGAGAGGAACCACCTGCTGGTTGAAAAGAGGCCGAAGAGGTTCTCCATACCCTCATCTTGCAGGTGCGCAGTATAGGGCATTGTCGCATACCCCATCAAAAAGGGGCAAGATGGAATCATATCTGCCCACGCGAATTTCCTCAGACTTTTTTCAACACCCTCATGTTGCGTCGTTTGGGCCATAGTGAGAGTGAGGATGAGCTAATCGTTTATTCCTACCCAGGGTCCTGGACAAAGTTTCACGATCCTCTCCCTTGATCCAGAGACTGGTAGCGATCCGTTGGCAAAGTTCATTCGATTCTCGCCCAATGTGATGCTCAGCATTCGGAAGTTGACGCCTATCAGACCCAGATTCACTTGCACGAATTACGCACCTCTACCGGCTGGCTATCACTGAATTGGATGTATCACCCTACGTTGCTGCCCTTCTCTGTTCTGGGTTGAAGGTTCTGCCGGCGGAGAGTCGCCGCAAATCGGTGGGCGTCCATGCCCTCGAATGCAGCCTGCGTTTCTGCGTATTCTGCCAGCTTGCGCGATGCCTGCTCGTCGGTCTCCATGTGGGTGATCACCTTCAAGAACGTGCCCACCCACAACCCGCCTGTATAGCGAGCAGCTCTTCCCGTGGGAAGGATATGGTTCGGGCCGGCGATTTTGTCCGCATACACCTCGGCAGTATTCTCCCCGAGAAAGAGTGAGCCATAGTTCTCTAACATGGGGACAAGATCTCGCGGGCTCTTAGTGTGGATCTCCAGGTGTTCTGGTGCGTATTCGTTCGCATATCGCGCTGCATCAGCCAGGCTCTCGACCAGAACGACTCGCCCATGGGTCTCCCAAGAGATACGGGCTATCCCCGCCGTGGTCCTCTCCTGAAGTTGCTGCTCGATCTCTGCCATAACTATTCGGGCAAGTGACTCGGATGTTGTAACTAGGCAGCCACGCGCATCAGGATCATGCTCACATTGGGCCAATAGATCAGCCGCGATATAGTCCGCCCTAGCGGTCTCGTCGGCAATCACTAGGCACTCACTGGGACCAGCCAGGAAATCGATACCTACCTTGCCAAAGAGCTGTCGCTTAGCTTCTGCGACGTAGCGGTTGCAGGGTCCAACCACTAAGTCGACGGGCGCTATCGTTTCGGTGCCAAAGGCCAAGGCCCCGATGGCCTGTACACCACCTAGGCAATAGATTTCGTCTACTTCCATCCGGTACATGGTATACAAGATTCCAGGATTGATACGGCCGTGAGGACCGGGCGGGCTACACGCTACGATCCTCTTGACTCCAGCGACTTTGGCAGGCATCACCGACATGACAGCCGAGGTCAGGCACGGATATCTGCCGGCTGGTACGTAGCAGCCGCATGAGGCGACCGGCACAATCCGCTGCCCCATCCGTATTCCAGGCCCGATCTCCCTGTCGAACTCGGTCAAGCTTTCCCTCTGCGCACGGGCAAACGCGCCAACCTGATGCATGGCAAACTCCAGTTCCTCGATCACGTCGGGAGGTAGCAAAGTCGCGGCCTTGGCGGCTTCGTCACATGCTACACGAAAGCAGACTGGCTCATACTTGTCGAACTCCCTGGAATAGAAGCGCAGTGCCTTATCACCCTCAGCCTTCACCCGCGCCAGTATAGCACTGACCGTCTCCTCTAGCCACCGCACATCCGGTTCGGCTATAGGAACCTCTCCCTTGATCTCACGATAATACATTTTCTTTTCTCCTACCTAGACCGTTTTTCCTAGTGGGAATGCTGAGCTTGCCAGGATCGTCCGAGAGGTGGGGCAATCATCTTGATCGGTAGACCAATCAGGTGGCACCTTCTCCCTTTGCTGGCCAGAAACAGCTTGTCTCCGGACACTGTCAAATGCGCCATATCGAGGACAAGAGGGAACTCGCCATGGGAGGGAATGGCGATGGACAGGGGGCTCTTGCCAACTACCGGCCTCCTGCCGTCAAGGATCACGACGTTGGGCACCGCGTTGGTCATGGCCATGGCAATCATTCCACACTTGGCGGTTACCGGGTGCAGATGGCCATTGCTCTAAAGTGGCTGCACGGAAAACACCCACGGCGCCGATATTGTACTGCTCCGCCAGTTCGATAGCGCATAGCATCACCTGCTGACTTTCAGGGAACCGGATGACGTCATTGCCATCCATTGCCTCCAAATCATAGAGCCGCGGATAGTACGGATGTCTGGCCAAGATGCACTGCTCCGGAGATGCTGCGCGTTATAGTCGATGGCACCTGGAGCAACCTGTGTGAATTCATGCCCCATAGGTTGGTGTTTTCAAAGCCTTCAGCATGGAGTGTAGCGATTCGCCTTCCAGACCAGCGCAGGTGTATAGCTCCAAGACAAATAACCTGGAGTGTCTCATGATTCGCCAAGGCCTGACGTTCTCCCAACGGTTCCCTCTCTTGCTTAACTTAAACCACCGCCAGGCGCTACTGACCATGACCTTTGCCTAAAACCTCCCTGTACACGCGGAGGAGATTCTCTCCCAAAATCTTTTTGATGTCCTCGTCTGAATAACCATGTTTCACCATGGCTTCCGTCAGCGCTGGGAACTGGGTGATATCACCACAATCCATCAGATGGTAGTGGTCTCGGAGGCCGAGATAGTACCCCTCCATCCAGCCTGGTGAACTCCAGCTATGATCCTCAAAATGATCGGCGCCGATTCCAACATGGTCGATCCCGGCCACCTCCACGGCATGGTCCAGGTGCCTCAACCAGTCGTCGGTGGTTGGCCAGTACTTTTCATTCATGGTCAGGTCGGCTAGGCAGTTGAGCCCAATCACCCCTCCGGTCTGGGCTATGGCCCTCATCCGTTCGTCTCGGCAATTATGGTCCCTAGGGCAGATGGCATAGGTATTACTATGCGAGTCTACGATGGGGGCCTGCGTGACCTCCACGACGTCCCAGAAGCCTGGGTCGTTCAGATGGGCGACGTCCACGACCATGCCCAGGCGGTTGCACTCCTTGACCACGTCAATGCCAAACGGGGTCAATCCCCCCTTCGTCCGATAGGTAGCCACCCCATCTCCCAGGCGATTGCGACCCATGTCCACCAGTTGCACGTGGCGAATGCCCAGCCGGTAGAAGCAACGCAGCGGGCCCAACGTATCCAGCGTGGGCTTGCCCTCCAATGGCCTTCCACCCTCCAGGGCGAGGATGAGGGCGATCTTCCCCTCCTTCAGGGCATTGTCGATGTCGGCGGCGGTCAGACAGATAGCCATGGTGTTACTGCTCTCTTCTGCCTCCAGCCACATCATGTCCAGGCCTTCCAGAGTACCCCACAGTGGGAGGTCAGAGCCCGCCACCAGGCTGGTACTGTCCCCGCCGACAACAAAGACGAGGACGTTGACACCGCCCTGGCGGATCAAGGGTGCGTAGATCCTGGAGAAGACGGCCCTCTCCCCCATGTATCGCTTCTTGCGCAGTTCAATATGGATGTGATTGTGGCCATCGACAACGATGGCCTGCTCGTGCAATGCCCTTGCTCTGTCTTTCATGGAATCGCCTCCTTATTAACCATTGATCCCGAACGCCGGTAGCGCTTGATGACCAGGAGGGATAAGGTCACTACCCTACACTTCATCAGCCAAGTACTTGCCGATACACTCGAAGGAAGTTCCCACCCAAGACCTTTCTGATGTCTTCGTCGGAGTATCCCCGCCTTACCAGTGCCTCCGTAACTATGGAGAGCTTGGTTATATCTTCAAGGCCCTCCAAAAAGGCGCTACCTTCCGAGAAACCAACGTACAGCCCTTCCATATAGCCTGGAGCCGGTTCCCAACCTGCATCAGTCCATAACTCACCTTCAAAGTAATCGGGGCCTAGTCCAACATGATCAATCCCTACAAGTTCAGCAATGTAATCTATGTGCCTGACCAAGTCGTCGACCGTCGGCCTCTCAGCCTTATTGTTCACGTAGTTGCGCATAAAGTTCAGCCCGAGCACCCCTCCATTCTGAGCAAGGGCTTTGATCTGCTCGTCGCTTCGGTTGCGAATATGATCGCACAGAGCACGCACACAGCTATGGCTATCCACGATTGGATCCACGCTGATTTCAATGACATCCCAGAAGCCCGGATCATTCAGGTGGGCGACGTCAACAATTATGCCCAAGCGGTTGCATTCTTTAACTACGTCAACTCCAAATCGAGTCAGTCTGCTACCAGTCCGTTCTAGATGACCATCCCCCACTTGATTCCGGCCCATATCCACCAGTTGGAGCTGACGTAGCCCCTGGCGATAGAAAGATCTCAGAATCGCTAGCGAATCCATGTTCAACTTCCCGGTAAGGGGGCGCGAGCCTTCCAAGGCCATGAGCACGGCAATCTTGCCTGCGGACAGGGCCGCATCTATGTCTTTGGAGTTCAGGCAGATGGCCATCGTATCACTGCTCTCCTCCGCTTCCAGAAGGAGCATGTCCATAACCCGCGTGGACCCCCACCAGAAGAGATCTGAGCGATCGGTGAGGCTCGTGCTGTCTCCACCGACGACCATCATAATCACGTTGACACCCCCTTGGCGGATCCGTGGGACATAGTAGGTGGAGAACACGGCCTTCTTTCCTCTGTTCCTTTGATACGCCAGCTCGATCATGATATGGTTGTGTGCGTCAACCACTACCGCTTGTCTGTGAAGTTCCTTTGCCTTATCCTCCATAGTTGCTCCCCCCCTCAGGTTGCAAAATATTGACCAGCCAAGGCTTGACTGCCCCTTCTAGCGATCTCGTCAATGGATTGACTGACCGCCACCGGTAGTGGCTCAGGCCTATGGGTCGCAAGGATTTGCATTGTTCTCTGAACTATAGTCTCGCCATATGCTTTACTGCCCATTTTAAGCCAGGCATCGGGATTTTCGCGGTTGAAACACTGCGGACGCCAGAGCTCCAGGCGATGATGCTCTGCTGTATGCTTTTCTACGAGGTAATTCCCGCCCGGTCCAAGCCTTCGAATCAAGTCTATTGGGATTGTATCCTGGCTGATTTCAAACCCTCGCATCATCCTCCTGACATAGCTGATAAGCTCATTGCACATTACGATCGCGGCCGGATTGCCAATAGTGCCCTGACCCAGGTAGCCAACATCGTGGACCAGATTGACCCCGCTCAAGGCAGACATAAGAATACTGATGGCTGCTTCCGCGGCCGCCTGCTGATCCAAGATGTTAGAATCGCTACAGCCGGCGGTTCCCCACATCGGAAGACGATAATAATGATAGAGATCTGCGTAAGCAGCATCCGTCAATCTATATTCCGGTGAACCGTAGCTGAAGATGGTAGAGCGCATATCTAGGGGAACCACAGCCAACCCGGAGACAATCGGTGCCCCTGGTGCCCTCACTTGATGCAACACAACTCCACTTAGGGCTTCTGCGTTGGCCACCGCGATGGCACCAGCCAAAGTCACTGGGCCGCTGGCGCCGGCAAGCATTCCCTGGGTGTAAGTTACCGGTATTCGGTTATCTGCACAGTGAAAGAGTTTCTGCACGCCGCTGTTAGAGTGAATCAAAGGCGATAGACTCTCTGCATAGTGGATAAGAAAAGGCCTTTCCCGCAATGCGTCAATTCCACCGGAAACAGTTGCAGCCATGTCAAGGATCACAGCTAAATCTTCCTGTCCGGCTGCAGTGAAGAATATGGGCTTAGTGGTGTTCGTCACTAACGCCCTAAACGATTCGACATACATTGTGTTGGTTGGCACATCCTGCGGCAGGGCATATGACGCAACAAAGTCGATCTGCTCACAATAGTCCGCGACTCGAGCTGCATTCACCACATCTTGTAGACGCGACATCTGTAGCTGACCGGTCTGTAAATCATAGGTTCTAAGAAGATCTGTACCCAAGCCAAAGTAGGTATTGCGCCCTTCTAGACGCATTGCCGCTTCACCATGGCGGTTATAAATCGTGATACAGGAAGGTGCACTCTGAATGCAGTGCTCGACCAGCTCTTCGGGAATCAGAATCAGATTGTCATCCTTTACCTGACATCCGGCCTCTCTCAGGGCCTGGACACCTTCTGCGTTGTTGACCCGGATACCTACGGTCGCCAAGATCTCCAGGCTCGCTTGGTGAATCTGTTTGACTTGTTCTGTGGTTAAAATCCGAAAGTGAGGAGCACAATAATATATCTGTTCGGTATTCATGAGCGGCCTCCCTTCAGCATTTTTGCAACCTCAGCTCCTTATTGGATTTTGGATTAGTTTCCCTATCCTTGACTCAAGAGTTCCAGTTTCATATGGCTAGTATGGCTGCGGACAAAACTTGAGAGCTTGTCCAATCACTTGTAAACCGTCAGCGAAAAACAAGCAAGAAGGCGGAAGGAAAACAAGAACAGATGCACAAATGTTGACAGCAGTGCTCCTGGTCGCATGATGTCCCTCGACGTGCATTTCTCCTTCTGACCAGGTCAACGAAGTATGTCATCTCCTTGGTTATAGTTCTACATTTCCATAACCCCCGATCTATTTCTAGGACTTGACGGGACTTGGCTACTTTATTGCTCCCATCGTGATTCCCTTCACAAAGTGGTCGCGAATGCTTAAGGAGAGAATAAACACAGGGATCATGATGATCACCCCGACAGCCGACATAGTCGTCCACTGAATCCCTTCGAGTTGGGAAGCGAAGATCATCATGCCTACAGTCAAGGTCTTGCTGTGTCTTGTGGTCATGACCAAGGCGAAAAGGAACTCATTCCAGGCGGCAATGAATGTAAAAGCAGCGGCTGTGATGACGCCCGGCGCTATCAGGGGGAAGGTCACATAGCGCAAGACTTTGACCGGGGTGCAACCATCCACTAACGCGGCCTCCTCAATCTCCGTGGGCAGAGCGTCGATGAAACCCTTGATCATCCACACAGCAAAGGGCATGGAAAAGGAGAGATAGAGGATGATCAGACCGATACGCGTATCCAGAAGGTGTAAGCGCTGATACAGGGTAAAGAATGGCATCACAATCACCACCGGGGCAATGAACTGCGTAGCTATCATTAGAATAAGCACCATATCTTTCGCAAAAAAATCGTAACGCGAAAATGCATATGCCGCCAAAGTGGCTAACGGTATGGCGATAGCAACTGTCCCTACAGCAACGATAACGGTATTGATGAGGAATGGCGTGCAATCGTAGGGCGGGCTAAATGCTATGACAAAATTGTTTAGCGTTGGGACGAAAAGAAGCCGGGCGGAATACGCATCCTTTTGGTGTTTGAAAGCCGTCAATAAGATCCAGAGGATTGGAAACCCGACGAAGATCAGGACGCTTATCATCCCTAGCAGAATCCCGGTCTTTTCTGCAACCTTGCTGAGCTTCCTGGAAATATCCTTGCTTGCTGTTCGGAGAACCGCAATCTCGTCTGAGAAGTATCTGATTCGCTTGGAGATCATTGTGTACCCCCTCTCAGAAGACCCTTGACGTAAAATACGGCAAAGAACAGTTGAACGATTACCAGGATGTAGGCCAGCGCTGAAGCATACCCCATGTCAAAGTTACGAAAAGCTGTGCGGTATATTATGAAGTTAATAGTTTCAGTAGCGCGCCCGGGTCCACCGCCAGTCATTGTCACCACCTGGTCAAACATCTTAAGCGAGTAGATCGTCTTGAAAAGGGTCATGACCATGAGAATTGGCCTTAACATAGGAAGTGTAATGTACCACAATACCTGAATCCCAGAAGCGCCGTCTATCCTCGCAGCCTCAATTATATCGACCGGTATGGCACCTAACGCGCCGATGAAGACCAGCGCGATGTACGGCGCCCAACCCCACACTTCCGTAACGGCCAGCCAAAACAAGCCCCAGTTTGCGTCAGCAAGCCACTCGACATGCGACAGAGAGGGGATAAGGAAATCGATAAATGAGTCAAGGATGCCAAAAGAGCCATCTAGCATGAAACGCCAGGTATATCCCTTTAGGGCAGGTGCCATCGCAAAGGGGAATATCAGGAGCGTCTTCATTACATTGGTGAACCTGCCAGACCGATTGAGCAATAACGCCATGGCCAGGCCCAGTATGAGTGTCATGGAGACAGAGACAATGGTGAACTTAGTGGTGACTACGATGCTGTTGATAAAAAATGGGTCTCGAAGCGCCCTTATGTAGTTTTCTAGGCCGACGAAAGGACCGGGCGTAGCCGACTTGCTCAGGCTCCATCTCTGGAAACTGATGAAAAGAGAATAGATTAGGGGATAGATCGTCGTGCCTACAATCACAAACAGGGAGGGAGCTATCAGAAGATACTTGAAACTCCTTCCACGCATCTTAACCTCCTTGCGTCATGTCAATGGAATAGCCCAAGGCATTTACCCACCTTGACAAAATGGCGACTCCATGACCGAGATTTCAGCAACCTTGGTGTGCGCCGTATCCACTCAGGCCAGTAGGCCATTGCCTGATTAGAGAATCTTTGCCAGACAGCGGGAGGGAAAACGGCGAGCAACGGAGGGCGAGGCCCCGTATGGAACCTCGCCCTTCCGGGTTCCTGCATGGCTATTTGTAATAGCCGGCTCGTTCCATGATCGCGTACACCTCTTCAGCAGCAGCGTCCAGTGTCTCTTTCACCGGTGAGCCTGTAGCCATCTTCTGAATGGCCGTCTCCAAAACGGCGGCGACTTCATTCCATTCAGGAATAAATGGCAAGGTTTTGGACACTTTGAGACTCTCATAAGCTGCCAGATGGATGCCGCCGTTAACAGCGTTAACCTCAGGGTCCGTCAACACGGAGATGTGGACGGCCACAATGTCGCTGGTGGCAGGATCACTCTTATCAATAACGCGCATTTTCTCCGCCTCCGCACTGGTCATCATCTTGATATATTCCCAAGCGGCATCGGGATGCTTCGAGAACCTGTTGATGCCAATCGGCATGGAAAGGGTGTAAGGAACCGTTTTCTTGCCCTCCCAACCTGGCGGAGAAGCGAAGCTTACCTTGCCAAGCACATCTTCGGCGGTCAGCTTTGGATCGGAAAAGGTCTGCAATAACCACCACCAGCTTATCATCATGGCTGATTCGCCCTGTCGCACTGAATTTGCCATGGCCGCCTCGCCCCACGTCACTGAAGCCGGCGGCACGATATGGTGCTTGAGCAACAGATCCACATGCCTCTGGGTAGCCTCCACCCCTGCATCATTATTGAAGATTGGCTTCCAGTTCTCATCAAAGATGTCTGAGCCATTCCCCCACAGGAAGGGTATCCAGGTCATCAAGTTTTGGTTGCCGAATCCTGCCCCATAGCAGATAGAAAAGCCATAGAGATCAGTTTTATCTTGAATGACCTTGGAGACCTCTTCCAATTCCTGAAACGTGGTTGGGACCTTCAGACCCAATTGATCAAAGACATCCTTGCGGTAGAACAAGAGCTGTGGGTGACCGCGTAGTGGAATCCCGTAGCAGTGTCCGTCGGAATAACAGGCGCCAGCACGGTGTGCAGGGACAAAGTCATTCCAATCAATGCCCGCCTCCTTGATACGGTCGTCAAGTGGTAGCAAGAATCTAGAAATTGATGGCCCCCAAGCATCCATATACGGATAGAGGTCGAATGCACCCGCCTGGGCCACACCATCTGTGGTGATCTTTTCTACAAGGCTTGCCCAGGGGACCGTTTCGTACTTCACCTCAATGCCTGTCATCTCGGTGAACTCAGGGCTTTTATTAATCAACCACTGGTACTGTGGCACAATGCCGGTTATCAAGACCGTGATTGTCTGCCCGGCGTAGGGCTTGCCTGGCTTGAGACCATAGGGTAACTCCTCGACCGGGGCAGGTGTGGGTGTGACCACTTTCTCCACCACCACCGTTTCTTTGACAACGGTCGGCACCACCTGGGTGACCACCTTCTCCACTTCTTTGGTGACCTCGATGACCTGCGGGGTTGGCGCCGCGCATGCGGTCAGCAAGCCAAAGATCATTACTACGGACAACAGAGCAAACAGCCTTTTCATCTTTTCCCTCCTTCTTCCTTCAGAAAATAAGGATCATGGTAATGTCGAAACTAGGTTATGCATTCGTATTCATCAATGGTATAATTGCACCACCTCCTTTCTTTCTGTCACCCTCGTCGCGTAATGAGTCACTCTCGTCACCCGCGGCTCCTTCTCCATCAGCTCCAACAGCTCCATCTTTGCATCGGTCCTCCATCGGCCACCACCAACTCTCCTAAACCTCTGCATTACCTATCGCTACCATGTTGTTACTCGCCCTACTTCTTCTTCAACAGGATGTCCGTTGGGCTGTAGACGAAGATGATGTCAACGTGCCAGCCCCCTCGAACTCTAGGACGTGCCATTTATTCTGTGCAAAATCAAACTCCATTCTAGGGAGGAGCAAACCGCTTCACATGTTCGGTTCGTCGTGACTGTACTGGTTCCCCAACCCCGTTCCTGCTCCAGGGCCATATTCGATCTCCTCAGCATGGTGATGGACGCCATCGGCCCACCTTTGGCTGAATAAAGGCCAACAACCATAGCCATCAGCTCGCTCGGCGAGAACGCTTTTTCCTGCCGATGGCTAGTTGCAAAATCAGGCCAGGAAAGGCCTTCTTCTCGATATTTTACTGTCTAAACAGATTCACTTTGCACACTGCGCCTATCCCGCTCTGAGTCAAAGAAAAGAAATTGAAAAGCCATAGCCCAACTCTCGGCTAGCACTACCCCTGGGCTCGTCACTAATCCGCGCTGTTTGTATACGTATACAATTATATCATATGATCGAGATTTTGTCAAGGGGTTGTTCTGCTGGGTTAAGGCTTTTCAAAGGTATAACTATGGGTATAAAATAGGGACCTGAAGAACCGAGAGCGAGGGGAAAAGATGGCAAGGTCACTACTGGACCTGCTGCAGATGATTCCCGATCCCCGCGGCCGGCGAGGGCGGGTATATCCGTTGTATGGGTTGTTGGCGGTGCTGATCCTGGCGGCGATGCACGGGGAGAATTCTCTCTTGGGGATGTGGGAATGGGCGAAGGAGCGGGAGGCCCAACTGGTCAACCAGGTAGCGTTGGGACTATGGGGGAGGCCGCATCTGCCCTGCCTGGGCACCTTCTGGTATGCGTTGTGCCACCTGGACGTGGGGGCATTGGAGAGGGTGCTGCGGGAGTGGGTGGCTGGCTGGGGAGAGGAGCAGGCGTATGCCCTGGATGGCAAGACGCTGCGGGGGAGCAAACGGCAGAGAGGGGAAGGGGCGCTGCAGCTCTTGACCATGGCTGGGCAGCACCTGCGGGGGATTGTGGGGCAATATCGGGTGGAAGGCCAGGATGAGCTGGAGGCGGCCTTGCGGATGATAGAAGAGATCCCCTTGGCGGGGAAGGTGGTGAGTGCCGATGCGGGTCTGCTGCGAGCTCCCTTGGCCCAGAAGGTGGTGGAAAAAGGGGGGCCTACATTGGGCTCGTCAAGGAGAACCAGCCCCAGCTGAAGGAGGCCCTGGAGGAATGGATACGCTTCTGCCGGGGAGAGGGGGAGAGCTCTCCGCCGGATTGGCGGCAGGTGGACAAGGGACACGGACGGCTGGAGGAACGGCGGCTGTGGATCGTGTCCTGTGAGGCAGATATGCGGTCCTATCTGGCCGAAGCCTTTGGGTGGCCGGGGGTCCAGTGGTGCGGCTGGATAGCATGTCGGCGCCGCCCCCTCTGGGCCTCGGATTGGAAGGAAGAGGCCATACATGTGTGGATCGCTGGGGGAGCCTTTGCGTGGCCCTTGAGCGCTCCCCAGGCAGCGGCCTTGCTGCGAGGGAAGTGGGGGATTGAGAATGGGGTTTTCTACGTGCGAGATGTGACGATGGATGAAGACCGCCTGCATGGGCGAAAGATCGGGGCCGGATTGAGCGGGATTCGGAATGCAGCTCTCAATCTCCTGCGCCGCTTGGTCGTGGCCCCCTCGATCCCGAGTGCCCGACGCAAGGTGGCCGCTATGCCAGATTACGGCCTGAGCTTGCTCACCTTACCTCTCTATTAGAATTTTGAAAAGCCCTGCGCCGGGCAGTTGGACCTGTACCCCCTTAGTGAAAGGCCTACTGTGTGGTGTGGGTTTTCGGCCGGCGGTGGCGAAGCCACAGCGTGATGCCGGCCCCCAATATGCAGGCCAGGGAAATCCACTGGGCCGTTGCGACGCCGGCCACTTTCCAGGCATCCGGACGCAGGAACTCCAGCCAGAAGCGGATGAAGGGATAGAGGATGAAATAGGCGAGGAAGATGTCCCCGTCGCGCCGGCCGCCCCGCCGGCTCCACCACAGCAGGAGCAGGAACGCGGCGAAATTCGCCAGCGACTCGTACAGGAACACGGGGTGGAAGCGCTCGTAGGTCTCCAGGCCCGGCAGTCGGTGCGCCGGGTCAATGTACACGCCCCAGGGCAGGTTGGTGGGCGGGCCGTACAGCTCTTGGTTGAAGAAGTTGCCCCAGCGGCCGATGGCCTGGGCGAGGAGCACCCCGGGCGCCGCGTAGTCCAGCCAGCGCAGGAAGGGCAGTTTGGCCCAGCGCGTGTACAGCCATATGCCCAGGATGCCGCCGGCGATGCCCCCGTAAATGCCGAACCCCCGCAGGCCGCCGCGCCAGAAGGCAAAGATGGCCTCCGGGTGCTGGCGGTAATACCACCAGCCCACGCCGGCCGCCGGCGTGGAGAAGACATGATACAGCCGCGCCCCTATGATCCCCAGCACCAGGGCGACCGCCAGCATGTTCCAGACGTGCGCCGGGTCATCGCCACGGGCGCGCGCCAGGCGGCCGGCGACCAGCCCGCCGGCCGCCGCTCCCAGCACAATCAGAAAGCCGTACCAGTGGATCGCCAGAGGGCCTATGTGGAGCAGGATTTCCCCCGGGGAGCGCATCCTTACCGCCCTATACCGCCGCTGTCCCGCGCCGGCGCCAGGCCAGCCAGGCAAGAAAGAGCGTCAGCAGAGCCGTGACGATGATCATCTCCCACATCATGAAGGTCTCCGACACGCCGGGCGCCATGCGCGGGCGGAATCCCAGCCCGTAGTCCACCCAGTCGGAGAGGTAGAACCAGGCGCCGGCCAGCAGGGCGTGCCGCAGGCGAAGGCGGGTCAGGAACGAGGCCAGCATTACCCCTTCCAGTATCATGCCGATATGGGTCAGCGTCATGACCACGCTTTCGGTGGTGGCGGGATAGCCGGCGCGCCAGAAGAGGATCCAGACGGTGACGGTCCAGATGCCGTATTTGATGAGGCCGACCGTAGTGATGGCGTTGAACCATGTCCATTCGCGCCGGCCGAGGGCGATGCCGGCCAGCGCCACCGCGAAGAGGGCGGCGAACAGCGGACAGTCCGGCACGAAGACCAGCGCCCACCAGGGCGTCTGGAGCAGGTCGGCGCCGTACCAGTAGATGGCGCCGATGATGCCGGCGATGACATTGATGGCAAACAACGTCCACAGCGCCCAGGGGAGCAGGATAAAGGCCCGCACCTGCCGATAGGTCTGCGCCACAGCGGTCATTTCACCCCTCCAGAGTTGGTCCGTCCCAGCACACGAATGGGCACTCCCCCGACAACGGTGTGCGGCGGCACGTCCTTATTCACCAGGCTCATGGCGGAGACCACCGCGCCGTCCCCGATGATGACGCCCGGCAGTACGGTCACATTGGCGCCGATCATCACGTCCCGCCCGATGACCACGGGACCGGTGCGCAGTTCGTGCCGCAGGAACTCATGGGCCAGGATCACGCTGTTGTACCCGAGGATGGTATTGTCGCCGATGGTGATAAGCTCGGGGAAGAAGATATCGAACATGGACATCAGGCCGGCGGAGACCCGTGCGCCCACCTTCATCCCCGTCCAGCGGAACAGCACGTTCTTCAGGTTCTCGGAGGGGAGGTAGCGGCAGAGGAAGATGAGGATGAAGTTGCGCACCACTTTCCAGGGGCTGGCGAAGCGGGTCCAGTACTGCAGGGAGTTGTGCGGCCCCGGGCAGGGGTGGATGGTCAAGCGTTCCAGCCGGCGGTTGACCAGCTCCTCTTCCATTTGCGCTTCTGACAGTTCCTTTTCGCTCATGCGCTCTTCTCCCGCGTCGGAATGGGTATACTTGTCACTTTGTCGGGATTTGCCTCGATCCTCCGCCGGCTGGACGGGCATGTGGGCGCCTGCGGTATAATACCGCGGTGATGCGTGTGGGCATCCGCCCGCCGGCCGGCATTCCAGCGCACGGAGTGATCCCCATGCTCTGGCCGTTGCTCTGGTTCATTGTAACCCTACTGCCCATGATCTGGCTGAACCGCTGGATCAGCCGGCATCTCCAGGGATTAGGACTGCTCCTGAGCGGCAGTCCCAATGCCGCGGTCGTCTTCTATTTCGTGGTGATGCTGCCAGGCATCCTGGTGCACGAGCTCAGCCACTGGGCAACCGCCCGTCTGCTGGGCCTGCGCACCGGCAGGATCACCCTTGGGCCGGCCCGCAGTGGGGCAAAGGTGCGGCTCGGCGCCGTGCGCATCGCCCGGGCAGATCCTTTGCGCGAAAGCTTGGTGGGGCTGGCCCCTCTGCTGGCCGGCTCTGGCCTGATCCTGCTCATCGGCCAGACCGTCTTCAACCTGCGACAGCTCACCCAAGCCTTTGTGCTGGGGGACGCGGCCTGGTTCTTCCAAACGCTGGCCGGCAATATCAAAACACCGGACTTCTGGATCTGGCTCTATCTGATTTTTGCCCTCAGCAACGCTATGCTCCCGAGCGAATCGGACCGGCGCGCCTGGCTTCCCCTGGGCATCTTCCTCGGCGTCGGGGTCATCGTGCTGGTCATCATCGGCTGGTCGCCGGCTATCCCGCCGGCCCTGTTGGATCGCGCCATCGGCCTGGTGGGCTATTTGGACCTGGCCTTCGTCATCACGTTAGCGGCCGACCTGATCTTCATGGGGCTGATTGCCGGCAGTGAGGCCCTCATCGGCTGGCTCACCGGCAGTCGGGTGCGCTACTCCTGAGAGCGGGAGCTGACGCCGGCTCACGTACACGAGCACCGCCAGTGTGATGCCTCCCAGCACCAGCAGGGCCAGCACTTTATAGACGCGCTTGGAGATGACGAGCGCCAGCACGCCGAAGGCCAGGCAGAACAGATAGTACAGCAGGGCGATGGCGCGGGGCGAGAGGCCCAGGTCGTACAGCCGATGATGGAGATGGCCCCGGTCGCCGGCGCCGATGGGCCGGCCGGCGCGCCAGCGGTTCAGGATCTGCCAGGCCACATCCACGATGGGCAGGCCCATGACCAGCAGGACGGTAGCCACCTTGGCGCCGGCCATGATGGACAGGGCCGCCACCGCATAGCCCAGGAAGAAGCTCCCCGAACTGCCCATGAAGACTTTGGCCGGCGCGAAATTGAAGGGCAGGAACCCCAGTGCCGCTCCCAACAGCGCCAGCGGCAGGAGCGCCACGCTGTACTGCCCCTCGCGCAGCATATGAACCGTCAGGACGATGCACAGGATGGCCGTCACGCCGGCGGCCAGCCCATCCACCCCGTCCAGAAAGTTGACCGTGTTGATCATCCCCATGAACCAGAGCACCGTGAGCAGGATCACCGCCCACTCGGGAAAGATGATCAGCGTATTGGTGAAAGGATTCATCACCCGCTCGATGATGATCAGGTACGGGATGGAGAGCAGGGCGACGGTGAGCTGGGCGAGGAACTGCGGCTTCGGCCCCAGCCCCAGCCGGTCGTCCAGCAGGCCGAAGACGAACATGAAGGTACAGCCCCACAGCAGGCCGGCCAGGCGCATGACCTCCTTCGGGTCGTTGCGCGCCGGCTGAAGATGGGGTGGGAGCAGGAGGGACAGCAGTACCGCCGCGACGAATGGGAGATAGAGGCCCGGCCCGCCGAGCCGGGAGATGACGCCGCGATGCCGCCGGCGGCCCCCCGGCACGTCCACCATGCCGAGCCGTTCCCCCAGGCGGCGCGCCGCCGGCGTGATCAGCAGGGCGAGGAAGAACGCGGTGCCGAACGTCAGGGCATAAGGCCCTACGCTTCTCCACATGTGGTGTCTTCGCTCGATTCCGATTCGCCGGCAGGGGTGAAGCGCACCAGCGCCACGCCGGCCTCGCTCAGGAAGATGCGCGCCTGCGGGTCCGGGTAATCCCCTTCATACACCACGCGCTTGATGCCGGCGTTGATGATCATCTTGGCGCAGGTCAGGCAGGGCTGATGCGTGACGTAGATGGTACCCCCGTTAATGGATACGCCGTGCAGGGCCGCCTGGATGATGGCGTTCTGCTCGGCATGCAGGGCGCGCACGCAGTGGTTATCAACCATCAGACATCCCACCTCGGTGCAGTGGGGCAGTCCCATCGGAGCGCCGTTGTAGCCGGTGGTGAGGATGCGCCGGTCCTTCACCACCACCGCGCCTACCGCCGCCCGAGGGCAGGTACTGCGTTTGGCCACCTGGTGGGCGATGCCCATGAAGTACTCGTCCCAGCTCGGTCTCTGGCCCATGCGACCCCTCCCCTTTCGCAAATGCCGCCGGCACATGATTGCCCCTTGTATATACCACAGGGCAAGGGGGCGGGACAAATCGCGCCGGCAGGTGTTGGAAAAACAGCGGGGGCACAGCGCCGCTGTGCCCCACTCGCCGGCCAATGCGATAGAGGGGCCGACAGGCCGGCCCCTCTATACGATCGTATGCGCTTCGCTGTGATCACGCCTCGCCGCAGAGCTTCAGCAGGCGTTCCCAGCGGCGGTCCACCTCGGCCTGGATCTCCTCGATGAGGTGGCGGTTCTCCGGCCGGAAGAGGTGCCGGAAGCGGCCCTGCGGCTCCAGCCAGGCGGTGATGGGCAGTTTCTCCTTGGGCTTATAGGTCAGCCGCCAGACGCCGTCCTCCACCTCGTAGAGCGGCCAGAAGCAGGTCTCCACCGCCAGCCGGCTCAGCTCCATGCTCATCTCGGGCGGGTGGCGCCAGCCGCGGTTGCAGGAGGAGATGACGTTCAGGAAGGCCGGCCCCTTCTCCACCCCTTTGCGCACCTTGCGCATGAGGTCGCGCCAGTTATGCGGCGAGGCCTGCGCCACGTAGGGGATGTTGTGGGCGGCCATGATGGCGGTCAGGTCCTTGGGATACTGCATTTTGCCGGGGATGACCTTGCCGGCCGGCGAGGTGGTGGTCTCGGCGCCGCGCGGCGTGGCGCTGGAGCGCTGGATGCCGGTGTTCATGTAGGCACCGTTATCGTAGCAGATGTACAGGATTTTATGGCCGCGCTCCATGGCGCCGGAAAGGGCCTGCAGGCCGATGTCATAGGTGCCGCCGTCGCCGCCGAAGGCGATGAACTTGATGTCCTCGGTGATTTTGCCCTGGCGCTTCAGGGACTGATAGGCGGCTTCCACGCCGCTGATGGTGGAGGCGGCGTTCTCGAAAGCGCTGTGGATCCAGGGCACGCGCCAGGAGGTATAGGGGAAGATGGTGGTCGAGACCTCCAGACAGCCCGTGGCGTTGGCCACCACCACCGGTTCGTCAATGGCGAGCAGGACCTGGCGCACGATGGTGCCGGCGCCACAGCCCGGGCACAACCGGTGTCCAGGGGCAAACCGATCTGGTTTATGCGAAAGGTCTTTGAGCGTCAGTTTCGTGACCATGGTTGTGAGCTCCTCTCTCTGCCAGGATTATTCGCGAACGCCGAGATAGGTGACCAGGCGTTCGACCTGGCCGGTTTCCAGAATGCGGAACAGGTCGTCGTACACGCTTTCGATCTGCGCCGGCACGATATCGCGGCCGCCCAGGCCGAAGATATAATCCACAACGGGCATACTGCCGCCGTAGATGCGCTGAGCGGAGAGGACTTCGAGATAGAGCGGGCCGGCGTTGTGCATGGCGCCGAAGCTGATGGAGCGGTCCATGACCGCCACGGCCTTCAGGTGGCGCAGGGCATCGGCCAGCTCCTTGGCGGGGAAGGGCCGGAAGACGCGCGGCTTCAGCAGGCCGACCTTTTTGCCCTGGGCCCGCAGTTTGTCCACCACGGCCTTGGTGGTGCCGGCGGTGGAGGAGAGCACCACAATGGCCACCTCGGCATCCTCCAGCCGATAGGCCTCGAACAGGCCGTATTTGCGGCCGGAGAGCTTTTCGTACTCGCGCGCCACCTCCAGGATGACCTCCTGGGCATGGGCCATGCCTTCCACCTGCTGGCGCTTGTGCTCGAAGTAGTAGTCGTAGAAGTCCAGTGGGCCGTAGGTGACGGGGTTATGCACGTCCAGGAGAGTTGGGAGGGCCGGCTTGTACTCTCCCACAAAATTCCGCACCTCTTCGTCCGTGAGCAGTTCCACGCGCTCCATGGCGTGGCTGGTGATGAAGCCGTCGTGCATGACCATCACGGGCAGGAGCACGTCCGGGTGTTCGGCGATGCGCACTGCCTGGATGAAGTTGTCGTACGATTCCTGCGCGTTCTCGGAGAAGATCTGGATCCAGCCGGCCTCGCGGGCACCCATCGTGTCTGAGTGGTCGCAGTGGATGTTGATGGGGCCGGAGAGGGCGCGGTTGACATCCAGCATGACGATGGGGAGGCGGTACGAGGCGGCGATGTAGAGCGTCTCCCACATGAAGGCCAGGCCGGCGGAGGAGGTGGCGGTCATCACGCGGGCGCCGGCGGCGGCCGCACCGATGCAGGCGCTCATGGCGCTGTGCTCGCTCTCCACCGTGATGAATTCGGTCTTCACCAAGCCATTGGCCACAAATTCGGAAAAGGTCTGAACCGTCGAGGTCTGCGGCGTAATAGGATAAGCGGCTACCACGTCTGGGTTAATCTGCCGCATGGCATGAGCGACAGCCGCATTGCCATCGAGTGCCAAGATTTCTCTCATTGTATCGCTACTCCTTCTTTCCGGGTCGGGTGTAGGTGTCCTGGCAAAGGGTTATTTCTCTTTCTCGAACTCGGTTTCCGGGGTCATGGTAATACATTTCACCGGGCAGACCTGAGCGCAGACACCACAGCCCTTGCAGTGCTCCAGGTCAAAGCCCACCATCTTCTCGTCCTGCACCAGGATGCTGGAATCGGGGCAGTAGATCCAGCAGAAGAGGCAGTGGATGCATTTCTCCGCGTCGCGGACGGGGCGGAACGCGCGCCAGCCGCCGGTTTTGTACTCGACGGAGTTGCCGGCTTCCAAGATTAATCCCCCGAGGGGGATGTCCTTCCAACCTGTTCCCTTGGACATCTTTATATTCCTCCTTTACAGGTTCCGGATGGCAATCAACCTTGTTTGACTTCCTGCGCCGCCCGCTGGATGGCCCGCACGTTGGCCTCCACCACATCCGGCCGCAGTTTCTTGCCGAAGTCTTTGCGCACTTGCTCCACAATCTTATTCAGGTCCAGCAGTCCGGTGGCCACGCAGAAGGCCCCCAGCATGGGGGTGTTGGTGATCTCACGCCCCAGTTCCTGGATGGCGATGGAGCTGGCGTCCACCGTGAAGATGCGGATGTTCTTGCCCTCCAGGTTCAGACGTTTGCGGACCTCTTCGGGGGATTCGGTGGTATTGATGAGGAGCACGCCGTTTTCCTTGAGGCCTTCGGTAACATCTACGACTCCGAGGAGGGTGGGGTCCAGCACGATGACGACATCGGGTTCGAGAACGGGGCTGTGGAGGGTGATGGGGCTGTCACTCAGGCGGGTATAAGCCCGGATGGGGGCCCCCATGCGCTCGGCGCCGTAGTCGGGGAATGCCTGGAAGTAGAAGCCGGCGCCGAGGGCCGTTTCGGCGAGGAGCTTGCCGGCGGTCACCGCGCCCTGTCCCCCGCGAGCATGCCAGCGAATCTCGATCATCTTGCCCATGGTGTCCTCCTTGAAAAGGTGAGCGGTATCGCTCCCCAGCATAATTGGGATACATGATACAATTTGGCGCTTCAAAAAATCTCAAAAAAAGAGAGGGACTTCCTCTCGGGGGATCCCTCTCTGTTGCGGACCTTGGAAGTGCGCGCTGGTTTGGCACTGGCAAGGCATGAGCCGGGTGATCCCCCAGCTCCAGGCACGCCCGTTATTGTAACGCACTTCACAACGGGTGTCAAAAATGAGACTACTCTTTCTGCAAGCCGCGCCGCGCCAGACGCTCTGCCTCCCGCTGGCAGGCTAGGCACAGGGTCGCGTCCGGCTTCGCCTCCAGCCGTTCGGGATCGATGCGCTGACCACAGCGCTCGCAAATGCCGTAGACCCCCAACTCAATGGCCCGCAGTGCCCGCTCGATGGACTGGAGCCTGGCCTCCAGAGTCTGGACCAGGGACATATTCTTTTCGCGCTCGTGCAGGTCGGGATCGCCTTCTTCGAGGTCTACCTTGACCTCGCTCTCCCGCAGAATCTGCTGGAGATGTTCCAGTTCCTCCAGGATCTCCTGCCGCTCCCGCTCCAGTGCGAGACGTTCTCGCTCGGTGGATGCCTCCATCTCTCCGCCCTTTCATTAGGCCTGCGCCGGATTGCCATACTTTTGTATGGGCCTATATATCACCTTTTCCCCCAGGGGTCAAGCGCGCCCTTGAAAGGGGTTGTCGCAGGCGTCCTGTTGCCGCGGTACGCCGGCGTTGGGAGACGGATGGCCCCAACCCGGCCCCTCCCCGCACGCCGGAAAAGGGATTACAGGCTGGTCAGGACTTTCTCGAAGCGCTCGACCGCCCAATCTACCTCTTCGCGGGTGATGACCAGCGGTGGGGTGACGCGGATGATATGCCGGCGCGTATCCTTGCACAGCACACCGTTGTCCTTCAGCGCCTCGCAGAAGCGGCGCGCGCCGCCGGCGCTGGGATACAGCTCAATCCCGATCAGCAGGCCCAGACCGCGCACCTCCTTGACATGCGGCGAGCGGATGGCCTGCAGGCGCTCTTTGAGATATGCCCCCTGCACCGCGGCGTTCTCGATCATCCCTTCCTCTACTAGCACGCGCAGGGCCTCCCGCGCCACTGCCGCCGCCAGGGGATTGCCCCCAAACGTACTGCCGTGATCCCCCGGCTCAAAGACGTCCAGGATTTCGCGCGAGGAGAGCACCGCCGAGACCGGATAATAGCCGCCGGAGAGGGCCTTGCCGATGATGAGCACATCCGGATGCACTCCCTCGTGCTCGCAGGCCAGCAGTTTGCCCGTGCGGCCCAGGCCCGTCTGTATCTCGTCAGCGATGAACAGCACGTTGTGCTGGGCGCACAGCTCGGCCAGACCGCGCAGATACCCCTTGGGCGGCACAATGACCCCGCCCTCGCCCTGCACCGGCTCCACCAGGACAGCCGCGGTATGGGGCGTGATGGCCCGCCGCACGGCTTCCAGATCGCCGTAAGGGACAATTTTGAAGCCAGGGGTAAACGGGCCGAAGCCGGCGCGGTACTGCTCCTCCGTCGAGAAGCTGATGATGGTGATGGTGCGGCCGTGGAAGTTCTCGGCAAAGACGATGATCTCCGCCTGATCCGCCGGCACGCCCTTTTTCACATACGCCCATTTGCGGGCCAGCTTCAGCGCGGTTTCCACCCCCTCCGCGCCCGAGTTCATGGGGAGGAAGCGCTCGTATCCGAGCAGTTCGCACGCTTCTTTGCACAGCAGGGGCAACTGTTCGTTATGAAACGCCCGCGAGGTGAGGGTCACTTTCTGCGCTTGTTCGACCAGGGCCTGATAAATGCGGGGGTGGCAGTGGCCTTGATTGACAGCGGAGTACGCGGCCAGGCAGTCGAGGTAGCGCCGGCCTTCTACGTCATACACCCAGACACCCTGGGCCCGGGAAATCACTACGTCCAGAGGATGATAGTTGCGCGCGCCGTATTGCTCGTGGAGGGCGATATAGCCGGCGCTGTCGAGCTTCGCCGCAGTTCGTACAGCCATGACACGACCTCCTTGTCGTTGTGCTGATGGACAGCGGCATTATACCCCATATCAGCGCCGGCGCCAAATCCTGCCGGCGAAAAGTTTAGCGATGACCTCGCGAACTACAGGTAATGCACCGTGACCCGTTTGCCGCGCTCCTGCAGGAGCCGCACCAGTTCTTTGACGTAGACCATGCGCATGGGTTCGCCGCGCACCAGGTCCGCGATCTGGTTGGGATTGATGGCGGTGCCCACGATGAGATGGATGAAGTCGGCGGAGAGGAGCATGCGCGCCAGGCGCGTGGCGGCCTCGTAGTCCGCCGGCAGGTCGTGCACGCTCTGCGCGTTCTCCAGCAGGGCCACCGTCTGCGAGAGGGTGATGATGCCCTCGGTGACCAGGTCCACCCCCTTGAGCTTGGCAGTGGGAGGGGAGCCCTTGCGCTGGGGAGCCTGCTTGTCGCGCTTGCTGGGCGGCACCCATTCGACCTCCAGCTCCTCGCCCAGCTCGCGCGCCGCCATTTGGGCGGTGGTGCCGCCGCAGATGATCTTGTATCCCCGCCCCCGCATCAGCATTTCCACCGCTTTGCGGTCGTCCGCCCGCTCGCGAGGCGGCCCGGTGAGCACCGTGGCAAAGACCGCCGGCCGCACGCGCATGGCGACGGCCGTGGCATCGTCCCCCGGCTTGCCCTCATACAGCTTCAGGCAGGTGCGCGCCAGGGCATCCACCAGGCTGTGGGCATCCCCGCCCGTCGCGGCCCAGCGTTTGACAGCGATGGCCAGGTTCTTCCAGCCCCAGCCCAGGCGGTAGAGCCCGCCCACGCCGGCATGGATGTAGCCATCGCTCACCAGCACCATGTAGTCCCCTTCCTGAAGCTGGAAGCGCACTTCGCGGATGCGCCGGCCGTGAATCTCCCGCTCCTCGGCCGGCAGTTCCACCACCTGGCCGTCGCGAATCAGTATCAGCGGCGGGCAGTCGTATTCCACCAGATAGGCATCACGCCCCCGTTCCACCCGCAGCGCGGCGAAGGTGGCATAGGCCAGCTTGCGCACCTGGCATTCTGGCAATGTGGCGGCCAGCGTCTCCATGACCTCATCCATCGAGGCGCCCTGCTCCACCATGCTGGCCACGATCTGCGCCGTCAGCGTGGAGAGGATGTTGGCCTTTACCCCGCTTCCCAACCCGTCGGAGAGTACAACCAGAAGGGTTTGGGGTGTCGCGGTGACTTTCACCGTGTCGCCGCACAGCTCCTCTCCGTGCTTCTGCAGGGCTTTCCAGGCCACTTCGACGAAGAGCCGCTTCATCAATCGCTGTCCTCTTCCAGCACCTTTGCCAGCCGGGAGAGCATCATCTTGGTCTCTGCGGTGGTTTCGCCCAGCAGTTGGGCAATCTCATGGGCGACGCGCATTTGCTTTTTGATAACCTCTTCCGTGCGGCGCAGGGTCTCCTCCCGGATATGTTCGAGCTGTTCCCGCTGGCGCACTTGCTCGGTGATATCCCGCAGGATGCCGACCAGCAGGCTCTGGCCGGGCACGGGCATGATGGTCTGCTCGACGATGAGATCGTCGCGGATGCGCACGACTTCTCCTACCACCGGCTGGCCGGTATCGCGGGCTTGGACGAAGCTGTCCACGTTGGGCATGATGGTGCGGAGGGGTTTGCCGGCCACCTGCTGGCGGTAACAGCGGAAAGCCCGCTCCGCCGATGGGGAGAGGTCCTGGATCTGCAGTCGGCTGTCCACGATGACCACCGGGTTGGGCGTCACGTCAATGACCACCTGGCGCAGGGATTCGGCTCGCCGGCGCATGTACGGGATGCACATGGTGGCTTCCGCCATGCCCCGCAGGGTGGCCTTCGCCTTCTCCCGACAGGTTGGATAGCCGCAGGCTCCGCAGTTCAGCTCGTCCTCGGGGGTGTATTTGTCCACCATGTGCAGGACTTCCTGAATCTGCTCTTCGGTGAACTCGGGTGCCGGCACATGCTTGTCCTGATAGGAGCGGCTCAGGTCGGGCCATTCGTGCCGCGCCGGCATGGGCTTGGGCTGGCGGCGGGAGGCGTATTCCATCACCCGCTGGCGCGCCACATAGACGCTTTCAATGTGGTCCTCCATCGCCGGCCCGTTGATGCACCCGCCCTCGCAGACCATCAGCTCCACCATGCAGGCGGCCAGCTTGCCGGCGCGAATGCCCCGCAGGACATCCTCGCAGGCGCTCAGCCCCGAGGTGGTGACGATGTGGCTGGTCAATATATCGGTGTCCATGTTGGCGGTGCCCACCAGACCGCCTTCGACGGGGAAGAGGCGCGCCGGCACGCGCGGGGTCGGCTCTGCGCCATCCCCGTCGGCAGGGAACGCCACCCCTGCTTCCTCCATCCACTCGGCCAGCTCGGTGAAGGTCAGCGCGGCATCAATGGCGCCGGCGACCGATTCCTCGAGCATCTCGGCCTTTTTGGCGATGCATGGGCCGATGAAGACGATGAACGCTTCCGGCCCATACTGCTGGCGCAGCCAGCGCCCGTGCGCCACCATCGGCGATACGATGGGCGCCAGATGGGGGATGAGGTCGGGATAGTACTTCTCGATCAGATTGACCACCACCGGGCAGGAAGAAGTGATGATGGGCCACTGTTCCTGATGTGCCTCGACCCATTCGCGGTGGGCCTGGCCGACCATTTCCGCGCCGAAGGCGGTTTCGCCGGCGGCCGCGAAGCCCAACTGCAGGAGCGCCTGTTCCATGGCGGAAAATGAGCGGATGCCGAAGTAGGCCGGCGCCGAGGGGGCCACGCTGGCCACCACCGTTTTGCCGGCGCGGATGGCCTCCTGCACGGCCGGCCGGTCCTCCCGGATCTGTTTGGCGCCCTGCGGGCATTCGCGCACACAATTGCCGCAGGCCAGACACAGTTCCGGCACTACCGTTGCCTGGCCGTTCTGCACCTTGATCGCCTTGGCGGTGCAGGTGCGCACACAGCGGTAGCAGTCGCGGCAGCGCGCTACGTTGGTGCTGATCACCCATCCTTGCATGATGAAGACTCCTCGCCTCGCAAGCGAGGCAGAACCTCCTGATAGAAGAACTGCTCGGCGTCCTGCGGGTGGATTTCGCGGTACTGCTTGTCTCCCACGCGGATGGATACGCCGTGGGAGCACTGTTCCATGCAGAATGCGCCGACCAGTTCCACCTGGCCGGCGAGATGTTCTCGCTCGATCAGCTCCTCCAGTGCCGCCGCCAGCTCATCGGAGCCGCGGGCACTGCAGGAGCTTCCAACGCATATCGTGATCCTGACCATCGGTCCACTCTCTTGGCGCGGGGTATGTTCCTGGTGCGCGCCGTTCTTAGTTTAAGATATCACGAAACCTTGGAATTGTCAAACGATTTGTGAATTTTCACACATTTTGGGGCTGTCCGGGAGGGGGCCGGCGGCTGACTCTTACCCACTTTCATAGGCGAGAGACCATCGGTAGATGAAGAGAGCGCGTCGGATCAGTCGGGGCTTGAGGATCCAAGGCATAGCCAAGAGGCGCAAGGCCATCCAGGCGGCGCTCGTCTTGTCTTTGCAGACCTTTCTGGCCTGACCAGCTCGGTGGCAGGCGACGCCGATCAGGGTCAGGGCGAGATACGCGATGACGAGGCAGAAAAGGATGCGTCTGGCTCGCTCCATGTGTTTCACGCGGATAGTCTCCAGGTGGAGTTGGTCCTTGATGTCTCGGAACAGCTCCTCGCATCGGAAGCGGCGTTCATACCAGCGTACAGCCGTGGCGGCACGGTGCAGGTTAGTGAGCAGGAACCAGGGTTCTGTTGCCGTGGCGTTCAAGACCACGGCCAAGTTCGCCCCATACTGGGCGTCCTTATGATAACGTACCTTGGACCACCATACCAGGCCGCCCCGGCGAATGGGCACATCTGCCAAGGGGCCGGCATAGCCGTTGTGACGTACCCAAGTGCCCTTGCGCACCCGAATCACCCACTGCACCGCGAGGGTATCCAGCAGCTGCATCAGCGGCACTCGAGCGTACCCTCGATCAAACAAGAGCACGGGGTTCAATTCACGCGGCAGCAGGGCCGCTATCCGCTGCACGAACTGATCCTCCAGCAAGTTCTGGCTCAACTCGTCGCTCTCGCGTATGTCCTGATGGCGAAACATGTCAAAGTAGATGGGGAGCGCCCGGCCACGAAAGGGAATGGATGCCCACAGGACTTCCCACTTCCCAGCCAGAGTGCTCTGATCGATGATCACTGGCAAGTAGTGCCCCACGCGAAAGCGAGCCAGGACAAAGGACAAGATGCTCGGAAAGTACGCCGCGGGAGCCCACTTCTCGCTGCTGACGAATCTCCACAGTCGCTTGAAGTTGTGCCAATGATCGCACTTGCTCTCGATCGCACGAGCCATTTCCGACACTGTCAAGTGCCCATCGCGCACCCGCAGGATGCCCAAAATGCTCCAGGCTAGGTTCCGTTGCCGTGTGAGCCGCATCATAGGGACGATCAATTGGACGAATGCCAGTACATCATGGTATGTTAGTGTCACGACGCCCTCTCTGCTCTATGGTTGGTTTCGCAACTACCAAATAGCAGGAGGACGTCGTACTGTCAAAAGTGGGTAAGACCCAGGGCCGGCGGCTCTTGACGAAAGGAGCCAGATGCGATATAATGTTTGCGAGCGGGGCGTGGCGCAGACCGGCAGCGCGCAGCGTTTGGGACGCTGAAGTCGGAGGTTCAAGTCCTCTCGCCCCGACCAATGCGGGAGTAGCTCAGTGGTAGAGCTCCTGCCTTCCAAGCAGGCTGTCGCGGGTTCGAATCCCGTCTCCCGCTCCTCGGTGCCCGTGTAGGGGCCTGTAGCTCAGCGGCAGAGCGGCCGGCTCATAACCGGTTGGTCGCAGGTTCGAATCCTGCCGGGCCCATCACTAGGTTGTCGGTAGCCCCACACTGTCGGTTCATCAGGCGGCGTGCGCTCTCTGGGTCTATGGCGAAGGCCGGAGTGGGGAGATGGGAGATTTGTTATTTTTACGGACGAATTGGTCTGATGACCAGAATGCCGGCTGTTCTCGCCGGCGGGGATTGCATCCTGTGCCTTTTCGGCCCCTTCTTCCCGCTGTGCCTGCCTGTCTATGGATCTCTTGTACTACATCCATCCGGCGCTTCCTTTCCGCTTCCGCTCCCACCGGCGGCCATCCTCTCTCGCGGATTCTCTTGTGCCGATCCCCGGCGGATGCCGGCAGTGGGTCGTCGCGCTGTTCGCATACGGTATTCGTTTAACTGACTCTCAGGAGAAAGCTGGGCGAAACCATGGACGCCAGGATCATCACTCTTATCCTGAACGGTCTGACACAAGCGGCGCTGTTCTTCCTGCTGGGAAGCGGGCTGACCCTGGCCTTTGGGTTGATGCGCATCATCAACCTGAGCCACGGCGCGTTCTACCTGCTGGGGGGCTATATCGGTTACACGGTGATGAAAGCGACCGGCAACTGGGGGTTGGCCCTGCTGGCCGGCGCGCTCTCCATCACCATTCTGGGCTTCCTGTTCGAGCGCACGCTCCTGGCCCGGGTGCGCGGCCAGGACCTGCCGGAGACTCTCTTGACCGTGGCGCTCTCCATGGTTATTGCGGACTTCTGTCTGGCGATTTGGGGCGGCCATTCGCTGGCGCTCAACGTCCCGAAGGCGTTGAATCCCTCCATCACGCTGTTCGGCATCACGTATCCGGGCTTTCGCTATCTGATGATGCTCGCCAGCGTGGTGGTGGCAGTAGGGTTATGGCTTCTGCTGTACAAGACGAAGCTGGGTGCGGCGGTGCGCGCCGGCGTGGATGACCGAGAGACGGCCAGCGCTCTCGGCGTGAACATTGACGTCATGTATACCATCGTCTTCCTGATTTCCGCCTTCCTGGTGGGCGCGGCCGGCGTGCTCGGCGGCACCTATCTCCAGCTCAGCCCAGGCAGTGATACCACCATCCTCACCTATGCACTGGTCGTCATCATCCTGGGCGGCCAGGGAAGCCTGTTGGGCGCGGTGGTGGGCGCGTTAATTTTGGGTCAGATTGCCTCCTTTGGCTCCGCCTATGCGGCGGAATACTGGATGTTCCTGGTCTTCGCTCCACTGGCGATCGTTCTGGCAATCCGGCCGCAGGGCCTCTTCGGGAGAACCGTATGAACCTGGACAAACTCACCCGGCTGGCAAAGCCCATTCTCCTGGCGATCGGGGCTGTTTTGCTCATCACCCTGCCCTTCTATGGGTCTCAGTACACTATCACCACGTTTGTGCGCATTATCTACTTCGGCTTTCTGGCGGTGAGCGTGGGTTTCTTGCTGGGCCAGGGGGGTATGATCAGCCTGACGCAGACCGCGTTCTTCGGGATGACCGGCTATGCCATTGGTCTGCTGGGGTATGAACGCGGCATCCCCTTCCCCTGGCCGGACCTGATCGGTATCGGGATTGTCCTGATCGCGGCCGCCCTGGTTGGCCTGGTTTCCCTGCGCACCTACGGTCTGACCTTCCTGATGATCACTCTGGCGTTCGGGCAGGTCTGCTGGGCCTTTGCCACACAGAACACCACCCTTCTGCACGGCTGGTCCGGTTTCCGCGGCATTCGGCCCTTTGTCCTCTTCGGTATTGATTTTCGCAACAGTGCGAATTTTTACTGGATGTCTCTGGCGCTGTTTGCCCTGGGCCTCTATATCCTCTGGCGGATAGTGCATTCGCCTTTCGGGCTGGCGCTGAACGGCATTCGGGAGAACCCGCGCCGCATGATAGCGCTTGGCTATCCTGTGTACTGGATACGGTTGGCGGCTTTCATCATCGCGGCGCTGTACGCCGGCATCGGCGGCATCCTGGCCGTCTACTACTCCGGCCTCATCGCTCCCCCGACGATCCATCTGAGCCGGGCCATCTGGGCACTGCTGGTCGTTATCCTGGGCGGCTCGAGCTATTTCTGGGGGCCGGTGGTGGGCACGTTTGTGGCGATCTGGCTGGAGGTGCTGATCAGCCAATACACGCAGCGCTATCTCCTGTTCGTCGGCCTGATCTTTGTCATCGTCGTGCTCTTCTCTCCCCAGGGGATCCTGGGCATCATCGATGCACTGCGGCGGAGGTACAGCATCCGATTGGCGGAACGTTTTTCGGTGCGCCCAGCCGGTGCCCCCGCCGGCAGTGACAAGAAGGGGCTGGAAAGGAGGTGATCTGAGAAAGGGGAAACGGCAGAATCCTGTTTTCACCTGTCCCGATTCGATCAGTGAGTGTGTAAAGGAGGGAGGAAAATGGAACGGAGGCTGTTTGCCATTGTGTCGGTCCTGGTGGCGCTGTCGATGCTGTTGATGAGCTGCGCACCGGCCGCGACGCCAGCGCCAGCGGCCACCGAAGCACCCACGGCGGCCCCCGCCGGGGAGATCAAGATCGGCATCATCAGCGCCTTCACCGGCGTCTTCTCCGCCTTCGGTGAGATGCAGAGGTCCGGCTACCTGCTGGCGCTGGAGCAGTACAACTACACCGTCGCCGGCAAGAAGATCAAGATCATCGAGGAGGATGACCAACTGAACTACGAGCTGGCCATCACCAAGGCCAAGAAGCTGATCGAGCAGGATAAGGTAGACATCCTCACCGGCTTGGTCTCGGGCGACGAGGGCCTGACGGTGCAGGAATACATGAAGGATAAGGACATCCCGCTCATCCCCATGTATTCCGCGCCGGAAGACATGACCATGCGCAAGTTCACCTTCAACACCCTGCGCCCGACCTGGACCGGCGCCCAGCCCATGGACCCCTTCGGCTACTGGCTGGCCAAGGAGAAGGGGTTCAAGAAAGTCTACATGATCGGTGAGGACTACTCCTATCCGTACAACCAGGCCGGCGGCTTCAAGCGCGGCTTCTGCCGCGGCGGCGGCGAAGAAGTGACCACGGTCTGGCATCCGGTGCCTATGGATGACTACTCCTCCATTATCGCCGCCATCCCGCTGGACAAGGGCTATGACGCGGTGATCTACAACGGCGCCGGCTCCGATGCCGTCTCCTTTGTCAAGCAGTATCTCGACCTGGGCATGCACAAGAAGATCCCGCTCCACGGGCAGTCCAACACCTTTGAGCGGCCGGACGTCTTCTCCATGCCCGAGGAGGTGGCAGAGATCCAGGCCTGGTCTCCTCATCTGGTCGCCGATGACCTGAACACCCCCGAGTGGAACAAGTTCAAAGAGGCCTATGTCAAGCGCTGGAACAAGCCGCCCTCGGCCGCCGCGGAGTTCGCCTACGTCTGCATGATCATGATCCTGCGCGGTCTGGAGAAGGTGAACGGCGATGTCTCCGACAAGAAGGCGCTGGTGGAGGCTATGGCCTCGGTGGACCTGAGCGACGCGCCGCGCGGCCCGGTGAAGCTGGACAAGTACCACAACGCCATCGAGAACGTCTATATCCGCGTTACCGCCAAACTGCCGGACGGGCTGGGCAACAAGGGGGTCGTTACCATCAAGAACGTGAGCCAGTTCGGCCCCTATGACCCAGACTTGTACATGAAACAGCCGCCCGACGACAAGAACTATCCGCCCGACAAGTGCTCGGAGATGCCGGCGGAAATGCTGAAGGTCGAGAAAGAGTACGAGTTCGTGCCGTTCGGCCAGTAATGGCGGTCCTTTCACAGCCTGCATAGTAGGAGAGGGAACAAATGACAGGGCCCGATCAGAAGCTCGCTCTTTCTATCCAATCGGTATCGAAAAGCTTTGGCGGCATCCAGGCGGTGCGTTCCGTCAGCCTGGATGTGCCGGTTGGCGAGAGGCGGGCTCTGATCGGGCCCAACGGCGCCGGCAAGACCACGCTGTTCAACGTGGTGACGGGAGAACTGCCGGCGGACGGCGGGCGCATCCAACTGTTCGGCGTGGACATCACCCATAAATCGGTGCAGGAACGGGCCAAAATGGGCCTGGCCCGCACCTACCAGATCTCCCAGCTTTTCCTCCATCTGACCGTGGAGCAGAACCTGTTCCTGGCCGCCAGCGCCAACCGCGGCATGGAATTTCACCTGTTCCGGCCATGGCATCGCTATCGATCGGAACGGGATTGGGTGTTGGAAGTCGCGGAGCAAGTGGGCCTATCCGACCATCTCCATGACATTGTCTCGGAACTTTCCCATGGGCTACAGCGGCAGTTAGAGCTGGGGATGGCGGTGGCCATGCGCCCGCGCTTGCTGATGCTGGATGAGCCGGCCGCCGGCCTCTCTCCGACGGAGCGGGTCACTCTCGTCTCACTCATCAAGAACCTGCCCAAAGAGATCACCCTGGTCCTGATCGAGCACAATATGGAGCTGGTGCTGGACCTGGCGGACCGCATTACCGTGATGAACCGGGGTTCGGTGCTGGCGGAGGGGACGCCGGCGGAAATCCGCGCCAACGAAGAAGTACAGCGAGTCTATCTGGGAAGCTCCTATGCATAACTCAGGCGAAAAGAACGGCGTACTGCTCGAAGTCCAAGAAATCCATTCCTATTACGGGGACAGCCATGTCCTTCAGGGATGCTCCCTGAAGGTCGGCCAGGAATGCGTCGCCGTGCTGGGGCGCAACGGGATGGGGAAGACCACCCTCCTGCGCTCGATCATCGGGCTGAATCCCCCGCGGATGGGGCGCATCATCTGGAAAGGGCAGGATATTGTCGGGAAAAAGCCCTTTGAGATCGCCCAGCTCGGCATCGGATATGTGCCCCAAGGCCGCCGGCTCTTCCCCTCCCTCTCGGTGGAGGAGCATCTCAACCTGACCTACCGGCGAACCGGCCGGCCGGACGAGTGGACCCCGCAGAGGGTCTTCGAGCTGTTCCCGGAGCTGGCAGAGCGCCGGCGGCTCAGCGGCGCCCGCCTCAGCGGCGGCGAACAGCAGATGCTCGCCATTGGGCGCGCCCTGGTGACCAACCCTGAGCTTATTCTCCTGGATGAACCTTCCGAGGGTCTATCCCCCGTGGCGGTGGAACGGGTGATCGCGACCTGTCGGGAGCTGCGCAAAAACCGCATCGCTATCCTCCTGGTGGAGCAGAATATCCACGTCGCCCATGACCTGGCGGACCGTGTCTACATCATGGTCAACGGCAACACGGTGTACGAATCCAGCGCCGCCGAATTCCTGGATAACCCCGAACTGCGCTACAAGTACCTGGGCGTGTAGGAGAGAACTGCCATGACCAAAACCGTTGCCATTATTGGCGCCCTGGATACCAAGGGTGCCGAGTTTGCCTTCCTGAAGTCCGAGATCGAAAAGCGGGGGTGCAGGACATTTGTCATCAACGTCGGGGTGCTGGGGGAGCCGGCCTTTACCCCCGATGTGGATGCCTCTGTGGTGGCGGAAGCCGGCGGCGTCAAACTGGAGGACCTGATCGCCAAACGCGACCGCGGCGAGGCCATGGAAGTTATGGCGCGCGGCATCCCCCATGTCCTGCGCAAGCTGTATGACGAGGGCAAGTTCGACGGGGTGATCTCCATGGGCGGGGGCGCCGGCACGGTCATCGCTACCAGCGGCATGCGCGCCCTGCCCGTCGGCGTGCCGAAACTCATGGTTACCACCCTGGCGTCCGGCGATACCAGCCCGTACGTGGGCACTTCGGACATTGTGATGATGCCCACGGTGGTGGATGTGGCCGGCTTGAACCGCATCAGCCGCATGATCTTCACCTATGCCGCCGGCGCCATCTGCGGTATGGTCATGAGCGAGGTCGAGAAGCCGGCGGAAGAGAAGCCCCTCATCGCCGCTACCATGTTTGGCAACACCACCCGGGCGGTGAATCATGCCCGCCAGATTATGGAAGCCAATGGCTATGAGGTGCTGGTCTTCCATGCCACAGGTACCGGCGGGAAGACGATGGAGATGCTGATTGAGAGCGGCTTTATCGCCGGCGTGATGGACATCACCACCACCGAATGGGCGGATGAGATTTGCGGCGGTGTGTTGAGCGCCGGCCCCACCCGGCTGGAGGCCGCCGCCAAGATGGGCATTCCCCAGGTCGTCGTGCCGGGCTGTCTGGACATGTGCAACTTCTGGGCGCCGGAAACGGTGCCGGAAAAGTACAAGGACCGCCTCTTCTACCGCTGGAACCCCAACGTCACCTTGATGCGCACCACTCCGGAAGAAAACGCGCGCATGGGGGAGATTTTCGCCGAAAAGCTCAACGCCGCCAAAGGCCCGGTAGTGGTGCTCATCCCCACCAAGGGATGGTCGGAATTGGACGCACCCGGCAAGCCCTTCTGGTGGCCCGAGGCGGACCAGGCGTTCATTGACGCTCTCCAGCGCAACCTGCGCCCAGATATCCCGGTGATTATGATGGACTACAACATCAACGACCCGGAGTTCTCCGGCAAGGTGGCCGAGACACTGCTCGAACTGCTGAAACAGCACAGCAAGAAGGAGGCGTAAAGCTATGGCCATTCCACGCAGTGAGATTTTGAAGAAGCTGTATGCCAAGGCGGAGGCCGGCATCCCTATCATCGGCGGCGGCGCAGGGACGGGAATTTCGGCCAAATGCGAGGAGGCCGGCGGGATTGACCTCATTATCATTTACAACACCGGCCGCTATCGGATGGCCGGCCGCGTTTCCATCACCGGCCTGTTCGCCTACGGCGACGCCAACCAGATCGTCATGGAGATGGCCGGCGAGGTCCTGCCGGTGGTCAAACATACACCGGTGCTGGCCGGCGTCAATGCCACTGACCCATTCCGCCTCATGCCGCTCTTCCTGAAACAGGTGAAGGAAATGGGCTTCTCCGGCGTGCAGAACTTCCCCACCGTCGGCCTGTTCGACGGCAAGATGCGCGCCAATATGGAGGCCACCGGCCTGGGCTATGACAAAGAGGTGGAGATGATCCGCCTGGCCCATGAGATGGACCTGCTGACCACGCCCTACGCCTTCACGGAGGATGAGGCCCAAGCGATGGTCAAGGCCGGCGCCGACATCATCGTCGCCCATGTGGGCCTGACCACCGGCGGCACCATTGGGGCCGCGGCGGCCATGACCATGGACGAGGCCATTGACACGGTCATGCGCATCGCGGACGCCGCCCGCAAGATTCGCAAGGACGTGCTGGTGCTCTGTCACGGCGGGCCGTTCGATGAGCCGGAGAACGTGGCCAAGGCCCTGGAACGCATGCCCGGCATCAACGGCTTCTACGGCGCCTCCAGCGTCGAGCGCCTGCCGGTGGAGCGGGCCATCAAGGAGCAGGTGCAGAAATTCACGCAGATGAAAGTCGCCCCGTTCAAGCCCTGAACGGCAGAGCCGGCATGAACATCCTGCCAAGGGGAGGGGTTTGCCGGCCCCTCCCCTTGTCGCTGTTCACCTACTACTACTGAGGAGCCGCACCATGACCTACCACACCGTACCCTATGACGCGTTCCTGCGCCAGACCTTGGCCCGTCTGGCCGACCCCGGTATCTTCCTTGTCTCCCATGGACAGGACGGCCGCACCAATGCCATGGCCATCGGCTGGGGCACCATCGGCATTATCTGGGGCAAGCCCATGTTCCTGGTGTTGGTGCGCCCCTCGCGCTTCACTTACAGCCTGTTGGAGCAGAGCGATTCCTTCACCGTGTGCGTGCCGGCCCCCTCCCAATACGATGCCCTGCTGTACTGCGGCAACCATTCCGGCCGCGACGAGGACAAGCTGGCGGTCTGCGGGCTGGAGACCGTGCCATCCCTGCGGGTGCGCACCCCTGGCCTGGCCGGCACCCCCCTGATCTACGAATGCCAGATCGTGCACCATAACGATATCCTGGCCGGCAACCTGGAGAAGAGCATCATCACGGAGTATTATCCGCAGGACAATTATCATCGGGTGTATTTCGGGGAAATCCTGGCAGTGCGCGCACTGCCGGATGCGGAGGCCCTGCTGGAGCCGGCCAGACGCTAGGGCGTATGCTTCGGGCGCCGGCGCCGCGCAAACAAGGCCTGCCATTCCTCTAGTTCTTCTGACGTGAGGGAAGGCTCCGGCTTTTCCTCTTCGCCTGCCGGCTGGCCGGGCGCCGGCCCCTGCATCATGCGCACAAACTGCTCCGCCGAGATCACATTGGCCCCCGTGCGGCGCGCCCTCTGGGCCAGAGAGGCATCGGAGGTCACCACCGTAATGTCCCGCGGCCGCGAGGCCCTGCTCAGCCGGCGCACGATTTCCTCGTCCGCGCTCTTCCCGGGCCGGCACCATATCGCCTGCACATCCGCGTACGGAGAGGCCTGCTGGGGCACATAGTACAGCCCGGGGTCGAACACCACCGCGATCTGATGCCGCCGGCGCTGGGCGAACACGTGCAGGCGCTCCAGCAGTATCTGTTCGTCATTCGGGTCATCCAGGCGCATGCCCGGATAATGCCCGATGAGGTTGTGCCCATCGATCAGGAAGCGCATGTGCACCTCTGCCCACGGCTCGTGAGGCTATCTTGGCAAGTCCTGCGGCCCGAAGGAGGCCGGCAGGAGCTCCTCCAGCCGCCACTGCCGCACGCGATCGTCCATGTCCACGGAGATGACCAGTATATCCAGGCCGAACTCCGCCAGCACCTGCCGGCAGGCCCCGCAGGGGCTGGCGCCGTTGGACGAGGCGATGGCAATGGCTGAGAACTCGCGCTCGCCGGCGGTCACCGCCTTGAACACCGCCACCCGTTCGGCGCAGACGGTCAACCCGTAAGAGGCGTTCTCCACGTTGGCGCCGGTGAAGACCCGGCCGGAGCGGGTCAACAGCGCCGCCCCGACCGCGAAGTGGGAGTACGGCGCATAGGCGCCTTCCCTGGCCTGCTTGGCCTGCTCGATCAACGCATCAATGTTCACGGGAATTGTCCTTTGTGGGAGGGGGGATGCGGCTGGCCTGCGGCTCGCCCTCGTCAGCGGTGGGTGCCGCCTCCTGTCGGACAACGCGCACCTTGCCGATGCGCCGGCCGATCAGGCTCAGCACCGTGATGGTGATGCCGTCGTACGAAATGGTATCCCCGACGGCCGGCACCCGCCCCAGTTGGTTGTAAATGAACCCGCCCAGCGTATCACTGCCCTCGTCGGCGATCTCCACCCCCACCAGCTCGGCGAAATCGTCGAGGTTGATGCGGGCATCCAGGATGAACTCGTTCTCGCCCACCTTCTGGTACATGGGCTCTTCCCGGTCATATTCATCCTGTATCTCGCCGACGATTTCCTCCAGCAGGTCCTCGATGGTGACCAGGCCGGCGGTCCCGCCGTACTCATCCACCACGATGGCCATGTGCACCTTGCGCTGTTGGAGGTCCGGCAGAAGCTGATCCACCTTCTTGGTCTCGGGGATGAAGTACGGCTCCCGCACGATGGACTCCAGCGGGACATCGGTCTCGCCCCGCTTAAGATAGGGCAGGAGGTCTTTCACGTACAGGACGCCAATGATGTTGTCAATGGTGCCCTTATAGACCGGGATGCGGGAATGGCCGGCCTGCATGATGATGTCCAGCGCCTCCAGCAGAGGGGTGCCGGCTTCCACCGCCACGATGTCAATGCGCGGCACCATGACCTCCCGCACTAGGGTATCCCCCAGCTCGAAGATGCTGTAGATCATCTCCTTCTCGTCTTCCTCGATGACGCCCTCTTCCTCGTAGGCGTCCACGAGGGTCTTAATCTCTTCTTCGATCTGGGGCTGAGGTTCCTCAGCCTCGACGCCGATCAGGCCGCGCAGGAGGGAGCCCAGGCCGTAGGCCAGCAGGCCGGCCGGCCAGAACAACAGCCGGACCAGGGCCAGGGGCCGCGCCAGCGCCAGTGCCAGCGGCTCGGGATAGCGCCGGCCTACCTGCATCGGGAGCCATTCCCCGAACAGGAAGACCGCCAGGCCGATCAGCAGTATCAGGAGGACGATGGCCAACCACGCGCTCGCTGGTGCCAGCCAGGGGACGCCGGCCAGCCAGCGCGCCAGTTCCGGGTACAGGGCCGGCGTCACCAGCACGGCGATGGCCGCATATAGCAAAGCCCGCGCGCTGTACAGGGCCGCATGCAGGCGGTCGGGATGATCGAGCAGGTCAGCCGCCAGATGGGCGGCCGGCTGTTGCGCTTCCTGCAGTTGTTTCAGGCGGGAGCGGCGCAGATGATTGAGGGCGGTATGGCCGGCGGTGATGAGCGCCTCAACGCTCAACAAAAGGATTGCGACCAACCAGACGATACTACGGTCAACGTCCAAGCGAAATACTCCTTACTTGCATCCGGGGCAGACGAAACGCCTACGCCGGCGGTTCCTCTTCCTTGTTCTGGGGCGGGATGTCCTCGCGCTGCCGGCGGACGCGCGCCGGCACGCCGTACACCACCGCGCCCGGGGGCACATCGTGCGTGACGACCGAGCCGGCGCCGGTGATAGCGCCGGCGCCCACGCGCACGGGAGCCACCAGCAGGGAATCGCTCCCGATGAAGACGTCATCCTCGATGATAGTCTGATGCTTGCGCTTGCCGTCGAAGTTGCAGGTGATAGTGCCGGCGCCGATGTTCACATTGCGGCCAATTTGTGCGTCGCCGATATAGCTGAAATGCCCCATTTTGGTGCCCGGGCCCAGGTAGGCGTTCTTGACCTCGCCGAAATTGCCCATATGTACGCCCTGGGCCAGGTGTGCCCCCTTGCGCAGATGCCCGAAGGGACCGATATCCACATCGTCTTCCACCAGGGCGGATTCCAGCACAGACGCCAGGATGGTACAGCGGTTCCCGATGGTGCTGTCGCGGATCACGCTGTTGGGGCCGATGCGGCACTCCTCGCCGATGCGGGTGGTACCGAGCAGATGGGTGTTGGGGAAAATGACGGTGTCCTGGCCGATTTCCACGTCCATATCAATGTAGGTGGTCTCCGGGTCGGTCATGGTGACGCCGGCCAGCATCCAGCGCTCGTTGATGCGCCGGCGCATTACCCGCTCGACCTGCGCCAGATGCAGGCGGTTGTTGACCCCCAGCACCTCGCTCACATCCGCAAGCTTCCAGGTGGCGACCGCGTAGCCCTCTTCCGCCGCCATGGCCACCAGGTCAGTCAGGAAATATTCTCCCTTGGGGCTGAGGGGAAGCCGGCCCAGATGTTCCCACAGCCAGGCGCTCTCGAAGCAGTACACGCCGCAGTTCAATTCGGTGATGCGCTTCTGCTCCGGCGTGGCGACCGCCTCCTCGACCACGGCGAGGACGCGGCCGGCCTCATCCCGCACCACCCGCCCGAAGCCCATCGAGTCCTGTGACTCGACCGTCAGCATGGTCAAGGGGGTGTGCGAACGCTGGGTCTCGTGGAGCTGGAGCAGACTGCGGAGGGTCTCGCCCCGCAGGAGCGGCATGTCGCCGTACAGCACCAGCACCGTGCCCTGCCAGCCCTCCAGCAGGGGGCGGGCCTGCATGACGGCGTGGCCGGTGCCCAACTGCTGGGCTTGATAGGCGTATTCGGCCTGGTCGCCCACCGCGGCGCGCACGGCATCGGCGGCGTGTCCCACGACCAGGATGGGCCGCCGGCCCTCGCCGACGGCCTGGCGGGCGGCCTGCAGGCTGTACCAGATCATGGGCCGGCCGGCGATGGGATGCAGGACCTTGGGGAGGCGGGAGCGCATGCGGGTGCTTTGGCCGGCGGCCAGGATGATGGCGACAGTGTCCATATGTTCCCTTACCTTATCGGCAGACTCAAGCGCAAAACAACAAACGACCAGAGGCCGGCTTTCCCTTCCTGCCGCGCCTTGGCCGTTCGTCCGCGACGTTCCCTCATCTGAACCAGCCAATCACTGCTCATCGTATTCCAGGCAGGACCCGATGTCCTGTCAGCCGTCCCCTGAGCTGGGGCGGGAGGATTCGAACCTCCGAATCGCGGCTCCAAAGGCCGCTGCCTTACCGCTTGGCGACGCCCCACTGCGAATTCAGAGCGCCATTCATTGTATCACATTTGATGTCTTGACGCAACTTTTTGCTCACCTTACAGACACATTCTTCTGTACTGGCCATGCCAGGGAATACTGGACAATCATGGGCCAATCAGCAGGATCGCGGATCGCTATTTGTAAGCTGAAAGCGCGTAATGGTAGTGGAAACTTGGGGATCAAACAGTAAGTGGCTCAGGTGGCTCAATACATGGGATGCGAGCAAACTCTGCCTTATTCTGAAGGTTGATATCGCGACTTACAGCTATTACTACAGATCGGGGGTGATGCCGCATAATTTCAATTACAGAGGCCAAGAAACGGTCATCATTTATCGAGGAATCAAGCCGGACCAATGAATGTTGCATATTTGGCTCCAACGCGATGGCCATTAAGGTAGATTGTCCTTTCACTAATGGTACGCCTTCGTGCAAACTTCCACGTCTCCTGTACTCTTTGATCCGATTAATAAGTGACTCCACCTTTTGTCGAAAGTCTTCTCTTTTGCGATAATCATTTTTCAGTTCATCTAATTCCTGCAGAACTGTGGGAACAAGAACAAGGGTAAAGCATTGTATGTCATCAAACCGCCATTTCTCGAGGTCAGGATTATAAAGCAGTGCGTTCGTGTCAGGAATAAGGAGGATGCTTCCTGGCTTGGGGTCATAAAGATTGTCCAGAAGACGGAGTTGGGTCTGTAGCGCTTCGTTCGCTTTAGAAAGGACCTGTTGCGTAGTCTCATACTCTGTTGGCTCCTGCTCAATCGTTCGTAATATTACTCGGTCTGCCTCAAGAAATTGATCATATATGTCTCGAGGCGCTCCTTTCAAACACGTCTCGAGAAGCGCTCTATAGCGCGCATATTCTTCCTGCAGTCGTGATTGGATTTGCCGCCCAGCTTCTGATAAATCACGATATGCATAAGGGTGGGGGGTGATAAAGGTAACCGGAAACCATTCTCTAGTCCGATCATATAACGAGGAGTACTGAAGCAGAAGTTCTTGGAGCATTCTGCTTATCTGGTCTGCCATCTCTCGAAGGTTATCAACAAATGTTTTCATTACTCCTCCGGGCCGCAGAAAACTGAGAAAGGGAACGGTCACACATTAATCGTGCGATAATATACGACAGTGTGACGATAACAATCGTTTACTTGCTCAGCGTTCACTTTATAACTTCCATTCCCAGTTTGATGGCACCTATTGAAAATTATACCCGGTTGTTTTAGAGCGTCAACAGATTAATAAAGGGCTGTTGAAAGATCGAATGTGTGAATCAAGGCTCAGGAATCTCATCCTCGCCAACAGGGAATGGGGCAGGGTTGTGGGCTCATACCAGTCTGCTTCTAAGATAGGGCACACATAGCTAGATACTGGAAGAAATGCTTCAGTCCAAGGAGCGGCGTGTGCTTGTTGTTTTCAACGCACCTTCCCTTGGAACTTTGCACAGACTCGCCGTCTGTCCTATACTCTCTTTGACCTTCTACAGCAGGGGGGATCGCCGGCATGTATCAATTGGGAAACGTGCGCATACAGCTTCTGAGCGACGGCCTCATCTGGGACGACGGCGGCGGGGCGTTCGGCCTGGTGCCGCGCACCCGCTGGGAGAAGGTCATCCCGCCGGATGAATACAACCGCATACCGATGCGTTCCGACTCCCTGCTCATCGAGTCCGCCGGCAGGCGCATCCTGGTGGACACCGGCTATGGGGAGAAGCTGACGCCGGCGGACATCGAGCGCCTTTCCCTGCAGGGCCGGCGCCTGCGCGAGAGCCTGGCGGATATCGGCCTTTCCCCCGAGGACATTGACATCGTCATCAACACGCACCTGCACGCCGACCACTGCGGCGGCAACACCGTGTACGCGGACGGCCGGGTCGTGCCGGCCTTCCCCCGGGCGGAGTACTGGATCCAGCGGCTGGAGATGGCCGACGCCCGCTATCCCAACGAGCGCACGCGCAACACCTATTTCGCCGAGAACTTCGTCCCGTTGGAAGAAAGCGGCCGTCTGCGCCTGCTGTTCGGCGATACGCGCGTCACGCCCGAGGTGCTCTGCATCGCCACGCCGGGACACACGCGGGGGCATCAGTCGGTATATATCGAGTCGGCCGGCCAGAAAGCCCTTTTCCTCGGGGATGTGGCCACGCTGGCCATCGGCATGGAGCGCCTGGCCTGGGTCACGGCCTATGACATAGACCCCATGCAGAACATCGAGACCAAGCGCCGGCTGGGCCGCTGGGCCATCGAGGAGCATATCCTGCTCATCTTCATGCATGACCCGAATATCCGCGCCGGCTATCTGCGGGAGCAGGACGGCTGGTGGAAGCTGGAGCCGGTGGAGCTCTAGGGCTGGGCCGGCTGGCAGTGGGGGCAGAAGTGGGTGCCGCGCTGTCCGACGACGATGCGCTCGATAGGGGTTCCGCACCGCCGGCACGGTTCGCCCTGCCGGCGGTAGACGTTCAGGCGAAATTGGTTCTGGCCGGTCTCGCCGTCCGCATCGCGGTAATTGCGCAGGGTCGTGCCGCGGTGGTCAATGGCCTCCTGCAGTACCTCCCGGATGGCGGCATGCAGTGCGCGGACCTCCTCCATGTCCAGGTCCGCGGCGCGGCGCAGGGGATGGATGCCGGCGCGGAACAGCGCTTCATCGGCATAGATGTTCCCCACGCCGGCGATGATGCCCTGGTTCAGCAGGAGAGGCTTAATGGCCCCTTTGCGCCGGCGCAGGATGTCCGCCAGCCGCTCCGCGGTGAACTCCGCGCTCAGCGGCTCTACCCCCAGCGCCTGCAGGACCTCTTCGGGGGAGTCCACCAGGTAGAGCCGGCCGAACTTGCGGATATCCACGTACCACAGGTCCCGGCCATCGGTCAGGTGAAAGATGACGCGCACGTAAGGGTGCGGGGGCGTGGTGCGGGGGAAGACGCAGAAGCCGCCGGTCATGCGCAGATGGGCCAGCAGGGAGCGCCCATCGTCCAGGGAGAAGAGGATGAACTTGCCGCGCCGGCGCACATCTATGATCCGCCGGCCGGCCAGCCCCTGGATGAAGGCCGGCACTTCCGGGCGCGCCACAGAACGCGGCCAGAGCACCTCCACTTCCTGGATGATGCTCTGGCCGATAAGCCGCTGTAATCCCCGTGCGATGACCTCGACTTCGGGAAGCTCGGGCATGAGGCGGTCCTGATGCTTATGCTCGCGGGCGCACGACCCAGGTGGCGCCGGCCAGCGATACCACGATCAGCGCCAGCGCGATTTCCACCAGCCGGATGAGGAACAGGGTATCCTCGTTGAAGAAGCCGGCGCTTTGGGTAACCCCCGGAGCTGGAACCGGCGCCTCTTCCGGCGCGGCAGGAGTGGCCGGCACAGCCGGCATGGCGCGCTGGGCGACCGCGGTGGCCGGTTCCTGGGCCTGCGGCGCGGCCGGCGTCGGCGCGGCCTGGCTGGCCTCGGCCGGCGGCACAGGCGTCGGCGTCGCCACAGCCTGCGGCGTCGGGGTCGCGGGCGCCGGCGTGTCCGTGGGGGTCGGCGTGGGTATAGGCGTCACTTCCTCCATGGTTGGGCTGGGCAGGGCTTCGCTCTCCACTGTTCCGGTGATGGCCCCGGTTCCCATGGGTTGGGTGCCCGGCGCAACGCCGGCTCCGCCGGCGCCGCCCATGCCGCCGCCTTCGCCCAATCCACCACCGCCACCCGCTCCAGGCGGCACCGGCACTTCGTCCGGCGATATGACCGGCGGCTCGATGACGACCTCGGACGGGCTGGCACCCGGGGTGCCCTCCGCCGGCGTGGGCAGGGGCGCGAGCCTTGCCAGGGCAGTCGCGGTCAGCTCCTCAGGATGAGGGGTCTCCGAAGCGGCGGCTACTGCCACCTGTGGGAGCGCCACCGCCGGCGCGGTAAGGGTGACCTCAACGCCAGGGGTGAGGGTGCCCTCCGGGAGGGACGGCGTGGCCGTAACCTCGATGCCGGCGGCAGCCATCATTTCTGGGGTGTGGGCCGGCGTTTCCGCGGGAGCGATCTCCTCTACCGTTGTTGTGGGCGCGGCCATTCGTTCCATCACCGCGCCGGCTTCTGGCGTGGCCGGCGGCGCTTCGGTCGGTGACTGTTCCGGCGGTACCAGGGCTTTGGCGGCAGGCGCTTCGGCCGGCTGAGTGGCCAGCACCGCTTCCTGCGTCGTGACAGCCGGCGCCTCGGCGATCAGGGTGGCGGGCGCGGGGGCGGCGGCGCGCTCCATCATGGGGGCGGGCGCGGCCGGCACCCCCAGCATGCCCCGGCGCAGGAGCAGGTCGCCGGCCAGCACCACCGCCAGCATCATGGCGACGGCGACGGTGGCGGCGCGCAGGAAGACGAAGACAGCGCTCGGGCGCGCCGGCTGGACATCGGCCGGCCGCAGGACAAAGGAGCGCGGTATTTCTACCGCCGGCAGGGCGTGCAGGAGCTGTACGACGCCCTGCAGGCTTTCCAGGCGCTGACGGCACTCGGCGCAGGCGGCAAGGTGACGCTGGGCGCGCTGCATCTCGCTGGCCGGCAGGGCCCGGTCCATATATGCGGAAAGCATCTCATCGTCGAGATGATTGCGCATTGAATCCTTCGATGCGAACATTACCTATTCTTCTCCACGTCCCGAATCATTCCAACCCTATACCTCTGGTCACTCACTGGATAGACGATAGGGGTAGGGCAAAAGTTCCTTGTGCTCCAGCAGGATGTCGCGCAGGCGGGCGCGGGCGCGGCTCAGGCGGGACTTGACCGTGCCCAGCGAGACGCCGGTGATGTCGGCGATCTCCTGATAGCTCAGGCCCTGGATGTCCGCCAGCACCAGGGTTACGCGCTGGTCGGGCGGGAGCTGGTCAATACTGCGCTGGATCAGCTCGCTAAGTTCGGCGCGCAGGGCATAGGATTCGGGGCTTTCCTGGGGGCTTTGCAGGCGCATGGCATGTTCGGGGTCCACGCTGAGGTCTTCCAGGGAGTCCGCCGGCCGGCGCTGTTTGTGGCGCAGGGCGTCGTAGCAGGCGTTGGTCACGATGCGCGCCAGCCAGGCCTTGAACGAGCCGCCGCGGAACTGGTCCATGGCCCGGTACGCCTTGATAAAGCTCTCCTGGGTGACATCAGCGGCCAGATCGCCGTCGCCCAGGATGCGGTAGGCGATATTATAAGCAAAGCCCTGGTACTGGAGCACGAGCTGGTTAAAGGCCGACAGGTTGCCCTTTTTGGCGGCCTTAATCAGTCCGGCTTCATCGAATGGTGACATATGGCTTTCCGCGCAATACTTGTTTGGGCCGCCGGCCGGTCCGCGCCGTCAGATGCTCTGCTCCGGACTTGCGCCGGCGGACTTGACGAAAGCTCATGATTGCATTATACTTTACTTTGAGTATGCCGAAGTGGCGGAACGGGCAGACGCGACGGTCTCAAAAACCGTTGAGGATCACACCTCGTGTGGGTTCGACTCCCACCTTCGGCACTCCGCCGTTATCAACGGATGGTACGACTGACAACATTATACCAGCAATGGAGAATTCAGGCCAGGGGCGTGATAGTGGATTTCCGCAGGCAGTGGCACGAGAGATGACAGCTAGCCGCGCGGCAGCCCCTGGTATTTTATCGTCGAGGAGTGGATTCCCGCATGATAGAATTCAGTCGTAAGCTCATCCTGTTACTGCTGGGCGCCGGCATGGCCCTCGGCATCGTCATCGGCCTGGTGATCGGATGGGTCATCTGGCCGGTCGAATATATTGATACAGACCTCTCAGACCTGAAATCCCAGTACAAGGAAGACTACGTGCTCATGGTGAGCGCGGCGTTCGCCCAGAACGGCAACCTCCAACAGGCTGTGGAGCGCCTGGAAAAGCTGGGCGCACCTAACCCTGGCCAGCTTGTGGCTGTGCAGGCTGAACGCTACATTTCCGAGGGCCGCGATATCGGCGATATCCGGGCGCTGGTGAACCTGGCCAATGCCATGGGGGCGGCGACCTCGCGCATGCTGGCCTATCTGGCCACGCCGACCGCCACCTTCACGCTCACGCCGGCCCCCACCGCTACCTGGACACCGGTGCCGGCGACCCCCACGGACACGCCCGTGCCGCCGACGCCGACGGATACGCCCACCCCGCTGCCGACGCCCACCCCCACAGCCACCTTTACACCGGTGGCGGCGGCCAGCACGCCGCGCCAGAGCACACCGTCCCACCCCCGCGCCACCAACACGCCGGCCGCTCCCACCAATACACCGGCGCCGACCCGGCCGGCGGTGGACTACCGCATCATCACCCAGCGCATGCTGACCATTCAGGAGAACGGCGGGTGCGCCGGCAATCACCACATCTTTATCAAGGTGATTGACCTGGCCGGCAACCCCATTGACGGCGTCGTCATCCACGGCATCTGGACCAATGAAAACCATGTGTCCGGCGAGAAGGGGCCGGGCAGGGCGGAGATCGCCCTCTGGAAATCGGGCGAGCAGGTGCAGGTGGTCTCCGATGCGGAAGGCCCCCGCACCAGCGAGGTCTCGCGGGTGCTGGATGTGCGCGAGGAGAACATCCCGGTTGAGGAACTGGTCGCCGCCGGCTACTGCAGTAGTGTGGCGGAATGCCAGCAGTTGCTCAGCCAGAACCGCTTGTGCAACTATCACCACTCCTACGAGGTGGTGTTCCAGCGGCAGTGGTAAGGTGCTTGCGTAGGAGTGACCGATGATCATTGGCAGTCGCCGCGAGGTCGCTCTGCTGGTGATGATCGGCCTCCTGATAGGGATTGCCGTCGGGCTGTATCTCAGTTGGGGCCTTTGGCCCGTGGAGGATTATTCCAGCACGCCGGCGCAGGTCAAGCGGGAGTACATCCCGGAGTACATGGTGCTCATCGCCGAGCGCTATATGTTCGATGGGGACCTGCCGGCGGCCAAAGCCCGTTTGTCGGAGTTAGGGGTTCCGGAACCAGCGCAGGCGGTCGCCGACCTGGCCGGCCAGTACATCCGCGAAGGACGTGAGGTGAGCAAAATCCGCGCCCTCGCCCAACTGGCCTACGGCCTGGGCACCGCCACCAGCGGCCTGGCCATTTACATCAACCCGGCGGGGGTACCGACCGCGACGCCTACATCTCCGCCATCACCCACCGCCACATCCTCGCCGACATTCACGCCTGTTCCTGCTGTGACGCCGGCGGCGACGCCGACACCGCCGACCAGCGCGCCGGCGGCATCGCCGACGCCCGTGCCCAGCCCCACGGCCGGCCGGCTGGTGTTCTGGCTGACGGAGCGCCGGCGCATCTGCGGCCAGGGCGAAGGCCCCGGACGCATCGAGATATTCGTCAAGGACGACGAAGGGCAGGCCTATCCCAATATCGCGGTAGAGCTGGCGTGGGCCGATGGCCAGGAGACGATATATACGGGCCTGAAGCCGGAGCGAGGGCTGGGTTTCGCCGACTTTCAACTGCTAGATAGAGCGCAGGTCTATACGGTACAGCTTGCCGGCAGTGAGGAACAGGTCGAAGGGCTGACGGGGGACCCGCGGGCCGCCGGCTGTCCCCCAGGAACCGGTTACGTGTCCTGGCAATTGACATTTACGGGGAATCGGAGATAATAGGGCAAGTTACGGCGCCGCTGGCGCCGGCATGGTCATGAAAACAAAATGGAGGTGATAGCGCGTGAAACTACGCTATCTCAGTAAAGCGCCCCTCTTCGGCGAACTGCCCCACGACGTCCTGGAGCGGATCGCCGAGAAGATGCGTCCGCACACCTTTGCCAAGGGAGAGACGATCTTCTCCCGCGGCGGCCCCAGCGAAGCGCTCTATCTCGTCAAATCGGGTTGGGTCCATCTGCGCGGCGAGGGCAATGCCCTCATCGCCACGCTGGGCCCCGGCAGTCTGTTGGGAGAGGCGGATGTCCTGCTCCAGCGGCCGCATTCCGCCGGCGCCACCGCCGCCGAGGCCGTCGAGGCCTGGGCCCTGCCGGCCGAGGCGCTGGACGAGCTGATCCGCGCCCACCCGGAGAGCGGCCTGCTCCTTTCGGAGGCCCTGGGACAGCGCATCGCCGCCCTGGAACAGTACCTGGTGGACGGGCGGCTCCGGCCCGTGCCGGCCTTCGCCCCACTGTCCGACGAAATCCTCAAGGCCATTGCCGATGCCATGGCGCTGGCGCGCTTCCCCGCCCAGAGCATCCTCTTCCGGGAAGGGGAGCCGGCCCCCGGCCTGTTCCTCATCGAGCAGGGCCGTGTCCAGGTCTTCTCCTCCTGCGACGCCGACGGCGAGTATATCGAGCTGGGGCCGGGTGACATGCTGGGCGAGATGCCGGCCCTCACCGGCAAGCCCTGCATGTCCACTGCCAAGGCATTGGAAGATACCCTGGTCTGGACCCTCTCCACCGAGGCCCTGGGTGCCCTGATGGAGCGCTACCCGGCCATCCGCCGCTCGTTGAGCGAGACCGCTCGCGAGCGGCTGAGCGCGGATGACCAGGAGCAGGCCGCCGGCAAACTGCGCGAACTGCCCCTGTTCGCCGGCCTGACGCCGGAGGCGCTGGCCGAAGTGGCCGCGGCGCTGGTCCTGCGGCATGTGCCGGCCGGCGAAACCGTCTATCAGCGCGGCGATCCGGGCGACGCCCTGTACCTCATCGAATCGGGCGAGGTGCGGGTCCTGCCCGAAGAGCACGGCGCCGCATCGTTCCGCCTGCGCGCCGGCGAGTTTTTCGGCGAGACCGCACTGCTCACCGGCCGGCCGCGCTCCGTCACCGTCAAGGCGGAGAGCGATACCAACCTGTGGGTGCTGTACCGGGCGGACTTCGAGCGGCTGGTCAATAAGTACCCGGCCATCAGCCTGGCCCTCAGCCGGCTGTTGAGCGAGCGCCTGGCGGCCGCTGACCGCACCTTCGTCACCCGCCACATGCGCCATCTCTCCCTGCTGGCCGGCCTCAGCCCCCAGCAGTTGGAAGATGTCAATGACCGCCTGCGGCCGGCCAAGTTCCGCGCCGGCGAGATCATCCTGCGCGAAGGCACCCACGGCGACGTGATGTACCTCATCGAATCGGGCCAGGTGGAAGTTACCGCCGGCACCGATGCGCCCGTCCTGCTGGCGACCCTCTCGGACGGCGACTTCTTCGGCGAAATGGCCCTGCTCACCGGCCGGCCGCGCATTGCTACCGTGCGCGCCGTCACCGATGTGGACCTGTGGGCACTGCAAAAGGCCGATTTCGACGAGCTTCTGCTCAAGTACCCGACGCTGACTGTGACCCTCAGCAAGGTGCTCAGCCAGCGCCTGAGCGGGGCCAACGGCCGGCTCCTCAGCGAGCGGCTGGGCCGGCCCGTACGGTCGGTGCCGGCTCCGGAGCCGGCTGTCGCACCGGTGCCGCGCACCACGCCGACTATGGTGCGGCGCCAGCCGGCCGTCACCACCGCCGAACGGCCCTCGCCGGCTTTCGGCCTCCAGCGGTCGGTCGTCAGCGCTGTGCAGGGGTTACAGCGCTCCTTTGATTCCGCCGCCGCCTGGTTCGGTGCCCGCAGTGCGCCGGCCAAAGCGCGCCTCATCGCCCTTGTCCTCCTGCTGGCCTGGCTGGGCGGCGTGGCGGCGCCGGCGACCATCATCTCCCTGTTGAGCAGTGAGGTGAACCTGGGCTCCAGCGCCAACGCCGTCCTGCAGGCGGTGCCGGAAAGCTCTGCGCCGGCGGGCATGGAGAATGCCGCGCTGGGCGCCGTGCCGAGCGATACGCCGGCGGCCATGCTGGCCCTGGCCCCGACGGACACGCCGGTGCCCACCGATACGCCTGTGCCGCCGACCCCGACCTTCACGCCTGTCCCGCCGACGCCCACGGAGACGCCCGTGCCGCCGACCCCGACGGCCACCTTCACGCCTCTGCCGCCGAAGGAGAGCGCGCCGGTGGCCGCGGCCGCCGCGGCGCCGGCCCCTCAGCAACAGCCGGCGGCCGCCGTGGTCCAACAGCCCTCCCTGCCGCCGGTGCAGTGGGACGGCCGGCTGGATGCCATGGGCGTCCGCATTGCCGGCGTGGATGTGCCGGCCGGCCAGCCGTACTGGCGGGGGGGGAAGGGGCAGTGGGGCAACGAACAGGAGTCCCAAGGCAAGCACCATATCTATGTCGAAGTGCTGGATGAGGCCGGCAACCGCATCGTCGGCCAGCCGGTGGTCGTCTTCTGGCCGGGTGGGCAGGAAATTCTGCGCACCGAGGACAAGCCGGCGCCGGAATACGCCTGCAACTTCCCCATGTACGCCGTGCTGGGCACCTACTCCGTGCGCGTGGATGGGCTTCCCAGCGAGACGCTGGTGGGGCTGGGCATGGGGACGCCGGAACTGCCGGCCTGGAAGATCCACACCTCCTTCTACATCACCTTCCAGCGCACGGTGCGGTAGCCTGCGATGGGGATGCCGGCATGAACCTGACGCCGCGATCGCATCACCCAGGATAGGGACTGCGAATACCCCGTCGGAGACAGCGAGGCCGGCGGGGTATTTTTCCATTACGAGACGATACTCTGATACAGGAGGAGAACAAATGCCGCTCGTCACACCGACCGAAGTCTACAAGCAGGCCATGGCACAGCGGTTTGCCATCGGCGCATTCAATGTGAATAATATGGAGGCGGTGCAGGCCATTGCCGAAGCCGCGCAGGAGGAGCGGGCGCCGGTCTTCATCCAGGTCAGCCAGGGCGCCATCCGCTACGCCGGCCTGGCCTATGCCGCCGGCCTGGTCAAGATTGCCGCCAGCCAGGTGGATGTGCCGATTATCCTGCACCTGGACCACGGCACCGACTTTGAGCAGAACGTGATGTGCCTGCGCGCCGGCTTCACCTCCCTGATGTACGACGGCTCCAAAAAACCCTTTGAGGAGAACGTCGCCATTACCAAACGCGTGGTGGAGATCGCCCATATCGTCGGCATCCCGGTGGAGGCGGAGCTGGGCCAGGTCCTGCAGAGCGCCGACGGCGTGAGCGAGGAGCAGGTGCGTGCCGCCATGACCGACCCGGACCAGGCCAAGCTCTTTATCGAGCTGACGGGTGCTGACTCCCTGGCGGTCGCCATCGGCTCCGTGCACGCCATGCGCTCGGCGGAGGCGGAGCTGGACATTGACCGTTTGCGCGCCATCCGTGCCAAGGTCAACGTGCCGCTGGTCCTGCACGGCTCCTCGGGCGTCAAAGAGGACTCCATCCGCGAGGCCATCGAACACGGCATTTGCAAGATCAACGTGGCGACCTACCTGAACCAGGCCTTTGTCCAGGGCCTGCGGGAGACCATCGAGAAGATGCCCTACGAGCCGGATTACCGCAAGCATTTGCAGGTGGCGCGGGAATATGTGAAGGAGCGCGTGCGGGAGAAGATCCGGCTGTTCGGTTCCAACGGGCGCATTGACTCGACAGGAGGCTTTGTCAGCCCCCGGACGGTGCATCGCTCGGTGGACCTGGGCGCGCTGGAGTGACGCCGGCGCCGCGCCATCGAGCGCGTACATCACTTCGATAACCGTGGCAAAGGGGCTGTGGGGCTTCCTACAGCCCCTTTGCCCTGATTGGCGTAAAGATTGTGAAACCATCAGATGTGCGACGAAGGAGGAAAGAGATGCGAATCGGTGTACTGACAGGAGGAGGAGATGTGCCTGGCCTGAACGCGGCCATCCGGGCCGTGGCACGCCGGGCCTACCAGCTTGGCTGGGAAGTCATGGGGGTGCGCAAGGGATGGGCCGGCATGGTCTCCGGCGAGATCGAACCTCTCACCCCGGAACAGGTGTCCGGCATCCTGCACATCGGCGGCACCATCCTGGGCGCGTCCCGCACCAACCCGCTCAAACGGCCGCAGGACATGCAGGCCTGTCTGGATAACTTCGAGAAGTTCGGCCTGGATGCCCTGGTGGCCATCGGCGGGGATGATACCCTGAGCGTGGCCCTGGGCCTGTATGAGCGCGGCGCCAAGGTCGTGGGCATCCCCAAGACCATGGACAACGACGTCGCCGAGACAGAGTACTGCATCGGCTTTGACACGGCGGTCAGCACGGTGGTGGATGCACTGGACAAGCTCCATACGACGGCCAGCGCGCATCACCGCGTCATCGTGGTGGAGGTGATGGGGCGCGACGCCGGCTGGGTGGCCACCATGGGCGGGCTGGCTGGCGGCGCCGACTTGATCATGATCCCCGAGGTGCCCATGTCGCTGGAGCAGGCGGCGGAGCATGTGCGCCGGCGGTGGGACCGCGGCAAACAGTTCAGCATCATCGTCGTCGCCGAGGGAGCTCGCATCCCCGAAATCGTCACTAAAGAGGAAGAGCTGGGGGCGCGCGATGATTTCGGCCATGTGCGCCTGGACCGCCGCGGCATCGGCGAGACGGTGGCACGCGAGATCGAGCGCCGCACCGGCTTCGAAAGCCGCTGTGTGGTGCTGGGCCATCTCCAGCGCGGCGGCTCGCCCTCGGTGTTCGACCGCGTGCTGGCCACGCGCTTCGGCGTCGGCGCCGTGGAGCTGATACAACTGGGCAAATTTGGCTACATGGTAGCGCTCAAGGCCAACAAGATTGTCCCCGTGCCCCTGCGCGACGCGCTGGCCTATAACCGCACGGTGGACCTGGAGCTGTATCACCTGGCGGAAATCTTCTATTGATGGCAAGGGGCCTCCCGTCAGCCGGCCGGCTGGCGGGAGGCTACTGCTCTGCACCCTTCAGGCCAAGCTGATACACCTCGCGGCGCGACCAGCCGGCCTGGCCGGCGACGCGCCGCGAGGCTTCTTTCAGTGGAATGCCCTCTGCCAGCAATCGGGCCAGCTCCTGCCGCACCTGCTCCTCGCTCCAGCGCCGGCCGGCCGTGTCCTCTTCGCCAGCGCCGGCGATGACCAGCGTGAATTCGCCGCGCGGCGCCTGCACCCGAAAGTGCTCCAGCGCCTGGCTCAGCGTGCCGCGCCAGAATTCCTCATGCACCTTCGTCAGCTCGCGGGCGACGGCCAGGCGCCGGTCGCCCAGTATCTCCAGCGCATCCTCCAGCGTCTCTAATAAACGGTGAGGGGCTTCGAAGCACACCAGGGTATAGGGCAGGGAGGCAGTGTCGGCCAGGGCCTTGCGGCGGGCAGAGGCGCGCGCCGGCAGAAACCCCAGGAACACGAAGCGGTCCGCCGGCAGGCCCGAGGCCGCCAGCGCAGTAGTAACCGCGGAGGGGCCTGGGATGGGGACGACAGGGAAGCCGGCGGCCAGGGCCTCCTGCACCAGGCGGTACCCCGGGTCGGAGATGCCCGGCATGCCGGCCTCCGAGACGACGGCCACATCTCCTTGGCCTAATGCCTGCAGTAGCTCCGCCAGGCGGGCCGGCGGGCTGTGCTCATGGAAACTGACCAGCGGCGTGGATATCTCGTAGCGCGCCAGAAGCTTGCGCGTGGTGCGGGTATCCTCCGCGGCGATGAGGGAAACCTCTTTCAGCACCCGCAGGGCGCGCAGGGTGATGTCCTCGAGATTGCCGATGGGGGTCGCGACCAGGTACAGCGTTCCCATATCCCTCTCACCTGCCGATGCCGGCTGTCGTCGGAGCGCGGTGCCGGCAGACGTGCATGGTTATCGAGCGCACGGCCCATCAAAAAGATAGACAATCGGCACGGAATTCATTATAATAATATGTGTAAGAGCAAGAGTATTTCGGAGAATGCGATCCGCCGCGGTTCGGCGTCCACCATGTTGCAGGCGAAGGTCAATCTCCCCGGCGAGACCAGGAGACCTATGAGCACACGCGAACATATCCTGGTGGTGGATGATGACAAGGCGCTCCTGCAGGTGCTGGAGCTGACCCTCTCGGAACATGGGTATGAGGTCTCGTGTGCCACCAGCGGTCTGCAGGCCCTGCGCCTCATCTTTCAGCGTCAGCCCGACCTGGTTATCCTCGATATCAGCATCCCCGAGCTGAACGGCTGGGATGTCTGCCAGCGCATTCGCGAGATGAGCGATATCCCCATCCTCATCCTGACGGCCTACTGCGAGCAGGAGAACCGCATCAAGGGGCTGACCCTGGGGGCGGATGACTATGTGGTCAAGCCCTTCGACATCCCGGAACTGCTGTTGCGGATACGGGCGATCCTGCGGCGTGCCCGGCCGGCCCTTCCGCCGGCGCCGCCCCCGAGCCACCGCTACGATGACGGGCATCTATTGATTGACCTGGATGCGCACCTGGTGCAGTACGACGGCCGGCCCATCCATCTGACGCCGCACGAGTTCGACCTGCTGGCGTGTATGGTGCGGCATGTGGGGAAAACACTGCCCCCAGATTTCCTGCTCTCCCAGGTCTGGGGGCTGGATATGCCTGGCAAAGCCAATCAGTACATCAAGACGTACATCCGCTATCTGCGCAGGAAGATCGAGCCGGACCCCGAGCACCCACGCTATATCCTCACGGAGCGCGGGCTGGGCTACCGCCTGGCGCGCGCCCCAGGGCCCCCGCCGGCCTGACGCCGGCGTTCAGCGGCCGCGCTTTTTGGCCGGCATGATCTGGCTGTGGTACGAACTGCCGGATAAAATCCCCTCCAGATTGGCGAAGCGCTCGTGAATCTGAATGCCGCCGGCACCGATGCTGAAGCGGTAGATGCCGCGGTCATGGTTCACACCGCGCATTTTGAGGATGGTCAGCGCCCTCTGCATGGCGCTTTCCACTTCCACATAGCGCAGGAGGATGATGCCGTCCACCACGTAGCCCAGCCGGCCCTCTTCTTCCAGCGTCATGCCCTGCATGCGGTCCTCTACCGTCAGGAACGAGGTGATGCCCTCGCGCTTCAGCCCGTTCACCAGGTGATGGTACACCTCCCGCAGGCGCACCGGGTCCGTGGTGACCCGTTTGAACAGGGATACGCTGTCAATCACGGCGCGCCGCACGTTCCAGTCCTGGATGAAGTCGGCGATCAGGCTCTCGGGGGCCTGCAGGCCGGCCAGGAAGATCTCCGGTGAGGTGAAGACCACCCGCACCCGCCGCTGGCGCTCCAGTTCCTTGAAATCCCAGCCCAATGCCTGGGCGTCCCGGTATAGGCATACCGGGAACTCCTCGAAGGTGACGAAGAGGCCGGGGTTGTTGTAGCGCACAGCTCCTTCGTACAGGAACTGCAGGCCGAAGGTCGTTTTGCCGACCCCCGGCGCGCCCTGGATCAGCACGCTGGAGCCGGCCGGCACGCCGCCGTCCAGCATAGCATCCAATCGATCAATGCCCGTTTTCACGCGCTCAGCGGATTTGGACACATGGACCTCCTTCGGGGCGGGTGAAAACTACTGCTCATTGGAGCGTTTTGATGCGAGATTCCAGCTCGTCGGCGATGCGCTCCGCCTCCTGCACCAGGCCGGGGTCCATATCGAAGACGGCCTTGCCCTGTAGGTCGGCCTCAATGGCCAGAGGGCTGAGGGGCAGGAACCCCAGCGCCGGCAGTTCCGGCAGGTTGGACAGGATGAACTGGCGGTCCCGCTCGTCGCGGATCTTGTTCCCTACCACGTACACGCGCCGCACACCGATGTCCTGGGCCAGCCGGGCCACCGTCTGCGCGGTCTGGATACTGCGCAGGCCGGGCTCCACGACGACGATGAAGGCATCCACTGCGCCGGCGGTGGCGCGACCGAGATGCTCGATGCCGGCTTCCATATCCATGATCAGCACTTCCTGCTCGCGCAGGAGAAGATGGGTCACCAACGATTTGAGCAGTACGCTCTCCGGGCAGACGCACCCCGAGCCGCCCTTGTCCACCGTGCCCATCACCAGCAGGCGGATGCCACGCTCCTCCACGGAGTAGCGCTCCGGGATGTCATCCACCCGCGGGTTGAGCTTGAACATGGCGCCGTAGGTGCCTGGTTTGGCGCCGGTGCGCTCCTCGATCAGGTCTTCCAGCTCGGCGATGGGCTTCAGCCGCGCTAGGGTCTCCGGGGAGAATCCCAGGGCTGAGGCCAGGTTAGCATCGGGGTCTGCGTCAATGGCGATCACGCGCCGGCCGCGCCCTGCATACACATGGGCCAGCAGGCCGGCCAGCGTGGTCTTGCCCACCCCACCCTTTCCACTGATGGCGATTTTCATCCCACCCAGGCTCCTTCGAGAGAGTGATGTCCCCGGCGCTCGCGCGCCGGCGGCCTCATTATACCCGAAGTCGCCGCATCGAGCGAACCAGCGGCAGGGACGGCACGCGAAGGGATGCGGTGCAGTATGCGCCGGCGCTTACCTGCCCTTCATCACCAGCGGCAGGCCCACGGGATATATCTTGGGGCTGTAATGCACTATCACCTTGCTCACCCAGGCCTGCGGCATGCGCTGGGGCTGGGAGTAATCGGAGCCAGGGAACTTCCAGAAGCCGTCGCAGTCCTCGACCCAGAAGCGGTACTGGAAGTAGCGGGCGGTGGGATAGAGGCCGCCGGCGCCGTCCACGATCTCATCCGGCGCGGGATAGACCCACATACCCTCATTGGGGTCCCATACCGGCCCGCTCCAATCGCTCCAGGAGGCATCCGGCCAGGGAGTGTTCCCGGTGCGGGTCTGGAAGAAGATCTTGGTGCCGGCCGGCGTCACGCCCCACCACTCCAGCCGGTTCCAGCGGGTGTCATCGTTGGCCTCGAACACGCGCGAGACGTAGACGCCGGGGCTGGGCGGTGCGCCGGGCCGTGCGAAGAAGATATTGCGCTCCAGCGCATAGCCGGCCAGCGGGTCGGCGCGCCGGTCGTCGTCCCAGACCACATAGGGCAGGTTGGCGCTGTCGTGATAGGTGCCGGCCGGCCGGTACTGCCGCACCGAGGCCGGCGCGTTCTGCAGATAGCGATCCCCTCCCAGATAGCGGATCAGCTTGGCGTTGTCGTTGACGATGATATTCTCGTCAATGATGTACTCCGGGCTGGTCCAGTCCTCCCGGTACGGGCGGGCGACGTAGATGTCCGCGTTCCAGGCATCATAGTTGCGCCAGTCGGACCAGAGGAGATAGACGATGTCGGTGTCGGGTGGGCCGGGGCTGAAGGCCGGGTAGGCCTGGCGGGCGCCGGCATAGTGCCAGACCTGCTTGCGCCGCTCGCCGGGCAGGGTGGGGTCCGGCGCCGGCTCACAGGGTAGCGCATCTCCCTGGCCGTACGGTGGTTGGAAACAGCTTTCCGGGATGGCCGGCGCGATATCGTTGGCCGGCACATTGCCGTAAATGGTGTAATTTGTGCCGAAGGGGCTTTCTATCAGGGGCGGGAACGGCTCGGAAGGCGGACAGCCGTAATCCGGCTCGGCCACAACGCGCTCCAGATAGAAGTACGGGCCAAAGGTCCAGGCATAATAGATATCGGGGTCATCCATACCGCCGCGATAGTCCTGCCAGGCGAAGTGGATGGCCTGTCCCTTGTAAATGCCGTGGAACTCCACCTCGGTGGTCTCGGGAGGCGGCGAAGCGCAGATAGAGCTTCCCGGCGTGAAGACCTCCGTGCGGGTGATCTCCAGGCGGGGGTAGGAATGGATGATGGTGGGGTCCCGCTGGGGGAACAGGGTCTCATCATCGTTGATGCGCCGGTCGACGTCAAAGGAGTAATCGTCGCAGGGCGGGGTGCAGGTGCGGCCCCAGGTGAAGTAGATATCGCCGCTGTCGCCGGCGGCGATGTTGCGGGAATCCTCCCACACGATGTAGACGCGGCCGGCCACCACGGTCACCGCCGGCGAGCGCTGGGACTGCGCGGTGGAGGCGGGAAAATCGGTGACGAAGATGTTGCGGGTCCAGGTTTCCCCGCCGTCCGCGGAGACGGCCATGTAAATATCGTCGTTGCCGTGCCGGCGGTCCTGCCACACCAGATAGATATTGCCCAGCTCGTCCACGGCCATGGATGGGCTTACCTGGTCGGCGGTGCCGGCATCGTCATTGACAGGATTGGAGGCCGGCTCGGTCCAGGTCAATCCGCCGTCCGTAGAGCGGGCGAACCAGATATCATAATTCCCGCGACGGTTGTCCTGCCAGGCGATGTAAATGGCATCGTGTATCGGGTCGTAGACCATCGCCGGCGCGCGCTGATTGACGTTGCGGAACAGCGGGTCCTGGTTGACGCGCACCTCCGGCCCCCAAGTGGTGCCGCCGTCGGTGGAGCGGGCAAAGTAGATATCGCGGTTGTTGATTTCCCCGTTGCGGCCGTCCTCCCAGGCCACATACAGGTGGCCGGCGGCATTGCGCGCCATCACCGGCGCGATCTGGCTGACCGATCCCGCATATGCGCTGACGCCGAAGTCCGGGTTATACAGGTGCGGGCCGGCGAGCGGGTCCGAGATGGGGAGCGTCAGCGGCGCGGTGATAGGCTCCTCGTACAGCCCCGACAGCATCACCAGGCCCAGGGGATGGGAGAGGTCCATGTTCGAGAAGCCGGCCTGGAAATCCTCATGCCGCGTGTCCACGAACGCCGCTGATGCCCGCACCGGCACAAACTGCGGGCCGAAGACATTGTTCTCCTCGTCCAGCTCCACCACATTGCCGTCGGTGTCCACCTGGGCATAGAGGACATAGTTGCGGGTGCGGGTGAAGACGAAGGAGAAGGTGACCGGTACTTCAGCGCCCTGTTTCAGGAGATAACCCTGCACACCCTGGGTGAGGGTGCCGGGCTGGCCTGGCCGGCCGCTTTCCGGCGGTGCCGATGGGTCAATATAGAGGTCCACGTAAAAGTTGTTGGCCGGCGCCACATCGGCCTGTCCCTGGTTGCGGATGACGACCCGCACGGTGGTGGTCATGTCAATGCGCGCCGGCCCATCCAGGGTGATGCTGGTGATCGTCAGGTCGGGCAGTCGCGTGGGAGCGGCCGGCTCCGCCAGCACATCCTCCGGGCTGGGTGTCCCGGGAGTGGGGGTGGGGCGGATGGGCGGGGCCGCCTGGATGGCGAAGCCGAATGCCAGGACGATGATGCCGAACAGCAGTGCGGCGGTGAGGCATAGGATGAGTCGTTTCCCCATGGTCATTCTCTCCTTCGGACTGCCCATTCCCGTCCTCGTGAGTGCGGTGGGCCGGCGGTCAGCCTTCCCTCCCCCGACGCTAGATGGCGTGCTGGCGCAGGTAACGGAAGCCCAGGAGCCCCGTGATGAGCAGTAAGGCGCCGGCGATGATCAGGATGATGGGGCCGATGCCGGTATCCGCGAAGGATGTCGCGGCCGGCGTGGGCGGCGGCAGGGTGGGCATGGCCGCCGGCCCCATGGCCCCTTCCGGTGTGGCGGTTGGCGGGGCCGGCACTGGGGTGAAGGTGGGCGTGAACGTCGCCGTGGGTGGGACCGGTGTCCAGGTAGCGGTGGGCGCCGGCGTGAACGTCGCCGTGGGCGAAGGCGTGAAGGTTTGGGTGGGCGTGGCGGTGGGCGGCGGCGTGAACGTCGCGGTCGGCCAGGGGATGGGCGTCGGCGTGAAGGACGGCCGGCTGATGGGCGCCGGCGGGGTATAGGGCGCGGCCGTCGGCGTCAGGTGGATGGGCGTGGCCCTTCGCAGGGTCGGCGCGGGCGTGGGCGACAGCGTCGGGGACGGGGTGGCGGTGGGCGGCGGGGGGTTGGGGGGCGGGGGGGGATGTGTGG